>LNAP01000120.1_pt1 | contig 78805 bp, 77 predicted proteins | sample 602601 | NCBI WGS metagenome assembly LNAP01 (sample SAMN02440304, study PRJNA202911) | soil metagenome | biome: Subtropical and temperate rainforests or woodlands; isolation source: soil samples (1 kg each in a 20% v/v slurry with milli Q water) were... ...
AAAGGCTTGTTCGCGAAGGCGCAAGGAAGAGTTCATTTCGAATTTCCGATGCGCACTAAAGGCCTCATGCTCCGTCATAAACTGTTGTTGTCTCTGGGGCTGTTGGCCTCCGCGCAAAACGCCATTGCTCAAGATATCCCGAACGCAGGCAATCAAATCCGGCAAATCCCACCAGCCCCATCGGTAGAAAAAGCGCCGCCGCAGATACGTATTCAACAGAAAAACGAAGCGGTGACCGGCCTGCCGGATGGCACAAAGATTCGCGTCGATGTGCTCCAGCTTACGGGTGCACATGTTTATTCGGTTGCCGAATTGATCGGGCTCAGCGGCTTTGAACCGGGCACTGAGTTGTCGCTGTCCGAACTGCGCGGGATAGCCACCAAGATTACCGACCATTACCATAAAGAGGGCTACTTCCTGGCTCAGGCTTATCTGCCCGCGCAGGACATCAGGAATGGCGCTGTGACTATTGCCATCCTGGAAGGTCAGTTTGGAAACATAGAGCTGCGCAATAAGTCCAACTTGTCAGATAGCGTGGTCCATAGCAGGCTCGGTGGCCTCAATAGCGGGGACACCGTTAACATTGAGCCGCTGGAAAATCGTCTCTTGTTGCTGTCGGACCTTCCAGGCGTCAATGTGAGTTCGACCCTGACTCCTGGCGCGACGCTCGGCGCGTCGGACCTCATTGTCGATGTGGACCCCGGCAGGCGCGTAACGGGCAGTGTCGACGCCGACAACGCAGGCAACCGCTATACCGGCGAGTATCGCGGCGGCGCAACGGTGAATTTCAATAACTTGCTGGGCCGCGGAGATGTGGCCACACTGCGAGGGGTAACGTCGGGTCGCGGTCTGAACTATGGCCGGGCGTCTTACCAGATGCCGGTAGGCAAAGCGACGGTTGGAATAGCCTATAGTCGCCTGGGGTACAAGCTGGGTGAAGAGTTCGAAAGCCTCGATGCGCACGGCACGGCAGAAGTTGCAAGCGTCTATGGCAGCTACCCGTTGATCCGTTCGCGGAGCTCTAACTTGTCGGTTCAGCTCGGATATGACCACAAGCGTCTCCGGGATAGGGCAGAGCAATTTGTCAGTAACAGAAAAGCCGATGCGTTCAACTTAAGCTTGGTGGGTGATCACCGTGACAATTTCGGCGCAGGCGGGCTAAGCGCGTTTTCGTTGACTGCGACCACTGGCAAGATCAATATACAAACCCCCGAGCCGCGTGCCTATGACGCCATCACCGCACGCAGCAACGGCCACTACAACAAGTTCAGTTTCAGCGCCATGCGCCTGCAGAATTTGACCCAGTCAGTGTCTCTGTATGCAGGCATTAATGGGCAGTTTGCTTCAAAGAACCTGGATAGCTCGGAAAAGATGAGTCTTGGTGGAATAAACGGCGTGCGGGCTTATCCACAAGGCGAGGCCTGGGGTGATGAGGGCTACGTAATCAATGTCGAGGCCCGCTGGCTATTGCCACAATTTTCTCCGAATCAGTTGGGTCAGGTACAACTGGTCGCTTTCGCCGATACCGGCACCGTGAGCGCGCATAAAAACCCTTGGTCTTCAGAGTCGAATCGAAGGACATTAAGTGGTGCAGGCGTGGGTGTCAATTGGATGGACTACAACAATTTCGCGGTCAAGCTCGCGTACGCACGCAAGCTGGGGAATGAGGAAACCTTGTCGGCTCCGGATAAGGATGGACGCTTCTGGGTCCAGCTCGTCAAGTATTTCTAATTTCGACACCGGGCGCAAGTTCGCCTGGCGTTTCAAATCACTATCCGGCAGCACCTCACCTCGGCGCAAGCATAATGGCACACCCGCACGTTCTATTCTTTAAAACTATTACCCTTTTTGTAGCACTGGCCTTTGGTCCTGCGGCCTGGGCCCTGCCCACAGGTGGCGTAGTCGTCGAAGGCAGCGCTGGCATTGCCAACGACACAGCCAGTTCAATGACTGTTACGCAGTCAACCGCCAAGGCAATCATCAATTGGCAGGGGTTCAGCATAGGGTCCGGCGAAGCGGTGCGTTTTCAGCAGCCCGATGCCAATTCGGTGACGCTTAACCGCGTCATGGGCTCTGATCCCTCCGCCATCATGGGCAACCTTAGCGCCAACGGCAAGGTATTTCTGGTCAACCCGAATGGCATACTTTTCGGACAGCATGCAGCCGTTAATGTCGGTGGCCTGACCGCGTCCACGCTTGGGATTGCGAATGCCGACTTCATGTCCGGCAATTACCAGTTTTCGGGTGCAAACGGCGGCTCGGTCGTTAATCATGGAGCGATCAACGCCGGCGACGGTGGTTATGTTGCCCTGCTAGGCGCGAAGGTGAGCAACCACGGAACCATAGTGGCCAGGCTGGGAACGGTCGCGTTGGCTGCTGGCAACACTGTCACGCTTGACGTCGCCGGGGACAAGTTGTTGAATGTCGCTGTCACTCAAGGTGCGGTTGATGCGTTGGCGGAGAACGGTGGGCTTATCCGGGCGGATGGCGGTCACGTGCTGATGACGACTCAGGCAGCCGGCAGCCTGCTATCCAACGCGGTCAACAACACCGGCGTGATTCAAGCGCAAACCATAGGGAATGTTGGCGGCGTCATCAAACTGCTGGGAGGCATGCAAAATGGCGTAGTGAGAGCGGACGGCACGTTGGACGCGAGCGCGCCTAACGGCGGTAATGGCGGTTTCATTGAAACGTCCGCTGCACATGTCAGGATCGCAGACAGCGTGCGTGTCACGACGATCGCGCCCAGCGGTCAGACGGGTACCTGGCTGATCGATCCTCAGGATTTTATTATCGGCAGCGGTGGCAATATATCTGGTTCGACACTAGGTGGACAGCTGGTCACCAGCAGTATCACCATCGATACGGCGACAGGTCCTGGTGCTGCATTGCCTGGCAATGGTGATATCTACGTAAATGACGCGATCACATGGACGGCGAGCGGGACGCCCACCACGCTGACCCTGAATGCCGTTGGTGATGTGCATATCAATGCGGCGATTTCGGCGACCAATGGAAATTTAGTCGTATGTTGCGGGCGCGATGTCAACGTAAACCAAGCCATTACGACGACGAATGGAAGTCTCTTACTGAGCGCCGGCCGGGATCTCAACATGAACGCTGCCGTGACAACGACAGATGGAAACATCATGATGTGCGCGGCGAACGATGTAAACGTGAATGGCGCTATTACACTCACGCGCGGCACACTTGACCCGGCACGAAGCTTGGCCTTGCCTGAAGGATTAACGCTAAGTGCTGGTTACGGTGGCGCTGGGCCAGGGCTCGCTGGTGGAACTGTGAACTTTGGGGCGGCCGCGCCCCCTGCGGTCGTCACGGTCGCTCCTGTCACGATCAACTACAACCCCGTCTCTTACACCTCGCCCACAGATTATTCGACCCGGTTCACGTTGACGCAAGGTGCGGCCCTGACGCAGCGTATGCTGGTGTTTGGCGATGGTGGCGACAAGGCCTTCGACGGCACTACCGGCACGACACTTTCATCGTTGAAGGGAAGTCCTGCTGGCGTACAGCTTGTCGCTGGCGCCGGGAGCTTCGCAAATTTCAATACTGCTGACGTAGGGACCAGCAAGACGATTACGTATGGCGGATACAGCCTGATTGGCGCAAACGCCAACGATTATGTCTTGGCGAGTAATTGCTGTGGACCGGTGTTTGCGAGGACAAGGGGTAACATTACCGCCGTGGGTACCACTCCGGCGACGGTTGTGCCGGGCAGAGTACTGCCGAACGGCCAAGTGATCCCGGGCGCATTGACGCCCGATGGTTTACCGGTAGCTTCTTTCCCCTTATGGCCAAATATTCAGCCAGTCCCGCCTGCCAGCATTCCTCCTGGTCCTGTGCCTTCCTGGATGGGGCCTCAATCGGTGGCGTTGCTTGTCACGCCTCCCGCCAGCCCTCCCTCTATGATGCTGGTGCAAGAGCAACCGCCTGCGCCGCTGGCTCCGTATATTGCGCCCGTTTTTATTCCCAAGCATGAGCGCAACTAAGCGTCTGCCTGGAGGAATGGTAGCCCGGGCGCTGGGCTTCGCCCTGGCGCTCGTCGGTCTGCTTTTGACCCCCATGGCAGGCGCTCAGGATAACCGGCAAGCTCCAACCAAATACCAGGCGGCCGACGCTCTCGACTATGGGCGTAAAGTGAATGCGGGCGGGGCTTCGTCTTTATCGCAAGGCAAGGCGAGGCGGGCAAATTTCCTGAATGAGCGGCCGTCGCCGGACAGTCGCTACATAGCAGACTGGGTGGTCGACTCCGGTGATAATCAAGGAATGCCGTTCATCATCATCGACAAAGTGGGCGCCATGGCCTTTTTGTTCGGCGCTGAAGGGCAATTGCGGGGTGCTGCACCCGTGCTACTCGGGTCAGCGCGTGGCGACGATGCCGCAGCCGATATCGGAACCCGTAAGTTGGCGGACGTCCGTCCGCACGAGCGTACGACGCCAGCGGGTCGATTCGTGGCCTCATTGGCCAAGAACCTGCGTGGTAACGAGATACTGTGGGTCGATTACGAAACAGGCATTGCCTTGCACCGGGTGGCGACATCGAATGCCAAGGACCGCCGCGCACAGCGTTTGGCAACTGACACTCCTTCGGACAACCGCATTTCGTATGGCTGTATAAACGTTCCCGTCACGTTCTACGAGAACTTGGTGAGTCCCGCGTTTACGGGTACGAACGGTGTCGTTTATGTTTTGCCTGAAGATCAATCTGCCCGCAAGGCATTCGGATCCTATGACGTCGCGGCGCGCGAGGGCTAAGATTCTTGTAGCGATTTAACCGCGGGTGGTGTCGATATGCTATCCGCTCCCCAGTACGTCCTCAAAGAACCGTAAAAGCGCCTGCACGCGTGCCGAGCGCCCCTTGCGTGTAGGCACGAGCAGCATCACGGGGGCATTATCAAATCGCCACTGCTCCAGCACCCTTACCAAGGTCCCTTGTGCAAGCGAATCAGCCACATCCCATTCCGACCGCAATACCAGGCCCATATCTTGTTCGGCCCAATAGCGCGCCGTGCTCCCATCGTTGGTCAAATAAGCCGGCTCGATGCGCAGCGATTCCCGAGTGGCAGCACGCTCGTTCGAGTCGGCCGACACGCGGCGGAAAGACCAAAGCGTCATATCTTCATCGTTTTCACGAATACAGATGCAGTCATGGGCAAGCAAGTCGCGCGGGGTGCCAGGTGTGCCGCGCAGGCGGAGATAAGCCGGGCTGGCGCACAGCCAGCGTTCGTTGCGCGCCAGGGGACGGGCAACCCAGGACGAGTCCCGGACTGTCCCAATATGCACCACGACGTCGGCATCTTGTCGGTCTGACCAGGGAGCTTCGCGCAGATCCAGCTGCAAGCACAGGCCAGGATGCAGCTTTCCGAAGCGAGCCATAATGGGTGCAATGCGGTGCCGCCCGTAGCCGAAGGGCGCAACGACGCGAAGCGTACCAGTCAGGCGACTATCTTCTCGTTGAAACGATTCCGGCAGCGCCTCCAGTTGTCTGAGAAGGATGGCCCCCTCGCTGGCGAAACGCTCTCCTTCCGGCGTCAGGCTAAGCCGTCTTGCGGTACGCGTTGCAAGCGCCAGGCCAAGCGTTGCTTCCAGTTTACGCAGACGCATCGACAGTGCGGACGGCGTGACGTTTAGCGAACGCGCCGCTGCACTGAGCGATGCGGATTTCGCCAGGGCAACCGCCAGTTGCAGGTCCTCGATGCGGATCATTCAATTCAGCTTAATGATTGATGTGTTTTTATTGAACCACAACTGCAACTAAAGCGCCTACAGTGAGGGCTGGGTACTGTTCTTTACCCGCCCAACCCGTATGGAGACCATCTTGTCAGCCTTGGCCACCCTGGACACACCCGCAGCGCTTATCGACCTGCCCCGCATGCACCACAATATACAGCGCATGCAAGATCGCATGGACGCGCTCGGCGTACGCTTTCGGCCGCACGTCAAGACCAGCAAATGCATCCCTGTCGCCCAGGCGCAGGTCGCTGCAGGTGCGCAAGGAATAACGGTATCCACGCTTAAAGAAGCTACGCTGTTTTATGCCGACGGCTTCGCCGACATCCTTTATGCCGTTGGAATGACGCCCGGCAAGTTGCCCCAGGTACTGGCTCTGCGGCGCCGCGGCTGCGACTTGAAAATCATCACCGATAGCGTGGCTTCTGCAACGGCCATTGCCGACTTCGGACGAGCGCATGATGAAGTATTCGAAGTATGGATCGAAATTGATAGTGACGGACATCGATCAGGCATCAAGCCCGACGAACCCGCACTTCTGGAAGTGGCACGCGCGCTGCATGATGGCGGCATGCAACTGGGTGGAGTCATGACGCATGCCGGTTCAAGCTACGACTTTGATACGCCTGAAGCGTTGAGTGCTGTGGCTGAACAGGAGCGGCTCGCCTGCGTGCATGCCGCGCAGCGGCTTCGTGCCGCTGGGCTGCCATGCCCGGTAGTAAGCGTGGGCTCTACGCCCACAGCACTCTCCGCTGTGACCCTTGATGGAGTCACTGAAGTCCGTGCTGGCGTCTATGTGTTCTTCGATTTGGTGATGCATAACGTGGGGGTATGCAGCGCAAGCGACATTGCGCTAAGCGTGCTGACTACCGTGATCGGCCACCAGGTAGAAAAGGGCTGGGCTATTGTCGATGCCGGCTGGATGGCCATGAGCCGCGACCGCGGTACACAAAACCAAAAACGGAATTTTGCGTACGGCCAGGCGTGCAGCATCGAAGGCGAAGTCTTGCAGGGTTATCTGCTGACAGGCGCCAACCAGGAGCACGGCATCCTGTCCCGAGAAGGTTCCCCCGATCCGGACATTGCAACGCATTTCCCCGTGGGGACACAACTTCGTATTCTGCCCAATCACGCGTGCGCAACGGGTGCACAGTTTCCGGAATATCAGGCCATTGCTGCAGATGGCGAGATTGCAACCTGGGAGCGTTTCCATGGCTGGTGAGATCAACGACGATGTGAAAACGGTAGCTCCGCCAGACATGGCGCCGCCTGGCGGCCACTATAGCCACGCCACCATCGCCAACGGATTCGTCTTTGTATCAGGTCTGCTGCCCATCGCACCGGACGGCACTCGACTCGTTGATGCCGCGTTCGAAGTGCAGGCAAGCCAGGTTCTGGCGAATCTGAAAGCGGTGCTGGTCGCGGCTGGCAGCGGGATCGATCGGCTGGCTCAAGTACGCGTCTATATCGACTCTGTTGAAAACTGGCCGGCATTCAACATCCTGTATGCGCAATGGGCTGGCGATAGGCGCCCCGCGCGCGCGATAGTTCCGACGGGTCCGTTGCACTTTGGTTTCAAAGTGGAAGTCGAAGCCGTTGCGCTGGCGGGCGAACAGAACTCAACAAAATAATGGAAGTTGGCTGGAATCGGCCAAACATAACATTCCGGCATTTAACAATACCCGGAAACATCGGAGCAAACATGAAATTCCTACCATTGCGTACTATCCAATATTCGTCGGATTCAGATCCGGTCGCCAGCAATAGCACCCGTTCTGGATGGCACGAGCGCCTTATCCCGCGTAGCATGCCGAAGAAACCGTCACTCCGGTCCTCCGTCAAAAGTGCCGCGGTATTGGTTCTTGCCGCAGCGTGGTGTTCTTCCTCGCTGGCACAGACGGCGCCGAACGCCTGGCCACAAAAACCGATCAACGTCATTATCGCTTCAGCAGCCGGCGGTTCGGCCGACGTATTAAGCCGAATCGTGCTGGATCATCTTTCCAAAGCCACCAATGCCACGTTCGTTGTCAGCAACCGCCCTGGCGCTTCCGGCAATATTGGCATGACGCAGCTAAGCCGGGCTGCGCCGGACGGATATACGCTGGGCTATGGCAATATCAATACCTTGGCTGTCAACCCGGGCTTGTTCACGAAGCTTCCTTATGATCCGAACGGCGACTTCATTCCGGTTGGTCAGATGTTCTCAACCTATAACGTGCTTGTCGTTGCTGCGGATTCCCCAATCAAGAACGTGGACGAGCTTATCGCAACGGCCAAGAAGAACCCCGGCCAGCTTTCATATGCTGCCGCAGGCATTGGCAGCAGCGGTCACATGGGGGGCGAGCTCTTCAAGAAGATGGCCGGTATCGATGCGCTGTTCATTCCCTATAACGGCGATCCTGCTTCACTGACCGACCTGGCGGGCGGGCGGCTCGACTATACATTCAGCAATATATCGGTGGCATGGCCGTTGGTCCAAAGCGGCAAATTGCGTGCATTGGCAATCACCAGTCGGGCGCGCATCCCGCAATATCCCAATTTGCCGACCTTGAATGAATCGGGCTTGGAAGGCTATGAAAACGTGTCGTGGGGCGGCTTGCTGTTTCCTAAAGGCACGCCGCAGCCTATCGTTGAACAGCTTAGCGCAGCCTTGGAAAAAGTGATGAAGACCGATAGCATCCGTGCCAGCCTGGCCAACGCCAATGCATCACCGGGCACCGGTACTCGCGACGACTTTGTGCGCTTTATATCCAGCGAACAGAAAAAATGGGCTCAGGTCATTGAATCCGCGAACATTCCCAAGCAGAACTGAAATTATGTCCGATCCCAGAGTCGCAATTTTAGGTTTTGCCATCGAGTCGAATCGCTTTGCACCGGTGGCGACTCGGGCCGACTTCGTCGATCGCGCTTATCTGGGCGGCGATCAACTGCTGGCGGATGCCCGAAGTCCGGCTCCCGTTATCACGCCTGAGATACCCGCCTTTATCCGCCGCCTGGATCAATCCGCAGCGTGGACGCCAGTGCCCATTCTATTTGCCAATGCAGAATCTGGCGGGCCCGTCGATCACAGTTTCTTCAAGGAAACGCTGGCTCTCATGGAGCGTGGATTGCGGGCGGCATTGCCTCTGGATGCTGTCTATATTTGCGAACATGGTGCGGCCATCACCACATCCGAGGACGATCCCGACGGGCAGGTCTTCGAGATGGTAAGGTCAGTCGTAGGTGCGGCGGTGCCAATTGTTGCCACCATCGATCTGCATGCAAATGTGTCGGATCGCATGGTTGACGCTGTAGACACGCTCATCTCGTACCGCCGCAATCCTCATACCGATATGGCGGATCGCGGCGCAGATGCTGCCGATATACTCATGGAAATCTTGCAAGGAGCACACATAACAGTGGCCCATGTCCGCATGCCTGTTTGTCCGCCGCCGACCCAGTTGTTGACTGCGCCCGGGACGGGCCCTTATGCGGACATGATCCAGGCAGCGGAAGCGCTGGGCGATCCACGGATCGTCAATATTTCGATCGTGGGTGGGTTCGCTTATGGCGACACGCCTAAAAACGGTTTGACGGTCATTGTTTCGACCCGGGAAGACGTCCAGTTTGCACGGCAGGTGGCGCTGGACCTGGTTGCTACCGCGTGGCGTGAACGCGCCGCCTTCACGCCTGAGTTGACGTCGCTGGAGCAAGCGGTGGCGTTGGCCAAGGCAGCAGGCGATAATCCGGCACTTCCCGCTGTCCTGTTGGCCGATGTTGCCGACAACCCAGGGGGAGGTGGGCGGGGCAATACTCCCTTCATCCTGCAGGCATTCCTGAAAGCGAATGTCCGCAATGCGACGCTAGGTGTGGTGACAGACCCGGAACTAAGCGCCCAGGCTCATGCCCTCGGCGTTGGCGCTTCGTTTACCGCCCGGTTCAATCGTACGGAGACAACCGTTTATTCGGAGGCATTCGCTGCAACCGCCACGGTTCTGCAACTGCACTCAGGCAGCGGGATAGGGCGCCGGGGACAATTGGCTGGGTGCAGCTTCAACCTTGGACCGTCTGCACTGCTGCAAATACAAGGGGTGCAAGTCGTCGTAATTACCAACCGGCATCAATGCCATGAGCCTGCGTTCTTCGAAATGTTTGGTATCGACATCGCCACAGTGCGCACCATCGTAGTCAAATCGCGCGGCCATTTCCGTGCGGCATTCGACGAATTCTTTAGTCCGGAGCAGATTGTGAATGTTGACGCCCCCGGACTGACCTCGCCAATATTGTCGCGGTTCGACTTCAAACGGCTGCCTCGGCCCGTTGTTCCTATTGATGATCTAGCAGAGTGGGTTCCGCAAATCCGCCTGTTGTCCAAGTAGGCTCAATAGGTAGCAGGGTTTTCCCGACGGTGCAGCCGATGCCGGTCGGGCAATGGACGGGTGGGCCGTGCTCGTCCGATCGGCGAGAGGCTAATTTGCTGCCGCTCAAGCTTCGATATGCCTGTAGAGCTCGCCAGAACGGACAGATTCAGCCAATTCTGTCTTTACCTGCTCACGGCTCTTGATTGCTACATCCGACTGCGTGGAGTAGTTGTTGGGAAGTACCTCGTTGAGTCTTGCGCCGCTTTCGCCAATTACCATATTACCCGTCTGGATCGCTTCGGCAAGCTCGGCCTTGACCTGGTCGCGAGTCACATCCGAGGTGGCCTGCTGCTGGGCATACATCTGCGGGAATTGTTCATTCAGTCGCGCACTGCTTTCGCCCGTCACGATATTGCCGCTGCGTACGGCCTGGGCCAATTCGGCCTTGACGTGTTCCCGGGTAAGGAGCGTGTCGCTGTTGCTGGCCATGGCTTGACCGGCAAACAGAGTGGCCAGAACTAAGGTCATAGCAGAGATATTGGTTCGTGTCATGATGAGTATCCTTTCATTTAATAATTGCGTTGAACCGCCTGGAAACCATTCCGGTGGTTTCGGCGAGTTGTATGTCGTTTGATCTCGTCGATGTAGTAACTTTAAAACTTCCCGACAAATGAATAAATGGATAAGATAGACATACACTGTTCATTTATCAGGAATAATCTGGATTCAATGGGGCAGGCATGGATCATTTGGTATCAATGCGAATTTTCGAGCGGGTGGCAGACGAAGGGGGCTTCGCGGCAGCGGGCCGGGCCATGGACATGTCCCCCCCTGTGGTCACCCGATTGATCGCGGAGCTGGAGGCGTATCTGGGTGCACGTCTGTTTCAACGAACGACGCGGCGTGTGTCGCTGACCGAAGCGGGTCAGGCCTATTTGACCCGCGTCCGGCAGATCCTGCAGGACGTCGACGAAGCGGATGCACTGGCCAGTGCGCATACCAGCACGCTTTCCGGCCGGCTGCGTGTACATACGCAACCGGTTCTTGCAAGTTACGTAATTGCCCCTCTACTGTCGGGGTTTCGCCAGCTTCATCCTGGCATCGTGGTCGACATAGAGGTTGAGAGTCACAGAGATCCGTTGATCGAAGACTTTGACATTACGTTGCTGGGTACCGACGCAAGTTTCAATGCCGACATCGTCGCCCGCAAGATTGTTGACTCGGAAGTCATACTGGTTGCTTCACCGGATTACCTGAAACGTAGCGGATCGCTGAACAAGCCAGAAGATTTGGCCCAGCATGAATGCCTGCGGCTTAAAAATTCGGATGGATCATTACGGCCATGGCGTATGTGGACGAAGCAAAATCCCGCTGATGTGGTCGAGATGAACGTCGATCCTGTGCTTATTGCAAATCACACCGACACCTTGCTTCGCGCGGCACTGGACGCGGCGGGTATTACATCAATAGCGGTAGATATCGTAGCGCCCTATCTTACCCGTGGCGATCTGGTTCGAGTGCTGAATCCATGGATCACGGGTCGACTCGCCATGTACGCGGCGCTGCCCAGTCGTAAGTTCATTCCTCGGCGATCCCAAGTGTTCCTCGATTATCTGGTCGACCATACCCGTGAGCAGACCAGAAAAGCCTTGGCAGCGTGTGAATTCTGCTAGCAGCGCTGCAGCTTGCTTTCGGTAGTCAGCCGAAGGTACAATGCTTTGCATGCAAACTAAAACCCTGTCGAACACGATGTCTGCGCCTGACCTACTTCAGGCGCGTTCGCGATTTGGGCTGCTGCTCGGCGGTGTGTACAGGCAGTGGCGTCGGCAGGTGGATTTAAGTTTCAAAGACCTGGGTTTTTCCGATGCCACGCGTATGCCCTTGTTGGTGCTGTACGTGCAAGGGGACGCCCTGCGTCAAAAAGACCTGGCCGATGCTTTGCACCTGGACACTTCCTCGTTGGTGCGCGTATTGGCGCAATTACGCGAGGCACAATTGGTCGATTGGACTTCCGACCCCAGCGACCGGCGCACCAAGCGCATTGTCCTGACAGGCGCGGGGCGCGAAGTCGCCGCATCGATTCTGGCCAGGAGCATGGAAATTGAAAAAAGTATGCTGGCAGACCTCTCGCCACACGAGCTGGAAACTACGCGCGCCGTCCTGGAAAAAATCTCCGAGCGCTTCAACTCGTTGAGTTTTGAACAAAAACATCAATAGCTACGCTGCACTCTGTCGAGCTGTCCACTACCAAAAAACATGCGGTTCAAAATGAAATTGAAAGGGTCGCCCTTTGCCTGGGTGAGTTTTGCCATGATTGTCGGCGTGATGGGCACGGCGCTCATCAGTCCTTTGTACGCACTCTACAAAGAGGCATGGCAGTTGCAAACGAGCGAGATCTCGCTCATCTATGTCATTTATATGGGCGGCGCGCTTTGTAGCTTGCTATTTTTTGGTCGCTTGCCGGATCGTGTGGGATTTCGCCCAATGATGCAGTGGGGCTTGGGGCTGGCTTTAATTGGCACGGCCATCAGCCTGATAGCATGGGATATGACCAGCTTGTGTGTTGGGCGCTTTATTGTTGGTGTGGCTTCAAGCATGGTGACGACGAGTGCCAGCGTCGGCTTGGCCAAGCTGTCCGGATCCAGCAACTTGCAGCGCGTCGCCATGGTGACTGGCTTTCTGATGGCCTTTGGCTTTGGCTTGGGGCCTTTGCTGGGCGGCATCATCGGCCAGTGGGGTCCGTCGCCATTGGTAACCACCTATGTGCCAACCCTGCTTTTGGGCCTAATGGGACTGGCGGCGTTAAGCTGCCTGGAATTGCCGGAGAATGCAAAACCCAAGCCTGGGGAGCGGCGCCTGGGCCTGCGGGATGTCTTGCCAAAGCTGACGTGGCCGGAGTCGAACACGTCCAAAGCCTTTGTGCTGACCTGTTGTTTACCATTCCTGGCATTTGGCGTCTTCGGCCTCTATGCGTCCATGGCGCCGTTGTTCCTGGATAAGCTGGTGCCTTGGCATGGTCCTGTGGTCAGCGGCACAGCCATTGCATTGATCCTGTTTTGCTCGGCCGTCGTCCAGGTAATTGCCGGACGTATGCCGACGCACTGGTGTGGTGCCGTGGGGTTGTTGGGCTTGGCAGCCAGCAACGCTTTGTTGATGATCAACTTGTGGGCGGGTTCGGCCATCTTGTTTGCCTTGGGCGTGTTGCTCACCGCGTTGGGCCATGGCATGTCCATGCTTGCCGGTATGAGCATGGTGAACCGCCTTGCCACGTCCAACAATCGCTCGGGACTGCTGGCCACTTACCTGGTGATCGGTTACCTGGGCAGCATGGCGCCCATGATGGGGATAGGCTGGATCGCCGACCACTGGGGCATGGAGGTGGCGGTATGCATTTTTTGCACTATGGTTATAGGAATGGGGATGATTGTGGCAGTGCTTTTCCAGCGTCATCCTCGGATGCGGCCGTCATTGACGCCGGCGTAAGCATTCCCCTGTCTCCGGCGTGCATCGTGCTGCGCTCTCGCGCGGGTCATGTGCCGGACCATCCATTGGTCCTGGTCGCCAGCCCGCCCCGGTGCTCCATCAATGCGTAAGTATCTTGGAGAGGAAATCCTGGGCGCGGGGTGAGAGCGTGTGGGTGTGCCCGAAGAAATGCTCAGTGGTGCAGTCTTCGATGATGCGTCCGCCATCCATGAAAATAACTCGGTCACTGACTTCCTTGGCGAAACCCATTTCGTGACTGACACAGACCATAGTCATCCCGTCCTGCGCCAATCCCCTCATGACATCAAGCACTTCCCCGACCATTTCGGGATCGAGGGCTGATGTGGGTTCGTCAAACAACATGACGATGGGATCCATTGCCAGGGCTCGTGCAATGGCGACACGTTGTTGTTGCCCACCTGACAATTGGCCCGGATGCTTGTCCGCATACAGGCGCAGGCCAACCCGATCAAGAAGCGTTACGCCTCGTGACGCGGCATCTTCTTTTGTGCGGCCCAATACTTTCACTTGTGTCAGCGTCAAGTTTTCCATGACGGTCAAATGCGGGAAGAGCTCAAAGTGCTGGAACACCATTCCGACCCTTGCCCGTAACGCCGGCAGATTAGTGGTCTTGTCGTGCACCGCTACATCGTCAACGTATATTTCACCTTCCTGGTGTGGTTCGAGCGCATTGATGGTCTTGATCAGCGTTGACTTTCCCGAACCAGATGGTCCGCACACCACCACGACTTCACCTTTGGCCACGCTGGTGCTGCATCCATTCAGAACCTTGAATTCGCCATACCATTTCGAAACCTTATCCAGCTTGATCATTCTTATTAGCCTCTTTAACGCCGCAGCTAGTATGCGACCTGGTTTTTCTTCAATTTGGTGACCAGCCATACGCCCAGGGAGCAGACTGCCAAATACACTGCCGCCACGAACAAGTACATCTCGACCAAAGTGCCATCGCGATGAGCGACTTTGGTCGCCGCTCCCAGGAAATCGTTGAGGCTGATCACATAGACAAGAGAAGTGTCCTTTAGCAAAGCAATAGTCTGGTTGATGAGCGAAGGCGTCATATTCCGGATTGCCTGGGGCAGGATCACATACCGCAGGGCCTGCCAACGGTTTAACCCTAATGCCGTCGCCGCATGCATCTGTCCGTTTCGTACGCTGAGAATCCCGGCGCGAATAATCTCGCAATAATAGGCGGCCTCTGCCAGGACGAAGGCAGCAAGAGCGGCATAGATGGGACCGACACCTGCATACGGATTCCCTGTTATTGCGCGCAAGACAAACGGCACAAGAAAGAAAAACCAGAATATGGTCAGAATCAGCGGAATGGAGCGGAATAGATTGACGTAGAAGGCAGCGGCCACGGCTAGCCATCGCGGTCCGTACAAACGGGCCAGCGCTAGCAGGACGCCGACGGAGATTCCCAGCGTCATACCGACGCTGACGAGCAGGGCAGTCATCGCCATGCCGTCGAGTATCAGTGGCCATCCACGTACCAGCGAGCCCCAATCAAAACTGTAATCCATTGATCACGCTCCCAAAAAACCGGGAATACGCGACGCTCTTTCGATACGTTGCATAAACCAGATAACCGTTAACGTCACGAATGTGTAAATGACGGTTGCCGCGATATATGCTTCAAACGGTTGTGCGCTGAAGTCGCCAATCTGCCTGGTCTGTCCGGTAAGTTCCATGAAGCCTATGGTCAACGCCACCGACGAATTCTTGAATACGTTCAGAAAATCCGAGGTGAGCGGCGGCATAATGATCCGGAAGGCCTGCGGCAATATGACATGGCGGTACGAGCCCATGCCGTTCAATCCCAAAGTCGATGCAGCATGTGTCTGACCACGGATTACAGCCTGGATGCCGGAACGTATCACTTCGGCGGCCTTCGCAGCGGTATATAAGGTCAGTGCCAAAAGGGCGGTCAAAAACTGATTCAGGGTAGGATCCATCTGCTTGATGGCCATGCCCCAGCGTGTCGGGAGCAGCTCCGGGACGACGTAGAACCAGAGGAACACTTGTACGAGCAGCGGAGTATTACGAAAGCAATGTACGAATAGGCCGGCTGGCAAGCTGAGCCAACGGGCCGGCAGTGTGCGCGCAATACCTAGCAACACCCCGAGACCCAGGGCCAGGAACCAAGAAAGCAGGGAGAGCAAAACCGTGCGTCCGAGGCCCTGGAGAATCAATTCCCAGTACTGTCCTTCCCCAGTAAGGGAAGGCTTGAAAAAGATGAGAAAGTCCCAGGAATATTGCATGGCCTTACAACACGCGATCGTTCGGGTTTGCAATCAGGTCGCGAATAACGGGCGACATCGCTGCGTTGATGTTGAAACCGCCACGAACCTTGATAGGGCTCAGAAAATATTTGTTGTAGAGATTGGTGATTTCACCGCTTTTCATCATGCCGGTAATGACGCCGTCGACCAGGGACTTGAACTCGGTGTCGCCCTTGCGCAGCATGCAGGCATACGCTTCGGGCTGCAATACATCGCCAACAACATTCCATTCTTTGGGATCGCGGGAACGCGCAACAAGACTATGGAGCACCATGTCGTCCATCAACGCGGCGGCGGCGCGCCCAGTCTGTACGGTCATAAAGGTGTTATCAATGTCTTTGCCCAGCACGATATTGACGTTCCATTTTTTGTTCTCATTAAGGCGGCGCAATAAGCGCTCGGCCGTCGTGCCGGCGCTGACCACAACGTTTTTGCCGGCAATATCATCCCAATTCCTGATGCGCGAACTGGCGGGCACCAGCATGCGTGTTCCCACGACGAAAAACGACGTTGAGAAGTTCACCTGATTCTCACGTTCCAGACTGTGGGTGGTTGAGCTGCATTCCAGATCGATAGTCTGGTTCGCAACCAGTGGAATCCGTGTCTGCGGAGTGACTTCCATCGTGCGAATTTGCACGTCTTTACGCGATACCGTGGCTTTCACCTTGTCGGCAACGCGTTGCGCGATTTCCCAGGCGAAACCTGCCTGTTTGTTGTCATCATCCAGGTAATTGAATGGGATCGAAGCGGCGCGGGTGGCGATTGTGAACGTGCCGGTTTCTTCCACCTTTTTCAATGTGGTGGCGACATCTTGTGCATAGGCCGGTGCTGCCATGCCGACCAGCGCCGCAAGAATGGGTGCTAGCGTCCATACGTATTTCATTTTTGTCTCCTGGAGGTTGGAATAGGGTCGCGTCAGCATCGCCGCGGCCGCGTGGGTTTATACAGATTCTTTGGCCGACGACGCGTTCAGGACTTCCTCGAACGCTTCCAGCGATCGGCCGAGTTCATCGATTAACGTTGTGTCATCTTCAATGCCGACGGCCAGGCGGATGACCGGGGCTTGTACCGTCGGGAAACGCCGATTGGCTTGGTTTTGCACGGGGTAGAACGCCGCAAGACTATGCAGTCCTCCATAACTTGCGCCAATGGCAATGTGCTTGAAGGCATTGAAAAGAGCCCGGAAAGCGTCGAGTGGGGCGTCTTGCAACACTAAGGAGAACAGGCTGCCACTTCCAGTGAACTGGGCGCGCCACAAGCTGTGAGTGCCAAACGACGCCAGCGCAGGATGAAGTACCTGGCGCACCATTGGATGACCTTGCAGAAATTCCGCGATGCGCAACGCCTTTGCCGACTGGGCTTCCAGCCTTAAGGCCATGGTATCGAGTCCGCGCTGGACCAGGAAACAATCATCGGCACTGACGGCCAAACCCATGCTGGACTGCAAGGCGCGTAGCGCCGAATGCAGCGCCACGTCATTGGTGCTGATTGAGCCCATCAGTAGATCGGAATGGCCGCCCATGTGCTTGGAGCAGGCGTGTATGCACAGGTCCACACCCAACGAAAGTGGCGAATAGTACAAGGGGCTGGCCCAGCTGTTGTCGATCGCCGTCAGGACGCCGCGCGCTTTCGCTTGGGCAACGATAGCAGGAACGTCCTGCACCTCCATCGTGATGGTGCCCGGCGACTCCAGCCATATCAGCCGGGTATTGGGCCGGATCATGGCGGCGATTGCGTCGCCTATGCAGGGATCATAGCGTTCGACCTCTACTCCCAACTGCGTGAGGCGGAAGGCGAAATCATGTGCGGGGCCGTAAGAAGCATCCGATATCAGGAAGTGATCGCCGGCTTTCAAGAGAGCCAGCATGGTCAGGCTGATGGCAGCCTGGCCCGATGGTACAACCAGGCAGTGCCTGGCCTTGTCCAGGCTGGCGATGCGGGTTTCCAAGCCCCGGTGCGTCGGTGTGCCGGTGACACCGTAGGTATAGCCGTCGGCCGGTCGCGATTTGCGCGCAACAAAGTCGTCCAGCGTGGCGAAGGTGATCGTCGATGCGCGGAATACGGCGGGCGACAGGCTGGAAAAGCCGCCGGCTTGTGCGTCTGAACAACGACCGGGTTCGATGATTTCTAATTTGTTCATGCTTGAAAGTATAGTGTCGAAGCAATAAGAAATAATCGCCACTTTTTTATCACTCTAGAAGCCATTGTTATATGTTGCTGAAAGAAATCGAAGTCTTCCGTACGGTCATGACATGCGGCACCACCAGCAAGGCAGCCAAACTGCTAGGCGTATCGCAGCCCGCCATAAGCCAGTCATTGCGTCGTCTGGAGGCACAAGCCGGAATCGCGCTGTTTCTTCGCCTGCGAGGCAGACTGCACGCGACGCCAGAAGCACAGGCCTTGCTTGTCGAGGTTGATCGGTGCTTTGTGGGACTCGATGCGATTGAACACCGTTTGCGTAGTTTGCGTCAGTTCAGCGGCGGCCGCCTGAGTGTGGCGAGCCTGCCGGCCCTGGGCATCGGGTTTTTGCCAAGAGTCTTGGGCTCTATGGATCTTCTCGCGAAGCAGCGCACGATATCGCTGCAGATCATGAGCTCACGGGAGGTGCGCGAGCGCCTATTATCGGGGCAGTGCGACATGGGCCTGATGGCTGACGAAGTATCGACAATAGGACTGGAGCATTCCTTCTTTAGCAGGCTGAACGGAATCATTGCCCTACCTGCCACCCATCCCCTGGCAGGCAAGTCGATCATCAAGCCGACCGATCTGCACGGCCAGCCATTCATCGCTCTGAATCCCGAGGACACTTCACGGCGCCAGCTTCAGGTCATCCTGGACAAGCACTCCGTCACGCCTTCTGTCCTGGTTGAAACCCCTTATTCGGTCAGCGTTTGCGAAATGGTCCAGCAGGGACTGGGTATAGGCTTGGTGAGTCCGGTAATGGCCCTGGACTATGCGCAGCGCGGTATTGTCTTGCGCCGTTTTACGGAAACGATCACGTTCACCTGTATTTTGGGATTTCCGGTAGGGAAACAACTGACCAGCTTTACACAAGCGTTTCTGTCGGCAATGCGCACTCAGCTGGAGAAGGATATGAAAACGCTTGACGCGCTTATGTCCTGACCTTGTCCACTGAGCACGGCGGATATTCTTGTGGCGCATGCTCGCCCGCGTTGCAGGCGATGTCCCGATGGTGTTTATGATACTGGTTACGTCCGACATCATTCCTGGCAAGGAACAGCGTGTCGTCCCTTTGATTTTTGCGTGTGGAGAATTTATGGAAATGCATGGCATCCCTTTCGGAGTTACCAAATGGGAAGAGGTTGAGACAACAGTACATCCCGGCGAGACTGGCCAAGCCGTCTGGCGCACGCAATATTTCGGAGATATCCGTACACGGACCGTCGAGTATACGGCTGGCTATCTGGCTGATCATTGGTGCACCAAGGGCCACATTCTGTATTGTCTGGAGGGCGAATTGCACACTGAACTTGAGGATGGTCGGACATTTTTCCTCAAGCCGGGAATGAGTTATCAAGTCGCCGACCACGCCGAGCCGCATCGTTCGTCAACGACTACGGGTGCGAAATTATTCATCGTTGATTAGTTCGCTAGATATCCAGCGCCGTCTTCGAATAAGGCACGAGACTTGTGTTTTTACGCAAGGCTGGTTTGTCGTCGCAAGACTAGGAACGTCTGAGGCCTACACCTAAACTGGCAGAACTCTAAAATTCAAAAAACGAAGCGAAATGGCGGCGTGTTACGACGACCGGGACGCGTGCATGAGACAACTGAATGAACATCTGTGTACTGGATGACTACCAAGCTGTGGCTTCGCAATGTGCCAATTGGGACCAGCTTGGAAACGCGGACACTGTCCATTTTTTCAACGAGCCTATTCCCCAGACTAATCTGGTTGAGCGCTTGAAGCAATACGATGTGATCGTCGCGATGCGCGAACGCACTCGTTTCCCCGCCGCCTTATTGCGTCAACTTACCAACCTGCGCTTGTTGGTGACAACTGGGCCGCGCAACAAAGCGATTGACCTGGCTGCGTGCCGCGAACTCGGCATCGTAGTGTGCGGCACGCGCAGTGATCCCTTGTTGGCGGCAGAGCACGCGTGGGCAATGATAATGGCCCTTTTCAAGCGCGTAGCACCGAACGACGCTGACTTGCGCCGAGGGCTATGGCAACCGGCTTTGAATTTCTCAATGAAGGGCTGCGTCCTTGGCTTGATTGGACTTGGCAAGCTGGGTCAACGGATGGCCCACTTCGGACGCGCGTTCGATATGGAGGTGATCGCATGGAGTCCCAATTTGACCGCCGAGCGATGCGCGCCATTCAATGTCCACTATGTCGGGAAGCAGGAACTGCTTAGCCGAGCCGATGTAGTGAGTGTCCACATGGTGCTCGGGGAAAGCACCAGAAATATCCTCGCGGCACAGGATCTTCGGTTCATGAAAAATTCCGCTTATCTTGTGAACACGTCTCGTGGCGGCTTGGTGGACGAAGCCGCCTTATGCGAGGCATTGAAGGAAGGCCGCCTGGCCGGCGCCGCTCTGGATGTGTTCGATGTAGAGCCGCTACCTGCCGATTCATCGGTGCTGCGGGCGCCCAATATGTTGCTGAGCCCCCATGTCGGGTACGGGTCGTGGCAGAACTATCGGGTCTATTACGGTGATGCCGTGGAGAACATTAAACAGTGGCGTGCCGGCAACCCGATTCGACTTCTGGAAGGCTGAACGGACATATGCCCGCGCACTGTGCCTACGTAGAAAAATCAATCAATGGAGATGGAAAATGTTATTGCGTTCAGCATTCACGGCTTTGGCCATGGTTTGTAGCGTCGGGGCCCATGCAGCCGAATTTCCCGACAAGATTGTCCGCCTGATCGTACCTTTCGCTGCTGGAGGCAACACCGATAACCTGACACGCATTTTTGCAGAAGGTCTGTCTGTGAAATGGGGGCAAACGGTGATCGTCGAGAATAAGCCTGGCGGCGGCGCAACGATAGGAGCGGCACACGTCGCGCGCTCAGCGCCTGATGGGTATACGTTGTTGCTGGGTAGCGTCGGCATGGCGACCAATCAATATTTGTTCAAGAAAATGCCATACCAGCCCGCCGACCTGACTCCGCTAGCCATGGTCGCACAAGGCCCGAACGTACTGTTTGTCCATCCCGGCTTGCCATACAAAAATGTGACTGACTTGATTCAACACGCCAAGGCACATCCCGGTGCTGTCACGTTCGCGTCATCGGGCGTGGGAACCAGCCCGCATCTGGCCGCTGAACTGTTCGCCAACCGCGCGGGCATCGAGATCATCCATGTTCCCTATCGTGGGGCAAACCCGGCCGCGAATGATCTGATGGGTGGGCAGGTCAATGCCTTCTTCTCGGTGCTTAACCTCATGCCTCATGTGGAACAGGGCCGACTTCGCGCATTGGCGGTTACCAGCGAAGAAAGAATCCCGGAAGTACCAGAATTGCCGACTGTAGACGAGGCTGGTAAAACTGAAGGGGTTGTTTCAGGTACGTGGTTCGGTTTCTTTGCCCCTGCAAATGTACCTGACGACGTAAAGCAGAAGATCGTCGATGGATTGCGCGAGGTGGCATCCCAAAAGGAGACCAAAGAGAAAATTGCAGCACTGGCGCTCTCGCCCGTGTATGCCGATACCGCGGAATTCAAGAAATTCATCGCCGCCGAAGAGAAGCGATGGAGCGAAGTCATTCAACAGCAAAAAATCTCCGTCGATTGACGAATGAACATGTTAAACCAAGGACCAGCACCTTATGACTTCTGCCCGGATTAGTCCGCCGCCGTTGGAAACCATGACGGCTACGCAAAGAAGAATTTACGACGCGACCATCAGCAATCTTGGAAGTCCGATTGGCCCCAGGATGGTTCTGCTGAACCACCCGGAGATCGCGGAAAAATGGTTTGATCTGGCTAAAGTCCTCAAAGCGGCAAGCTTTCCGGATAGCGTGCGCGAGCTGGCCATATTACTGGCAGCTCGACATTGGGATGCCGAGTTCGAGTGGTACGCGCACGAGCCCAATGCCAAGAAGGCGGGGCTGCCGGTCGAGGCGATCGAGGCGATACGTCGTAATCAGCCGGCGAGTTTCGGCGACGAGCTTCACTCTGCGGTTTATAACTACGTGACGCACTTGCTGAGCCATCACAACGTTGATGACGACGTATATAACGCGGCGTACGAGCAGCTCGGTAAAATTGGGCTGATTGAACTCACGGTGCTGCTGGGCCATTATTCAAATGTTGCCTTAACACTGATTGCCCACAGGGTCTCTCTGCCCGAAGGAACGCCTTCGCCCTTTGCTCGCTGAGCAAAATGGCGGTGTTCAACGGACTGCCTTAGACAAAATGCAGGACACCTTCAGTCGGTGTCCTGCATTTTGTTTCAACGAAGGTCAAGCGCCGCGAAAGACGGGCTTGCGCTTCTCAAGAAATGCCAGTTGGGCTTCTTTCGCGTCATCGGTTTTGGCAATAGCTGCAGTCATGTCCTGCTCGTAACGATAGCCGTCACGCAGACTCATCTCTTCGATGGCATTCAGGGTCTGCTTAGCCAGCTTGGCTGACAAAGGACTTTTCGATGCGATTTCCCGTGCCAGTTCCATCGCGGTTTCCAGGAGCTGATCTACCGGCACACTTGCTTCTACAATGCCGAGGCGATAAAGCTCGTCTCCATCTACTCTCATGCCAGTCAGCATCATTCGACGCAATCTGGAATGGCTGAACAGCCGCATGCCATGGCGCCCGCCGCCCAGCAGTCCAACGTTGATTTCGGGCAGCCCAACGGAAGCCGTCGACGCGGCCACGAGAATATCGCAGGAAGCAACAATCGCGAGTCCTGCCCCCAGGGCCGCACCGTTTATGGCTCCGATGACTGGCTTCGAACATTCGCGGATGGCATGAAAGCACTCGCGAGTCCGTCGGGAATGTTGTGGCAGGTCACCGGGGCCCTTGATGGTCTCGCCGCGTGACTTCAAGTCGGCGCCAGCACAAAAAATCTTGCCTTCGCCTGTGAGCACCACGGCCCGGATGTCATCTGTCTCCGAGATGCGATCCAGTTCCCGCGTAAGCTCGTTCATTAGCGCGGTGCTCAGTGCATTGACCGGCGGATTCGCCAATCGCAGGAGTGCTACATGATCGACCACTTCCACTTTCAAGGCTGTGTATTTTTCCATTTCATAATTCCTGAATTGTGCTGATTCCATTCGTCCATCCGGCCTGCGCAGGCTGGATCAGATAATGCTCTTGTTACGTAGGTTGGTGATGTCGCCTTCCGAGAAGCCAAGGCTATCCAGAATCTCGGCCGTATGCTGACCGAGCAGCGGCGGAGGCGTGTCCACCTTCATTTTCGAGTTGGCAAATCGCAGCGGACTCATGACTTGAGGTACCTGACCGGCCAGGGGATGAGGCAGGTAGCGCAGCATCTCGCGATGGATGACTTGCGGTTCGTTGAACACCTCCGGAATGCTATTGATCGGGCCGGCGGGGATGCCAGCATCTTCCAGTTTGCGTAGCCAGTATTCCCTGTCTTTCGATACAAAGGCGGCGTCCAGTATCGGGTCCAGCTCTGCCTGATTGCGGACTCGCTTGCCATTGCTTGAAAAACGCTCGTCGCCCTTCAGTTCGGGATGCCCGATCACATCGCAGAGTGCCAAGAATTGCCCGTCATTTCCCACCACCAGAACGATTTGTCCATCCTGACAATCAAATATTCTCTGGGGCTGTATATTGGGGTGCGCGGTGCCGGTGCGTTTGGGCGTTTTACCCGATAGCAGGTAATTCATGGCCTGGTTAGCCAGTAAACCGACCTGTACATCCAGCATGGCCAAATCGATGTGATCGCCCTTGCCTGTTTCGTTGCGTCCTACGATTGCTGCGAGTATCGCCAGCGCACCATATACGCCGGTCACCAGGTCCACAATGGGAACCCCCACTTTTTGAGGGCCGCCCCCAGGCTTGTCGTCGCGCTCGCCGGTGACGCTCATTAATCCGCCCATGGCTTGAATCAGGAAGTCATACGCGGGAAGGGTGCTTCGGGGGCCGGTTTGGCCGAATCCCGTTACCGAGCAGTAAATGAGCGCTGGATTGATTTTGGATAGATCTTTATAGCCCAGGCCGAGTCGATCGAGCGTTCCTACTTTATAGTTTTCCAGCACCACATCACTTTCCGCAGCCAGTCTGCGAACGATTTCCTGGCCTTCAGGAGTTTGAAGGTCTAGCGTGATTGAACGCTTGCCTCGATTTGCTGCGACAAAATAGCCGCCTTCTTCTGTGTCGGTACCGTCGGCCTGCTTAAGAAAGGGAGGCCCCCACGCTCGAGTGTCGTCTCCTCGTCCCGGGCGCTCCACCTTGATGACGTCCGCGCCAAGATCGGCAAGAATCTGGCTGCTCCAGGGCCCAGCTAGAACCCGGCTAAGATCCAGAACACGAATATGTGACAACAATGGCAACACTCATTTCTCCTGATATGCGTATGGCCTCTGATCGTTGAGAGCCACCAATAAGGCAGAGTCTAGGTCAACGTTCCATCATCCGCCATAGGCGCGCATGCAATGCAGATATGCCCATACCTGCATCTCGCGCTAAGTTGACCGAATTCGCAATTCTGGATTGTGTACTGATGAGCTAGCCGCTCGTCATATTTGCTCCTACACTGCCCAAGCATTGATATACCAAAAACGAAGGCGAGCCATGCAACACACCACCTACGAAGAGATGCAGCAATTGCAGCAAGCGTTCGGCGATAGCGCACGAGATTTTCTGACTACGGTGTCACCCATATCCCGGATTCGGGATCTTCGCGACACCGAGCCTGGTTATGACCGTGAAGTCTGGCAAAAAATCGCAGAGGCAGGATGGACCGGCATATTGATTCCCGAGTCGCTGGGTGGGTTGGGTCTGGGCCTCGGCCCGGCAACCGCCATTGCGATGGAAGTTGGGAGCCATCCATTGCCCGAGCCCTACATTGCTTCGGCGATCCAGGCCGTATCCGTGCTGCTGGCACTGCCGGTATCGGCGTTGCGCGATCAACTGCTGAGGGACATTGCCGCCGGCCGGCTTATCGCCGGCCTTGCGTGGCAGGAACTGCCCAATACCGGGGCTGACGATGGATGGAGAGCCACGGCCACCACCGATGCCGAGACGGCGACGATTTCTGGCACAAAGCGCTGGGCTTACCCTGGCAAGGCCGATGGCTGGCTCATCACCTGCACTGGCGATGACCACGCGGTTTACTGGATGCCTGCCACGACTGAGGGAGCCGTTGGCAACGCCACATTCCGCGTGGACGGATCGCTGGCGACCACCCTGCATTTTCAAAACGCCACCGTGCCGGCAGCCAATCTTCTGGGTCAGGGCAAGGACGTTGTACTGGCAATCGAAACGGCCAACAATAACACCCGCGTTGTACAGGCGGCTGAACTGCTTGGCATTGCGCGACACGCGTTCAACGCAACATTGGACTATCTGAAAACCCGCGTTCAGTTCGGCAAGCCGATTGGTGCAAATCAGGCGCTGCAGCACCGCATGGTCGATGCCTACCTACAAGTCGAATTGGCTACGGCCGTATTGAAAGAGTTCTTTGCTCAGGTACAGGATGATTATCCCGGGTTCGGTGCACGCTGCGCTCGGGTGAAGGCACGCTGCGCGCATGCGGCATTGCACATGACCCGCCTGGCCATTCAATTGCACGGTGCCATCGGATATACCGACGAGCTCGATATCGGTCTTTATTTGAAGCGCGCCCTGCATTTGACCAGCTGGCTGGGTGGTGTACGCGAGAATAGACGCTTGGCGTTCGAGGGATCCGCCACGGCCGCAGCCGGGTCGGGGCAAGAACAAGACAGCGATTTCACCATTCCCGCAGACAACGACTGGAATGCCATGTCGGAATCAGGGTTCCGTGCGATGACGAGGCAATTCCTCCGGTTGAACTATCCGGCGGAACTACGTAATCCTCCACAAAGACTGCATTGGCCGGATCTCAAGGACTGGTATCTGGCGCTATCCAGGCAAGGGTGGATAGCGCCCGCCTGGCCGCGCGAGCATGGTGGTATGGGTCTTGAACCGGATAAGCTGATTGCGTTCATCGAAGAGATGGAGGCTTATGGTGTAGCCCGAACACCCGACCAGGGCATCATCAATATTGGGCCCGTCCTGATCAAATTTGGCACTGACGAACAGCGAAAAAAGTACTTGCCCAGGATCCTTGCGGGCGATCACGTCTGGTGCCAGGGATATTCCGAACCCAATGCAGGCTCCGATCTTGCGTCGTTGCGTACTGAAGCGATCCTAGATGGCGACCACTTTGTAGTAACCGGCCAAAAAATCTGGACCACGCTTGCTCAGGATGCCACGCATATCTTCATGCTTGTTCGCACCGACAAAGACGTCAAGAAACAGGCTGGAATTAGCTTTCTATTGGCCGACATGAAGACGCCAGGCATAACGGTGCGTCCCATACGTAACATAGGCGGCGAAGAAGAGTTCTGCGAGGTGTTTTTCGATAAGGTCAGAGTGCCCAAGGAAAACCTTGTAGGCCAATTGAATGAAGGCTGGACCATTGCGAAAGCACTTCTGGACTTCGAACGAATTTTTGTCGGCAGCCCCAATCAGGCAAGGTATGCATTGAATCAGCTCCGGCTGGTCGCCGAACAGTGCGCATTGTTCGATGACCAGGCGTTTGTTGACAGTTATACCGCCTCAATGCTTGATGTGGCGGATCTTCAGGCGCTATATGCCGGCTACGCCGACATCGTGAAACGCGGTGAATCTTTGCCGCCAAGTGTATCGCTACTGAAAATCTGGGCAACTGAAACGTATTCACGCATAGCGATGGAGGTGGTCGAAGCGGCGCAGGAACAAGGCGGCGATGCGGCAGCGATAGTGATAGGCGATACGAAAATCACGCCATGCAGCAGGCTGTATAACTCGGCCATTACAACAATTTACGGCGGGACAAACGAGATTCAGCGCAATATTCTTGCGAAGCTGGTCCTCGGCTTGCCCTCTTGATCATCAGGCCCATCACAGCAGGAAAACTCGAGGAGACATAACTATGCACCCATTTAAAAAGATCATGTTTGCATTCGCAATTGGAGCAGTTGCTGCAGGGAGCGTTCAAGCTCAGGCTGCCAATGATTACCCCAATCAACCCATTAGGCTTATTGTCCCTTTCGCTCCCGGAGGCGGTGCTGATGTGACAGCACGGATGGTCAGTGAGCCGCTTGCGGCGGAACTCGGGCAGAGCATTATTGTTGACAACAAGCCCGGCGGCGGCGGCACAATTGGCGCACGGATCGTGTCCGAGGCGAAACCAGATGGGTACACGCTGCTTTACACGACCCCGGGACCGCAACTTACGAATCCCTTCCTGATGAAAAGCCTGCCGTACGATCCCAACACCGGCCTTGCGCCAGTGTCGCGCATCGCCATTGTGCCAAGCGTGCTTGTGGTCAATAAAAGCGTCAAGGCGGACAGCGTGAAAGAACTTATCGAAGAGGCCAAGAAGAATCCGCACGGCATACGCTTCGCCAGTGCAGGTATTGGCGCATCAAGCCATCTTTCGGGCGAGCTGTTGAAGGTAATGGCGGGGGTGGAAATCGATCACATACCGTATCGTGGGACTGGTCCCGCGCTTCAGGACCTTATAGGTGGGCGGGTGGAAATGGCCATAGACAGCCTCACGGTTTACCAGGCCTATATTAAATCCGGAGACCTTAAAGTACTGGGCGTCGCCACACCAATGCCGTTGGATAGCCTACCCGGCGTACCGACTATTGCGGAAACGTTGCCGGGTTTCGACTCATCGCCTGTCAATTACCTGAGCGCCCCGGGCGGCACACCGCAGCCCATATTGGATAGATTGAATGCCGCAATGAACAAGGTGCTTGCCGAGCCTGAAACAAAGGAACGCATGCTCAAAGCCGGTCTGCTTCCAGAAGGAAACTCCGTCGAAGAGATGAATAAGCTGGTCAAGGACGAACAAGCAAAATGGAAGAAAGTGATTGAGCTTTCCGGCGCAAAAATAGAATAGCGCGCCATGGCCCTGTTCGCCGCATGCGTTACGTTGCCGGCGAACAGGGTCAATGACAGGAGACCTGCAGCACCTCTGAGGAAGCGGCGACCTCACGGATGGCTTGTGCAACGGAACGCGCGGCATACGAAGGTGGATGTGCGGAGGTCGTTGCCAAAATTATTGTCCGCTCGATGACCGGCTCTATGATTCTTGCTGCCTGCAGTTGCCCGCCTTTCAGTTCACTGGCAATGGCCAACTTTGGCAGTACCGTATAAGCCCCGCCTTTTTCAACAATAGCCTTTTGGAGCTGCGTCGAATCGGCCTCGACGATCACGTTCAGCGTGACCATGTTTTTACGCGCGAGTTTATTGAGCGTGGATCGGACGCCGCTAGGTGCACTGGGAAGAATCAGAGGCAGCCCATCCAGCTTCGAAAAATGCACCGATGGGTTAAGCGTAAGCTTGTCCCCCGCTGGGCCTACAAGGCACGAATCCGCTGAAATCAGCGGCTCACCGTCCGAAATCATGGTGGCCCCATAGCGATAGGGCAGTCCGATATCGACGTGCCCGGTGACGAGCCACTGATCAATCTGGCCCGCAGATCCTTCAAAAAAGTGTAGGCGTATACCCGGGAAACGCTTGCGCATCAGAAAGAAAACCGGAACCATCAAGGTTAAGTAAAGCGACGGAAGTGCTGCAATCCTGACATCGCCGAATGGTAAACCGCCCGTTGCTGTAATTTGATTGGTCAGGGCTTCCGACTCGCTTAGTACACGCTCGATCTGAGGGAGCATGCGCGCCCCGAGTTCTGTCAGGCTCATGCCCCGGCCGGTGCGATCAAACAGCCGGCCCTTGCATTCAATTTCCAGCCTGGCTATCTGGCGGCTTATGGCTGGCTGTGGCATGCCCAAAGTCGTCGCAGCGGATTTGAGGCTGCCGTTTTTAGCGACCGTCACGAAGATTAATAAGCGGTTCAGGTCCCACTGTATTTTTAATGGATCAGACATATCACTAAGTGCAATTCTGGTTTATGTGGCGCATGGCTGATGCCCCGGGTAGTGCCTCGTATACTGGGCAAGAGAGATTTCGGAGATCGGAATAATCCGATTTACTGATCCATCGCGGCCACTCAAGGCCAACGAGACCACACTAAGCAGCCAACCATTATAAGTGGCTTACGCTCAATCGGAGAAAGACAATGTTCAATAGAATACTGGGCTCACTGGCCCTTGCTGCGTCATTGACGGCATCTGCAGGCGCAACAGAATTCCCAACGAAACCGGTGCAATTGGTGGTTCCGTACTCACCGGGAGGCCTGACTGATAATTTGGCCCGCCGCTATGCCGAGCAACTGGCCGCCGCCTGGAAACAGCCTGTTGTCGTGGAAAACAAGCCAGGCGCTGGCTCTGCCATAGGCGCTGGCAATGTGGCACGCTCCGCACCCGATGGCTATACCGTCTTGTTGGGAAGCGTCGGCATGGTGACGAATCCACTGCTTCTGAAGAAGATGCCCTACGACCCGGAGTCGCTGGTGCCACTGGCACTCGTCGCGCTCGCACCCAATGTTTTATATGTCCATCCCTCGGTGCCCGCGACCAATGTGAAAGAGCTCGTTGAATACGCTAAAAAGAATCCGGGACATTTGAGTTTCGCTTCATCCGGCGTAGGATCAAGCCCACACCTTGCCGCTGAGCTTTTTGCCACGAAGACGGGTATTGATGTCATACAGGTGCCCTATAAAGGAACGGGACCCGCCATTGCCGATTTTCTGGGAGGCCAGGTCAATGCCTACTTCGATACCATGCAGTCGATGAAATACGCGAAAGACGGGTCAATCCGCGCGCTTGCGATTACGACTAAGCAACGCATTGCTGAGGCACCGGACCTCCCGACGGTGGAGGAATCTGGAGTAGCACCAGGCGTCATATCCAGCAGTTGGTTCGGTTTCTTCGTTCCCGCATCCACCCCTGCGGATGTACAACAACAAATTATGCAAGCAATTCGACGAATCGCCGAAGACAAAGAGATGAAGACCGTCGTTTCCACGATGGGGCTTATACCGGAGTTCATGGACCAGGCGCAATTCAAGCAGTTCACTAACGACGAGACCGTTAAATGGCGCAATGTGATCGAGACGCAAAAAATATCAATCAACTAGCGCCGTACGCGGCAGCACGCTATCGCGGAATGCCAACAACGTAGGGAATGGTCATTTGTGTTCGGTCGCGCTGGCATTTCACAACAAGGGGATTGGCCAATGAAAGCTACCTGGTATTCGAAAAACGGAAAAGCTCGGGACGTACTGGAAGTCGGCGAACTCCCCACCCCCGAGCCCGGTCGGGACGACGTCAGGGTGCGGTTGGCTGTATCGGGCGTCAATCCCTCAGACGTCAAATCCCGCGGCGGCAGCCGCCCTGTCAAGTCAGGGTTTGTCGTGCCCCATAGCGACGGCTCCGGCATTATCGATAAAGTCGGAAGCAATGTATCACCGTCACGCATCGGCGAAAGGGTATGGGTATGGAATGGACAGTGGCTGCGCGCTATGGGCACCGCTGCCGAGTACATTGCGTTGCCGTCAAACCAGGCGGTGTTGCTGCCGGATCACCCGTGTTATCGGTACGGTAGGCTCTGCGGATAGAGCCAGGCTGGCTACCGATCTCGGCATAGACGACATTGTGGACTACAAGAAAGAAAACGTCCCGACCCGGATTTTGTCTCTTACGGCCAACCGTGGTGTCGACATCGTCGTCGATATGGATTTTTCAAGTACTACCCATCTGGTATCACAAAACGCGGTTGCCGAACATGGCGCCGTTGTCTGCTATGGTTCGAATGTCCGCGGTCAAATTCCAATTGATTTCGGCGCGTGGCTTTTCAAATCCATCCGTTTGCACTTCTTTCTCATTTATGATCTTGCGCCCGGTGAACGGCTTTCCGCGGTAGAAGGTTTGTCGCACTTGCTTGAATCAGGGCGTCTTGTCCATAATATTGGTCCACGTTATACCCTGGATGAAATTGCCGATGCTCACGAGGCCGTTGAACGTGGCAGTGTAGCGGGCAATGTCGTACTGGATTGCGCGCGCAGGTTGCATAACGAATAGAAGACTGCGGACAGCGGTTGCGTGATTCATGCTCCATAGAGGTGCGCAGCATCATGGCACCTCTATGGTTCGCATCCCGCGCGCTGCGGTTCGGATGGGTGCATATCGTTATTAGGCGCGGCTTTCTCCATCAAAATTCCTTTCCATATCGCTCCGCTGTGATCCTGACACCCGCTTGAAAACCTGGCATGCGTCTTGCTTAAAGCATAAGGGTCATTTTTGGCAGTCAAGCTCATGATCAAGGAAGAAGTCGCTATGAAAGTAATATGTGCCTACGCAAAATCCGTTGGCTCCCCAGCGTTCGCTGTTGTGGCCAAACGACGCAGCGCGGTTTTGCAGGCGATTAGGGGTGTCGCCCTGGCCGGTAGTTTGGCCATGGCAGTCGCAGCCAATGCCGCTTATCCCGAAAGACCGATAGAAGTCATTATTTCGTTTCCTCCTGCGGGCGCGACGGATGCCTTGGCGCGTGCGGTAGGACACCGCCTTTCCGACAAGCTGGGTCAAACCGTTGTGGTGCAGAACCGGCCTGGTGCCGGCGGAGCGATCGGATTGACGGCTGCCGCGCGCGCGCAAACCGACGGCTACAACCTTTACCTGGCTGCCACCACGAATCAGGCGATAGCCGCCGCGATCTACCCCAAACAGGAGGTGAGTCTGCTCAAGGATTTTGTACCCATCGGCCAGGTCGGTTTTGCGCCGCATGCGCTGGTCGTACCGGCGTCCCTGCCGGTCAAAACGGTCAGTGAACTGATTGCCTATCTGAAGGACAAGCCGGGCAATTACAACTTCGCGTCCCAAGGGACGGGTACCTTGTCACATCTGGAATCTGAGTTGTTTGCCGCGAGCAACCAGTTGGACGTAATGCATATTCCCTATAAGGGCAGTGTCCAGGCCTTGCCCGACGTGGCCAATGGCTCGTCGACGATGATGTTCGATAGCGTAACGGGCTCCATGCCCATGGTGCAGGCAGGCAAGATCAGATACCTGGCGGTGGCATCGACTTCGCGCGTCAGCTTGTTGCCCGATGTGCCGACATTGGCGGAGGCCGGCGTAAAGAACGTGGTGGCTGACAATGTATTTGGCCTCTTTGCTCCCAAAGGGGTTCCTCCGGAGGTGATTGCCACGCTGTCGACGGCGCTTGAAGCTGTGCTGGCCGAACCGGCATTAAAGGCCAGCCTGGCCAAGCAAGGGTCAGAAGTCAGTTACGCAACACCTCAGGCGCTCGGTGTAACCATCGCGCAGGAACACCAATACTGGAGCGGAGTGGTGAAATCGGCGAATATCAAGCCGCAATAGGACTCGGTGATGGCGTTGGACGATGCCTGTAATCCCGGGCGTACCGCATTCCAATACTACGTTGCAGACTGGGCCGCCACCGCGTTGACATCGCACACGACGCCTGCTTCGATCAATGCATCAATTTCCGCGGCGGTATAGCCGAACTCACCGAGAATTTCCAGGGTATCTTCGCCCAGGCGTGGGGCGGCGCGGTGATACTGTGCCGGGGTGGCCGAAAACTTTACGGGCATGCCTATGGTGTGCGTCGGCCCCGCTTGCGGATGTTCCTGTTCCACGATCATGCCGCGGGCCAGAGTTTGAGGATGCGACAAAGCCTCACCAATGGAATGAACCGGACCGGCGGGCACACCGGCCTTGTCGAATGCGGTCAGCCATTCCTCGGCGGAGCGCGTCTTGAGTATCTCGCTCATTTCCTGCACCAGGGCAGAGCGGTTCTGCATGCGGTCGGCATTGCGTGTGAAACGCGGGTCGTCGCACCATTCCGGATGACCTAGTACTTCGGCAATGCGGACCCAGTTCTTTTCGTTGGCCCCGCCAATAATGATCCACTCTGTGCCGGTGGGGAACGCCTGGTAGGGGGCGGTCAGCACATGGGAGGAGCCGGTGGCGCCTGGAGACTGTCCGGTGCCGAAGTAGATGGCCGCGTGCCAATACAATTGTTGCAGGCTCGCCTCCAGTAGCGAAGTTTCAACGACCTGGCCTTCACCCGTTTTCTGTTTGTGCTGGTATGCCGCAAGTATGCCGAACGCCGCCAACAGCCCGGCATTGATGTCGGCGACGGAATTACCGGTGCGTAGCGGCGGGCCGCCAGGCTCGCCCGTAATGCTCATCAAGCCCGAAAAACCCTGGGCAATAAGGTCGAAACCACCCTTGTCGGCGTAGGGGCCAGTAAGACCGTAGCCCGATACCGCGCAATAGATCAGGCCGGGATTCTCTTTGCGTAGCGTCTCGTAGCCGAGTCCGAGCTTCTCCATGGTGCCTTTGCGGAAGTTCTCGGTGATCACGTCCGCATCGCGCACCATGCGCAGCAGTACCTCTTTGCCTTGCGGGCTCTTAAGGTTCAGCGCGATCGCCCGCTTGTTGCGGTTGAGCATCAGGAAAGGTGCCGACACGCCGTTGATCAGTGGGTCGCGATACTGGCGCGCATCATCGCCGCCTTCCAGCTTCTCCACCTTGATCACGTCGGCGCCCAGGTCTGCAAGCATCATTCCGCAAGTGGGGCCGGCCATTATTTGCGAAAGCTCGATTACCCGCATGCCGGCGAGCGCGCCGGGTGTGGCGCCAGTTTCAATCTTGTTCATGCTGTCATTCCTTTCATCGACCCGTGAAAACAGGCGTGTCCTTCCGCAGGAAGGCGTGGTAGCCAGTACGGAAATCTTCCGTGTCGAAGCAATCGAAGGCCTCGTCCCGTTCGGCCTCGGTCAATTCGCCTCCGGCCAGCAGCCGGCGTACGAACTTTTTATGCCAGCGGGCGACCAGTGGTGCGCCAGCCGCAATGCGTTCAGCCGTTAGTCGCGCTTCGGCCGCAACGTCCGCATCGGGCACGACGCGAGTCACCACGCCCAGTTCCAGCGCCTTGTCGGCGCCGAAAATAGTGCCTTCCAGCAAGACGGCCAGAGCGGTCGAGGGTCCGACCAGTTTCACCAATGGGGCGAGTTCAGAATAGGACATGACCAAGCCCAGATTCTTGATGGGCACGCCGAACCGGGAACTGCTCCCGCAGATTCGAACATCGGCCAGGCTGGCGATTTCCATGCCGCCGCCGACGCAGATGCCATGAATCTGCGCCACAACCGGATGCCGGCAGTTGCCGATGGCTTCGATCGTGCGTCGCATCACTTCCCCATATTTCACTGCCTGCTCTTTATTCGACCGCGACGTTTCGAACTCGGAAATGTCATTGCCTGGCGAAAAAGCCTTTTCGCCCGCGCCGCGCAGGACGATGCAGCGCACCGTGTCGTCCTCGGAGAGGGCCAGGAAGTCGGTGCCGAGATCGCGCCAGACGTCGATGGTGAAGGCATTCAGTTTTTCGGGACGATTCATCGTAATGGTCACGATCGTGTCATCCCGGTCGACCAAAAGATAGGGATTCTGTGCAAGTGCTGTGGTCATGTCGCTATTCCGTCTTGTTCGTTACGAGGGTTTCTTCTTCAGTCCGAGGTCTGTTGTGATTCGGCCATACTTCTCATACTCGCTTTTGATGAAAGCCTGGAATTCGGCTGGCGTATCGGGGCCTCCGCCAACCACCATGCCCTGTTCCGCCAGCTTTGACGACACGCCCGGATCCTTCAGGGTCGTGTTGAGCGCCTGGTCCAGCTTGGCCAGGACGGCCGACGGTACATTGGCGGGTGCCAGCACGGCATACCACTGCTCGACATCCATGCCCTTTACCCCGGCCTCAGCCAGTGTGGGTACATCGGGCAACGAGGCAGCGCGCTTGGTGCTGGTCACCGCCAGCGGGCGCAGCTTGCCTGCCCTGACCTGGCCGATCGCACCGGGCAGAGTGTCGAAGTTCATGTCCACCTGGCCGCCCAGCAGGTCGGTCATGGCTTGTCCGCTTCCTTTATAAGGAATGTGTTCCATCTGTGCGCCGGTAATCTGTGAAAAGCGCGCCGCACTCAGATGCTGGGGACTGCCCATGCCTGAAGAGGCATAGGTGTATTTTCCGGGACTGGCCTTGACCAGGTCGGTGAGCTGCTTGAGCGATTTCACGTCATTTTTGGTGGGATTCACCACCAGAATGTTAGGTACAGAGCCGATATAGCGCACGGCGGTGTATCCGTTGACCGGATCGTATGACACAGGCAGCATATGCGGCGCCGATACCGTGGACTGCATATTGGCCAGCAACAAGGTATAGCCATCCGGAGCCGCCCTCGCCACCATCTCACCCGCGATCAGGCCGGAGGCGCCCGGCTTGTTTTCGACAATCAGTTGCTGGCCGATCACTTCCGACAGGCGCTGCGCAATAATGCGGGCGGACACATCGGTGCCTCCGCCTGGCACAAAACCGACTACCAAACGAATAGGCTTGCTGGGGAATGCCTCTTCGGCATGCATGACGCCCGCTTGAGTCAATGCGATGGTGCCCAACAGTGTGCACAGGGTTTTCTTGATCATTGTCCGGTCTCCGTCTTTTTTTGGGTGAGGTATTGCCACATAGACGATGCCTTATGATGGCCTCGTGGCAAGATCCATTGCTCTATGATGAGCACTCGACAACTCGTTTCGATAATGTGGTATTTGGTATACCAGATACCAAGTTATCTGTTTTATGGCTATCATGCACCTATGGTTTACCCTGAATTCACCTCAAAAAGCGACGCTGATTTAAGCCCGGATCCCCTAGCCATCCACCACCCGACGCTCGCCGCGGTAGTGGCTGACAAGTTACGCCAGTTCATTACGGACGGCACGCTTAAACCGGGCACTGGACTGAATGAGCGTGAGCTCTGCGACCGACTCAAGGTCTCACGCACGCCGCTGCGCGAGGCTTATCGCATTCTTTCAGCCGACGGACTGGTCAGCATCCAGCCCAAGCGCGGAGCCGTGGTCATCGAGCACTCGCCGGCCGATATCGAGAACATCTTCGACGTGCTGGCGGTATTGGAAGGCCTGGCCATACGCCAGGCGGTGCAGCGCGCGACCGAGCAGGAACTGCATGAGATTGCGTCACTGCATGCGCGGATGCTGGAGGGCTTTCATAACAAAGACATCAAGGCCTACTTTGCAGCCAGTATGGGAACGCATGTGGCGATCAGCCGCGCGGCACATAATCCTGCGCTCACGGATGCATACGAGCGCCTTAATCTGCAAGTGCAGGCTTTGCGCTATAAATCGAACCTGGACCCGGATGAATGGAGCGCGGGCGTTGCCGACCACGAACGCTTTGTTCGGGCGTTGCTTGAGCGTGATGCCGAAGCGGCCGAAAAGCATGTCCGAGCGCACTTGACCAATAAGAAGTCCTATCACTTAAGACCTGCTGCCGACACGGTGGAAAAAGCTGCAGTTGACCTTTGAATGGTCGCGTGCCCTTCTTGAGCGCGTTAACCGGCGGCGTCGGCAAGACTTCGATTGCGCGGGCCGCGATACGCCAGGTTGTCCACGGCACCCGTCTGTCCTGGGGCTTCAGTCAGCAGCAAACCAAAGAATGCGGGTGCAAAAGCGTAGGTGCCTTGCCCGATTGCCACGATTTTGCCGAGCCGATGGCTTGTACAAAATAGCCCGCCGCGGCTACGGCACGCCGATGCCCAAATCGTTGGACTGCTACCGCGGCAATATAACGTCCGCCGATGGCGCAGACCGTTGCCAGCGACATCAGCCAGCCCACCCATTGAGCGCCTAACGCAAAGGGCCTATCCCGCGCGAGTATCTGCCCACCTACGAAGGTCATCCTCCGCGCGAGTTTCCGTCGCGTTAGACAAGGTCAAAGGTCTTCAGCGCGTAATTGTTCCGGGCTTTTGGCAGAAAGCAACCCGGGGGCGACATCGAACACTGTCTTCGCGCCGTACTGGCCTGCCTGGTGCATGCGATGCACAGCCCGGGCATAGGCCACAAGTATGCTGGATGTGAATTCCGGGTTGCTGCCTAATTTGAGCGAGTATTCCACGACTTGTGTGTTTTCCTCCGTCGTGTTGCCCGTACGAATGACAAGCCCGCCATGAGGCATCGCATTGTGCTCACGGCGCAACGCCTCCTCCGTAATGAAGGACACGGTGGTGTCGTACTCGTCAAAGTAGTGCGGCATAGTGACGATGGCGTTCTTGACCGCCTCCGGGTCGGCGCCTGGTTCGAGGACGACAAAACAATCGCGGGTGTGTTTCTGCCGGGTTGTCAGTGTCGGGCGGGAGCCTTGGCGCACCTCCTCCAATGCGTCCTGGACAGGAACGGTATATTGGACGCCGCCGGCCACTCCTGGAATGCGCCGAATCGCATCCGAGTGGCCCTGACTTAGCCCTTTTCCCCAGAATGTATAGGTCGCACCATCCGGCAACAGCGCTTCGCCATAGACGCGATTGATGGAAAACATGCCGGGATCCCATCCTGCGGATATCAGTGCCGTTTTGCGATTTGCGAGCGCAGGGCCGTTGACCGATGCAAAATACTCTGGAATGCGCGCATGCGTATCAAAGCTGTCGACGGTATTGAACAGTGCAGCCAATTCCGGACCTTGTTGCGGCAAATCCTCTTTGGAGCCACCGCAAAGAATCAGGACATCGATCTTGCCGGCATGACCGGATAGCGCTTCCATCGAATACACGGAAGTCGCCTCGAGCCTGGGCTGCAGTTGGGAAGGCGGACGACGGGTGTAAATGCCTGTGAGCTGCATGTCGGGATTCTTGGCGATTGCGGCTTCAACGCCGCGCCCCAGATTGCCGTAACCGGCGATTGCAATGCGAATGGATTGACCCATGGTGGTTTTCCTCGGTTTCTACTGAACGTACAACGTTTCCATATAAGAACGCCAGGCGACCCTTACCCGGCAGCTTCTTGCACCCTGAAGTGTAGAGGTAAAGCTCTGTCACGTCGCGCCGGCGGATTCAAGCGCAAGTAACGGGTTTTTCAAAGCTGTGTTTTTTTCTACACTCATGGGATCTCCACCATTCATTCGGGTGAAAAGATGGAAACCGCCGCCGTTCGACGTTCATCTGGCTTCGCTGTCAAATCGAGCATATTTCCGGCCAGCCTGGCGAACCTTATCGCGCAGTCGATCGGAGGGCAAAACTGGGAATGTGTCGAACAATCGCTGGACGAGACTGGCAACGCAGTGCTTTCCGGGCTCCTGACGCCGCAGCAGTGCAGGGACCTCACTGCGCTGTATACGCAGGACGACCGCTTTCGCACACGAATCGTGATGGCGCGCCATGGTTTCGGGCGGGGCGAGTACAAATATTTTGCCTATCCGCTACCTGGACTGATCGATGCACTCAGGAGCGCGTTGTATCCCCATCTGTTTCCTATCGTCAATCGATGGAACGAGCAGCTTCGTATCGATGTGCGCTATCCGGATACCCTGCATGCGTTTCTCAAGCGCTGCCACGCTGCCGGCCAGACACGTCCCACGCCACTGATGCTGCGCTACGGTAAGGGCGACTACAATTGCCTGCATCAGGATCTGTACGGCGATCACGTGTTTCCCTTGCAGGTTGCCATCTTGCTATCCCGACCCGGCGATGATTTTACCGGCGGCGAGTTCGTGATGATCGAGAACAACGCGGACCACCAACGCGCCGACGTTGTGCCCTTGCAGCAAGGCGATGGCGTCGTTTTCGCGGTCAATCAGCGTCCCGTGAAGGGTAAGCGTACCGGCATGCGCAAAGTCGGAATGCGCCATGGCGTCAGCCGACTGCACAGTGGGCAGCGCCATACCGTGGGCCTGATTTTCCATGATGCGCATTGATGAGTTAGAAACCGGAGGCGCCATGAATTTGGAACTCTTTGCACCGGTCACCGGTCAACCCGAGGCCCTTGGACAACGTGCGGTTGTTCTGCGTGGCTTCGCCTTGCCTTTCATGGACGAGTTGCTGCCCGCCATCCAGGACGTGGAGCAGGCCTCGCCATTCCGGCACATGATCACCCCAGGTGGATTCACCATGTCGGTGGCTCTTACCAACTGCGGCACTTTCGGCTGGACAACGGATCGGCGCGGCTACCGTTATGCAACCATTGATCCCACTACCGGCCGCCCATGGCCAGCGATGCCGGCGGTATTTGCAAGGATGGCGCGCGAGGCAGCCGCGGCTGCCGGCTTCGACAATTTCGAGCCCGACGCCTGCCTGGTCAATCGCTACCTGCCCGGCGCGCGTCTCTCGTTGCACCAGGACAAGAATGAACGCGACTACGACGCCCCCATCGTATCCGTATCGTTGGGCATGAGCGCCGTATTCTTGTTTGGCGGACATCATCGCGCCGACAAGCCGGTAAAGGTTGTTCTTCAGCATGGCGACATAACGGTCTGGGGCGGCGAGGACAGGTTGCGATATCACGGCGTGTTGCCGCTTAAAGACCTGCCGCATCCTTTGTTGGGGAACCAGCGCATCAATTTCACGTTTCGCAAGGCAGGATAAGCGATGTCGCTGGAGGCCAGACGTGCGCCGTGAAACTCAAGCTACCGAACTGTCGCAGCAGGCCTACAGGCGCGCCGCCGACTATCTTGCCGACCTAGACGAGGATTGGGCGCGTCATGTTGCCGCTACCGGCCCGTGCCAGCATGAGCCCAAGCCCACACGCGAGCCGTTCGAGGCGCTGGTGCGCGCCGTCGCCTACCAGCAATTGCATGCCAGGGCGGGCGACGCCATCCTGGGCAGGTTGCTGGCGCTTTATCCTGACAAGAAGTTTCCGTCAGCCGGGCTGCTGCTGGCCACCGATCCGGAACTGCAGCGGGCTTGTGGGTTCTCAGTGATCGAGCGGCTTGTGTCACTTCGGGGAGTGGGCCGCTGGACCGCCGAGATGTTCCTGATCTATAGCCTGGAACGCATCGATGTCCTGCCCGTGGATGATTTCGGCGTGCGCGAAGGCTATCGGCGCCTGAAAGGTTGGGATAGGGCACCCACACCACGCCAGATGCGCGAAATTGGCAAGGCCTGGAGCCCTTACCGAACCGTGGCGGCCTGGTATCTGTGGCGAAGCCCGACGCGCTAGCTGATTCGATGAAATGGAAAATCACCGTGATCCTTTTCAATAATGATGTCGTTGCCAGGCTGGACTGGGCAGAGATTGCCGCTGAACTGGATCAGGACGGTTATGCAATCCTTTCAGGCTTGCTGCATGGGGCGCGGGTATTACCCGAACCGCTGGGCGCATTACCTGCCGCCTTGTACGAGCCCCTCTCGACGATTGCGAACCGTTGGAACCAATCGCTTGGACTGAAGGAGCGCTTTCCGGACGGCTCCAATGCCTTTCAGGAACAGAGCAGGAAGGCGGGCCTGCCCGGTCCGCGGTCATATATGAGCCGGCTGCGAGAGCGGGACTATCAGGCCTTGCAGCAGCGGAATGACGGCGCATGGCGCTTTCCCCTACAACTGGTGGCGCTGCTGTCAGAGCCGGGAGTAGATTTCACGGGCGGCGAATTCGTAATGACAGAACAGCGCCCCCGAATGCAGTCGCGGCCGATGGTTCTGCCTTTGCAACGGGGCGATGCGGCCATCATTGCGGTGGCGCGGCGACCCATCATGGGCAGGAAGGGGTATTACCGCGTGAACAACAAGCATGCGATCAGCCGGGTGCACAGCGGCGAGCGTATCGGACTGGAGCTCTATTTCGATTAGTAGCGCGCGAGCCAATGGGCGTAGGGTGCCGGCAAGGTCCATGAGGGGCGCTCTATAGCAAGTTCCTTGGCGGCGAAATAGGCCCAATGAGGGTTGGCCAGATGGCTTCTCCCGACCATGACGACATCGAGCTGCTCTTCTTTGACGACGCGCTCTGCAATCGCCGGCGTACCAAATCCCCATGCGGAGCTCACAGGCACGTCTGCTTCGCGACGGACGCGCTCGGCGATCGGCCCTAAAAAAGCGGGCCCCCATGGAATGGCAGTTTCGGGTATCGTGAAACCTACGCTGACACTGATCATGTCCATACCGGCCATTTTGAAATCGCGCACGAGGCTTATCGAATCGATCAAGGTTTGCTCATCGCGTCCGTCATACTCGATGACGCCAAAGCGTACGGTCAAGGGCAGGCTTTCTGGCCAGACTTCGCGTACCGCCCGCAAGGTCTCAAGAAGAAAGCGTCCACGGTTCTCGACGCTTCCGCCGTAGATGTCGTCACGATGATTCGAATGTGCGGAAAAGAAGCTCTGTGCCAGATAACCATGGGCGAAATGCAGCTCCAACCATTCAAAGCCGATATCCCGCGCCCGTTTGGCAGCATCGACAAAGTCTTGACGCACGCGCGCGATATCATCCAGAGTCATCGCTCGAGGCTGTTTCGGCAGCTCCTTGCCGTACGCGACTGCCGATGGCGCTATCGTCTGCCAGCCTCGCGCATCGTTTTCAGCGATATGGTCGTCGCCCTCCCAGGGGCGATTTGCGCTAGCCTTTCTTCCCGCATGGGCAATCTGGATCCCGGGCACGGCACCCGCTGACTTGATGGCTTGCACGACAGGAACAAGGGATAGTGCCAGTTCATCGCTCCAGATGCCTGTGCAGCCCGGGGTGATGCGTCCTTCGGGCGATACGGCGGTCGCCTCGACAATAACCAATCCCGCAGCGCCACGCGCCATGCTGGCGTAATGCGATATGTGCCAGTCGTTGATATAACCGTCGACAGCCATGTACTGGCACATAGGTGGAACGGCAATGCGATTGCGCAGAGTCACGTCTTTGAGTTTGAAGGGTTGGAAGAGAGCAGACATGAGGGGCCTCGATTGAAAATACTAGGATCAGGTTGTTTCTGTAGTTCGAACATATACGAACATTAGAATAATTATAGGGCAATGTGTATGATATTGCTCATGCGCCCATTCAAACATCCCGCCGCCAGCGAGCTTTCACTCGAACGCGTGCTCTACGCCTTGAGCGATTCCATACGCCTCGATATCGTTCGACACCTTGCCCGCGTCGAAGCGGCAACGTGTGGAGAACTGGACGGGGGGCGTCCAAAATCTACCGTATCGCATCATTTCAAGGTGCTGCGTGAAGCCGGGCTGGTGTTCACCAGGAATAGCGGAACCATACATTTGAATAGCTTGCGCCGTACGGATATTGAAAGTCGATTTCCAGGATTATTGGATGCAATATTGACGCAGAAAACCGACTCATGACACGCTTTGCCGTATGCCGCCGCCGGAGTTCGCTGCCATGCGGGCTCATCGGCATCAGTCAGGCTTTGCAGAAGGCCAGGATATGGTGCAGCATTTTTCTGACATAAGCCGGCAGTTCTTCAAGTGATCGGACACAAAGGACCAGGTCTCTGGATGCCCACGCGTCGGTGAGCACAATTCGCTTGATATGTGCCGATCGGGCGTAACGGATCGCCGCCGCTTGTGGCAGCAGAGCTGGCTACCATCCCGATGTCACCCATGCCGTTTCGGATGGCGTCGGCAATCTCAAAGCTGAGCCGCTCCTCCATGTCGATCGATATCTGCGGATTCATATTCAGAAAACTGTTGAGGATTTCGGGAAGATGCTCGCTAAGTGCGGATGTATTGCAAAGAAGCCGGACATGCCCTTTTATTCCGTTGCCGTAGCAGTCAAGTTCACCCCGCATACGGTCCATTTGTTGAAGGACCACCCGGGCATGGTGGATCAGTGTTCTGCCGGCTGGGGTGATCTCGACGCCGCGTCTGCTGCGGGTCAACAAGGCCACGCCCAAAATTGATTCCATCCCTTTGATGCGTTCGCTTGCCGATGCGAGCGTCATATGGGATTTACGCGCGCCCTCTGTGATGGTGCCCGTTTCATGTACGTTCAGGAAAAGACGGAGATCGATCAGATCGAAGCGCATGAAAAATCATAGCATCCCTGCCTAAGGTGCCGCCTTAGCCAGGCTTTGTGAAAGCCAGATTGTCAGAATGCACGCACCGCTCCAGAATCCGGCGTAAGCATTGGCGTCGTCTCGCCGCTGGAGATTTCCATTGGAATACTTGATGGACATGATATTGCAAGGTGGTTCTGGCTTTCAGGGCCTCCCTGGCATGGGCGCGCACCCTTTTTCGGTTGCGGTTGTCTTCATGATCGCAGGCATGGTCAAAGGCGTCGTAGGCCTCGGCCTGCCGACAATCTCCATGGCTTTGCTGGCACTGTTCATGCCTCCGGCCGACGCCGCAGCATTGCTGATTATTCCCTCCCTGATCACGAATATCTGGCAGGCGGGACCGGTGCGCACACTTAAGCCAATAGTGCGGCGCATCGGAGGCATGCAAGTGGGCATAGTGGCCGGTACCCTGGCCGGTGTGGCGGTGTTGGGTGCGCCGGCAGGAGCCTTGGCGTCCGCGGCACTGGGGGTGACGCTTATCGCGTATGCGGCGTGGGGGTTTTTGGGCAAACCACTCTTTGTTCCAGCCAATGCTCAACGGTGGGCTGGCCCGCTTATGGGCGGGCTGACCGGCATCGTCACGGCGGCTACGGGCGTCTTCGTCGTGCCCGCCGTCCCATACCTGCAGGCGCTCGGCTTGCAGCGCGACGACCTGATCCAGGCTATGGGCGTGTCGTTCACGGTTTCCACGGTGGCGCTTGCCCTTGGCTTATGGGCTAACGATAGCTATTCACCAGCTGTGGCGGGCGCGTCGTTTCTCATGCTGATACCTGCTTTGATCGGCATGTATGCGGGCCAACGATTGCGGCTGCGACTCGCACCAAGTTTGTTTCGTCTATGCTTTTTTATCAGCCTTGCCTTGTTAGGTGCCTATCAGGTTGCCCGCCATATCCTGTAGCACAACACCTGTTAGTGCCAAGTGCAGAATCTTGGGTCTTGGCTGCACGCAGCCGGTCGATAGGTAGCGGTGGAGTCACGGCGACGAACCAGGCTTCTGCCTGCGCTGCGGTTTCGGCGTTCAAGGGTCCATCTAAGTCAGGTCTACGCAGCTCTGGAGTACGTCTTCCAATGCGAGCACGGCCGCATTGGCTTCGCTGTGCCTGCGCACGCTGTAGAGTTCGACAGCGCACAGCGGGTCGTCTTCGTCTAAGGGCCGATATTGGATCTCTTTACTGTACAAAACTTCCGCAGATGCGGGAACCAGCGCCAAGCCGATTCCCGCCTGCACCAGTGCGAGCACCGTAGGCATGGCGCTGGCGGTCACGACATGAGGATGTATCTGATAACGAGCGAAAAGACTATGGGTCCGCTCGCGGAAATAAGTGGCGGTGTGGCTCTCGAAATCGATAAAACGTTGTCCGTCCAGTTGTTGGACGGAGATGCTCGCTTTATGTGTTAAAGAATGCCCACTGGGCAAGGCGACGTAAAACGGTTCACGCTCGACCACCCTGAAGAGCAAGCCGTCAAGGCTGGCCGCCGCCGGTCTACGCACCAGCGCAATATCGAGGCGTGAATCCCGTACTTTCTCGATCAGATTCTGCGAGTGGCCTTCCTGAAGGTTTATCGTAAGATCTGGCCGACGGACCTGTAAAGCGCTCAGTAGCCTTGGAAGTAGGCGGTAGGCTACCGAACTGCTGAAGCCGAGTTCTACGGTACCGGTTTCGCCAGCAGAGAGCCGCCGTAGCTGATGCAATAAAGCGGCGCCGTCCGCCGCTTGCTCCTGGGTCCAACGCTGCAACCGCTCGCCTGCGGGTGTTAATTGAACGGAGCGAGTGCTTCGAACAAAAAGAGTGGTGCCAAGCTGAGCCTCGAAGCGACGTATAAGTTGGCTAAGAGGGGGCTGGCTGATATTCAGTCGTTTCGCCGCGTGCCCAAAGTGCAACTCCTCTGCCACCACCACGAATGCGCGCAACGCACGCGATTGTAAAAGCATATGGATCCTCTTTTAGGAGCTATTAGGTCGATCGAAGACCTAATTAATCACTTTAATCATATTGGACGACATTATGCAGCATGGCTACACTTTGCATTTTCAAAGCGCACAGCATCGGCTGGCCGCGCTCATCACTTCCAAGGAAACGTACGATGCGCACGCGCCGAAATTCGTTAATACGCCTAATGGGCGCTTTGCTGGTACCAGGCCTGTTGTTCGCGCCTATTGCTGCGCAATCGCAAGGTACTTATCCAAGTCACCCTGTGACCATGATCGTCCCCTTTGGGGCAGGCAGTACAACTGATGTGCTGGCCCGTATTGTTGCAAACGGCCTTTCAGCGCGTCTTGATGTACCGGTTATCGTGCAGAATAAGCCGGGCGCAGGCGGCAATATTGGCGCTGCGATAGCCGCCCGTGCTACACCCGATGGTTACACGCTTCTGGTGGGACCGACCAGTACGAACGCGGTCAATCCCAGTCTGTTCAAGAATTTGCGTTTTGACCCGCTGAAAGATTTTCGTCCGATTACCAATCTTGCAAAGTCGGCCAATATCTTAGTGGTGCACCCAGATGTGCCGGCGAAAAATGTGTCCGAACTCATCGCCCTTATTCAAGAGCAGGAGTACGCCTACGCGTCGACCGGCAATGGCGGAAGTATGCATTTGTCCGGGGAGCTGTTCAGAACCATGACCAAGGGCAAGATGCTACATGTGCCATACAAGGGGGGAGGTGACGCATTGGCCGACCTATTGCCCGGTCGTGTTCCGATGATGTTCTGTAATGTGCCGTTATGCCTGCCGCACATTACATCAGGAAAGTTGCGCGCACTCGCCGTCACCACGGAAAAACGCTCTGCACTACTGCCTGAGGTGCCAACCGTGGCGGAGTCGGGATTGCCTGGTTATGACGTATCGGGCTGGTTCGGCTTGTTCGTGCCGACGGGTACGGATGAAGCTATCGTGCAGCGGCTCAACAGGGAAGTTTTGGCTATCCTCGAAACACCTGACGTACAAAAACAACTGCTCACGCTCGGCGCCGAACCGGATGGTTCATCGAGTCAATCATTCACGGCCTTCGTGCAAAGTGAATTCGACAAATGGGCGAAAGTGATCAAGGAAGCGGGAATCTCGGTCGAATGATGCAATCTCAGCAATTGAATAGGCTCGGCGTGCTGGAAACCGTCCGCGCGGTGCATGAAGGTTGCGCGACTGCAACCGCTATCGTGCAGGCCCGCCTTGATATTATCGAGGCGGGTAATGATGACATCAAGGCGTTCGTGGCGATCGATCCCGAAAGGGCACTGGAAGAAGCCGCTCGCGTCGATGCTGGCAGGTACAAAAATGGTCTATTGAGCGGTGTGCCCTTCGCTGTCAAGGATGTGCTGGATACAGCCGAATACCCGACCCGTTATGGTTCGCCTATTTATGCCGATCACCAACCCCGGGCAGATGCCGCCTGTGTGAGGCTCGCACGCCGGCAAGGGGCCGTGCTCATGGGTAAAGTTGCAACCGGGGAATTCGCAACGCAGACGCCGAGCGAAGCACGCAATCCTTTGCGTGTCTCCCACACGCCTGGCGGATCGTCGAGCGGTTCAGCGGCCGCCGTAGCCGCAGGGATGGTGCCCGTGGCGTTTGGCACCCAGACCACCGGCTCGATCGTCCGCCCCGCTCTCTATTGTGGCTTGATCGGCTATAAGCCCAGCTTTGGCCTCATCGGTACCGCGGGCCTCAAGACGTTAAGTCACACGCAGGACACGATTGGCGTCATTACCCGCGATGTGCCTGACGCCGCGTACTTCACCATGGGCTTGCAGGGCGCACGGACGGCTGGGCACGGCATTGAACGACCGCAGATCGCACTGTGCCGATCGCGGCAATGGGATTACATTTCCTCCGAAACGCACCGTGCGATCGAAGAACTGGTCCGGCGCCTGGAAGCCAGTGGTGCGCGCGTGGTGCCTGTTCGACTTCCGGCCATGCTGGAAGCCCTCGCAATACAACAGCCACGGCTTTTCATGTTCGAGGCTCTCCAGAACCTGGCGCATGAATTCGAAATGCACCGTGATGCTTTAAGTACCCGGCTGCAGACGCGGTTAACGGCAGCGGCGGGCGTTACATTTGATGAATATGCGTCGATACGACAGCAGGTCCAGCGTGGCCAACAAATGTTCGCCGATATGATGCAAGGTTTCGATGGCTTGCTTTACCCCGCAGCGTCGGGGGAGGCGGAGGCCGGCCATCAGGAAGCGGGCGACCCGCGTTTCGGGGCCTTGTGGTCGATGCTGCATGTTCCGACCGTGTCGTTCCCTTGTGACGTCGGCCCGACAGGTCTCCCAATCGGTGCTCAACTGGTCGGCGCGTTTGGAGAAGACACGCGCCTGCTTGCCGCCGCCACCAGCGTGTCGCGATTGGCGACACAGCCATAGACGCGAAGTGAGCGCCGCGCTTTGTTGGCGGGGCGCTCCAGTCAATTACACAGCATTGCTGCGTTTAAAAAATCACGCGGCGACAGGCAGCACAAAATTGCTGCTATTCAACTCACCTGTATAGCCGACCAGTTGGATCAGGCCGTCACCGGTTTCCAGTTCGCCGCTGCCGTTCTGGACGAACACGAAGGTGTCATCCTGATGCTGGAAAGTCGTCCAGCTGTCAACGGCGACATTCGCTGCGGCAGTCTGCAGCTTGACCAATAAATCCGCGCTGGCGTCCATGGCTACATTTACCTGCTCACCTTCCAGCACGATGCCTGTAAGTTCGCGCGCACCGGCACCGTCGGCATGTTGACCAAACACCAACTCATCGCCGGCGCTGAAGTCCCTGACATTGATCACGCTGGCGCGGATGCCTGCTTCGCTGCCCACATCCGCCAAGTTGGACACTTGCTCAGTGAACTGGATCCAGTTATCGCCTTTGCCAGCCTCCACGGTTACACCCAGTCCGCCCGCGAGGTAGAGCGTGTTGTCGCCGGCGCCCAGGTCGATCTGTCGATTTGTGCTGACGCCGGAATCGATGACACCGTCATCGGATTCGACCCGTAAGCTGATGCTGTCATCGCCACCACCGAGCATGACTGACCAGCCAGGCAGGGCCGAGTCGCCCGCATCGATAACGATGTCGGCATCCACGGTTGTGGTCAGTGTAGACACGTCGAACGTGGAAGAGCCGTTTGCATCAATGGATATTGGTCCGAGATCCAGCGTGCCCCCGCCTTCCACTATGACTTCGTTAAGGAACTGGCCGATCGGAAAATTGGTCCCCAAATCAATTGCGCCCTCCGTCGTGACAAGGTCAACGACCAGATTCTTCATGACCTCGGCCACGACCGTGAGGTCGATAGTGGAATTTGTGAAGGCCTCGGTCAGCGACATATTGGGCGGCAGGGCCGCCGCGTCGGAGATATCAAAGGCAAAGCTTAGCGTTTCGCCATCCAGGCTGGCGCCTGTGGCGTCAATGCCGCGTGCAGCCAGAAATTCGATCAATGGCGCTGCGGCGTCCTTGATATCGTCCAATGTCAGCTCACCTGTGTCGCCCAGGCCATCGCGCAAGCGTAGCAGGTCGGAAGGTGTGATGGAAAACTCGCGGCCGTCGGGGGCCGTCAGCAATAGCTCTCCAGTCAGATTGATCGTGAGTTTGTCGCCCTGGCGGCGCGCGATAGCCTCGCCTTCTCCCGACCATTGGACAGGAATACTGCCAAAATCGGTGACGAAGGTCGCGGTGCCGCTGGCATCCTTCAGCTCGGCGGTAAATCGATTGGGATTGCCATGCTCGTTACCATGCCCGTGGCCATTTCCGTTTCCGTGGCTATGTCCGTGATCAGGGCCTGGCTCAAAGTCGTTTCCGCGTCCGTGGCTAAGTCCATGATCGCGGCCTTGCCCGTCGCGGTTGCTGAATTGGTGGAAGGCGTCCAGAGCCGTGACCAGGCCTTTGTTCGCAACGCCGAATACATTGCCAATATCAGAGAGCTGGTCCCTGTTCCATAAGCCATTGAGTACAGATGCCATAATTTTCTCCCGGTAGGGTTGAGCGGAGGACACCGTGCGGATGCGCGGTTCATACCAGGCATGATCCTAGCAACTCGCAGGAATGGTGCAATGACAAAACGTATCCTCCCGCGTACGTTCTGAAGCAAATGTAAACGGCCGTGTGAGCTGTTCCTGGCGAGATCGGGGAGAAACGTTCACGAGCCATGACTAATGCGCTCTGTCAGGCAGGTATCATGTCGTTGAATGAATCAGAAACCTGCGGTTGCAACTAAGATGAATGGATTACAGCTTTTGGCCCATTGTGAGAATGCAAAGCCACAGGGAATGAAAGGTATAGAATTGCCAGCGTTGAGCCATAGCGGAGTAGTCATGAACAGTCCCATACGCCTTACTCAGTACAGCCACGGAGCCGGTTGCGGTTGCAAGATCTCGCCCAAGGTGCTGGAGGTGATACTGGCGGGTAGCGGCGCACAGCATCTGGATCCCAATCTGTGGGTCGGCAACGCCTCCCGCGATGACGCGGCCGTCTACGCGTTGGACGAGCAGCGCGGCGTGGTGTCGACCACGGATTTTTTCATGCCGATCGTGGACGACCCCTTCGATTTCGGGCGTATAGCGGCGACCAATGCAATCAGCGATATTTACGCCATGGGTGGCGATCCGCTGCTGGCCATCGCCATCCTCGGATGGCCGGTCAATCTGTTGCCGCCGGAAGTTGCGCGCGAAGTGATTTGCGGTGGGCGTTCGGCCTGCGAAGCGGCCGGGATTCCTTTGGCCGGCGGGCACTCCATCGATGCACCGGAGCCGATCTTCGGCCTTGCCGTCACTGGGGTGGTGGACAAGGCCTTCCTCAAACGTAATGACACCGGCACGGTTGGTTGCAAGCTATACCTGACCAAACCACTGGGCATCGGTATCCTGACCACCGCCGAGAAACAGTCCAAGTTGCGCGCCGAGGACATCGGACTGGCGCGCGACTGGATGTGTACGCTGAATAAACCAGGAAGCCGCTTTGGTAAATTGGATGGCGTCAAGGCCATGACTGATGTCACCGGTTTCGGCCTGCTTGGCCACTTGGTCGAAATGACGGACGGCAGCGGCGTAAGCGCCCGCATTGAGTTTGACAAAGTGCCGCGCCTGCCTGGCGTGGATTATTACCTCAGTGAAGGCTGCGTACCCGGGGGCACTGGTCGCAACTTTGACAGCTATGGCGAACGCATTGCTCCCATCAGCCAGGAACGACTGAACTTGCTTTGCGATCCTCAGACCAGCGGAGGCCTGCTGGTGGCGGTTGTGCCTGAAGGCGAAGCCGACTTCCTTGCTGCGGCGGCGGAGTTCGGCCTTCAGTTGGCGCCGATCGGCGAACTGATTGAGAGACAGGCCTACGCAATAGAAGTGGTGTGATGCGCGAGGACACCAGCAACTATCGGAACCTGTTCCTGGACGATGTGCCCATGATGGACGCCCGCGCGCCCATCGAGTTTGGCAAAGGGTCTTTCCCGGGTGTCGTCAATCTGCCGCTCATGGATGATATCGAGCGGCAAAAAGTCGGGCTCTGCTACAAACAGAAGGGCCAGGATGCGGCCATCGCCCTGGGCCATCAACTCGTATCGGGACAGATCAAGGCGCAACGCATTGCAGCATGGGCGGCGTATGCGCGGGCCCATCCGAACGGTTACCTGTATTGCTTTCGCGGAGGCTTGCGCTCGCACGTTGTACAGCAATGGTTGAAAGACGAGGCCGGCATCGAATATCCGCGTGTGATCGGTGGCTACAAGAGCATGCGCACTTTTCTGCTTGAGACCACCGAACAGGCAGTGAAGGACTGCGGATTCGTTGTGCTGGGTGGCATGACTGGCACCGGCAAGACCGATGTACTGCTCCAGCTGGCTAACAGTCTGGACCTTGAAGGGCATGCGCGGCATCGCGGCTCCAGCTTTGGAAAACATGCCGCCGGCCAGCCCGTGCAAATCGACTTCGAGAATTCCCTGGCCATCGATATACTGAAGAAGCGCGCGGCGGGTCACGACTTGTTTGTGGTGGAAGATGAGAGCCGGGCAATAGGCAGCTGCAGCTTGCCATTGCAGCTGTATCAAGGCATGCAGACCTATCCGATCGTATGGCTGGAAGATAGCCTGGAAAACCGGGTGCAACGTATAGTGCGCGATTATGTACTTGGCTTGCGGACCGAGTTCGACAGGTTGCATGGCGAGGAAAGGGGCTTTGGCTTATACGCTGAACGACTGCGTCAAAGTCTGGACAACATCGTCAGGCGACTGGGGGGCGATCGTCACCGGCGTCTGGCGGCAATCATGAGCGCCGCGCTGGCCGAGCAGGAGCGCAGCGGCGCGGTTGAGATGCACATGGGCTGGATCGAGGGCCTGCTGACCGAATACTACGACCCCATGTATAACTACCAGCGGCAGCGCAGATCGACGCGCATCGAGTTCTGCGGTGGGCAGCAGGCGGTGCTTGATTATTTGCGGAAGCATCGGGGATAAAGAGTGCACAGGGACGCTATGCCTGCTGCGTAGCCGTCATCTCTTCATACCACTGCGCATATGGAGTGTTCTTGGCCATGCAGCGATTGAAGTCTTTCGCGCCGTCCGACCACCATGGGGGTCCCCGCTCGCCGAGTGCAACCTTTGCGATATTGACTGCGGCGCGCGCGTCTGCAAGTTTAGCCGGTTCCCGGTGTTTAAGCGCGGCCTTCACATTACGGCGGGCGGCCGCCAGTTCATTCACGAGCGCAGTTCGCACCGCCTCTGGAATATTTGGATTGCTCGCGCGCCAAAGGCGTCCGCGAACAACAATGTATCGCCCGTCTGGCGTCATCAGGGGCTTGTTCATCCTAAGGCATCTGCGTATCCGTGTCGTGATTCTTTGATTCTACGCTGGCGTCTTGCCGATAAAGTTATAGTAATTATGCGGGCCCGGCTATCGTCGCCCGTGATTTCGTACGGAGCAGCGTTATGACTCGAGAATCAACAGCGACAGGAACCGACCATCCGCGAACCGTCTGGACCATAGGTCACTCAACCCGGCCGATCGAAGAATTCTTAACTCTCCTTGCCGAGTTTGAGATCGAAACCGTCGTGGATGTACGTAGTTTTCCAGGATCCCGCAAATATCCGCATTACGGCAAGGACGCTTTAGCGGCCACGCTGCAAGGCCATGGCCTTGCTTATCAGTGGTTTCAAATCTTGGGGGGACGTCGGCGCACCAGCCCGGATTCGCCGAATACCGCTTGGCGCAACACATCATTTCGGGGTTACGCCGACTACATGTCGACGCCCGAATTCGCGGAAGGACTTGAAGCGCTACTGAAGATGGCCAGTGCCTCCCGCATCGCACTGATGTGTGCCGAGGCGGTGTGGTGGCGCTGCCATCGATCCATGATTTCTGATGCATTGTGCGTACGTGGCGTCAAGGTCCTGCATATTATGGGTGATGAGCATGCCGTGGTGCATCCCATGACTTCGCCTGCGCGGGTTAACGATGGAACGCTGACCTATGGGGCGGCCCCGCCGGCCACTAACGACTGACGGCGGGCCGGCGACGGGCTTGTGGCGACCTCCCGTCACTTTGGCTGCGACGCGACGTCATTGCACAGGGCCCGCGCGCGGTCAACACTGGAAACTATGTTTTTGGTGTTGCTTTCGCCTGGCTCATGGCAACCAAGGCGATTCCAAGCGCAATCAGCGCGGCGCTGGGAATCAAAGCTTGCGGCGGCGCTTCGTTTTGTAGGAAGATGGCGATTGGCACGCCGACAATGGCGCCGACCGATCCAAGAAGACTCAATAGAACGGGGCCGCCGGTTTTTTGCAAAAGAAACAGCAGTTGGAATTGCCCGGCAAAAAGCAAGGCCTGGATAACGATAAGGACGAATGGCAAGCTACGATCGGTGGGCACGACCAGTGAGTGGCCGGGCAGAAAGCCAGCCATCAGCAGCATGATTGCAGCGCCCGTCACCATCCCGGGGGCCAGCGCCTCAGCCGAAACACCTTCCGGCCAGCGCAAGGTTCTGTAGAGATTTCCGGCGGCCAGAAACACGGGTCCAACCAGCGCAACAAGAATCCAGAATACCTCGGCTTGCGGCATCCTCAACTGACTTACAGCAAGCACGCCTGCGCCGGCTAGTGCTGCCGCGACACCCACGGCGCGGGTCGTCTGGAAACGTTCCATTTTCAGAGCTAGTGCCCCGACGTAGGTCAACAGGGGCGGCAACGTGATGATGAGTGCCACGAAGCTGGCACCTACATGCGGGATGGCGGAAAAAAAGATGAAATTGGACGCGGCGACGCTGACCAGCGCGGATATTGCGTAGTACGTCAAGGTACGCTTGTTGACGGGGGGAGGGCTGCGCCGCGCTGCAGCCACGATCAGCAAAATTGTCGCTGCACCGGTCATTGACCAACCGAGAAGCGCCAGCGGTGCCAAGCCGATATCGCCGGCAAGCTTGGCCAGATTGGTTGACAGCCCCAGCAGCAGCCCGCCCGATAGAAGGAGCAGCAGGGGGAAAAACCATGTGTTTCTATGGGAGCGTGCGATTTGCTGAAGCGTCATGGCTTGCCATCTTGTCGAAGTCTGGTGTTTTGGCGTGGAGGTAACTGAATGGATCCAATACTTAAATCGGCCAAGATAGAATCTACCTTACAAATCGATCTTGCCGCCATCTGAAGCTGTGTCGACTGACAATCGGAGGCGCGACGATAGGCAAGGGCATTTATCGATGCCTGCAGACCGCGACGAAGCGGGATATGCATCACATACATGCGCGCATCGGCCAGGTGATTGCTACGCTGTTTACCACTGATTTAACCAGGTGAAGAATGTGTCCATTAAACTGAAAACCGAGACCGAGGACCAGTTGATTGCATCCTTGCGTCGTTATTGGAAGGAGGAAGAAGATTTAGATCTGGGCGAGCTTCGCGCACGAATGTTCGTAAAGTACCTCGTGCAGGAGTTCGGCCCCAGTATCTATAACCAGGCGATACAGGATGCCCAGGAATACATGCAGGAGAAAGCCGCTGAAATGGAGATTTCCTGTTATGCACCGGAATTTACCTACTTTTCGAGCAGGAAAAGGCCGGCGCGCAAATGATCACCGCTGATTGCATCCACTGACAGCCTTGTAACTGGAAGAGGGGTATATTCGAACAGCATTGCGTCGATGTGACGCTTTGCGCCCTTCTTCACAACACCAATCTTCCAGGAGTTGATATGGGACTTTTCAGCAAGATTCTTGATAAATTGGGCATAGGCGGGGCTTCAGCGGCGCCTGCCGCAGGTGCCACACCCGTCGATGCACCAGCGACCAGCGGCAATCCCGTAGCGGTCAACATTGCTCCAGCCGATTCCAGTACCACGTCAGTAGCCCAGCCCCGTGCAGTGCCCGTCGTAGATGTCGTGGCCCAGCTCGAGAAAAAAGCCGCCGCACATCCTGAAAAATTGAATTGGCGCACGTCGATTGTCGATCTCCTGAAATTGCTGGATATCGACAGCAGCCTGACCGCGCGCAAAGAACTCGCGACCGAGCTGGGCTGTCCCGCCAACCTGATGGCGGATTCGGCCCAGATGAATATGTGGCTGCACAAGGCCGTGCTGGCCCATGTTGCCGCCAATGGCGGAAACGTCCCGGCGGACCTGCTGGATTAAGGTCAGACACGAGGCACAGTCCGCCACGCGGAAATGTTTTTGCGGCGCAGCGTATGTACGGCGCTCCGTTGGAGCGCCGTACTGTGCAAATTCCCTGATACAGCATCCGTTTTGCCTTCGATCAGGAAGCGACCAACCTGGACTCTCCTACTTTTACACCTGGCGCAATGCTTCTCGTGGTAACCCGCCATGGCGGTCCGTAGTCAGATAGAGTAATGTTTACGATTTCCAAGGATGTCACTGACATCGATATATCTGCCGGGAAATCATGATTACTGCTTTGGATACTGAACGGTTTTTGCCCGAGGATTATGTGCGAGCTACGCTAGTTGGCCGGATCGCGGACCCGGCCCACGACGGCGACCCCTGCGTCGTGATTGTTCGAGAAGGCCTGGTCCTTGATATCACACATATTGCCTCCACCGTTAGCGAGTTGCTTGAACAGGACGACCTTGTCCCGTTTCTGCGTCATCAAACCGGACGTCGTGAATGGCCGCTGGAACAGGTAGTCCAGAACTCACTGGCCCAACGTCAGGATGCAGTGCGTTTCATTGCTCCTTGCGACCTGCAGGTGATTAAGGCTTGTGGTGTCACGTTTGTGGGCAGCATGCTCGAGCGCGTCATTGAAGAGAAGGCGTCGGGGGATCCGTTGAAGGCTGACAAGATTCGATCCAGCATCAGCGAAATAGTGGGGACCGCCATACAAAAAGTCACGCCGGGTTCGCCTGAGGCCGCCAAGGTCAAGGAGTTCCTGCAGTCTAATGACCTGTGGTCGCAGTATCTTGAAGTGGGCATAGGCCCCGACGCTGAAGTCTTCACCAAGTCACCCGTGCTGTCCTCAGTAGGCTCAGGTGAAGACATCGGTATCCTTCGCAAGTCTGAATGGAATAATCCCGAGCCAGAGCTAGTGCTTGCTGTTGATTCACAGGGACATATCAAGGGCGTGACCTTGGGCAACGACGTTAATCTGCGAGACATCGAAGGCCGTAGCGCGTTATTGTTGGGCAAGGCCAAAGACAACAATGGTTCGTGCGCAATTGGACCGCTTATTCGTGTTTTCGACGACAACTTCACGATCGATGATGCGCGCATGCTGCAAATATCTTTGTCCATACAGGGCGAAGATGGCTACGGGCTGGAGGGGCACAGCTCCTTGAGCGAAATCAGCCGCGACCTCCTGGACCTGGTAAGTCAGACGATCGGAACCCATCATCAATATCCCGATGGCGTAATGTTGTTTACCGGGACGCTGTTCGCACCTACGGACGACCGTGGCGAAAAGGGACAGGGCTTTACACACAAGGTGGGCGACCGCGTTACGATATCCGCAGCAGCGTTAGGTGCGCTGGTGAACACGGTACGCCATTCCGAAGATTTGCGACCGTGGACTTTCGGTATCAGGCAGCTTATGCGCAGTCTGCAACGGCGCGGATTCCTTTAGGATCACGCCTTTTCTGAAAAGGCCCGGGCCGACGCTATCGGACAATAGAGCAGGCTCACGCCTTGAGCTTTGAATCCAGTTCGGCTTTCAGGCCCGGATCCAGTTTAAGGTTGCGGGCAAGCTCGTCAAGGTAGGCGCGTTCCATGAAGCTTTCTTCGTCGACCATGAGTGCACTGGCCAGATACAGTTCGGCGCCCAGTTCGGGCGTGGTTGCGAGATTTGCAATTTCCGCCGGATTGGCAGGCTTTGCCAATTCGGAATCGATCCACGTCACGTCTGTTACGTCGGACGTAAGCTTTCCCACTTCGGCGTCAATAAGCTGTTTTTCTTCGGTCCCGATGTGCCCGTCGGCTTTGGCCGCGGCGATCATGGCCGAAAGGATGGCCCTGTTGTGCTGTTCATTGTCAGGACTGGGGAGGGCTGACACGGGCCGCGGACTGAGAGCAACGGGGCGTCGCTGTGCGTCTGCGGGGGCCGGGGTGGCTGCTTTCTTTTCCTGCCAGTCTTGATAGGCCTTCAGCGCAACCGCTCCCAATGCAGCGGCGCCACCATAAGCGCCAATCTTCCCGCCCATTTTGCGAAACTTCTTGTTGCCTAGCAACAGGCCAAGGGCGCCCCCCGCGAGGGCGCCGCCGCCAAATCCGCCCATGGTCGAACCGAGGCCCTGACCGGACGTGTTAAGTTTGGAACCCGCATCTTGGGCCAGGCTTTGGCCGGATTGAAGCAGTTGTTGCAAGAGCCGTTGCATTGACATCGCGCTGTTTTCCTTTGATCCAGTAAAAGTCATGAGACAAGAAAGGATCATTTTAGTTGCATGCAGGACTTACAGCCCCTCAGTAGCGGTCTGGGACGTGTTAAGCGATAGCGGGGATGCCCCAACCCTTCATCAGGGCTTCCAAGCGTAATTGCTGGGTTGAACTCAGTGGCCATGCCGCCGGAGGACGGGCCGGGCCGCAATCGTTGCCGATCAGCTGGAGGGCGGCTTTCACACCCGTAACATTAGTGCCGTTCAATTCTTCGGCTCGTATCGTTTCGAACTCTTCGATCTGGCGGATCAGCTGCATGGCCTTGGCATACTCGCTCGCGCGCAACGCCTGCAGAATGGCGACGGACTGTTCCGGCCAGATATTGATCAATCCTGAAGTGAACCCCTGGGCGCCGACCGCGCACAGGGCAGGAGCCCAGGTTTCAGCCAGGCCGCCGACCCATACTACGTCTGGATCGGCTCCTTGTATGGCCTGGGCGAGTTTCATCGGACTGGGCGCTGCCCATTTCACGCCGGCGACAGCGGGAATGCTGGTCAGGCGCACGATGGTGTCCGTACCAATGGCATCGTTGCGCAAGTAGAGCATGACAGGCAGGCCGTCAGCGGCGTTCGCAACGCGTTCGACATAGTCGATTAAACCGCGTGGCGAAACAAACGGGTCCGGCGGCTGGTGCACCATGATGCCGTCCGCGCCGGCCATTTTGGAGGCGCGAGCCAGGGCGCAAGCCTCATGAACGCTGCGTCCGACACCATTTATGACGGGCACCCGGTTATCAACCATTTCGACCGTGGCGCGCATCATTGAATCCGCCTCCGCAGCCTGCAGTGCGTAGAACTCGCTGGTGTTGCCATTGATGACAAGGATGTCGACCCCTGCGTTTATCGCACGGTCCATGATGGGCTGAAGCCTGGTGGGAGCGATCTGGTCATCGGCGTCGAATGGGGTGACCAGTATGCCCGATATGCCGGTAAACGCCTGCCGCAAAGTGTGTGAAATAGTGCTCATGTCAGTCTCCCAGGCGCATGGTCGGTGTGATTTGGCGTGGATCGGTGCGAAGCTCCAGCAATGCCAGGCCGCCGGAGTCCTGAGCCCGCTTGAAGGCAGCGGCGAAGTCTTCTGTGCGGCAGACCTGCTCTGCATAGGCGCCAAATGACTTGGCAAGCGCGGCATAATCGGGGCCCTGAAGGCGGGTGCCGCTGATGCGGCCTGGATGGTGGCGTTCCTGGTGCATGCGGATAGTGCCATACATGCCGTTATTGACCACCAGCACAATCAGCTTGGCGCCGTACTCCGCCGCCGTCGCCAGTTCCTGAGGATACATCAGGAAGCAGCCGTCGCCGGCGACGCACACGACGCTTTGTCCCTTGTTGCGCAAAGCGGCGGCCACGGCGGCGGGCAGGCCATAACCCATGGCGCCGCAGGTAGGAGCAAGTTCGGTGCGCCCGCCGCGGTATTCGTAGTAGCGGTGCAACCAGACGGAATAGTTGCCAGCCCCGTTGGTCAGTACGGCATTGTCCGGCAACGTCCGGGATAAATGCTTGATAACGGCGGTCAGGTCTACGCCATTGTGCGCGGACGAGAGGACGGAATCTGCGCTGAAGGCGACATGATCGGCCCGCGCAGACCGCGTCCAGTCTGATCGCGTAGCGGCAGACCGGGTCGCGCTAGACCGGGTCGCGCCAGGTGGCGGTACGGATGCAAGCGCTGCGACCGCGGCATCAGCCGTGGCCTGAACGGCGATATCGGCCTGGTAAACGCGGCCCAGCTCAGAAGCGTCGACGTGAATGTGGATGAGCTTTTGCGCCGATCTAGGTGGCACGAGCAAGCTGTAGCCATCGGTCATGACGTCGCCGAGGCGGGTGCCAATGGCGAGGATCAAGTCGGCGTTCTTGATCCGTTGGGCGAGCTTTGGGTTCATGCCCAGGCTGAGGTGGCCGCAATAATGCGGGTCGCGGTTATCCAGCAAGTCCTGGCGCCGGAAAGCGCAAGCGACCGGCAAATCCCATTGTTCAGCGAACTGGGCCAGATCCCGGCGTGCCTGTGCGCTCCAGTTGGGGCCTCCAATGAAAACCAGCGTGCGTTCCGACTGCTCGAGCGCCGCGGCGATCTGGTCCACTGCGTCGGCCGGGAGCGCAGGCGCCTGCAGGGGCGTCGCCATGCAGTAGGGTGTACTGCATGCCTCGACCAGCATGTCTTCCGGTAGCGAGACAACGACTGGGCCGGGACGGCCCGACACGGCGGTCTGAAAAGCGCGCGCCAGGATCTCGGGTATGCGGTTTGCGTCAGTGATTTCCACAACCCATTTGGCCAGCGAGCCGAACATGGCGTGGTAGTCGACTTCCTGGAACGCTTCACGACCTATGTGATTCCGGGCAATCTGGCCCACGAACAGGATCATGGGCGTCGAATCCTGCTGTGCAATGTGCACGCCGATGCTCGCATGCGTGGCGCCTGGCCCGCGAGTGACCATGCATATGCCCGGACGGCCAGTCAGTTTGCCATCTGCTTCGGCCATGTTGGCGGCTGCGCCTTCGTGCTTGGCAACGATGAGCTCGATTTCAGGCGTGTCGTAAAGGGCATCCAGCACTTCCAGATAGCTTTCGCCGGGAACGCAGAACACACGATCCGTGCCGTGCATTCGCAGGGCGTCGACAATGGCCCGGCCACCCGTGCGCGCGGTGTGGTTGACGTCGGTCGCCTGTTGTGTCGATGCGATTGCATCCTTCATTGAATTCTCCTTGAAAATAGCGAGCAGTCGAGATGGCTGGCGATGCAGTGTATAGAGGGTTGACTGTCCAAGGGTATTGCAGGGAAGTCATTTCTGAAATGACAAAAACACATGACAGGGAACTTGCTCGTGCCCGTAGAATGTCCCCACCATACCTGCGCGGCCATGAAGCTGCGCAGGCATAGGATCAGATCAATAAAACCGGAGACTCAAGCACATGACGCTGTCCAAGAAATCACTATTCCTCGCGCTATTGGGGGGCTTTGCGCTCAGCATGGCAAGTGCGGCGCCGGCGCTTGCCGCCGACGACTGGCCCAGCAAGCCCATCACCTACGTCGTACCGTTCGCTCCTGGCGGAGCCACCGACATCCTGGGACGAACGTACAGCCAGGCGCTGAGCGAAGCCTTGGGCGTGCCAGTGGTGGTTGAGAACAAGCCGGGCACTGGCGGCAGCCTGGGCTCCGCCTATGCTTCCCGCGCCAAACCCGACGGGTATACCGTAGTTGGAGGAACGATCAGCTCTCACTCCATCAATGTCAGCATCTATCCTTCCATTGGTTACGATCCCGTCACGTCGTTCGAACCCATCATCCTGACGGGCACGCTGCCCAACGTGCTGGTAGTGCGGGCCGATAGCGACATCAAATCGGTTGACGACCTGATCGCGAAGGCTAAGCAGAAGGCGGATGGGGTCACGTATGGGTCCTCGGGCGTGGGGTCGTCCCAGCATCTGGCGGGCGCGCTCTTTGCCGGCACGATAGGTGCACAAATGCTGCATGTACCCTATAAGGGCAGCAGTCCGTCGTTGCAGGCCCTGGTCGCTGGCGACATCGATCTGCTGTTCGACAATATAACGTCTGCGGTCCCCTTGATTGAAGGCGGCCAATTGCGGGCGCTTGCCGTCACATCGTCCACGCCTGCCGAGGCACTGCCAGGCATCAAGCCCTTGAAAGAATTGGGGCTCAAAGATTACGAAGTCGTATCATGGCAAGCAGTCTTCGCCCCGGCCGGGACGCCCAAGCCTATTGTCGACAAACTGCACAAAACCATGTACGGCGCTTTGCAGAAGCCTGAGGTCAAGGAACGCCTGAAGAATCTTGGCATGACCGTATCCGGAGCAGGCCCCGAGGAACTTGGTGCGTTCCAGAAAGCAGAGGTCGCCAAATGGGAAAAGGTTGTTCGCGACGCGAATATCAAGGTCAACTAGAAAGCGTAGCGGCGGCATGCGGGACCACGCCGGGCCAGTTGCCCTGCGTGACCTGATCGACCACTACTTGGCGTATGGACTGCAAAATGTCCCATTGGCCGATGACTGGAGGTCTGTTGCGAGCCGTCGCTATGGCAATATCCCGGGTGACTACCGGACTCACCAGTCGAGCGGCTTGCAGGCGTCCTTGTTCAACTTCTTCTGTGACCGTTGCCAGTGGAAGGATGGTGCATCCTATCCCGGCCTGGACGAGGTTTTTGGTAATGGCGTTTGAACCGTCGCACTCGACTTCGATCTGAAGCTGCATAGTGCAGCTCGCCGCCAGGCTTTCCGCCAATTCTCGCAGTCCGTGCGGTGTACTCGGCAAAATAAGAGGCTTGCGGAGGGCATCTGCGACCGATATTGTGGGGCCCAATGCGACATGGTCCGGCGGTGCCACAAAATAAAGCGGCTCCTGCAACAGCACATCCATTTCAATCACCCCTGTCTGGCTGGGTACGTACAGCAGTGCAACGTCAATTTTCCCTTCCAACAGCCAGTTGATCAGTTGATGCCCCAGCGCCTCGACCATGTGCAATCGGGTGTCGGGAAAGCGGGCGCGCATCGTACGGGCTACGGCGGCGAAGCTGCGTTGTGCCAAAGTGGGTTGCGCCGCAATGACCAGTCGCGAAGGCCCCTCGTCCGAAAGTGTCACGGCAAGCTTGCGGGTTTGATCCAGTGCAACCGATACTGCCTGGGCGCGCGTCAGCAGCAGTGTGCCTGCGTCGGTAAGCATGACACCGCGACCGCTGCGGTGAAACAGCCGGACTTTCAGGTCGGCTTCCAGCCTGGCGATATGTCGCGTCATGCTGGAGGGGTCGATGCCCAGTTCGATGGCGGTGCGTGAAATGCTGCCGGACTCGGCGATTTTGACGAAATATTCAAGGGCTATGGGGTTCACGGCGCTAGTTTCCCTTAGGCGTCTTATCGGTCAGGAAACTGACCGGCAATTCGAAGTCGACGACTTCTTCAAGCAGCGACTGGATGCTGCGCATAACCGGGCGTGTATCGTCGCGCCTCATTTGCAATGAATAGTGCAGGGGCTTGAGCGTTGGCCACTTGGACAGCGGTTTCAGCAGCCCGCGATCCATGAGTGGGCCGGCCCAGGCCTGCGGCAGGAAACCCACGCCGACGGCTTCGATGAGTAAGGCGGAGACGGCGCTCCATGTATTGCAGGCCAGGCTGCGACCCAGTATGACGCCAGTGCGCGACAGCCACTCTTCAATCATGCGGTGAGTTCCGGCCCCCGGCGGCATGGTGACAAGTGGCGTGTCTTGCAGCAGCTTCGTGGGGTGTGCATCATGGGAAGTTGCGATTCGATGCGCCGCCACCCAGACAAAATCTGCCTTGCCGAGGGGGCGCGAAGTGATGCTGCGCCGCGATGAGGTACCGGCCGCAAGGGTGAAGTCCAGTTCGCCGTTCTCCAGCGCGTGCTCCATGATGCTGCCGATCTCTACGTTTGGTTCAAGTTGCAGGCCAGGGTAGCGCTCCGCCGCCAGGCGCATGAAACGCGGCAGCCAGGTTTGCGAGGCAAGTTCGCCCACGCCAAAGCGCACATGGCCTTGCAGTCCGGCATCGTGCTGGACGCTCAGGCGCAGGGCTTCTGTTTGATCCAGCAAAGCGCTGACTCGCGGAAGGATGGAGTGCCCGGTCGCTGTCAGTGTGGCGCGATAGGTGCCGCGGTCGAATAGCGGTTCGCCTAGCGAGGCTTCGAGCTCGGAAATGCGCTTGGAAAGGGTGGACACTGATAAGTGCAGGCGTTCCGCCGCGACCGCGAAACTGGCACATGTTGCAGCCCAGAAAAAGGCTTCCAGTTGCTTGAGGGTCATGGGTGGAAGAAGCCTACATAGTGAATTTATTCGAACAATGTAATAGGATTATTATCGCTATATATCCACAAGCTTATTCCATACCATACGTGTTTGTCCATCAACGATCCAAGCCGTATGCTCAAGCACATTTATTCCCTCAATGATTTCGAACGTCCGGCCCGTAAGAAATTGCCACGGCAATTGTTCAGCTATATTTACAATGGTGCTGACGATGAAGTCTCGATGACGCGCAATCGTGCAGCCTTCAACGAGTATGTGCTGATGCCTCGAATGCTGGCGGGCGTTTCGCAACGAACCCAAAAAATTGAACTGTTCGGGCATACCTACGACTCGCCTTTCGGCATTTCTCCCGTGGGCCTCAGTGCAATGTGGGCGTATCGCGGCGACGTGCTCCTGGCTGATGCGGCGTCCCGGGCCAACATACCGGCAATCATGAGCGGTGCCTCGCTGATCCCCATGGAAGCCGTCGCCCTTGCGGCCCCGCGGACGTGGTTCCAGGCCTATATGCCGGGCGATGCGGCGAGGGTCGATGCGCTGTTGACCCGTATCAGCACAGCAGGCTTCAAGACGCTGGTGCTGACCGTCGATCTCCCCGTAACGGTGAACCCGGAAAACTATCAACGCAACGGTTTCAGTTCGCCGCTGCGTCCCAGCGCGCGCCTGGCGTGGGACGGTATCAGCCATCCGCGCTGGCTGCTGGGTACGTTCGGACGTACACTGCTGCGCCACGGCATGCCGCATTTCGAGAACTGGCGCGCCGAACGGGGAGCCCCAATTCTTTCAGCCAAGGTAGAGCGCGATTTCCAGGCGCGGGATCATTTCGACTGGAGCCATCTGCGCCAGATCCGCGAGGCATGGAAGGGGAACCTGGTTGTCAAGGGGCTGTTGCGGTGGCAAGATGCTTTGCTGGCACGCGATGCGGGTGTCGATGGCATCATCGTCTCGAATCATGGCGGACGACAAATAGACGGCGCTGTTTCCCCGCTCCTGGTCCTTCCGGAGATCGTCAAGTCAGTGCCTGATATCGTGGTCATGATGGATAGCGGCGTCCGGCGCGGCAGCGATGTCCTCAAGGCTTTGTCCCTGGGTGCAAAATGCGTGTTCGCCGGCCGTCCGTTCAATTATGCTGCAACAGTCGGTGGTCCTGGCGGTGTCGATCACGCCATTCAGTTGCTGCGAACAGAGATTCATCGCAATATGGCGCTGCTGGGCATAAACCGGCTCGATGAGCTGGACCACACGCTGGTACGCCACGTGTCAAGTCTGCGCCCCGAATTTCACCAGCCGGTTTCGCTGGCTGCCAACCTACTGAGTAATCCAGGAAGAGATGATGCCATCAGAAACGCCACATAGTATCCGGATGCACGACAGCGACAATGTTGCCATCGTCGCCAACAACGGCGGCTTGCCCGCCGGCGCAGTACTGGCCGATGGAACCTTGCTTCTCGAGGACGTGCCGCAGGGGCACAAGGTGGCACTGGCCGATATCGTCGCGGGTGAACCAGTCTATCGCTACAACGTCATCATCGGCCACGCCAGCCAGCCGTTGCCGCGCGGAAGCTGGGTCAACGAACACCGCCTCGATATGCCGCAGGCACCCGGACTCGACCATCTGCCGGTCGCCACACAGGGTGTGAGCCAGCCGCCACTCGAAGGTTACAGCTTCCAGGGCTTTCGCAATGCCGATGGCAGCGTAGGTACGCGCAATATCCTGGCCATCAGTACGTCGGTGCAATGCGTGTCGGGCGTTGTTGACCACGCCGTGCGCAAGATCCGCGAAGAACTGTTGCCCAACTATCCCAATGTGGATGATGTCATTGCGCTCGAGCACGTATATGGCTGCGGTGTGGCGATCAACGCGCCCGATGCCGTGATTCCCATCCGCACCTTGCGCAACATTGCCCGTAACCCCAATTTTGGCGGCCAGGCCATGGTCGTGAGCCTGGGCTGTGAAAAGCTGCAGCCCGACCTGCTGTTTCCGAAAAATACAATCCCCATTCGCGATAGCAGGCAGCACGTCGCCCTGCAAGACGTGGATGTGGTGTGTCTGCAGGATGACGAACACGTGGGTTTTCAGAGCATGATCGATGCCATCGTCAGCGTCGCAGACAAAAAACTGCAAGTCTTGAATAAGCGCCGGCGCGAGACCTGTCCAGCGTCGGCCTTGACGGTGGGCGTCCAGTGCGGCGGAAGCGACGCTTTCTCTGGCGTGTCGGCCAACCCGTTGGTGGGATTTGCCAGCGACCTGTTGGTGCGGGCTGGCGCCAAGGTGATGTTCTCGGAGGTGACTGAAGTTCGCGACGGGATCGCCCAGCTTACAGCGCGGGCGGCCAACCAGCATGTCGCCGATGCCCTGGTGCGTGAGATGGACTGGTACGACCGCTACCTGGGTCGTGGCAGCGCCGACCGTAGCGCCAATACCTCGCCGGGGAATAAGAAGGGCGGTTTATCGAACATTGTCGAGAAGGCCATGGGTTCGATCATCAAGTCGGGCTCCTCGCCCATTGTCGGGGTGGTATCGCCGGGCGATCTGTGCGAGAAGGCGGGCCTTAACTTTGCCGCCACGCCGGCCAGTGACTTCGTGTGTGGCACCCTGCAATTGGCCGCGGGTATGAATTTGCACTTATTCACGACGGGGCGCGGAACGCCTTATGGCTTGAAGGAAGTGCCGGTCATCAAGCTTGCGACCCGCAGCGACCTGGCCCGGCGCTGGCACGACCTCATGGACGTCAATGCCGGACGTATCGTCGACGGCGAAGCCACCATCGAGGAGATGGGCTGGGAGCTGTTTCACCTGATGCTGGATATAGCCAGCGGGCGCAAGCAAAGCAAGGCCGAGGCGCTGGGCCTGCATAATTCCCTGGCACTGTTTAATCCGGCCCCAGTAACCTGAACCCTGCACATCGCTGATTCCACCGCAACAAGGAGGCGTATGCATTTAAAGCTTCCGCTCGATAAGGCCGTTCGTGTCGCACTCTGCGAGGCGTATCTGACCCTCGCGCCCTATCCGGAAGCGCCCACCGTCTTGACGCATTAAAGACCATGGGTCTGCCGCTCGCTATCAGTGTCGAGAGCAAGGTCTTCAAGCCCCACACCAAGGTGTATGAATTGACCGAACGCAGACTGGACTTGCCGCGATCGGAAATCCTCTTTGTCTCATCAAATGCCTGGGACGCGGCAGGTGCAGGCCATTTCGGCTATTCGGTGTGCTTGGTCAATCGTGCCGGCAATACCTTTGACGAGCTGGGCACGCGTCCGGATGTGATGCTTGCAGGCCTGGGTGAGGTTCCCGAATGGATCAGGCGACACACGGCGTGAGCCGTCATCGTGACAGCCTTCAGCTATTCAACGCCATGCCTTCGCGATTGCGCCTGGCGGCATAGAAGCGCCAGAACAGAAGCGCCGCCGTGGCGCGATACGGCGCCCACTGAGTCGCAATAGCCATCAGCGCGCGTCGATCGGGAGACGGCACAATGTTGAACGCATCGCCTACGGCTTTTTGTAGTGCCAGGTCGCCGGCAGGGAATATATCAGGGTGTCCCGAACAGAACATCAGGTAGATCTCCGCCGTCCACGGTCCGATGCCTTTATGGCTGGTAAGACGCGCAATGGCGTCTTCGGCGCCAAGAACCTCCACCGCGGCAAAGTCGAGGCCGCCGGCAACAATGGCTTCCGCCAAGCCCTTTAGTGTGTGGTATTTGCTCCTCGAAAGGCCGACGCCACGTAATGCTTCTTCACCCAAGGCGAGAAAGCCTTCTGGCGTGGTCGCATCCGGCTGTGCCTGCAGGCGCTTCCAGATGGCGTTGGCGCTCGCGACTGAGACTTGCTGGCCGCAAACGATACGGGCCAGTCCGGAAAAACCCGGTTCACTGATGCGCGGTGAAAAAGCACCAGCTATATCGTGTACCTTGGCCAACCGTGGATCGAGCTGCAGCAGGGAATGCAAATGCCGCGCCAACGCCTCGTCAGAGGCAAGGCGATCGGGCAGAATCATACCGTCCATGTTCGTGGGATCGCGATGGCGAACTTAGGAGACTTGCGTTGGCGACTTAGCCGGCAGCTTCCAGTTTGGCCGGACGTAGTGGCACGTATAGCCGTTCGGAATGCGCTCGAGATAATCCTGGTGTTCAGGCTCGGCTTCCCAGAACGCGCCCGCCGCCTCCACTTCGGTCACGACCTTGCCAGGCCATAAGCCAGAGGCATCCACATCGGCAATCGTTTCTGCGGCGACACGCTTTTGCTCATCGCTGGTATAGAAAATAGCGGATCGGTAACTGAGTCCGAGATCATTACCCTGACGGTTTTTTGTGGTGGGGTCGTGAATCTGGAAGAAAATCTCCAGAAGTGCCCGAAAGCTCAGCACGTCGGGTTCGAAAATTATTTCGATGGCCTCGGCATGGGTGCCATGATTGCGATAGGTCGCGTCGGGGACGTCGCCGCCGGTATAGCCTACACGGGTGGACACGACGCCCGGGCGACGGCGCAACAAGTCCTGCATGCCCCAGAAACAGCCGCCGGCAAGAACGGCGCGTTCGGTAGAAGCTGGCATATCGTTACTCCTGATTTGGTGTTCGGATAGTTTAACGCGTGGACCGCCGGCGCGATGGTGTTCGACAATCAGGTCAGTACCATTCATTGGAATTTTTCACGCGTTCCGCGTGATTTTCACGCAAAATCGACGCATTTCCGGGCATGACGCCCCATTGGCATTCATTAGAGCATTGATATTTAAGGATTTTTATAAATCTCGAATCTTGGCATGCCATTTGCGTTTGTCATCGTATCCGGTCTATTGCCGGTACCGTTCATGACTACTTAAGAGATGCCAGATGGATTCATTGAAGATTATCTGCCCTAACGGGCATTTGGGTTTCGCGCCGCTACGCACGGAAAGCTTTCAGGTCGGCGTCGAGGCCGGACCGGACTATATCGCCGCAGATTCGGGCAGCGACGATGTCGGTCCAGTCCCGTTGGGATCGGACACATCGACCAGCCCTGAATCGTGGCAGCGACACGATCTCGAGCAAATGCTGTTGGCTGCGCGAAAGCAAGGCGTGCCCATGATCATTGGTTCAGCCGGCGATACGGGTGCGAACAGCCGGGTTGACCTTTACGTGCGCATCATCCAGCAGCTGGCCGCCAAGCATAATCTACCGGAATTCAAGCTGGGCTACTTCTATTCGGAAGTCGACAAGGAGACCGTGCGCAAGAGAATACGCGACGGCAGCCAGGTAACAGGTCTGGACGGCTATGCGGACTTGACCGAAGACGAGCTCGACGCGACCAGCCGTATTGTTGCAGTGGCGGGAGTACATCCCTATATCAAGTTGCTGGAGCAAGGCGCGGAAGTGATTATTGGCGGTCGCAGCTCCGACGCCGCTTTGTTTGCCGCGCCGGCGATTTTCCATGGTTTCCCTGCCGATAATGCCTATTACCTGGGCAAGGTACTGGAATGTGCTTCGTTCTGCGCGGAGCCGTATGGCGGCAAAGAGACCGTCCTGGGCGAGATTTCGCACGGCAAGGTTGAAGTGACGGCCATGCATCCCGATCAGCGTTGCACCATCGCCTCGGTGGCAGGCCATGCCATGTACGAACGATCCAATCCGTTCGAAGAGCTTTTTGCTGGAGGCAAGCTGGACATGACCGATTGCCACTATGAGCAGATCAGTGAAAAAACGACGCGCATCACCGGATCACGGTTCATCCCGGCGCAGAAGATACGGGTCAAGCTCGAAGGCTCCGGCAAAGTAGGCGAGCGTTTTATTGGTCTTTGCGGTATTCGTGATCCGTACACCATCGCGAATCTGGACAGGGTGATTAGCTGGGCGCGGGAGAAAGTGCAGGAACGATTTGGCGATAGCGGCTATCAGCTCCATTACAACGTGTATGGGCGCGACGGCGTAATGGGCGAACTGGAGCCGCTACGTCACGCCGTAGGTCATGAGGTGGGTGTGCTGGTGCAAGGGGTCGCCCCAACCAAGGAGATGGCAGAAGAGCTCACCTTGATAGGTTTGCGCCAGATGTTCTATGCGCGTCTGCCCGATGTAAAAGGGACCGCCGGATCAGTATCGTTTCCATTGGACGAGGTACTCGAGGCGAGTGCGGCGTACCGCTGGACGCTTAACCACACGATGCCTGTTGACGATGCGCTTGAGCTTTTTCCAACCCATATCACTTCTGCAGGTATTTGACGGAGCGCGCCATGACAACACATAAACTGAATGAACTCGCCAAGACCATACGCAGCAAGAATGCTGGTGTGAACAAGATTACTTTCGATATCATATTCCGTGACCCGCAAACGTATCAGTCGGTCAAAGCCTCGAAGGCGTTGACGCGCGAAACAATTTGCCATTTGTACGATATTTCCGCCGAACGTATCTCGGATTTTGTCGAATACGATCCCGGACTTGCCATCAAATTCACGATCTATCGTCTAAGGCCTAGCGGCTCCGCAGGTGATGGAGATATTTTCGGCGCACAGCAGTATGCGCCTCTGTTGGAGTTGCCGGTCAACCTGCAGGATTGACAAGGTACGCGCCGCAGCGCTACGCGGCGCGCTACTGAAATTGACGCTCATTCAAACAATCAAACAAATGGGAAGTGACTTGATGAAAAAACTCATGTGCAAAACGACTTTTGCTGTTTGCTACGTGCTTCTGCTTGCCGCATCCAGCCATGCCGCGACACCCGTTCCCAAGCAGATCAAGATTATTGTGCCGTTCTCGGCCGGTGCCAGCAATGATTCCATTGCGCGCGTAATTGCCCCGCAATTGGGTGAGAAATTGAAGACCAGCGTTATTGTTGAAAACCGCGCTGGCGCAGCCGGTGTCATAGGCTCGGATTACGTCGCAAAGGCGGCGAAAGATGGCTCGGTACTTTTATTGAATTCATCAACGTTTGTCACGTCGGCAGCAACGCAACCGACCCTGCCCTATGACGCTATAAAAAGCTTCGTACCCATCGCAATGATCGGCCAAGGCCCCCTGGTCGTTGCCGTTTCATCTGAAAAGCCTTATCAATCGCTTGGCGAGTTGCTCGAGGCAGCGCGCGCCCACCCCAAGACACTGAACTATGGTTCCGCTGGGGTAGGATCTTTGGCGCATTTGGCCAGTACCTTGCTGAATGACGCGGCAAAAGTCGATATCACCCATGTGCCCTATAAAGGCTCGGCCAATGCCGCCGCGGACTTGGCCGGCGGCCGTATCGACTTCATGCTGGCGAACTACAGTTCCATGGCCTCACTATTGCCCACCGGCAAGGTGAGATTGGTAGCCACCACGGCCCCTGGTAAGCACCAAGCATTTCCACAGTTGCCACCCGCGGCCCAGACGGTGCCAGGCTACGATGTTGATATTTGGGTCGGTGTATTTGCGCCTGCCGGCACGCCGGAAGACCTGGTAAAGGTGTTGAACCGTTCCCTGGTTGAAATTTCCAGGTCCCGCCAGTTGACGGCTTTGCTGGATATGGACGGCACCGTACCGTCGGACATGAGCAGTGCTGAGTTCGCCAGCCGTGTAGTACAGGATCTTGGTCGCTGGAAGGCATTGGCAAGCCAGCACGGCATCACGGCGAACTGAACGCGGGTGAAAATAGGCCGTTACACAAGTGTTTCCCGCTGATTCAATTCTTGCTTTGTGCCATGTCCAGTTTGGCAAGCTGATGCCGCAGGGCATGGCGGGATATTCCCAATTGGTCGGCAGCTTGGGTCACGTTTCCGCGGCTACGCTGCAGCGCAGCGTCGAGCAGGGCTTTCTGAAATTGTTTCGTCTGCTCGAAGTAATCGCTGGGGGTGGTTGATCCGGACGTGTCGTTAGGGTGTTTGAGGACCTCACGCACGATGCGCGCGGGCAAGTGTTTTTCTTCGATGCGTTCACCTTCCTCCAGAATGCAGATGCGTTCTAGAAGATTACCGAGTTCGCGCACGTTTCCTGGCCATCTGTACTGACGGAATATCTCCCGTACCGCAGGATCGATCTGGTTGAAGTGGCTCTCGTGTTGAACGTTGTACTTCTCCAGGAGTCGATCTGCCAGCAGCTGCACGTCGTCGCCCCGGTCGCGTAGCGGAGGAATGTTTATCGATACGACCTGCAAACGATAATAGAGATCGTCGCGGAATTTTCCCGCGGTCACTTCATTGAGCAGTATCTTGTTGGTTGCCGCGATAAACCGGGCATTGGTGGAAAGTTCTTGAACTGATCCGATACGCCGAAAACCGCGGGTGTCCAGTAGAGTGAGCAGCTTGGCCTGCATGACTGGATCCAGTTCTCGAATCTCATCAAGGAAAACGCTGCCGCCGCTGGCGATCTCCAGCAGGCCGATTTTCCGCTCCACAGCACCAGTAAACGCGCCGCGTTCGTGGCCAAAAAGTTCGGATTCCAGCAGATTGCCTGGAATTGCCGCGCAGTTGATTTCGGTGAAGTTGTTCCTCGCCCGGTCTGACTGGGCATGCAAGGTCCGTGCGACCAAGCCCTTGCCGGTGCCCGTCTCGCCATAAATCAGGACGATGCCGGCCTTGCTGCGTGCCACACGTCCCACAAGATCCCGCAATTGGACGACGGATGGGTGGTCGCCCAGTATGGTTTGGAAGGCGACCGGGGGCAGTGTGGGGTGGCGGGCCATGCAGGGCGTCCGGGATGATCAGTGAATTTGGGAAATTGAGAACTTCGCTATCTTGAGTGTAGCGCGCCTTGTTACCAAACTGATGCTATTGCTGGCATCGGGTTTCGATCTATGATGCGGTGTTGTTTGACGATAATGCAGGCAGTGTTCAGGAGGTCAAGATGAAGATACTGATGGTGCTTACTTCGCATTCCAAGCTGGGCGCTACCGGCCGCCAGACGGGGTTCTGGCTCGAAGAGTTCGCAACGCCGTACTACGTTTTCAAAGACGCCGGCGCCGATATCACAATCGCTTCGCCACTGGGGGGGCAGCCTCCCATAGATCCGTCCAGCGACGAACCGGCGGCGCAAACCGACTCCACACGTCGCTTCAAGGCTGACACCGAAGCGCAAGCCGCGCTGGCTCATACCGCCAAGTTATCCGGTATTGCGGCCTCCGATTTCGATGCCGTCTTCTATCCTGGTGGCCACGGGCCTCTGTGGGATCTGGCTGAAAACGCCTTTTCCATAGGCATTATCCAGTCGGCGCTAGCCGGCGGGAAGCCCGTCGCAGCAGTCTGTCACGCACCAGGCGTGCTGCGTCACGTCAAGACGCACGATGGCAGCGCGGTGGTACAAGGCAAAAACGTGACGGGATTTACCAATACCGAAGAAGAGGCTGTCGGCCTGAGCAAGGTTGTGCCTTTCCTGGTTGAAGATATGTTGAAGGCCAGCGGAGGCAATTACTCCAAGCTGGCGGACTGGGAGCCGCATGTCGTGGTGGATGGTCTGCTTATCACTGGCCAGAACCCCGCTTCGTCCGGTGCGACAGCAGAGGCCTTGCTGAATCAGTTGCACAAAGGAAGATAAGCGCGTAGCCAAAAGCAGGCGCGCGGACATGCCAACTCTGTGGGCAGTACGGGCGCATGCCGCCGCATCGCTGCTTATCTGGCTTGGGGCAGTGCTGGCGGGCAGATGGATAGGTTTTTTATAACGGGACAGCCTAGAGAACGGGCGGGAGCTCCCGCCATTGTCCTGGCTGCAGGCCATCCAGCGACCAAGGGCCGACCTGCACCCTTACCAGGCGCAGGGTCGGCAGGTTGACGGCGGCTGTCATGCGCCGCACTTGGCGATTGCGGCCTTCCTGGATGATCAGCTCGAGCCAGGTTGTGGGGAGGCTCTTGCGGAAACGCACCGGTGGATCGCGTTCCCACAATTGGGGCGGGTCCAGCAGCCTGGCCCGTGCAGGCATGGTAAGTCCGTCATTCAATTCGACCCCATCCCGCAAACCTTGCAACTGCCGCGCATCGGGCTCGCCCTCTACCTGCACCCAATACGTTTTCGCCATTTTGCTTTTTGGATCGGTGATGCGTGCCTGCAGGCGGCCGTCGTTGGTCAGTAGCAGTAAACCTTCGCTATCCCGGTCCAGACGCCCCGCAGGGTAAACGTCGGGAACGTTCACGAAGTCCTTGAGCGTTGCACGGCCGGCTTCGTCGCTGAACTGCGTCAAAACGCCGAATGGCTTGTTGAGCAACAGCAGTCGGGGTTCGGCGGGCGGCGCTTTTGCCGTCCGGCGCACGCCCGGCTTACGGTGATGGAGCAAGGATGCGGAGCGAAAGGGAGAAGGCATACGGCGATGTCCCGCAAATTAAGAGGATCAGTGTAACGCGGACTTCTCATGGGCTCATCCGGAGTTGGCTCTTTCGCCTTGCAGGGGCCGGTGTTTCCAGCCGCGACGCCAATGGGAGGCCAGCGCAATGATTATCAGCGCAGCCCCCGCAAGGTTGGACACGGGACCCGGATAGACCAGCGCAAATCCGGCGGCGATCAGAAATGTACGCTCGACCGCGGTGGCGCGCACCAGCAACCATCCCTGGAACCCCACGGCGAGGGCAAAAATACCTGCAGCGGCGGTGAGAGTGACCCTTGCTATTTCCCAGGGATTGGCAATGGCCAACGCATCTGTAGAACCCATGAGCAGCAAGGCCTGGCCGCTGGGATCAAGCACGAAAACGAAGGGCACCAGGAATGCGGGTATGGTGTACTTCCAGCACTGCATGGTGGTTTTGTATGGATCGCCTCCGGTGATGGCGGAAGCGGCAAAAGGCGATAATGCTGTCGGCGGCGACACTTCGGACAGCACGGCATAGTAGAAAATGAACATGTGGGCGGCAAAATCGGGCACGCCCAGTTTGATCAAGGCCGGCGCGGTAATGACCGCGCAGATGATGTACGACGCCGTCACCGGTACAGCAAGGCCAATGACCCATACCACCAACGCGGTGTATATGGCGGTAAGCACGAGGGAACCCCCCGCATAGTCGATCACGATGCCACTGAACTTCAGCCCCAGACCTGTCAAGGTGACCACGCCAACGATAATTCCTGCGCCAGCGCAGGTGGCACCCACGCCGAGCATTCCAACCGAACCTGCGCGCAGGGCCTGAATCAGCGGCGACTGGAAAAAATGGTGTGAGATGGACCCTTTGCCCTGGAACAGATCATAGGAAATCATTGCTGTGTCTCGACGCAGGAAACTGGTCAGGAAGGACACAACGGTGGCCCAGAATACCGAAAGCACCGGCGAAAAGCCCCACATCATGAAGACGATGATGGAAATCAGCGACAGGAAGTGGAACCAGTAGTGGCGCGTCAAATTCCATACGGTGTCCACTTTTTTGAATATCGTCTGCCCCATGCCGTATTTGCGTACATCGATTTCGACCATGAGAAATAGGGCAAGATAAAACAGGGTGGTCGGTATGACTGCCATCAGCAGCACATCCAGGTAGGATATCTTCAAGAACTCGGCAATGATGAACGCTGCGGCGCCCATGACGGGAGGTGAAATGATGGCGCCCAGGCCGCCGGCGGCCAGCAGGCCACCAGCGGCGTTGCGTTCGTAGCCGACCTTGGAGAGCATGGGCCAGGCCACGGTGCCCAGCGTAACCGTGGTCGCCACGCCTGAGCCCGACGGTCCGCCAAGCAAGAAGGACGACAGCACGACGGTACGCCCGGCGCCGGCGGGCTTGCCTCCCATGGCAGAAAAGGAAAAATCAATATAAAACTTCCCCGCGCCCGAGAATTGCAGGAAGGCTCCGAAAATGGTGAACAGTATGATCAACGACGAGGATACGTCGACCGCCACGCCGTATATGCCTTCCAGCGACATGTACATAAAACCGACGACCCGGCCGATTTCATAGCCTTTATGTGTCCAGGGCGAGGGCAGGTAGGCGCCCAGGAATGCGTAAAGCAGAAAACAGATCGATATGACAGGCAGAATCCATCCGATGGTGCGCCGCATACCTTCGAGTACCAGCAGGATCAGCGCCACGCCGAAGAAAATATCCCATGGATCAGGTCGGGTATTGCGATCGGTGAAGTCGTCGCCGCCGAGTATCAGGTACACGACAATGGCAATCGACAGCAGTGATACCAGCCAGTCCCACCACATGATGCGGTGCCGGAAACGCTTGCTGACCGGAAACAGCAAAAATGACAAGAACAGGACAAAACCCACATGCACCGGGCGCAACGTTTGGGTTGGAACAATGGCATACGCGGCGAACATATGAAACAGGGACATCACGACCGCGACAGTGGACAGGAACACGCCCAGCCAACCCTCCAGGTGGTTGGCTGCGCCTTCTTCTTCTTCGATGTATTGTTCGGCCTTCAGCAACGCTTCTTTGCTTACTGCGATGTCCGGTTTCGATTCAACGATATCGCTCATGGTGGAGTCTCATAAGTGTGGTTCGGCATCTGTGTGCCGTCGTCATCCGCAGGAGCGGGGCAAACAAAAAACCCCAGCTGATGCATCAGCTGGGGCGGTGCGCTGCGGTTATTTGAGCTTGACGCCGCGTTCTTCGAAATATTTGACGGCACCGGGGTGAAAGGGAATGGGCGACGCCGCGGCCTTTTGGTTTTCAAGCTTGAACTCGGCGGTGTCTTTATGCACGGCGATCAGGTCGTCCCTGCTTTCAAAGATCGTCTTGACGATGTTGTAGGCGGTCTGGTCGTCCATCTTCTCGCTGCCGACCAGGATGTTCATGACTGTCGCCTGTTTGTTGTCGGTGTCCATGCCCCGGTAGGTCGCTTTGGGAATCACGTCCTGAATATACAGTTTGCCGTATTTCTCGTTCATGCTCGGCACCAGCTCGGCATTGTCAATTAGCTTGATTTTGGTGCCGGGTGTGTTGGCCAGGTCTGTGACCGCGGCAGTGGGTAAGCCTCCCACCCAGAAGAAAGCATCGATTTTGTTGTCTTTGACGCCATTGACCGACTCGGCCACGCTGAGGCGTTCCCGCTTTACGTCCTTGTCTTTGTCCAGACCGGCCGCCTCGAGTTGGCGGAACGCCATGACTTCGGTGGCGCTTCCGGGCGCGCCGGTTGAAATATGTTTGCCCTTGAGATCGGCAAAGCTGTTGATGCCACGTCCTTCCACCGTTACAACGTGCATACGGTTGGGATAGAGAATCATCAGTGTGCGCAGAGGTACTTTTTGGCCTTTGAATTTATTTTCGCCCTTGTACGCGTCTTGGGCGGCATCGGACATGCTAAGTCCGATGTACGACGCGTCGCCATCAATGAGTTTCAGGTTGTCGACTGAACCGCCCGTGACCTCTGCCGTCGCTTGCATGCCCGGTACTTTTTTTGAAAGCATTGAAGCAATGCCGCCGCCGATCGGATAATAGACGCCACCTGTGCCACCCGTGGCGATAGAAATATTTTCCGCCATGGCTGGCTGCAACGCCACCAGTGGAAGGCACAGCATCAATGCGAACCGCTTTACCGAAATTTTCATTTTTGTCTCCTCCTGCGTTAGCTGTCGGTATGTGGCGCCATCATGGGCAACACGTTTTTATAAAGGCGACCCGCTCAGACCGGGTACGCCCGATACGGGTGTAACCTGCAAGACCGTAGACGTCAATTGGCGTTTATAGGGAGCCACGGTGCGCCCGCGTCTGGGGCGAACCACTGTGGCCGCTTTAGCCAGGCAGCTACGATTGAAGCCGGGCATACTCGTTGCTGTCTTTATTTCTTCAAGGAGCTGCCTATGACCCGAAACTCGATTGTGCCCCGCTCAACCCGACAGCGATGGCCGCTGCTTATTGTGGCGGCTGTTGCGATCGCGGCCTTGTCCGCCTGTGCCAGCAACACTGCAAGGAATCCACCCCTGACGACGCAATCAGATGTCGAACTCGAGCGTTATGCCGGGGTCTGGTACGAGCAGGCACGACTGCCGAACCGCTTTCAGAAATCGTGCGTGGGTGAAGTACAGGCCACGTATACAGTATTGCCCGATAGCAGGATCCGCGTGATCAACCAATGCCGTAGCGAGGATGGCGGTACGAAATTGGCCGAGGGGCTGGGCCGCCTTGCGCAGGATGGATCCGATGCGGATCCTGCGCGACTGAAGGTCCGGTTCGCACCCAGCTGGCTTTCGTGGCTGCCAGCGGTATGGGGCGACTACTGGATAGTCCGGCTGGAAGGAGATTATCAGTATTCACTGGTGGGAACACCTGATCGGAAGTATCTTTGGATACTTAGCCGCGATAAGGCAGCGGATGCGACCAGGGTTGACGCGCTGCTCGACCACGCGAAAACCTTGGGATTTCCTGTGGAGCAGGTGGTGAGTACTTCGCAGAATTGACTCATGCGCCGGGGCTGAAGACTGCCAATAACGCGTACGTCAAAACGTGGCGGGTTTCGCGACCATCAGGTAGAAGACGGCCACGAAGGCGAAAAATGCCGGGATGCCCAGTGCCACCCACATTCGAAAGTAATGCCAGTAAGCCGCCGGCAAGGCCGTTGCATTGCAATCGGCGGCTTGCGCAAGATCGCGCAGCTTTATCTGTATGGCCACGACCGGCAGCCAGCACGCCACGGCAACGACATACAGGACAATGGACCATTTAAGCCAGCCCGCAGACCATGGGTAGCCCGCGAGTTTCACCAGCCAATAGCCGGTGAGCGGTTGGGCGACGACCGTGGTGGCGGTGAAGAGCCAGTCGGCGATGACGACGATACGTGCAACAATGGCAACGGCGCGGGGTTCACGAGTCAGGCTGGTCATGAGCAAGTAGAAGGCGCTGCCTATTCCAGTGCCGAACAAGAGGGTCGAAGTGAGCACATGCAGCCATTTTGCGATCAGGTATTCCATCAGCGCTCGTCCAGTTCGTAGAGGATCCACAAGGCGGCCAAAAATGGCAGGTTCTTCAACACCGGCCCATAAGGATGTAGCCAGAACTCCGGCAGCTTCCATGAAATGATGACCGTGTACCCGAGAACCAGGGCGGCTTGACCGGCCCAAAGCCATCGTGATCGCTTGGGCAGCAGTGTCAGAATGCCAAGCGCAATATCGAGTGCTGCGGCGCCATACAGAAATAAAGGCATCAGCGGTTCGGGCATCCCCGTACGCGCCAGGAGCGCGTAGCTGGACTCGACCGGATATATGCCTAGCGACACAACGCCGGTGCCCAACCAGACCAGCCCAATGCTGACACGCAGGATGGGCAGCAGCCATCGCGATCTCGCCTGGATACCAGCAGGGCGCGCATAAGCCGGTGGTACGAACTGACTTGCGGGTCGCGGAAGGCGACCCAGCAATGAGTTGATCTCATCAGGTGGCGCCGTATTGCCTCGCTCCAGCATGTCCAGCGTGTCCATGTCCAGGAAACCGCCCGGCAATCGGCTTCCAACGCGGGCAATAAGCCGCATAAAGGGCATGGGAACTGCCAGGAAGTGCGCACGCCGCTTTATCCCCATGGCGTTGCGCAAGGTGCTGTAGAAGTCTCGGAGGGTGATGGGCGTTGGCCCCACCATCGCAATGCGGCGTGAACCACCCTGTGCAGACTCGATAAGCGCATGTAATGCCTGGACGAGATCGTCGATGTGCAACGGCTGAATCAATTGGCGCCCACCGCCCGGCAGCATGGTCAACGGACTGCTGGCGAACAATTCGAACAAGGCGGCGCTGGCGCCCCCAGGCCCGTACACCAGCGAAGGCTGGACGACGCTGGCGCGCAGCGGCAGGCGTAGCAAAAACTCATCGGCGGCCTTTTTGCTCAAGTGGTAGCCGCTACGTGCATTTTCGTCGGCACCCAGGGCCGATATCTGTACGATATGTTTCACGCCGGCCTCGGCCGCCGCCGAAAACAATGCTGTGGGGGCTGCCCTATGGATCAGATCGAAAGTTCGCGTCGGCGACTCTCGCAGGATTCCAACGGTGTTGACCACCACGTCCACACCATCGAGCGCCACGCTCCAGGCTCCTGGTGTGATAGCGTTGTTGAAATCTATCCTGACGTAGGAAATATTTGGATGACTTGGCGACGCAGGCGGCGTGCGAACGACGCAAATAACCGTGTGGCCCGCGGATAAAAGGGCGGTGACGAGGTTTCGCCCGATGAATCCGGAAGCGCCCGTGAGTAATATTTTCAAATTGGCCTCGTCTCATTGAGTCGAACAGTCCGTGGCACGGAAGGTTCGTAAATTGCTATTCCAGGTTGAAGCGTTCCTGGCCAGGAGTCAGATATGAAATCAATCGTAAGGCTATTGAAGCGGGCGATGGTATCCGGCTCTTATGCGAGCCTTGGTTCCAGTGTGGCATTGCTGGCAGGCGGAGTGCGAGACACCCGCAGCGCCATCGCTCCGTTGAATGCGGTCAGCCACTGGCTATGGAAAGACAAGGCCCTGCGTCAGCATAAGACGAGCCTGCGCTACAGCCTTGCCGGCTACGCCATCCATCATGCCGCCTCGATATTCTGGGCTGTCCTCTATGAAAAGCTGGCACTCAGGCACGGGAGGGCGTCCACGAA
>LNAP01000436.1_pt1 | contig 78794 bp, 78 predicted proteins | sample 602601 | NCBI WGS metagenome assembly LNAP01 (sample SAMN02440304, study PRJNA202911) | soil metagenome | biome: Subtropical and temperate rainforests or woodlands; isolation source: soil samples (1 kg each in a 20% v/v slurry with milli Q water) were... ...
CGCGTTTGCAGCTGTCCATTGACCAGTACCTTTTTGACCGGCTGTATCCAGGATTTTGTCCACGAGGAAGCCAGGGCCCATTGGGTCTTTTTGTTGCAGAATATCTGCAGTGATTTCGATCAGGAAGCTTGATAACTCGCCTTTGTTCCACTCAGCGAATACTTTACCGATTTCGTCTGCTTCCATACCCAACAGGTTTCTCATCAACCAGTAAGCTTCACAGATCAATTGCATATCGATGTACTCGATACCGTTGTGTACCATTTTAACGTAGTGACCAGCACCGTCAGGACCGATGTACTCAGCACATGCGAAACCGCCTACTACTGGTTTGCCAGGTGCGCCACCTTCTAAAGGTGCGCCAGTTACCGGGTCAACTTTAGCTGCGATATCGCGCCAGATTGGCTCCAGACTTGCCCATGCTTTACGTGTACCTGATGGCATCAAGCTTGGGCCGAAACGAGCACCGGTTTCACCGCCAGATACGCCTGAACCGATGAATTCGATACCTTTAGCTGCTAATTCTTTTTCACGACGGATGGTATCTGTCCACAATGCGTTGCCGCCGTCGATGATGATGTCGCCTTGCTCCAGGAATGGTAACAATGCGTTGATAGTTACGTCCGTTGCGCTACCTGCTTTAACCAGCAAGATGATTTTACGTGGGCGTTTGATACTTAGTACAAATGAAGCCAGGTCCGCATGACCAACCACATTGGCATGTGATGGCTCATTTTTTTGACATTCTTCAATGAAATTCACCATTTTCTTTGGGTCACGGTTGTAAACCGCAATGGTGTAGCCGTGGTCGGCAATATTCAGGGCCAGGTTTTGACCCATAACAGCTAGGCCTACCAGGCCAATGTCAGCATTTTTCGTAGTCATTTATCTTCTCTTTTGGAGTTGTTTAATGGAAAGGGATTTTTTGTACGCAAGATTATAGAGCTTTTTGGCGTAATAATCCGCTAAATATTAACTAGAAAGTGATTTTTTTAGTTTTGTGCCAGATATTGACACCTATTTAACAACTTTAAGCCAAAAGCTGTTTCTAGATAGGTATTAGCACGCAATAACCATTGATTTAGAAGGGATTTAATACATGTATCTCATATAGAGAAATCAGTAATCGCTACTGCGACCGCTAGAGTAACCTTGCGGCACGTCGTTTTGCCATTCACCACAATCTGCACAGGAGTGATCATGCATTGTGGGACTCAATACCAGATTTGAACTGCCGCAAAACTTACAGTGTACCGGATGATGCGGATGCGCTGTTTTGTGGTGTTGCGTATGATGTTCCGTAGCGACTTTGGCGCCGCCTAACCCGTATTTGTTATCCATGGCTGACTCCATATAAATACTAGTTTAGCAATGTTTAAGTTACGCTCTTTTTACGCAGTGAGCAAGTGTTGAGTATATTAAGATTTACTTAGCTGCGCCCAGCTCTCGTTAGGGTGATATGACTTGACCCATGCGCTTACTTGGTCCGCAGGCATAGGCTTCGCAATACCAAAACCCTGCGCTACCGTGCAGCCCAGACGCAATAATTGCAGACCGTGCTCCGCTGTTTCCACTCCTTCGGCCACAACCTTGCACCTGAAGTCACGCCCCAGACTGATAATACCGGCCACCATCGCCAGATCATTACTATCCTGCAGCATATCATGTACGAATGAGCGATCAACCTTAATCACGGCAACCGGCAGACGGCGCAGATATGTAAGCGATGAATAGCCCACACCAAAATCGTCCAGCGCAAAACTTACACCCAGTAGTTTGCAGCCATGCATGGTACGCACGACACCTGAAACATCTTCAATCGCCGCTGTTTCAGTAATTTCCAGTTCCAGATTAGTAGGATTAATTTGAGGGAACTCGCTTAATATCTGTGCCAGTCTCTCGGTAAAGTTTTCCTGCACCATGTGTCTGGCCGCGATATTGACGCTAACCTGCAGATCCAGGCCTTCTGCCTGCCATATTTGCAGCTGGCCGATAGCCTGACGAATCGCCCACTCACCCAAAGTAATTGAAAAATCAGTATTTTCAATAATTGGCATAAACGTAGCCGGCGCGCGCAAGCCAATATCCGGATGCTGCCAGCGGATAAGCGCCTCCATACCGACGACTTTACCAATTTGCATATCGACTTTAGGCTGGAAATATAAACAGAATTCATTTTTTGCCAGCGCGGCTTCAATTCTTTCCTTGCCCTGCCGCAGATCACGAAATTCGCGATCATGCTCGGCATCAAACTGCTGCACACAGCTACCGCCATTCAATTTAGCCTGATACATCGCCTGATCAGCGTGGCGCAATAAAGTGTCTGATTCGCTCTTATCAAACGGGTATATGGTATAGCCGATACTTGAAGATACAGTGACAGATTGGCCGGCAACCACATAAGGTGCTCGAATGGCACTCAACAGACGTTCTAACGTTATTCTGCACTCATCTTTGTTGTGCAAGCCGTTTAATAACAAAGCAAATTCATCTCCGCCTATGCGCGCTACCGTATCACTCTCACGCAGGAATCTATTCATACGCTCCGCGAGCTGAATCAGCAGATGGTCACCTGCCTCATGTCCTAATGAGTCATTCACGGGCTTGAAGCCGTCCAGATCAAGACAGCAAACTGCCAGCAATTCACCGGTGCGCTCAGCACGCGAGAATGCCTGATCTAAGCGGTCTGACAATAGCGTGCGGTTAGGCAGCTGAGTCAATGAGTCATGGTAGGCCATGCGCTCAAGATTCTGCTGATGCTGTTTGGCCTCGGTGATATCAGAAAACAGGCCCACATAATTGATCAGCTGCTGTGCATCATTACGCACAATAAATACATCGAGCCATACCGGGTAAACTTCATTCTCGGCGCGCCGGTTCCAGGTTTCACCACGCCACTCACTTGCATCACCATCATGCGACAGCTGCATACGTTTATCAAAAAAATCCGGCTCATTAATAGCAAAACCCAGCTGCTGCGGTGTGCTTCCCAACGCGGCCTCACGTGAATAACCGGTAATTTGTGTAAATGCTATATTCACTTCAAGAATACGCATCTCCGCGTCAGTAATAAAAATACCGTCATGCGCATGATCAAAAACACTGGCAGACAAACGCATGCGCTCGGCATTATTACGCAGCTTTTCCATACTTTCACGTAACTTTTTACGCATCTCCAGTACGTTTGCCATCAGTGTATTGGGCTTGGCGACGATATTATCGGCCTCCAGGTTACCGGCTGCGATACGCTTCACCACGTCGATCGCTAGTGCCGGATCAGCGCCTAAAGGCATAAAGATCAGCCTGCGCAATTGCCACAGAATTATGCCGATAAGCAAAGCCCCCAGCGTTGTGCCCAGCAGAATAAATGCCCAGGACTTGGATAAGCCCGCTGCCCGCGCCTCATTGACAGAATAAGCAATAATCAACTTAAAACCCCAATTCGGGATCTGTTCTTGTATAAACACCCAGCTTTCTGGTTGTGACTTCAATAGAGTTTCGGCTTTATCTCGACTGATGTGAGAGGACAAAAAACGTATTTCGTTATCAGCATCCAATATGGCTGCAAAGCCGGTGTCTAACTGCCTGATAGCTTGCACGCTCTCGCGTACAACTTTCATATCAACTTTAAAACCGACATAGTAGGCACCCACAACCACGCCAGCCTTATTCAGCATAGGCTCATAGCGGGTGAGGTAAGGCTCATCCAGAATTTCAACAACACCGCTGAATGGCTTTCGCTGACGCAAAGCGACAGCCGCTTTGCCGTTTGGGTCTAGAATGGTACCTGTAGCGCGTGCACCGCTATGGCGCTTAACATTAGTAGTGGCACGAACAAAATTGTTACCGGCCTTCACGAATATGGTGGCGGTGCCGCCACTGATAGCACTCACTCTATCAACCAACTCATGATTATTTGTAACGGGAATCGACCCCAGCAGCAAATTAGGTACCACACCCCCTGCCATACTCACTACTCCTGCTACAGCAGGCGCACCTAAAGCGCTGGTATGCGTCTTGAGTGTATGCATGGCATTATCAGCCTGATTACTTATCAGCTCATCCGTAACATTAAGCAGACGTATTAATGCCTGCGCCTGCTCCTTGGCTACTACGTGCGTATTGGCTAATTGATGCGATGTCTGCTGGCTGGTCAGCACGAACGGCGCAGCTACCATTAATACCAGTAACGGCAGCAGAAACCGTTTGATTGTCGAAATGTTTGTTTGCATATGGCGCCGATCACCTATGATAGGCTATATCCTGACCTGACAAAGTGTCTGCCGGGCATGATGATTACTCTAATTCAGGTAACCAATATCGACAGAGTCAGAGGCTGATTACTGCTTAATTTTTTCTTGTGGCTTGCAACCGGTGTAAGCTATTTTTTCGCCGTCATTCAGCGTGGTTTCAGCGCCATTAATCACCAGCGTGATAGCACCACTGCTATAGCGATTTTCACCACCTGACTTAGGCAAGTTCACTTCATGGTCTGGGTAAATAAGCCAGGCATCACTACCGTTATTAAGTATGCGCACATAAAAACGACCTTTGCCTTCGCAAACGTATTCAGTTGCATTGGCTGGGCCTCGCGACTGCTCGGCAGAGTCAGAGCTAAAGGGATTCAAGCTGATTGAGCTGCATGATGACAACAAGACTAACAGGCCTGATAAAAGTATGCGTTGATGGGGTTTTGTGGTCATATAAAAAGCCTGTTATTTTGAATGGTGTTAATTATAGTTATTCCTGCATTTTGCCACGTATAGTGAAAATCTGGCAACAATCAGTACTTACAGCTAATCACTACTGCCGCGGCTATCCATTATAGTGGTTCGTTTCAAATACTAAATCAATAGTATTTATTGATGTCCAGCTCGAGTTAAACGATCCAGCACTGCCATCCATTCTGCAGAAGCAGGTGGCAGTTCAACCAGCAAACGATCTACTTTCAGCGCATCCAAGGCATGCAGCGCGCTATATAACTGCTCGGCTACTTTTTCCGGTTGGTTGGGCAAATTAATCACTTTGCAATCAGGCGCCACACCTGCGCCAATCAACAATACCGCGCAACTTTTATTTTTGTTTTGCAAAACATTGCAGGCAGCAAGCAAAGCCGTGCGGTCTTGATATAGTGAGAGCGGTGTACGCGGCGAGTAATGCAACGCGTGCTGCCCGGGTGCTTTGGGAGTAACCTGTGTCTCGTTATGCACAGCTGAATCAATCTTCACCCGCTGCGGCATACCTGCTATTTTTACGATTTCAGCTTCGCTGATCATGCCAGGGCGCAGCAATTGCCACTGCCCATCCGGCGTCACACTCACTATCGTGGACTCGATGCCCACATTACATGCGCCGCCATCCAGCACTGGAATAGCATCACCCAAACCGGCTTCTACATGCGCCGCAGTAGTCGGGCTAAGCTGCGTAAATAAATTAGCAGATGGCGCAGCAACACTGAGCCCGCTTTGTTTCAGCAGCGCAAGTGCCATCGGGTGATTAGGCACACGCAATGCAACTGTAGGTTCATCGCCACGCACCACTCGCGAAACATGCGGTTTTGCCGGCAATACTAAAGTTAATGCACCCGGCCAGAATGCTTTGGCTAAATTGACGGCAAGCTCAGGAAAATCCGTGACCCAATCTTTAACCTCTCTGATGTCACTGATATGCACAATCAGCGGATGATCAGCCGGACGCTGCTTGGTAGTGAATATCTTCTTCAACGCAGCATCATTGGTCGCATCAGCAGCTAAACCGTAAACCGTTTCGGTGGGGATGGCTACCACTTCACCTTTTTTTAGTTCTGCTATTGCCTGCTCTAAACTTACGCGCATGATTTATTGATTTTTACTTAAAACGTCATTTTACTACTTTACGACTATAAGCACGCATACTGAAAATTGCCATCAAGTTTCAACTTTGCAATGGCATGAGATAGAATGCACTTTTAAACGAGGAATACACATGACGCAAATCACCGTAGAAAAAAACCCAAGCCAGCAACGTTTGGATGCGCTTAATGTAAGCAAATGGCCAACCTGGCAAAAAGAAGTTTCTGTTTTTCCGTGGACGTTCCCGGAGCAGGAAATTGCCTACATTTTAGAAGGCGAATGCGTGATCACCCCAACCGGTGGTGCACCTGTAACTTTTGGCAAAGGCGACCTCGTGACTTTTCCTGCCGGCATGACTGCAAGCTGGGAAGTAAAACAACCACTACATAAACACTACCATCTGGATGGCTCAAAACTATGCCAGATCTGGCGTCGTATTAAACTGGCTTTGAAACTGAAATAACTTAAACATCACCCGGCTTTTCGAAATGTCAGATTAATCCGACACTCGCCCAAAGCCGGGTGGTTACCTGCCTTAACCGGCAGTACGCCGTGGAAGCGCAGGCGCGATTCACCGCCCCATACCAGCACATCGCCATGATAAAGCGGCAGTTTCAAGGCTTTATCCCCTCTTGCAAAACCGCCCATTTGAAACACGGCAGGCAACCCCAAAGATACTGAAACTATAGGCTGATTAAAGTCACGTTCATCTTTATCCTGATGCAACCCCATGCGAGCGCCGACCTGATAGCGATTAATCAAACAGGTATCTAGTTCAAAATTTGCAAACCCCGCCATGCTTGCTGCCTGCCTTGCCAACTGCTTAAAACTTGCAGGCATTTGCGGCCATGCCTTGCCTGTTAAAGGATCGGATGCAGCATAGCGATAACCTTTTTTATCACAGACCCAGCCCAAATCACCGCAGCTCGTTGTAGCAACTGACATGGCGAAGCCGCCAGGAGTCATCATGTGACGGAGCGGCGCAAGTTGCATTACTGACGCCAATGCCGGCAACACTTCATTTTCTACTGGCGCAACAAAGCTGCGTAATAAAACTACATCTTTTAAAATTTCCTGGCTTTCTTGGGTATCAAATAAATCCATCTATCGCTTTACTAAAGTTATTTACTAGGGCTACTTACTATCAGCCTAATCTTGTCGAATCTACCTGTTCATGAAACTGCATCCATAATATTTGATTAAAACCTGGCGTTATAATTCAACCATGACTACAGCAGACTTTTATACCGAGGCCTCACATTTTCTGATGCATATAGATTCAGACTGGAATAATTTAATTCAGGCTGTAGGCCCATGTACGTTTACCTCAAAACCAGAACGCGAACCATATGAGGCACTTGTACGTGCCGTAGCTTATCAGCAACTGAGCACCAAGGCTGGCGATACCATTTTGGGCAAGTTTGTCCGGCAGTTTGGTGCATTTCCCACACCTGCACAACTCATCGCGGCTGAATTCGATGACCTGCGTGGTGTTGGTTTTTCCGGTAGAAAAATTGAGACGCTTAAAGGTATCGCTGAAGGTGCCATTAACGGCTTGGTACCCTCACGTGGAACGGCAGACGCCATGAGCGATGAAGCCTTGATTGAGCGGCTTGTAACACTCAAAGGTATTGGCCAGTGGACCGTTGAAATGATGCTGATGTTCACGCTGGAGCGTATGGACATTTTGCCTGCCGATGATTTTGGCATCACAGATGGTTACCGGCGGCTGAAAAAGCTAGATGCCGCACCCAAACGCAAACAGATGTCTGAAATTGGCATGGCATGGAGTCCTTACCGCACCATTGCCAGTTGGTACTTGTGGCGCGTACCTAAATAAGCACCTAGAAATTTAAATCGACGGTGACATATTGACTTTTACGGCATCAAAAAATGGACCAGCTTTCGAGGAGCAGGTCACGCAGTCCGTACTTACCTTTACGAAGACCGACTATTCAAAGATATTGACTAATGATAATGCTTATTATCGTTAGTTGATGGTGTTCACCACGCATGAAATTAAAGCCTGCCTTGGTTGACTAACCGCGATTTCTTACAGCTTCAGCCATATCAGATAAATCTTTGGCCTCATCATCTAATCCGAAAAAAGCATAGGGATTAAGAAATTGTCGGCCCCATAATAAATTCTTATCTGTTTCATTCAGTTCGGCAGCTTCACATACTGCTTGCCATTGCTCACCAATAGTTTGGATCTGCGCTTCGACTAAAGCAATTGCTTCATTTTTGGATAGTAAAAAAAGATGTGCTGCTTGCAGGCAGGTCGATATCTGGCTTGCTCGATTTTGCTCCGAAATCAGCATCGCTTGAGTAGCTTCAAACCCAGACCGACCTTGTGGGCAAAGATCATAAGCGGGCGTTAATTCCAACATTTCACCATCCCAAAATGCAGCATGGTTTCTAGCATGATCATCTGTGTTTCCACATAAAATATTAAATACAATCCGTTGGAATAGTTCTTTAAGCGTTGCTGGCGCATTTTTGAAATCCTGACGAATGATATGAGTCAAATCATCATAGCTCGCGTACCTAGCCATCATTTCATCCAAGCCAAGAATGGTTAGAGCGGACACCATACTTTTTCTTTGCCATCCTTGAGTAGAATGAATTCGATCGAATCTTTCAATCAATAGCACATCTTTTCCAGAGACTTTTTTTAAATGAACAGGCGCTGCATTGAGTCCAGCTAACTTGGCTAGACGCATTGAAATAAACTCTGCTTTTACCACGCTGTAAAGATCGCTTGATGCAGAAAACTTAGCCACAAATTTCTTACCATCCCCCTCTATTAATGCCTTTGGTCTTGCTCCTCCAATGCTACTACCATGGTGAAGTGCCAGATCAAGCTCAGGTGATAATGGCACACCTTTTTCTACGCGTTCAGCCGAGGCAAGTAATTCTTCAAGACTTACATTTCTAGAAACCCTTGGTACATATTCATCAGCGGATTGTTGGAAGTCCAAAGCACCAATCCTGTCAGAGCCTGACTCAAGTAAATAGGTCAGTTCGCTTAATTCAATTTTTGCTGCATCCTCACCTTTTAAGCCTAGTTTTTTATTAATAATCACACGGCGACCCCAAGCGTCTGGCGAAGAATCACGAAGACATCCTGGCATAGTGAGTCCTGGAAGCAAAGGCAATATGCCTTGTTTTAAAGGTAGCTCTTTATTAAATATCGATATCGCATTATCTCGGCCCAAATAACTTTGCCCGTAATTGAATACAAGAGACTTACCATTTGGGGAGAGTCTTCCAGCCACAACGGGCTCAGTGTTGCCTGGCAGCCAGATCCAAACAAATGCTTCTTTGTAATGGTTCATTTTAGAAGTCATCTTTAACTACTTTAGAAGTGGGGTATATGCTTTTTGGTAAGAGGGCAATTTTGTCATTGATATGGTCAATACTCATAGTGATCCCCACTTCATCCGCATCAAATAGCTTGATTCCGACAAGTGAAGCTACTTCAAACACTAAGCCAATCTCACACCGCATATCACCTTTTTCAATGTTTGCGAGCGTTCCCCTTGAAATTCCAGCGCGATCTGCTAGCTCCTGCGCTGTAAACTTACGTTCCTTGCGTCCAAGTTGAATCGCCTTACCTAGCAGCAAGGCTGCTGATTTGCTGTAATTTGAAAAAGCTCTTTTTTTACCCATGATATTATTAACAGTATGCAGTATTTTGTACAACATGATAATCATATTTACATGATATGTACATTATAATATACAAAATAGTAAAATCCACTTGGTTTTACTGTTGAAGTAGTTCAAATGCATAATTAGCTGAAATGGTAGAAATAAGTGCAGAAAACCCCAACCAGCAATAACGAATGTAATCAATAGTTGGGATTTGCATCCTTTAGTAGAAACGCCATCAACTGGCACTTGATAACTTTCGGCAGCAATAACAAGCATAATGTGTATAAATCACGCATTAAGAATTTTATTCTGAGGCCTGCTCCTATATATCTCAAAGCTCACCCACTAACATTTCAACCGAAGCTTTTTCTAAAACACCTAATGCTAGTCTCAACAAGTTGTCTTGTTCTTGATCTTTTTTGTAGGCTATACCGTTCCATGCTTCACCATCGTTATCATCGTAACTGATAACAATATTAGAGGGAGATTGCCATGTCTTTGGATAGAATTTCAAAGGAGTCTGACCCCATTGATTCGCGGACTTCAACGCCAACCCGGATCTGACTACCTACCCCGGGCCGCTAAAGCGCGCCTTTGCCCAGATGGACGAGATGGTTGCCTCGCTACGGGTCGCCAAGCGCAATGACAACGGCAGCCCGGATCCGTTTGTCATCGAGCGGATAAAAAAATCAATGGGTGACCCCTATTGTTTTCATTTCAAATTGTTATGAAAATTACGTGCCTTGAAAGTCACTATATACTCTACCACCTTAGTGATTTTGATATCTCGTTAACAATCAATGCTGCGCCAAATTCTGACAAATGATCATCGTCATAATAAATCGGATTTCCATCAACATGCGCGACACAACGCCCCAAAACATAGATGTTACATAACACCTTCTCAGGATAAATCCTTATCAGGTTCTCATGTGTCCCCAAACTATCCAATGCACGGTATGCATTCAGGTTGCGCTTCAGAAAAATACTGTAGTTTATAGAGGCATCGTCCTTTGTTATTTCGCCATTCAATGCGTACAATCTAAGCATTTTTCTGGGAACATTCCATCCCATTTCTGGTATTGGATAGATCAATACAATCTTTCTTCCACTATCTAATAACACCCGAAGTGAGTTTATATATGCATTCATTCGTAAATGCACAGTTGCATTTTTATCGGCATAGGACTGATTCAGCTCCTGAGCTCCAGCTTCCTTTCCTCCCTCTTCATTATCAAAGCTCCGCGCTTCGATAATTTGAGCCCAGCGAGCAGAAACAATAATAGTTTCAGGAATCAAATTTGTCTGAAGATGATTAAGGAAGTCTGCACGAAATATTTCGCAGGTAGACTCTTTAATATGTGACTTATTATCAATAGCACTAAAAATTGGTTGGCACGCAGCATAAGTATAATTCTTTCCATTGCGTTCAGATTCCATACTTTTTTTATGAAGCGCAGGTTCAATACTACCTGCATGACTGTCTCCAAATAAGGCAAAAGTTGGCTTCTGGCTAGACTTACCAATGTCGCATACATTTGAAATGCTAGGGTTCTCAGTAATTCTATTCCAGCATTTGGATCTTACTTCTTTTGACTCCAATGCTTTGTTTATTGGCGTCAGAACTTGCGAAGGAATCCTGTGTTCAAATCCATTGGTAGACCTACCGACCAGTCCAATCAGGATAAACATCATGCTACCCAATGCGCCAAACAAAAATATCTGCTTTCGACTAAACTGTCGTTTGTTTCTAAAAGGCTGCTCAATATATTTCCAGCTAAAATAGGCAATTGCAATCGTTGCTAAGGCTAATAATCCCAATAAAAAATTATCTGGCCCTTCCAGACTTCTTTGTTTAGCAAATGCAAATATAGGTTGATGCCAAAGATATGCGCTATAGCTAATTAAACCCACTCCAACGAACAATCGAGAACCTAATAACTTTCCAGCAAATGTCTCATGGGTTGCTGAAAGTATTAACAATACAGCGCCAAATGTAGGTAAAAGTGCGTATAAGCCAGGAAAAGGGGTGTTTTTATCAAGAAAAAATACTGCATATAACAACAGCACCAACCCTAACAAACTCAACATTTGATTCTTTTCCACCCTGACATGCTTGCTGAACACAGCGTAGGCCAGAAGTGAGCCGATCATTAACTCCCAGATGCGAGAAAGCAGGAGAAAATAAGCAGCGTTAGGTTCTATATTAAGCATGTGCTGCGCATAAATTAGACTGAATAAGGCGATACCCATAAGTGCGTATGGAACTAAACGCCTCTCATATTTCCACATGGCCAAAACAAGTAAAGGGAATCCTATGTAATACTGCTCTTCAACTGCCAAGCTCCAGGTATGCAGTAAGGGCTTTAACTCAGAATCCGTATCAAAATACCCACTTTGTTTATAAAACAAAATATTTGAAACAAAAAGTGGAATATCCCGTAGGCTTTTTGAAAACTCCTTCATGTCGTTAGGCGATAGCCATGTCCACGCAAACGGGATACAAACGAACATCACAAAAAACAGGGCTGGAAGTATACGTCTTGCCCTACGCTCGTAAAAATTGACAATCGAAAAAGTACCTGATTGTATTTCCGTAAGAATGATTGAAGTAATCAGATAACCACTAATAACAAAGAAAACATCAACGCCAATAAAACCGCCGCTAAAAATATTAAACCCAGCATGGAAAAGTATTACTGGTACAACGGCCAAGGCCCGAAGCCCATCAATCTCTCTTCTATAGACCATATTATTTAATATTTTATTTGAAATTTTTAAATCCTACTGATTTGCTTATATATTTAAATGGTTAGTGCGCCTAATCTATATCGGCAGAGTCACACTAGGTCAATGACGACTCATCGGCAAAACCCGAGCAAAAACTCATCGTTTACTTACTGCCTTATTCACTGCACTAACCATTAGCATTCTACAGCACGCGCTATTCTTGATGCTACGCTTAATTAGTAGCCGTGTTTGCACCTATAATATCGGCTATGGAAATTTTCAAATACCACAATTACGCCTTTGCCAAACTGTTAGCGTTTCGTATTCAAATATCTTTAGCCTACCAAATTATGGCCGTTGTTGTCGGCTGGCATATTTATGAAATTACGCGTGACCCATTATCACTTGGCCTGATCGGTCTGGCTGAAGTGATTCCTTACTTTGCTTCTGCGCTAATCGCGGGGCATGCGGTTGATCACTACTATTCACGTCGACTGTTTGGTGTGTTAGCCGCTGTGCTGCTGTTTATTAATGCTCTTACACTCACCGCACTATCAATCGGCTGGTTAAATGGTGAGGCTACGTTATGGATTTATGGCTCAATTGCCTTTACTGGTTTTGCCCGTGCTTTTATTGCACCAAGTTACAACACCTTATTTGCAATTATCGTCCCCAGAAAGCAGTTTGTGAAAGCAGCCAGCTTGGGCACTACGGCGTTTCAGGCAGGCCTGGTACTGGGCCCGGCTATTGGCGGTTTTTTGGTCGGATTTACCAGCAAGACGGTTGCTTATAGCGTTTCTACCGCACTATGCCTGGGGGCGATGATTGCCATGTACTCAATTAAAATTGATGAGCCTAAAAACTCTACAGCCTCACCTTTATTTACCAGCATAAAAGAAGGGCTTAACTTTGTATTCAGTAATCAGGTTGTGCTCGGTGCAATGTCGCTGGACATGTTCGCGATTCTGTTTGGTGGTGCGGTTGCGATGCTGCCGGCTTTTATTCACGACATTTACCAATTAGGCCCAGAAAGTCTAGGCGTGCTGCGTGCTGCACCAGCACTAGGCGCAATTGCTACGGGCCTGTGGATCACACGCCACCCGATTAATCTGCATGCAGGACGCTGGCTGTTGAGTGCAGTCGCCGGGTTTGGTCTATGCATTATCGGTTTTGGTTTAACCGAAAGCTACTGGGTAGCTGCAACCATGCTGCTGCTTTCCGGTATGTTCGATGGCATTTCTGTGGTATTGCGCCAGACCATTATGCAGTTGGCTACGCCAGATCATATGCGCGGCAGGGTATCTGCAATCAACGGTATTTTTATCGGCTCGTCGAATGAACTCGGCGCATTTGAATCAGGTACTGTTGCACGCCTGATGGGACTGGTGCCATCGGTTGTTTTTGGCGGCATCATGACATTATCAGTAGTCGGCATCACCAGTAAGTTCGCCCCTAAACTGCGCAAACTGGAACTGCATCAGTTGCATTAAACGATGCGCAAGGGCACTTCTATAAATGCAGAATTTGGGATGCAGTGTACCCGTAAAGGGCATGTCCGTAGAATATATGCGCTCAAGCACATTATTCATACGCCAAAGGCGCACGGAACGCAGGAGCCGAGATAGTATGCAATATACAGCGAGGTTACGAGTACCGCGCAACGCAGTAATGCGCCCAAAGAATGTATTTATAGAAGTGCCCACATACGGCCATGCGTGATTTAGACGAACTGTTTGCAGCTCTATCCAGATCCACCTTCAGAGCTGGCTTCAAGTTAAACAGTAAAGACATGGCCTATTTACAGCAAAAAGGGTTATCGACTGTACTCGACCATGCTGAGGATTTTATTCAAAGCCGTCTGGCACCCGCCGTCATTGAAAACGACGGCAAGCAAACGCCGATACGCGGCCATCCGGTGTTTGTTGCGCAGCATGCAACAGCCTGCTGCTGTCGCGGTTGTTTGCAGAAATGGCACCAGATTCCACCTGGGCGCGAGCTTACGTCGGCAGAGCAAGCTTATATCGTGGTGGTACTGGAAAAATGGCTACGTGAAAAAGTGAAAGCAGCCTAGCCGGAACAATTAATCAAGCCAAGATTAACCGCCCTCAAAACTAACCGTAAGTACCATCAACTCTAGGTTTACATAGAATCGGCGCATAAATCACCAGAAATACCGTAAATCCAATAATCCAGAATGCCGCGGAAATCACGACCCAGCTCGTATAGTGCTGCATCGCAAACAGCGGCATAACAATACGAAATATTGCACTCGCTCCAATTGCAGCAAAAGCCAGCGTCATCCACGGTGATAAGCTTTTAATATCACGACCGGTATGTCCCAGCGCCACACGCGACATCATGCCCACTGTCATCAGGCCCACACCGCCTATGGTAAACAGGTGCAAAGTTAAAATAGATGGAATACCAAACGGGGTTTGCAAGCCATAGAACATAAAGCCGAAATTAATCAGCCAAGATGACAGGTACAGGCTCCACAATAACGGCACGCGCCACAGCGCTGAAACGTGCCAGTTATATAAACGGTAGCTATTGAGTACAAACAGCGCCATCGCCAGCATCGAGGACAAACCGGCCACGTGAATAAAAATCTCGTTAAGGAATAAGCCGATAAATAACACCATAATGCTGAGGTCCAGCCATTTATGCTGCCTGAGCTGAACTTTAGCGGTAACGAGATGTGCAACACCACGCTCGATAAAGAACGGAATCACGCGACGGCCTATCATTAAAATCAAACCGATAAATAAAAATACTGCGCCGTTAATGGCATACAGCATGCCATTATTGATCAAGTTGTAACAGCCGAGATAGAACACCAGATTGCCTGTCCATAGCAGCAGTAGTTTTGAAACAACCGCAAGCTGCGACCACTGCCTGGCTTTAATAATCGGGAAAGCAATGGCGACGGTTAACAGCAAACCGAATAGCAGATCAGCCAGCGCAGCCCAAGCCAGAAAAGCAGTACCGAACAGAAATAACACCCGTGCCGCACACCACAGTGCAAATAAAGCCAGCAAGGGCTTGCCATGTGGCGTTTGTATGCCGGTCCAGTTTTTAACCGCGGTAAGCAAAAAGCCTGCAACTACTGCCATGCCATAGCCATACAGCATTTCATGTGCGTGCCACTGGCTAGGGATGATATTGCTGATTTGAATAGTGCTATATGAGGTATAGACTGCTATCCAGCTCACAATTGAGAGCACCGCAAAAACAGCGGCGCCCAGAAAAAATGGCCGAAAACCTAAATTAAATAAGGCGAGGCTTTTTACCTGCTCTGGTTTATTCATTTGAATCTGTACCACTGCCATCATCAACCCCGCCTTTAATTTAGCCAACCATTAATTTATCCAGCCAGCTTCCTGAATAACAAACACTAAACTTTCTTCAGAAACTCCGCTTTCAGCAGAAAATTGCCTGAATCTGTTTTGCAGTCTACGCCATGGTCGCCGCCAACCAAACGAATACTTTTCACTTTAGTGCCCATCTTCAACACTGTAGATGACCCCTTCACTTTGAGGTCTTTGATCAGCACAACAGCATCACCATCAGCAAGTACATTACCGTTAGCATCCTTGATGATTGCAGTTGCATCATCGTCCTCCGCGGCTTTAGCAATCGGCCATTCAAAGCCGCAGTCAGCGCACACATAATTGTCGCCATCCGGGTAAGTGTTTTCCAGGGTGCATTGTGGGCATGCAGGGATATTAGACATTCATAACTCCATATAAAAAAATTAATTATTTTTAAAATTTCTCGCAAGCTATCACTGCAGAGTGACGCGCGCTTATTATTTTTATTGATGCTGCCCACGATTAACTACCGCCCGATTATAATCCCTGCACCGCCTTTGCATCACCCCTTTTGATCAAGATATCCGTTAAACTCCAATTATTATTTACGGAGAACCACAACATGCTATCCATCTACGATGCAACAATTCCGCCGCTAAAACGCGCGCTCAGCAACCTGGCTGCGATTCTTAAAAAAGGTGAAGAATATGCAGATGCAAAAAAAGTGGAGCATCAGGTGCTGCTTAATTCACGCTTGTTTGTGGACATGTATCCGCTTACGCGGCAGGTACAGATTGCAACTGACATGAGCAAAGGTGCCGGTGCCAGACTGGCTGCGATAGAAATCCCGAAATATGAAGACAATGAAGCCAGCTTTGCCGAACTACAGGCGCGTATCACCAAGACCATTGCATTTCTGGATTCAATAAACCCGCAACAACTGGAAGACGCTGAGTCCCGAGATATCACCATTACCATACGCAAAGCTGATATTAAATTCAGCGGGCAGGATTATCTGTTGAAATGGGTGCTGCCGAACGTATATTTTCATGTCACAACGGCATACAACATTTTACGCCACAATGGCGTTGAGCTGGCAAAGCAGGATTTTTTAGGGCCAAGAAGCTAAAGCCATAGTGGATGCCACACAAAATAACTACAGCTAACAGAAACAACTTTAATCGGCCATAGGCAGAATAAGCCTTTAGCCGCTACCGACTTTTCCTGAGCAAACTCAGGATTTGTTATTTGAAATTTTCATGATCCATTTGCAGTAGCAATTCAAATTCTGCAGCTGTTACCGGGCGCCTGAAGTGATAACCCTGTGCACGCTCGCATCCGCTTTGCATCAAAAATTCCGCCTGCTCCTGCGTCTCAACCCCTTCGGCTATTACATCCAGCTTCAGGCTTTGCGCCATTAAAATAATCGTGCGCACCATGGTGGCATCACTGGCATCATTGATCACGTCACGTACAAACGACTGATCAATCTTGAGCTGCTGAATAGGAAAGCGCTTCAGATAAGACAAAGATGAATAACCGGTGCCAAAATCGTCTAACGACAGAATAACGCCCATTGCAGACAATTCATGTAAGGTGGCGAGTGTGCGCTCCACGCCCTGCATTAAAATGCCCTCAGTCAATTCCAGATCCAGAACAGCGGGCGGCAAATCGTACTTATCCAACAAGCCTTTAACCTGCTGCAGTAAATTATGCTGCCTGAATTGCATTGCTGAAAGATTAACTGACATCGTCAGCGCTTTAAAACCTGCATCGCGCCATGCGCGGCATTGCTTAATCGCTTGCTCCAGCACCCAGTGATTGATAGAAACAATCAGGCCGGTTTCTTCAGCGAGCGGAATGAATTTATCAGGATAAATCATACCTAGTGTAGGATGCTGCCACCGCACCAGGGCCTCACAGCCGATAATACGCCCATCCTGCAGATTCACCTGTGCCTGATAATACACACGCAGCTCATCACGTTCCAGCGCACCACGTAGCGCGTTCTCCAGCTTAAGCCGCTCGTAAGAACTCTCGTTCATGGCAGGATTAAAAGACAAGTAACAGTTACGCCCGCTTTCTTTAGCCTGATACATCGCAACATCCGCATATTTAATCAGGCTTTCAGAGTCCTGCGCATGATCTGGGAATACGGCAATACCGATACTTGCAGTGATACGCAGGTCGTGCTGTTCTATCACATACGGTTGCAAGATAGATTGCAGTATTTTCTGTGCGACCAGTTCAGCACCCGCGCTACCGGCGTCACTTAACACGACGATAAACTCATCGCCGCCTTGGCGCGATACCGTATCCTGCTCACGTACACAGCCCAGCAAACGCTGGCCTACGTTTTGAAGCAGCCGATCTCCTACTCCATGCCCCAGGGTATCGTTAATTTGCTTAAAACGGTCGATATCAAGAAATAGCAGAGCGATATTCGTATGATTACGCTGTGCTGAAATAATGGCCTGCTCCAGACGGTCACTGAACAGTACCCGGTTTGGCAAGCCGGTTAACACATCATAATGCGCTAACTGCTGAATGCGCTCCTGCGCTATCTTGCGTTCTGAAATATCGCTAAAAATTGCCAGATGATTAATGATTGCACCTTCAGCATTTTTAACGCGAATAATCGTCAACGCTTCAGGATAAACTTCACCATTTTTACGACGGTCCCAGACCTCGCCTTGCCAGCTGCCGGTTTCAGCGATCACAGCCCACATGCTGTCATAAAACTCAGGCGGCTGCAGTCCTGATGAAAGGATTTTCGGATCTTGTCCGACAATCTCCTCTGCAGCATAGCCGGTAATTTCTACAAAACTACGGTTGACGGAAATAATTTTATTATTAATATCCGTCACCATAATGCCTTCTTTACTGTATTCGAATACAGTCGCCGCCTGTTCCAGTTTGATGGCAGCAATTCGCTGCTGCTGCTCACGATCAAGGTTATCGAGCGCAAAGGTGATGTCATCCGCCAAACCACTCATCAAACCAATATGTTCAGATGAAAAGAAATTAAGTTCGCTGGAGTACACTGCAATGCAACCGTAAATCTTTCCACCGCGTGATATCGGAAATGCGCCTACTGAATTAAAATTGAATTTAACCGCAGCTTTATGCCAATAAGCGTTCGCATCTTCAAGAAAATGGTTAAATACTTTATGAACGCCTGCCAAAATTGCAGTTGATGCCGGACCTTGTCCCTCTTGTTTAGCAGCATCCATAGAAACTCTGATGATGTTCAGGTAATCAGAAGATATGCCGCTAAGCGCAACCGGGTGTACCCAGCCGTCATCTCCAGGCACACCGATCCAGACCAACTCAAACGGAACCCGTTCAGCCAGAATCTGGCAGATATTATTTAATAACAGCACCTCACTTTTTTGGCGCACAATCACTTCACTACTCTCAGTCCATGCCGCATACAGCCTGTTAATACGGCCTAACTCACGCTCCGATTCATTCAGTGTATCGAGCATTCTGTTAAAGCTCTGAGCTAGCTTGCCTACTTCATCTTTTGTAGTCACGTCGGAGCGTAATTGTCGATCACCGTTTTCAACGGCCTTCATGACGTGAATTAAATGATAGAACTTGCGGGTCAGGCGCCAGGATAACCATGCCGCCATCACAAAAGAGGCAATGACTGCAAGCAGCGAAAAGCCAACTCCGGTCGACCCCAAAAGATTCAAATTGGCATTAGATGACCGACGCGTCATCTCCACACGTGCCCAGCCTACATGACGATTGCTTACCTTTATTGGCATAGCCACATCAATAAGCGCGTCATCATCAATCAGGGTCGTAAATTCAGCGGAGACATCCAGCAATCCTTTACTTACCGCATCGTTCACATATCGCCCGATCAGGTGCGGATTAGTCGCTCCTAACACTTCGCCACGCGGCGATAGCACCAGCGCAAATTTGAGGTCAGGCGCATCGGCAAATCCCTGCAACACCTCCTGCAGGCCTGCGATATCATTAGTCAGCACTAAAGAAGCACTGCTGGAAGCCAGCGCCCTGGCCAAGCCTTTAGCCCGGTCAGCATCTGTACCATATAAAAAATCCCGCTGCTGCACATACATCAAGTAGCTGAAGCTTGTCATTACCAGCAGCGTTACCAGCCCGAACGACAGCACCAGCTGCCTGCGTATCGAATATCCCCAGAACGCCATCATGCGGTCATGCAGCAGTCTAAAAAGATGCAATATCCTTACCATTCGATCTCTCGCACATTATTTGAATAAGCTTCGAGAAATTTAATGACCGGCAAATAGTTTTCGTTAGAGGCAGCTTCAAATTGTGTGACTTGCAGCCGCGCCAGCATGCGCCTGCCTGCTGCAGTATCACTCAAACTCAGTAACTGGGTCTTGAACTGATCTACAATTGGCTGTGGCACATCCCGGCGTGCTACCCAACTATTATTCAGCAATGGCGCTGTCTGCCATTTCACTTCAAGCTGCCTGGCCATTTCCGGATGTTCAATAGTGAACGCTTTCCATGGTAAAGGCCAGGTTGCGGCTGCGGCAGCATGGCCGCGCAACACATTAAGGATGGAGGATTCTTGGGAGCCAACGTAATGACTTTCAATATCAAAATTCACATCAATACCGTGCGTATGCAGGTAGTACTGTGGCAGCATGGTCGCCGCCAGTGCAGTTTGGGCAGGATAGGCAACAACTTTACCTCTGAGGTCTGTCACTTCACGAATGCGGCTATCTTTACGCACCAGAATAATGCCGCGAAACTCTTCATCATCTCCCATTTTCGCAAAAACACGGTAGCCATATTTAAAAGCCCGCACTGTCTGATACGGGTTTGGCATTGCTAAATCATAATAGCCGGCGTAGAGCTTCTTATCGAATTCTTCGTAGTTACGTGCTGCCTCTAGCTTAAAGTGAACTTCAGGTATTCTGCTATTAACGTGATCCAGAATCGGGCCGTAAATTTCCAGTAATCGCTTGGGATTGTGCAGCGGATGCACTCCAACCACATACTCTTTAAGTGGCGCCTTGGATTTTGCAGTGAATGTCGGTTGATAGTCAGCTTCCTGCTGCCGGCTACAGGAAATCAGCGCGACTAGCATTAACGCCCATAGCAACGTAATCCTAAGCATGCTGCGCTCGCTTTTCATCGTCCATTTAAATGCAGGAAGCAAGTGTCAGTCATTTAAAAACTCACTACAGATACTCTATTACTTGGACACGCCAAGCTCACTACAGGCCAATTAGTCATATTCGTCCCCGTTCTTATATAATTGTTCTTATATTTACAATTAACACGGTGGCGGTTATGCAGCACTCTAACTAATCGCTACCGATTCGATTAAATCAACTAGTATGCACCTTGTCAAACCAAGTAATAGCAAAAAACCGAGCCTGCCACCCATACGGGTAGTATCAGCGGGTTAAATATTTAACTAATCACTTTTTGCAGATTTTACTTTTTCGCAAATATTTTAGTGCTGCCATCCAAAGGTTCGGGAGTTTTAATGATAGGAATTTTACTGGCTGCAGGTTTTTCTCGCAGATTTGGCATAGCCGATAAACTCCTGCAAATATTACCGGACGGCCGACCCATGGCAGTTGCAGCCGCAGAGAACCTGATCAAGGCCATTCCGCTGACAATTGCAGTGCTCAGACCAGACAATAAAGAACTGGCTGAACTGTTAGAAAATACGGGATTAAAAATAGTGTTTTGTGATGCGCAGAAAACGGATATGGCAGATAGCCTGTCGGCCGCAGTTCACTACGCGGCTAAGTTCAACGAATCCAGCACCGGCTTTGTGATTGCACTCGCCGACATGCCTTATATAACACCTCACACTATCGAGGCAATAGCACATGCGCTTAACGCAGGCGCTGCCATAGTAGCACCCGCCTACCAGAATAAGCGCGGACACCCGGTAGGTTTTAGTGCGAAATTTCGCAATGAACTGGAGCTGCTAACAGGCGATGAAGGCGCCCGCGCGATACTTAAACGCCATGCTGATCAGATCACGTTACTGGAATGCAACGACCCCGGCATTCTTGCTGACATAGATACTCCGCAAGATTTAAGCGCTAAGCCGCACACTTAGCTGAAGCCAGGCCCAGCTTTGACTGCTGCGCCCGCACCTGAATCAGTTCAGCAAGTATGGCAATCGCAATTTCCGCTGGTGTGCGGCTGCCGATAGGCAAGCCAACCGGTCCGCGCAGCGTTGCGATTTCCGCTTCGCTAAGATCAAACATACGCATGCGTTCACGGCGTTTTTCCTGATTTTTTTGTGAGCCAAGCGCGCCTACATAGAACGCATCTGATTTAAGCGCTTCCAGCAAGGCCATATCATCCAGCTTGGGGTCGTGTGTCACTGCAACGATTGCGGTGTAAGCATCCGGGTTAATTTCAAGCACCGCATCATCGGGCATCGCATACACCCAGCTTGCGCCCTCAACGTGCCATTCCTCGCGCATCTCCTGGCGCGGATCGCAAATCAGCACCTCGAAATCCAGTACCTGCGCCATGCTTGCCAGCACAGAACCCAACTGATTGGCGCCGATAATCAACAACCGCCATTGCGGGCCAAAATAACTGTGAAACCAGTCTTCTTCAATCCGCGGCGGCCCTTCCGGGTCAACTTCAGCCAGCCTTGCCCGACCGGTCGTGATATGCACCGAACGCCTGATGAACTTACGCTGTTCCATGCCTTGCAGTAAAGATTTCAGCTGTGCAGAGTCATTTAAAGGCTCAACGAATATCTGCAAGCGTCCGCCACACGGAATGCCGAAACGCTGTGCATCGTTACTGCTAATGCCATACTCAATGACAGACGGCATCGACGGCAATTCCTGATTGCGTGCCTTATCTGCCAAGTCATCTTCAACACAGCCGCCGGAAACCGAGCCTAGCAAATGACCATCCTCGCGCACAGCGAGCAAAGCGCCCGGCAAACGCGGTGCCGATCCCCAGGTCTGCACTACGGTAAACAAATGCACTTTATAACCGCTATCCAGCCATGCAACGGCGCGCGTTAATACTTCCCAATCCAGTGACTTCAAAGTATTACGCCAGCTGATCGCCAATCGGCAGGCTACGAATACGCTTGCCGGTAGCTGCAAAAATCGCATTTGCTACTGCCGGCGCGACAGGTGGTACTGCAGGCTCACCGACACCGCCCATTTTCTGGGTGCTAGGCACAATATGTACCTCAACTTTAGGCATATCCGCCATACGCATCACTTTGTAGTCATGGAAATTAGACTGCTGCACCATGCCATCTTTAAACGTGATCTCGCTTTGCATGGTAGCGCCCAAGCCGTATGAAACCGATGACTCCATCTGTGCTACCAGCGAATCCGGATTTACGGATAAACCGCAGTCAATCGCGCACACTACACGGTGCACTTTAACCGCACCTTTATTCACTGAAATTTCAGCCACTTGCGCTACATAGCTGCCAAAAGACTCGTGTACGGCAATGCCACGGAACACGCCTTTTGGTAGAGGCTTACCCCAATCTGCTTTTTCAGCAGCAAGATTCAGCGCAGCCAGATGGCGCGGATGATCTTTCAGCAATGCACGGCGGTATTCCAGCGGGTCTTTACCCGCCGCATGTGCCAGCTCATCAATCAGGCTTTCCATCGCAAACGCTGAATGGCTATGCCCAACCGAACGCCACCACAATACCGGGATGCTAGCTTTTACTGTATGTAAACTGACATGATGATCAGTAATGGCTTTCATATAAGGTGAATCAGCAACGCCTTCAACTGAAGTCGCATCTATACCATCCTTGATCTGGAACGCTTCAAACGGTGTTCCCAGCATAATGGATTGACCGACTTCTACATGCTCCCATGCAACTGGCATACCATCAGTACCCAAACCGATTTTGGCCTTATGCAGGAACATAGGACGGTAATAGCCGCCTTTTACGTCATCTTCACGGCTCCAAACCGTTTTAACCGGTACGCCGGCAGCTTTTGCCACCTGTACGGCTTCTGATACAAAATCAGCAGCCGGGTTAGCACGACGGCCAAAACCACCGCCTAGAAACACGGTATTAATCTTCACCTGTTCTGGTTTTAAGCCTAGTATTTTTGCTGCCGCCTGCTGGTCTGTCGTTTGCATTTGTGTACCTGTCCAGATTTCACAACCATCGTCAGAAATCTTCACGGCGCAATTGAGCGGCTCCATTGGTGAATGTGCCAGATATGGCAAAACATATTCAGCTTCAATCACTTTCGCGGCTTTGGTCATGGCTGCTTTAGCATCACCGGCTTTTGCTGCAGGCAAACCCTCTTTAGCGGCCATGCTGCGATACTCATCCAGCATTTTCTTTGAATCTAGACCGGCATTAGCGCCGAGATCCCACTCAACTTTAAGGGCATCACGCCCCTGTTTTGCTGCCCAGTACCCATCTGCGATCACTGCCACACCGCTAGGTACCTGCACTACATTCTCAACACCCTTGATCTGTTTAGCGGCGCTGGCATCGAATGATTTTACTGTTCCGCCAAACACTGGAGAACGCGCCACCATCGCGGTTTTCAAGCCGTCAAAATGAATATCCTGACCGAATATCGCTGTACCGTTTATTTTTTCCGGACCGTCCAGACGTTTGGTCGCCTTGCCGATAATTTTCCAGTCTTTAGGCTGCTTAAGTGTCACCGCTTTTGGTGTTTCCAGTTTGGCAGCCGCCTCCGCCAACTCACCATAACTGATTTTTTTATCACCGCTGATAACAAAGCCATTCTCTGTGTGCAGCGTTTCAACTGCAACCCCCAATTCCTCTGCCGCGGTAGCCACTAGCAAAGCACGCGTCAGCGCACCGGCCTGGCGGTAACGGTCAAACTCTGACCATGTGGTTGAAGAGCCGCCGGTAATCTGAATGCCGTAAGTGGTGTGAATGTATTCCGGCGCTGCCTGGGCATGCTCAACCTTGATTTTGCTCCAGTCAGCATCCAGCTCTTCAGCAATCAGCATTGGCAGCGTAGTCCAGATGCTTTGCCCCATTTCACTATGTGCAAGCATTACAGTAATAGTGTTATCCGTACCTATGCGTAAAAATGCATTAGGTGCAGGTAATTTTGCAGCGCCGGCAGCATCGGCAGCTGTGCTTTCCGGGGCGGCGCCAGGCAGCAAAAAGCGCTTGGCGTTAGGAATGTTAAAGGCAATCACAAGGCCACCAACAACCAGTGCGGTGGCTTTGATAAAAGTACGTCTTGAAATATTTAAAGGGGCGGTCATGGTTGGCTCCTTAAGCTAACTTGTTTGCTGCTTCATGAATAGCAGCACGAATGCGTGGATAGGTACCGCAGCGGCAGATATTACCGCTCATCGCTGCATCAATATCAGCATCTGTAGGGTTTTTATTGGTGGTCAGCAAAGCGGTTGCCGCCATGATCTGGCCTGACTGACAGTAACCGCACTGCACTACGTCGACATCACCCCACGCTTCTTGTACGGCCTTGCCCACTTTATCATTCTGGATATCTTCAATCGTGGTAATTTTTTTACCGACCGCTGCTGCAATCGGTGTTACGCATGAACGTATCGGCTGGCCATCAAGATGCACAGTACAGGCACCGCACTGTGCCATACCGCAACCAAATTTAGTACCTGTCAGATGCACAATATCGCGTAATGCCCACAAAATCGGCATATCTTCCGGTGCATCGAGTTGTTCTTCTTTACCGTTAATATTTAAGGTAATCATGATGAGTGGCCTCGCAATTCAAAAATTAATTTTGATTTTTTTAAAGAAAACAGTATAACTTGTTAGGAAATTTACCATATCAGATATTAAGTTTCAACTATAAAAAGTTTAACGACACTCACCTGACAGCTTTGGTGCGCAGTGGCTCCAACAGAGGTGAAAGTCCGTTATGATCTATTTCCTGCATCAGCGCTAACAGGCGTCCAAGCTCTCCCGCAGGAAAGCCTTCGCGCGCAAACCAATTAAGATATTGTCCGGGGAGGTCGGCCAGCAAGCGGCCTTTATATTTGCCGTAAGGCATCGTATAGCTGACTAAAAGCTGTAAGTCTTCTGGTTTCATGCAGGATTGAAAATTTAACTGTTGGCTAGTTGCCCATCGCAGAACAACATTCAGCAAGCTGTAAATTCTACAAGCTTATTGGCTACATATTTGACCGATAAGTAAATTAAATCTGTTGCGGCGCATGTCTGTAAACACACCCCGCAACATTAAATAATTTCAGCGTACTTACTTGCGGCCTTGCCCACGTCCGCCATCGCCCTTATCGCGGCCCTTGCCTGGCTGTTTAAAGCGTTCCTGCGTAATTGGCTCGCGCGGTTCATAGCGGTAGTTCTCGTTACGAATTGAGTGCTGACGCTCATCCTCACGCGGATAACGCTCGCCGGAATATTCTCGCTGATAGCCAGGCACTGGTGCTGGCGCTGGCGCTGCTCCTTTACCCCATCGCTCAGAATCACTATGCCGCCGCTCCCAATCACGCCCAAAACGCTCATCCCAGCGTGGCGATGCATCTGTGTGCCAACCGCGGAAATAAGGTGGAGGCTGACGATAGTAGCGCACTGGTACGCGCAGCACGTACATCGGTACGCGATAATGTTCTACATAACCCCAAGGCCCGTTATACCAGCTGCTGGCATACCAACGGTCTCTAACAAACACCCAGTACAAACCATCATAAAAGAAATAATTAAGACTGATCGCCGGATCATAATAAACAGGATAGCCCGGCACCAGAACAAGGCGCGGGAACACCGGCACATTGATACCGACGCTGACAGAAACATTATCGGGGCGATGACCAGTGGTGCACGACGAAGTCGCCACACCTAAAAATAAAGCCAAAAATAAAGACTGTACAATCAATAAATAGCGCATTGTTGGCTCCTATTTAATAAATTATTTTCCCTGCTTTTAAGGCCTGTTGTGCTAAATTCAGAACTATCGGCGACCTATCATAAGCCCGATCAGCAGGCCCACGCCAGCAGCGATACCCAAGTTTTGCCACGGACTTTCGCGCACATAGTTGTCCGCTAGTTCTGATGCCTGCCTAGCCTTGTTCAGCAACGCGCCTTCGGCGTCTACCATTCTGGCTTTCATGGCGGCAACAGTATCGGCTGCCTGAGTGCGGACTTTAGCAATCTCGGCTCCGCGCTGATTAGCCGTCGCTCTGATTAAAGCATCCACGTCGGATAGCACCAAGTTAAAATCAGCTGCCAACTGCTGTCTGGTTATAGCAGAGTCATTCTCTTTATCAGCATTGACATTACTCATGGCTATATATTCCATATAAATGTGTAAACGTAATGCCAGTATGAATTAAAGATTAAGCCAAGTATGTACGGTCTAACACGTACTATAAATGCACAGGTTTTTTATGTACATATGCATAGAATCAATTACTTTTAGCTAAGATTTTAATATTACAAAGGGAGCAGCGTGAATGCTGCCGCAAGCCTAAAACAGCTCAGCTTGCGGAGCCGGTGGTGTTGCCAATAACGCATCCAGGTCAATGTCAAAAATTCCTAATTTACCCGGGCATGGCATCAGCGCTAACGGTGTTGCCTGCTCAAATAAAAAACCGAAATACTCCTGATGAACCCCACCAAAGTGAACACGCTGCTGACGGCTGATACCTTCAGGTAATTCGCCTGGCCTGCAGCAAAGTACCAGGTTAGCAATCCCGACCACACCACCGTAGCCTAGCTTGTCTATAGAAGGGATAGGCACATCCGTATTTAACTTGATGTAGTTGTAATACTCCTGGTAGATACCCTTGCTGGCATGAATCAGAATCGGCCCACGGTATTGGGTTCCCCAAGTACGGTCATCCACCAGCAGATAGCCGTTAGCAATCAACCATGCATAGGGCTGTTTGAGTGAGAGTGCTTTTGTCATGCCGGTAGGGAGCGATAGTGACATGGCGCACTTTACTGTTTTATTACTGGGAAGCTAAATTTTCTGTCCGTAGCCAATGAAGCGTGGATGATATCCAACACTTCGATGCTGTATTTGTAGCTGGTTTTGAATGAGGTACAAGATGGTGCCGGATGTCGGAATCGAACTGACGACCTTCGCATTACAAGTGCGCTGCTCTACCAACTGAGCTAATCCGGCGTGTTACTGAACTGGCTGCGCATTATACCGAAAATATTTACAAAGTGTACTATTTACACCTAAAGTAATTACTTGATTGCTGCGCATATCGTTTGCACTAAGGATACCAATCCGGGGGCGAATAAAACTATTGAATACTCTGCAACCAGCGCCGTTTAAAGATATCCTAGCATTATAGGATAGCGGTAAGATTCAGTAAAACCACACTACAGGTGAAGTTAAAATGAACACACTATCATCTACCAAAGGCATTCTTTTCGATCTGGATGGCGTACTTTATGTAAGCTCAAACGCAATTGACGGCGCCATTACAGCGATTGAAAAAATTCGAGCCAGCGGAATTTCATGCCGCTTTGTTACTAACACCAGCACATTATCACTGACTTCTCTGCATAAGAAAATTAATCAGCTCGGATTCTCTATCCCTGAAAATGAAATCATCAGCGCACCGCAGGCGACCTTACTTTACCTGCAGCAGCTTCAAAACCCAGTCTGCCGTTTTCTACTCGCGGATGATGTGAAAAATGACTTTGCAGCATTCCGCGAGTCCAATACTGAAGCTGAATATATCATCGTCGGCGACATCGGCAATGCCTGGTCCTACGAGTTGCTAAATCAAGTTTTCAATTGCCTGATGCACGGCGCGAATCTTATCGCAATCCATAAAAACCGCTTCTGGCAAACTGAGTATGGGCTGCAAATGGATATTGGCGGATTTATTGATGGTTTGGAATACGCCAGCGGCACCAAAGCGATGATTATTGGCAAGCCGTCAAAAGACTTCTTTCAGATCGCCTTGGACCATATGGGCCTACAGGCTAATCAGGCTGTAATGATAGGTGATGATATAGACGCAGACATCGGCGGTGCGCAACAGGCTGGCCTGAAAGGGGTATTGGTAAGGACCGGCAAGTATCGCAAAAGTTACGCTGAACAATCAGCCGTTACACCGGATTTAATTATAAACTCAGTCGCCGAACTGCCCGATGCATTAAAGATTTAGCCTTGATTCAGCCATCCATCTTTCAGGTACTTGCTTAAATCAGGCATGGCAGCTTAATGATGACTCTTATCCCAAGCTTCTTTAAGCTGCCGGGTTTCTGCATCAAGTTTAGCTTTGGCTTTAACCATGCGAGCCTTTGCAGCGGCCTGCTTTTTTTGCCTGGCTTCAAGCAGTGTCTGTTCTTCCGCAACACGCTGCTGCTGCTCATCAACAAGTAGCGCAGCATCTTCATAGCGGGTTTTCTCCAGATCATATCTTTTCTGCGCTTCGGTGACGCTATATTGCCTGTCAGTCAGCTCATTTGCCAACGCGGGTAGAGGTATCAATAAAGCCAAAAGCAAGTAGCAAAGTAAACAACAAGTACTTTTCATAAAACTGACATCAGTCATACGCACTCCACTATCTGTTCGGAATTTTATATTTTAATTAACTTTGACAAGTTTTTCAGCCAGTAGCGACAGACTTTCCGGACAGCCTAATATCATGGCGCAATAACAGCAGTATTAAACTAGATACCGAATGATGAAAAAAGCCAGACAAGGGTGCCACAGTTAATGACAACAGTAACCCAAAACGTAAATTGAAAAGATTGTTTTCTGGACTTATGGCGTAGCGTCTTCTGCGCGACCAATGCTCCCGGCCAGCCCCCAACTAACGAAAGCAGATGCAAGGTATTCTCCTGTGTACGCCATCTGTCATTCTTGGCAGCAGACTTATCCCATGCATAAGCAATAAAAGTGATACTGCTTGCTACAAGATATACCAAAAGAAAAAGAAGCGGCAAGTTGCCCATAAAATCAGAGATATCCAACAAAAATAAAGATTCAAAAATATCCATAACATTCGCTAGATCAGCACTCCTGAAGGCAGTAAGCACACACTCACATTCAGGCAGGAGTAATTACAGATTCTAGTTCCGCATTTGATAATATGAAGACTTCAAGACTTTGAAAGAGGATTGAAGCAGCAACAATGAAAGCACCAAGCCAACCGCGATATCAGCCCAACCCAGATTTGTTATCCACACCAGTACTGAAGCCACAATAATCGAAACATTATTCAATATATCGTTTCTGGAACACTCCCAGACCGAGCTCATATTAATGTCTTGTTCCCGATATCTTGTCAGCAAGAAAAAACAGGTGAGGTTCAGCAATAGAGCGATGAATGCAACCACACCCATCGTCTCAAAAATTGGTACCGTGTTATCAATAACATGTTGAATAACCTGGCTCAATACAAAGAGTGCGCCCAATAAAATCAGGCAACCTTTAACAAAAGCCACTTTGGCTTTCATCTGATTGCTTTTATAGATCACATATAAGCTTAATGCATAGGTAACCGCATCACCAAAATCATCAATACTCTCCGACATCAGCCCGGTGGAGTTGGCAGACCAGCCATAGAACGCCGTTAAGCAAAACAAAACGATATTAATTAAAAGTACAATCTTTAATGTTTTTGATTGTTTAACTTTCATGGCCTCAAGGGCACAGGACTTATTTTCACAGCAGTCAGCCATTTCGCAACTCCCAAAAATCCAACTCAATAACTAATCTAAATAATACACTGCCACCCAATAAAGTAACTATCATACAGGCGGTTTTAGAAGCGAGTCGGCATATAGACTGACTGCATTTAAACTAATCAGAATAAGGTCGATAACGCTGGCTATTCAGTCAGTTAATGATTTTACTTAGCCAGCATTCATGAACAACAATAGTGCCAAAAAGAATTTCAAGCTCATAATGCAATCATAGAAACACGACACTTAGTCGGTTTAACAAATTAAAACTTAGGAGAATCATTATGTGGACAAAACCAGCAGCTACTGAAATGCGTTTCGGTTTCGAAGTAACAATGTACGTGATGAACAAATAATCATTGTTCTAAGTACTTATTACAAGTACATTAAAAAGCCTAGTTCAAGCTAGGCTTTTTTGTTTTTGCAGCTGCATTAGCTATGCTCTAAGAATACTTGATCTTCACTGCCTTTAACACAATCGTTGTGCTATGAATTGCATAGTAACGAATAATATAGCAAGCCCAGTATCACTAAACCTCTAGTGACGACTCACGTAATTTACTTACCCAGATGTCCGCAGGTTCTGGTCGACTATATAAATAACCCTGATGCAGCACTTCTGCCCTGGCGTTTAAGAATGCTGCCTGCTCTATCGTTTCCACACCTTCAGCAACAACATTTAATTTCATATGTTTAGCAACAGCTAATACTGAATCAACCAGCGCTGCATCATCAGGGTCTGTTGGCGCATCCTGTACAAATGTTTTATCAATCTTTAATTCATGTATAGGAAGACGTTTTAAATGGCTAAGCGAAGAATATCCTGTACCAAAATCATCCAGAGAAAAATGAATACCAAGCGATGTCAGCTCCAGCATTTTGGCAATGACATCATTCACGTTATGAATGAGCAAGCCCTCGGTAATTTCCAGTTTCAGATGCGTCGGATCTGCTCCCGTATCCGCAAGAATCTGTTTAACATTCATCACAAATCCAGATTGACGAAAATGTCTGGGGCTGATGTTCACAGAGATACTGATGGGTCGGTTATATATTTCATTACTGGCTAGAATTGTACATGCCTCCCTAAGCACCCATGTATCAATATCCACAATCAGATCTGTTTCTTCCGCAACAGGAATAAAAGTTAAAGGCATCACGCGCCCACGTATTGGATGCTGCCAGCGCACCAATGCCTCTGCACCCACAACAGCCCCGGATGAATTGACTTGTGATTGCAAGTACAACCTTAACTCGCCAGCTGGAATAGCCTTTCGCAATTCACGTTCAATTTGGAATTTTTGCTCAATATGGCTTGCCATCGTTGGCTCAAACAGCATGGTCTGATTGCCGCCATCCTGTTTGGCGCGATGCATCGCGGTATCGGCACGGCGCAATACATCACCGGCAGTATCCTCTGCAGCCCTGGGAAAAGTGGCGATGCCGATACTAACGGAAATAAAGATTTCATCTTTGCCGATATAGACTGGAAACTTTAACGCTGTATGGATTCTACTTGCCTGATTGAGGGCAAACGCATCAACATTCTGCGCGTTTTCGAACATACCCCTCAGAAGTACAGAAAACTCACTCGCTGTATTTCTGGCTAATGTGTATTCAGAATCTATCACGGTTCTGAGTCTGTCGGCCACTGCACAAAGCAGCATATCGCCAACTGCGTGTCCACGTGCATCATTAATATTTTTGAAGCGGTCGATGCTGAAAAGTATCAGCGCCCCCTTACATTCAGGCGTTTTGCATGAAGCTAAAACCCTGTTGATGTTCTTAATCTGAAACAATCGATTGGGAAGCGCCGTAACAGAGTCGTAATACGCCAGTCGATGCAGATCACGGCGCACAATTTCTTTTTCATCATAATCTTGAAACAGCAGGCAAACCAGCAGAGTAGCCACTGGATAAACCAATAAAATAGTTAGTCCAAGTTCTGTTACGGCTTTGATACCACCATTGCTAGGCAACAGCAGAAAAAGTAACAATACAACAACGTGTACGGCAAACCCCGCCACAAATAAATGTAGCCAACTGAAATTGACTTGCGCCATTCTGCGATAGAAATAAAGAAGTACACCTATCGCGGCTGAAACTACAATAACAGCTATGCCAACATAAATCCCGGCACCGCCAAGCCATGCGCGATAGACTCCAATGATCGATGCGCTGATCACTGCAACTAAAGGCCCGCCAAAAAGACCGGCGACGAATAAAATGATCGAACGGCCGTCGAATATAATTCCATCTGCATAATGAAATGGGGTCATCATCCCAACTAAGCCCACCATGCCGAAAATGAGACCGAACACAACCCTTTGTGACAGCGTATCAACTTTATATCTTGATACGGTGATCTTGAAGAGCATTGTAAGCACGACTAATAATGAAACATTATTAATAAGTTCTATAAAAAACATGCGCCCTCTAATGCTTACATTGAATGGGAAAGATAATAGCCTACTATTCCCTGACAGTAATAGTTGGTGATTACATTAAAGTTAAAAAAGATGAAATTGTTTACGGTTACCCTGAGATTTTGAAACGAAAATTTAAAAAATTACTATCCTAGACCATTGCTGTAGAGGTAATATCAAAAACACTCAGAGCACCGCTGTTATAAAACAAATAAAATCATTGTTTATAAATTACACTAATCACTCATAATGTATCGATAGTCAAAATCCGGCATGGTCACATCCGCAGTTATTTTAGTTATTTCATGTTTAATAGCATTAATTATGAGCGGCGTATTATTTGTTATCGCTCGCAATTACCCTAAAAACATTCACGGTTTACGCCAATGGTATCAATCGTCTTTTATTCTGGCGCTTGCAATACCTTTATTTTTAGCCAGAGATCTGATTCCAGATTTATTCAGCATTGTTTTAGCTAATCTGATGATTCTGATTTGCTTCATGATGATGAATCTGGGTACCCGCAAATTCGCCGGGGTACATTCACGCAATAATAACAAGCTTCTGTTCTTATTCATCTGGACATATATATTATTGTTCGCATGGTTCACTTACATGCAGCCAAATATAACCATGAGAGTTATATGTATCAGTTTATTCACCACGGTTGTTAGCGTTGACCAGCTCATACTAGTGCTAAGAAAACTCCCCAATACCACGGGGAGGAATATGTTGATTGTTGCATTAGCAGGAGTAATTCTGACTAGAGTCGTTCGGCTTGGCAGCCTTGCATTGGGCTACGATCATCCAACCAGCGTGTTTGACTCATCGATCTTTCAGCTGACTTTTCTTGCCACCCCGGCAATCATGATCCCACTGGCAACCATCAGCTACATCATGTTAGCGACAGAAAAGCTGCATCAGAATCTTGAGTTTATAAATCATCACGATGATTTAACCGGCTGTTTTAATAAAAAAACCGGCATTAAGGAGCTGGAACGAGAAGTTAATCGGGCTCGACGTTATAACCATAACTTTTCAATTATGATGATTGATCTGGATAACTTCAAACGCATCAACGATACATATGGCCATCTGGAAGGTGACCGCGTACTGGTAAATTTTGCACAGAAAGCCAAATCCTCCCTCAGGGAAACCGACCAGCTAAGTCGTTTTGGCGGTGATGAATTCCTGATCATTCTACCTAATACATCGCTTCATGAAGCCAAGCTGTCATCAGAGCGCATTCATCAATCAGCTAAGCGGGCTAGCAGCAGACCCTGGACCGTTAGTATTGGTATTGCAGAATGGCATGGCGAGAAAGATTCATTAGATGCCTTATTAACCAGAGCTGATAGATCACTCTATCTATCTAAAAAACTTGGTAAGAATCAAACACAAATTGATCAGGAAGCTGTATTGCCTAATGCAGTTTAGGCAATACAGCTTTTAGATTCAGGGAACATGAGGCTTATTTTTCTTGTTCGATTATCTTGAAGCTGGAATGGCAGGCAATACAATTCTTCATCAGCTGGTCTAATTGGCGGCGGCTGTGAACAGGGATTTTTAATTCTGTCGCGTCTGCCGCAATCTGATCGAATTTTTTTCTTGTATCAAAACCCAGTGTTTTCATGGATAAAGGTATTTTTGCCAGCAATGAGCCCGGCGTATTTGCTTCCGCTGCCATCCCTGCCGATTTTGCGAGGGTTGCAACAAGCTCCATATCCTCATTGGTAATCGCCTCGCTGATTTGTTGCGTACTGATCAGAAAATTACGCATCTCGCTCAGAATAAGATTACGCTCATTTTTACTCAGCACCACCGCCACGCGTTCATCATCAGAAACAGCAACACTGCCTTGAACAAATTTATACGCACCGGCAATTAAAACGACCAGCAACGCACAGATAATAGCCCACAGAATTTTGAAATTTTTCATGCTTTTCCTATTGATCTTCGTAGATGTTAGCCGCGAATGTGCGACATAAGTCTTGGGGAGTGATTAACGCTCATCCAGTCACGGCACTCAGCCGGCTTGATCAGAACGATCTACGCAAGAGCAGGATTTATACTGCGCGACCTGCTAAAACGTCACCATACCGGTTACCCAGACGATTTCTTTATCACCTTTACGCGCAGCATTTTGCAAGGTCGTGCCATATACATCACTTTCATTGAATCTCGCATATTCAACTTTTCCCAGCAATTCTTTACTGAAAGAATAGCTTACGCTGAGATCCAGCTCAGTACCATACTTGTCTCCGAGCTTGCCGTTGAGCGACTGGTATTTTTCGTCTGATTTAAACACATGATATTCCGCCAGTAGCTTGGCTTTAGCGATACTGCCGGCAATACTGATAAAAGTATCTTCCATGCCTTGGCGTGGCGTGGCGTAGTCAGAAACACGTCTGCCCAACCCTGAAACAGGTGGTTAGTGCCTAATGGCGTCTGAAAAGCATATTTACCATCATTACTGGCCAATTTCTCATGATCCAGACGCACCGACCATGCACCATAAGCGGCACCGCCGCCAATTTTAAAGTAGTGTGCATCAATCAGCGGATTGCCAGTGCGATAATCATCCTGTTTCGCATACCCCGCTGTGTAAAGTAGTTTCCAATTCGGGACGATAGTACGCACACCATCTAACCGTAGACCAAAGGTTTTTGAACTGGCATCTGTAGTGTGGTTTTAACCAGATCCTGACTGTCTCCCAAACCATTGCCGCCTTGTGCAACCGTAGCAATAGCTGCCGGGTTGCCGCCGTTTTGTCCCAGATTCTCCATATCCACCAGATAACCGTAACCACTCAGTGATTCGCCAGAAGATATCTTGTATTTCGTATTGACGATGTCAATATTGCCGTCGCGCAGTTTGGTAGTGATCTGGCGCACTTTACTGAAATGCGCCGCAAAAATTTCCACATCGTCAACACTCTTGTTCAGCACGGAAATACCGTCAAACACCTGCATGTTCTGCCTAAAGCCTATATCACCGATAAAACGCACATTGTCCAGATTAAGCTGCTGGCGACCCAGGCGCAGCCTAGTATCTTGAATGCCGGTCCAATCTGCATACAACTGGTTAATATCGGTGTAACCGGGATCAGCAATATTCGGGTATGCACTCTTGCCCGGTTCCGCTAGGTTATCGCGCCGGTCATTGAAGTCATTGTTAAACTCATGCACATCTGTCAGTTGTGCTGCAAAGCTGAAATTTTTAAACGGGGCAGTCTGCCAGCCAATCAAGCTACGCAAGGTGAAGGCCTCACCAGTATCCAACTTCTTGGCATTAGGTGCAGTGACTGGTAACCTTCCTGATTGAGGTTCTCGTAACGCAGCCTGAAACTGGTCATCGGTTTGCCTTGCTTAATCGCATCAAGCAACGTTTCAGGTGCTGTTGCGGACTCCTCCGACCAAGCCGGAGCAGACCACATAGCGAGTAAGGTGGAAAATACAGCAATACTTAATCGACGGTTCATCACAATATCCTTAGCTTCATCACATCAATAAATACTGATGGTCTACCTGAGTGAGTTTACGGATTGGATAACTAAAAGCCTTGATTTACGTCAATTATATAAATTCCTAATAAAATTAATGCATTATGTGAACAGTCCTTTATAAAAAATATTAATTTTTAAAAATTGACGCGCATCAATTTTTATTCCATGCAACTTAACTACCATGACGTTACAGTGGTTAATATTCATCAATTTATTCCGTTCATTGATCTTTTATTTGGATGAAGTAAATAATAAGAGAAAGAGGAAATCATGAAAAAAATTAAACTATTTGTTCTGGGAGCAGCGCTTTGCATGGCTGGGCTGGCTCAAGCAGCGCCAGCACCTAAAGCCACCAGCAGTAAAATTACCGGGCAGGAAACCGCGATACTTACCGACGCGCCGGTCGTGCCTCCGCGCATCACCAGAAAACATGCAACTAAAGTAGTTGTAAATCTTGAAGTAAAAGAGCTGGAAGGGCGTCTGGCTGATGGCGTAAGTTATACATTCTGGACCTTTGGCGGAAAAGTACCGGGTAAATTTATCCGCATTCGCGAAGGCGATGAGGTTGAGTTTCACCTGAACAATCACCCGGATAACAAAATGCCACACAATATTGATCTGCATGCGGTCACCGGCCCAGGCGGCGGCGCAGCAGCATCACTGACAGCACCTGGCCATAGCTCGGTGTTTTCTTTCAAGGCACTCAACCCAGGCCTTTATGTTTACCACTGCGCTACCGCACCGGTAGCGATGCACGTGGCTAACGGTATGTACGGTCTGATTCTGGTAGAACCTAAAGAGGGGATGTCTAAAGTTGACCATGAATTCTATGTCATGCAGGGCGACTTTTATACCCAAGGTAAAAACGGCGAGCAAGGCTTGCAGGCATTCAGCATGACCAAAGCGATTGATGAGAAGCCGGACTATGTAGTTTTTAATGGCTCAGCCGGTTCATTAACCGGTGATAATGCGCTGAAAGCTAAAAAAGGCGATACGGTCAGATTATATGTGGGTGTCGGTGGCCCTAACCTGACTTCATCTTTCCACGTGATCGGCGAGATTTTTGACAAAGTAAATCATGAAGGCAGCACTAGCAGCCCTGACAAAAACGTACAGACTACGATGATTCCTGCCGGCGGTGCTGCTTACATGGAGTTCAAAGTCAATGTACCAGGTACGTATATTATGGTGGACCACTCACTGACCAGAGCATTCAACAAGGGCGCTTTAGGCATGCTCAAAGTATCCGGTGATGAAGACAAAACGCTCTACTCAGGCAAGATGACTGATGAAGTGTACCTGCCAGAAGGCACCAGCATGAGAAACACCGGAGCTATTCAGGCACAGGCACCTACTGCTAGAACCAAAGCTGACCGTATCAAACTGGGTGAAGGTATCTACAACACCAACTGTGCGGCCTGCCATCAGACCACCGGTGTAGGCGTACCGCAGGCATTCCCGCCTTTAGCTAAAGCTGATTATCTTAAAGGTGCCAAACCTGCTGCTATCAAGGCGGTTACCGGCGGTCTGCAAGGCAAGCTGGTTGTAAACGGCAGTGAATACAATGGTGTGATGCCTTCATGGAGCCTGAGCGATGAAGAAGTCGCCAATGTGCTGACTTACATCTACAACAGCTGGGGTAATGACGGCGACGAGGTAACACTAGAAGATGTAAAACAACACCGTATCACCCCTGTAAAACATGAAGAGTAAGCACTCCACTTTCATATCAATGCTGGTACTGTCTAGCTGCCTATTCTCGACAGCGGCAGTATCAGCAGAAGATATGGTGCGGGTTGAAGATATGGTACTAGTACCGGAGGGTAGCTTCACGCCTTTCTTCCTGAAGAAAGATGACACAACAAACAGCAGTTCAGTACCAACAACAGCAGTAGACGCGTTCTGCCTGGATGCTACCCCGGTGACCAACCGCAAGTTTCAGGAGTTTATAAACAAGCACCCGGATTGGCATAAATCGAATATCAAGAAGATATTCACCGACTCACACTATCTGGAACATTGGCATAACCAAGCGGGTACCGCCGATCCCGCGGATCTTGATAAACCTGTAGTGAATGTGTCCTGGTTTGCGGCAGCGGCTTATTGTGAAGCGCAGGATAAACGCCTGCCCTCAACCGATGAGTGGGAATACACGCTGACCGATAACGAGCGCGATACAGAAAATCTGCAAAAACAGATCATGAGCTGGTATTCAGTTCCCAACAAAGCGTTACCGGCGGTCAGAACTAAACCCGCCAACGGCTTTGGCATATTTGACCTTGTGGGTTTGATATGGGAATGGACTGCTGATTTCAACAGCTATATGGCACCACCCGATTCAAGAAACTCAGGTGATAAAAACCTGTTTTGTGGAAGTGGCAGCCTTAACGCCAGCAATCTCGGCGATTATGCTGCTTTCATGAGATATTCATACCGTGAAAGCCTGAAAGGCAACTTCACCGGTAAAAACTTAGGATTTCGCTGTGCAAAGGATGCAAAATGAAAACGAATTTAAAGAGTAAATTACTGTTATCGCTAGTGCTGGCATGCAGTTCTCCAGCCTTCGCTGAAAATCATGAACACCATCATCATGGGCATGAAACTGTGCTTTCAAACCCAAGCACAGACTCTGTATTCAACATCACCGACAACTGGACTGCCGCAGACGGCAAGACTTTTCAGCTCAGCAAGCTCGGCGGCAAACCCACCGTGGTTGCGATGGTGTACACCTCGTGTCAGTACGTGTGCCCGCTCACGGTACAAAATATCAAGCGCATAGAACGCTCACTCGCCGCAGTGCAGTCCGGTAAAGTGAATTTTGCCTTGTTCACATTCGACCCGCAGCGCGACACGCCGGCAAAACTGACCGAGTTTGCAAAACTGCATTCCATCACTTCACCATCCTGGGTATTAGCGCAGGGCAGCGAAGGCGCTGTACGCAAACTGGCGGTCACACTGGGCATAAAATATAAAAAAGTACAGTCGGGTGATTATGAGCACGATGCCACAATCTCGATTCTGGATAGCAACGGTGTGGTTAAATTCCAGGCCGATGCCATGAACAAGAATATTGACGGTGCGGCTGACGCACTAAAAGCATTGCTACATTAAATACCGGTTTAAAGTTAATGACTCTTATTTTTGACCAGCTGAATCCAGACGAGCAGCGCATTTACTCGGCGCTACGATCTGTGATTGACCCGGAAATCGGCGAAAATATGATTGATATTGGCCTGATATATGGCATCAACATCCATGACCACATCGCCACAGTCACATTCACCATGACCTCATATGCCTGCCCGATGTCTGAAATGGTCATTGAAAGCATCGAAGACGCGGTTAATAAAGCACTCAGCAAGGATATGGAACTTGATCTGCATTTAGTATGGGAACCGGCATGGGACCCCTCAATGATGCATGAAGAAGCAAAACAACGACTGGGCTGGGACTGATCAGCCAAGATTTATTAAACGGCGCCATTTCTGCATGCCAGTATTTGGCATCACCGCAGAATATATGTGCTTAAGCACATTATTCATGCTCGACAGCCTTGATGATAATATTCCTTTATGAAAACCAACCTTGCAGTGCGCTACCGTATACCTATATTAATGGCAGGCTTCATCAGCCTGATGTTTGGCATGTATATCGGCCTCACGCGCCTTGGCTGGAACCTTCCCTTATCATCGGCAACACAATTCGCACTGCATGCTCCGCTCATGGTGTGCGGTTTTCTCGGCACGGTGATCAGTCTGGAACGTGCTGTTGCCATCGGTGAACGCTGGGCTTATAACAGCCCGCTGGCTTCTGCTGGCGGCGCACTGGTATTGATTGCAGGCGCAACTACATTCACTGGTGCGGCACTAACCACGATAGCCAGCCTGATTCTGTGCGTCGCCTCGATCAAGATTTTTTTCAGGCAGCGCGAACTGTTCACCTTCACATTGCTCATCGCCGCCTTTTGCTGGTTTCTGGGCTGTATTTTGTGGCTTTGCGGGTTTAATCTGGCGCAAATAATACCGTGGTGGATGGGCTTTCTGATTATCACCATCGTGGGCGAGCGTCTGGAATTATCAAGATTCCTGCGTCCCACCTACGGCAGCAAGATTCTTTTTGTGTTCGCCCTGTTGCTGTTTCTAGCTGGTGCCGGCTTTGCATCACTCGGCGCATGGCCAGATTTTCGCCTGCTATCTGCATCACTGATTGCCATGACGTTATGGCTGATACGTAACGACATTGTGCGCCACACCATAAAACAGCAAGGGCTCACACGCTATATCGCTGCGGCGTTGCTCTGCGGCTATGCATGGCTTTTAGTCGCCGGAATGATTGGCCTGAGCTTGCCACAGCTCTATGCTGGCTCAAGCTACGATGCGTTTACCCATGCCATATTTCTGGGTTTTGTATTCTCAATGATTTTCGGCCATGCGCCGATTATTTTTCCAGCCATCACCAAATTAAAAATCCCTTATCACTCCAGCTTCTACCTGCCGCTGGTTTTACTGCAGGCATCGCTGCTGCTTAGAGTAAGCGGCGATTTTTTCTATATAGCAAGCCTGCGCAAAGCCGGCGGTGTGCTGCATGCGATTACGATAGTGCTGTTTATATTGGTGCTTGCAGCCAGTGTTATCCGCAATAAAAATAAACCTTTATGATTCTGAGCAATTTCATTGCATAATCAAACCTACGTTTTTCCAGAGGTCTGAAAATGAATAAAGCCTTCATCTCGCAAACCCTGTCAGATTTTTTTATGTTCAGGGAATTGGCTGCTGAACAAATCGAAACCATCGCTGGTCACTCCCAGCTGATTGAATTTCCTAGGGGCACCTCAGTTTTTAATCGCGGTGATGCGGCGGTTGGACTTTATATTTTATTGGAAGGTCAATTGAAACTAGGCGTGACCTCACCGCAAGGTAGTGAAAAAATCATCAGCATTGTGTCACCTGGCGAAAGCTTTGGCGAAGCGATTTTATTTCTGGAACGGCAGTTCCCGGTATATGCACAGGCAATCCTGGATTCTCAAGTGTTACTGATACCCAAGAGCCTGATATTTTCCATGCTGGATAACGACCCGCTATTTTCACGCAAGATGCTGGCTGGGCTTTCTATCCGAATGCACCAACTGGTGCAGGATATTGAAATGCTATCGCTGCAATCATGCACACAGCGCTTTATCGGTTATCTGCTGCAAATCAGTGCCGATGCGCCCGATGCCAGCAACATTACGTTACCTGCCAGCAAAACTACGATTGCTTCATTACTGAACCTGACGCCGGAAACACTTTCTCGCACGCTGGCCAAACTGCAGCAGCTGGAATTAATTGCCGTAAACGGTAAAGATGTCATGATTACCGATGTTAAGAAACTGCGCAGCTACGATTTAAGTATTTAGCGCGTCATCTGCGCATAAAGCAGCGGCAGTTCTTTCGGTAAATCTTCAGGATTGCGGATCACCACGTAGCCGCCGGCACCGAACAAATGCGGCAGATAATCGCTGGCTTCAGTATCAATGGTCACGCAGAATGGTCGCAGCCCCAGTTTTTTAGCTTCCAATAACGCCACGCGCGTATCTTCAATACCGTAGCGCCCCTCATACTGGTCCAGATCATTCGGCTTGCCATCTGTGAGTATCAATAGCAAGCGCTGGCGTTTTTTCTGCTGCACCAATAAGCTTGACGCCTGCCTGATCGCAGCGCCCATACGTGTGTAATAGCCGGGTTTGATCGCCGTAATGCGGCCACGCACCAAACCGCCATATTTTTCTTCAAAACCTTTAATGTAATGAAAACGCACATTGCCACGTTTGAGCGATGAAAAACCATACAGCGCAAAACTATCGCCGGTAGCAGTCAACGCTTCAGAAAACAATAACAGGCTATCGCGAATCACATCAATCACACGAGTGTGGTTTGAAACATAAGCATCGGTAGATAGCGACAGATCCGCCAGCAACAGGCACGCCAGATCACGCTCCTGATTGACCTGTGCTCGGTAAAGCCCATGCTCCGAAGTTGGCATGGTGCTGTTTCTCTCAGAAACCAGCTGTACCCATGCATCCATATCCATCTCATCGCCATCCTGCTGGCCTTTGAGCCAATGCCGGGTCGGCGTCAGTGCCTGAAACTGGCGCCGCAGCTGGTTGGCTGTATTTTTCAAGGCATGCGGCAGCTCACACGGTTTTGCATCCGCCGCAATCAACTGCTGCAAACTGCAATAATCCGGCTGCAGCACCTGTTTTTTCCAGTTCCATTCCGGCAATAAAACACCTTCACCCAGCGGCGTATCATCCGCAGCACCGGACGGTAGGTCAAGATCGAACCTGACATTGGCAGCACTGGTTTTACCATCACTGGCAATCGTAAGGTTATCCATATCTTCAGCGGCCAGCTGCGCGGTTTCCGCATCGTCTTCCTCATCCTGCGGGCGGTTGACCTTGACGAACTCAGACCATGAAAACAGGCTCTCGGCACGAAACATCATGAGAAAGCCGTTTTTATCTTCTTTGACATCGCTACGCTGTGCCAGATGTTTGCGCCGACTTTTTTTAGTGGCAGCATTACCGCTTTGCTCCGGGGAACCGGCACCTGCTACACCGGACGCTGCAGCGCTCTCAGGAGGATGTGGATGCGGCCACAGCGGCACCGGCTGGAATGGTCGTGCTGCCAGCGTAATGTGATCCACCGTGCCCGGATATTGCATGGCCTGGCGGATCGTGTTTTCCTGCGCTGCTTCATCTGCCGGCAGTTTTTCCGGTGCTATACGCAGCGCGATGATGGCCTCTACCAGCCTGTCGTAGCGGCTCTGTAAACCGGGGAAACGTTCAAGTGTGGCTAGGGTGGCTAACTGGTTTCTGATAATCCATGGCTGGTTGTTGTCTGACTCTGCTGCGGCTAACGCCACCAGCCAGAAATACAGATCACGGTTCAGCGCCTGCTCTGCAAACAGGTCTATCTGTGACGGCAGCCGCAGCACTTCGCCATCACGCCATGACAGCTCTACTTTTTCACCGCTGCCGGCCACACGCTGCAGCAAACGCCTGCGGGCACCGTGGCGAACTGCCGGTGCTGCCGAGATACCCAGTCCGGGGTCGCCGCCCAGTGCGCGAAAAAATATCGCTGCCGATTTGGCAATATCATCCAGCTTAACGGTGACTGCAGCATGTCGCTTCTCTGCCGCACCGGTAATCAGGCGATCCCACAGCTCTCCAACGTATTCTTCCATTAGCGTCCGAAGGTGGCGCTTACCACCTCATTCAAAGCGATTGCGGTTTCTGCATCATCGGTCAGCGTTTCCACCAATGCCGCGCGGCAGGCACGCACCGGATCATAACCATCTTTAATCAAGGTAGCCGCATATACCAGCAGACGGGTACTGGCGACTTCTTCCAGATCATGGTCACGCAAAGCACGGAACGCACCGGCGATAGAAACAAGACGTTTGGCTGTCATCGTATCAATACCGGTTTCACCGATCAGCACGGCTTCTTCCTGCGCGGCCGTGGGGAAATCAAAGGTCAGTGACACAAAGCGCTGCCGTGTTGATGGCTTCATGCCTTTTAAAAAGTTCTGATAACCCGGGTTGTATGAAACCACGAGCATGAAAGACGGTGGCGCCTGTAGCAGCTCACCGGTGCGGTCAATCGGCAGCATGCGCCTGTCATCTGCCAGCGGATGCAGCACGACGGTCGTATCTTTACGTGCTTCAACCACCTCATCCAGATAGCAGATGCCGCCTTCACGCACCGCACGTGTCAGCGGACCATCGTTCCAGATGGTTTCGCCGTCACCGATCAGATGCCGTCCGACTAAATCTGCAGCAGTCAGGTCATCATGGCAGGCTACGGTATGCAACGGCAAGTTCAAACGGGCCGCCATATGTGACACAAAACGCGTTTTACCGCAGCCGGTAGGGCCTTTGATCAGCAGCGGCAGGCGATTTTTCCAGGCGCGCTCAAACAGCTCGCACTCGTCGCCGCTTGGTTCATAAAATGGGGTATTGCTTGTTTTTGTATCCATGTAAACGCTTTCAATTCAGCCTGAAAACAGGCGATGCTAGTTCAGGTAAGCAATGGCAATCATGCCGCCGACAATAACAAAATAACCAAGAATAATGCCGCGCCACAGCCAGCTGACGTGGCGCAAACCCATAAAGTAATTGGCAATGAGCTGCCCTTTAATCAGCGAAATCACCAGTACACTCAGCATCACGGTTTTTCCGGCGGTCACTTCTTCGCCGATTAATAATGTACCAATCGTGAGCATTACCAGTGCCAGCCAGATGATTGTAGCAAAACGGTTTAATTGTTTATTCATGGTTATCGGATAATATAAATGAGTGGGAAAAGGATAATCCATAGCAGGTCTACCATGTGCCAGAACGAGGCCCCGGTTTCGACACCGAAATGCTCTTCTGCGCTGTAATCGCCGTTTTTTAATTTGTACACGATGCAGGCAAGAATGATCATGCCCATCAGCACATGCATCAGGTGAAAAAAAGTAAGTGTCAGATAAAACATGTAAAAGTCATTCGTTTCAAGCGTAATACCGGCTGAGAACTTCTCGTTGAATTCCCATAGCTTCACCGCCACGAACATGCCGCCCAGAAAAATCGTACCGAGCAGCCAATGTGCGGATTGTCTGGAGTTACCAGATTTAATCGCAGACACCGCGCGTACTACAAAGTAGCTGCTGGTGATCAAAATAATAGTATTGAGCGTGCCCATGGCTCGGCTCAAAGTCAGTTGTGATTCGTTAAACACTTCAATCTGGTTGGATCGTGCAAACGCGTACACGATGAACATCACGCCAAACACCAGCATTTCTGCCAGAATAAATATCCAGATGGCAAAGTCACCCGGCAGGTCTTCAGTTTCATTCACTAATGCTGTATTTGTATTCATCAGATTACCTAAAATGCCAGATTCATCAATAAAAACAAAAGAAGGAGGCAAGCCTCCTTCTTTTGCCTTGCATACACTATTACGAGAAATTAACTCGCTTTAGTTTCGCCTTTAATAAAGAAACTCGTGATGTAAACAATCAAACCAATCAGGAACACCACACCGGCAGCTTCACGCATCCAGTAGAAAATCGCTACTGAATCCTGCGTTGCCATAAAACTCATTGGCGTTGTAGACACACGTTGCAGCCATGTTTGCAGTACACCAGCCGCGGTCAGGAACAATGTAATAAACACCATTGCTACCGTCATCAGCCAGAATGACCACATCTCAACCACTTGCGCCTTGTTACTGTTGGCAGCACGTCCACGTAATATCGGCATTGCGTATGAAATGATCGTCAGCACTACCATTGCATAGGCACCATAGAACGCCATGTGACTGTGCGCAGCGGTAAGTTGCGTACCATGCGTGTAGTAGTTAACAGGTGCCAGTGTATGCATGAAGCCCCATACGCCAGCGCCCAGGAACGCCATTACACCAGTACCCAGTGCCCACAATGTAGCGGCCTTGTTAGGGTGCTCGCGGCGACGTTTGTTTACCATGTTGAAGGCAAAGATCGTCAGCATGAAGAACGGTATAGGCTCCAGTGCCGAGAACACACTGCCCCATACTTGCCAGTAAGCCGGCGCACCTATCCAGTAGTAATGGTGACCAGTACCGATAATGCCGGTAATCAATGTCATGGTGATAATTACATACAGCCATTTCTCAACTACTTCACGGTCAACACCGGTTACTTTGATCAGAACAAAGGCAAGAATAGCACCCAGAATCAACTCCCAAACGCCCTCAACCCACAGATGCACTACCCACCACCAGTAATATTTATCTTTAACCAGATTGTGCGGGTTATAAAACGAGAACAGGAAGAACACTGCCAGACCTATCAAGCCAAGTACCAGTACTAAACTGATCGCGGTTTTACGGCCCTTCAACATGGTCATGATGACGTTGAAAATAAATGACAGCACCACAATCACGATACCAACCTTGGTCGGCAAGGGTTGCTCAAGGAACTCCCGCCCCATGGTCGCCAGCAGGTCATTACCGGTGAACTTTGCCAACGTGGCATAAGGCACGGCAAGATAACCAATGACTGTTGCAACACCTGCAGCCAGAAAAACCCAGAACGTGATGATGGCCAGCTTGGGGCTGAACAGCTCGGTCTCGGATTCTTCCGGTATCAGGTAATACGTTGCGCCCATGAAACCAAACAGCAGCCACACGATCAGCAAATTGGTATGTACCATACGTGCTACGTTAAACGGAATTTCAGGGAATAGAAAATCTCCCACTACATACTGCAAACCCATGATCAGGCCAAATATAATTTGGCCAACAAACAGAGCGATTGCGGCGATAAAATAAGGCTTCGCCACGGCCTGAGATTGATATTGCATAATGCCTCCTGGTAATTGTGACGGTTAACCTTCGATGTTCGGAGGCCAGTTATTAGTGTTGATCTCTGAGGTGTATTTCAGAAACTGAACCAGATCTTCCAACTCCTGCTCCGTAAAATTGAATTGCGGCATTTGCCTTCTGCCCGGTGCGCCGGTAGGTTGCGCCTTGATCCATGCCTTGATGAAATCAGGACCGCGGCGGACGTACACATTACCCAGTTCCGGTGCAAAATATGCACCTTCACCCAGCAAAGTATGACAGCCGATACAGTTATTGACCTCCCACAGCTTCTTGCCATGAATGACCGAAGCCGTCAGATTCTGGCTGTTATCTCGTTTAGGCAGCTTCTGATTGGTATCAAAAGTAAGCGCAAGAAACAGCAGGAAAAAGAAGAGCGACCCACCGAAGAAAATATTACGCGCCATGGATTTAGTAAATCTCGTAGCCATTGCGATCTCCAGAATGTACAGGATTGACTACCCTATATCCTTGACTTTGGTCAATTTTAAAAATTGACCATAAAAACACTGATTTGGCAATCGAATGGCCTGGCAACCTGATATCGGTTAAGTGCATACAATACCGGATCGAACTAAGATGCGCTCACAGGGTATGTGCTTATTCGAATCTAGTAGTTAATAAAGCAAAACCCAATGCCGAAATTATGAAACGGAAGCTAATTTCCTTAAATTACCAGTACACCATCAACAATTTATCTAAGCTCTGCTAAAGTATAGCGATAGAGATAAGCTGACAATGTTGCTTGTCACACATTATTTTAAGAATGGATATAGATTGAGTAATGTATTAGCTGAAAAACTGGTGATTGCGGTTTCATCGCGCGCCTTATTCAATCTGGATGAAAGTCATGCCATTTTTGAAAACGCAGGTGTCGATGCCTACTGCCAGCACCAGGTTGATAATGAAGATGTGCCGCTGAAACCCGGGGTCGCCTTTAATCTGGTAAAGAAGCTGCTGGCACTTAATGCAGTTGACCCGGCTCACCCGCGAGTAGAAGTGATCCTGCTTTCACGCAACAGCGCAGATACCGGGCTGCGTATCTTTAATTCAATCCAGCATCATGGACTTGATATCGGGCGTGCGGCGTTCACCAAAGGCGCTAGTACGCATCCCTATATTTCGGCTTTTGGTACGCATTTATTTCTGTCTGCGGATCCGGATGATGTACGGAAGGCGCTTGAGGCCGGGTTTGCGGCGGCAACCATTATGTCATCCACCTCAACCGATACTATAGACGCTACTCACCCCTCACAATTACGCATCGCATTCGATGGTGATGCAGTGCTGTTTTCAGATGAATCTGAACGCATCTACAAACAAAGCGGCTTGGATGCGTTTCAAAACAATGAAGCAATAGCCGCTAAAAAACCTTTATTAGGCGGGCCATTCAAAAACTTTCTGGCGATGCTGCATCAGATTCAACTGGATTACCCGGAAAACGCATCACCGATACGCACCGCACTGATTACCGCACGTGCCGCACCCGCACATGAGCGCGTGATACGCACCTTGCGTGCATGGAATATCCGTATTGATGAAGCTTTATTTCTGGGCGGAAAAGACAAAGGCGTGTTTCTTAAAGCCTTCGGCGCAGATATTTTCTTTGATGATCAGCGCAAACATTGCGACTCTGCGCGTCAGCATGTAGCAACCGGGCATGTGCCGCATGGTGTTGCAAACGAGCCAAGCTAAATCAATAAAATAGTTCGGCACGATTGTTTGTGCTGAGAATGATGCGATTTTTGCATAAAAAAAGGAGCCTAAGCTCCTTTTTTTGCTAATTGGCTCTGCCACCAATGATTACAACATCTTTAAATCTGGTCGGCGTGGAGAGATTCGAACTCCCGACATCCTGCTCCCAAAGCAGGCGCGCTACCAGGCTACGCTACACGCCGAAGGCCGGCACTATTCAATAACGCTTAGCAAATTAAAGAAAATCTGTTTTAAAAAATGCCTATTTCTTTACTGCAATTGGCTTCGGTATGAAAGAACCCGTCACTACTACCACTTTTTTATCCTGCTTAGGCTTTTTTACTTCCTTATTCTTACGTTGCTGTCCTTTTGCCATGATGTTTCTCCTAAAGTATTCAGCATCAAACTGATTGGTGATGCTTACCGTTACTACTGCCGCAATAAATGACATTGGTCATCAGATTGGACTAACGTCATCGCCAAGGCGTTCATCATAGGCTGATACAGGAATATAGGCAGATTATTTTCAGGTATCAATTGAGGTGTGGAAATAATAATGGGCTGTCTGTCGACTATTATTAACTGAGACCTTTGCGCTAAGCATTTTTAATCTAAAAAACTATCGACTTCGTCATTGCGAGGAGCGTAGCGACGTGGCAATCCAGAATCTGTTTTTAGAACAAAGCACTGGATTTCCACCCGCCACGTTATGCTCGCGGCTAAAGGCTAGATCGCTCGCAATGACGATTTAATCAGCGTTTAGCTAACTAAAAAACTCGCACTCATTGACCTGAGTCAAGGCTACATTTTGTATTTACAGCAATGATAAGCGACCTTTACCAGTCAAATATTTTTGATCGGATTACCATGAATTTCGATATTGTTATTGTTGGCGCAGGGCCATCCGGACTATGCTTTGCACAGGCGCTTGCCGGATGCGGATTACGTATTGCGATTATTGAGCGCCAGCATGAGTCACAACTGGCCAACCCTGCCTTTGATGGGCGCGAGATTGCGCTTACCCACCGCTCGGCCCAACTCATGCACACGCTTGGGTTGTGGGAGCGCATTGATCCTGAGGCAATTTCACCGCTGCGTGATGCCCGTGTGCTGAATGGCCCATCTCTTTATGCCATGAACATTGATCACCGCGATAGTAAAAAATCCGAGCTAGGCTATCTCATATCCAATCAATGCATCCGAAAAGCAGCCTATGAGGCAGTAAAAGCATCGCCTGCTATCACGTTGCTGACAGAAGCTCAAATTACTGCCGTAACTACCGACAATGCAGGCGCACACCATAGCCTTGCCAATGGCGAACAGATTCAGGCGCAGCTGCTGGTGGCAGCAGATAGCCGCTTTTCTGAAACACGGCGCGCGATGGGAATCGCCGCGAGCATGCACGACTTTGGCAAAACCATGATGGTATGTGTCATGGAACATAGCGTTCCGCATCACCATGTAGCATGGGAGTGGTTTGATTATGGCCAGACGCTGGCACTATTGCCAATGAATGGCATGCGCTCATCGGTTGTTATCACGCTACCGGCAACTGATATTCAACAATTAATGGCCATGAGCGAAGCTGATTTTAATCAGGCTGTCGCCATACGATTCAAACACAGGCTTGGCACCATGCAGCTGGTGTCCACGCGGCACGCCTACCCGCTGGTAACGGCTTATGCCAGCCAGATTGTGACACAACGTTTCGCATTAATCGGCGATGCCGCCGTAGGCATGCACCCGGTGACAGCGCATGGCTTCAATTTTGGCCTGAGCAGTGTAGAAGTGCTCGCCGATGAAATTAAAACAGCGCAAGCGCGTGGCGGCAATATCGCTGCCACGGCACTGCTTGAACGTTACCAGAGAAAACATCGCATCAGGACTCGGCCGCTGTTTATTGCCACCCATGCCATTGCAAAACTCTATGGTGATGACTCGATTCCTGCCCGCCTGCTAAGAACGGCATCGCTACGCATCGGCAATCGTATTTCACCATTAAAACGCGCAGTCGCTCACATGCTGACCGAGGCAAATTAGCTTATATTCACCAAACAGTTAAATCACCTCCACCGGCAAAGTTTGGGGCTTATTGGATTAGCTCATAAAACAAAGAGCAGCCTTTAGGCGGCTAGGCTTTACTACTTCCCACTTGTAGGGGGAAGGTTGGGATGGGGGTAGAAGTTTTGATTGTGTTCATACTTGGTTTCTACCCCTCCCTAACCCTCCCCCTACAAAGGGGAGGGAATAATATTGCTGTTTTCTAACTTTACTTTGATGACCGCCGTAATGGTCAAACCTAACTAAGCCCCCGGCATAGCCGGAGGTTTACCCAACTGAATTAATTGGTGGAATTAACATGGATAATCACTAATCCCGACGCCGCGCTACAATTACGTTCGGCACGTGCTGGATCAGCGCCAGCAGGCGGCTGAGTTGTTCCAGACTCGAGATTTCAATTGAAAACTGCATCAGCGCCAGATTATTTCTAGTCATGGTATTCGCCTTGATGGCATTCACCTTTTCGCGCGCGAACAAGTCACTGATATCACGCAGCAAGCCTTGGCGGTCGTGGGCTTCCACTTCGATATCAACATCGGTACGGATATTCTGATTATTACCCCAGTGGGCGCTGAGAATGCGGTTATGCCGGCTCTCCGGCAGCCGCACGATAAAGGTACAAGCCTTGCGGTGGATGGTCACCCCGTGGTCGCGGGTAAGGTAGCCAACTATCGCTTCCCCTGGCATAGGTTTGCAGCACTTGGCGATGCTGGTTTGCAGGTTGCCTAAGCCTTCAACCACAACTCCGGTCTGAGATTGTGGCGCGCTAATGCGTCTAGGAGCCAGTGGTAGAGTAGGCTCTTCCGGTCTGGGCGCAACCTCGTCCTGAATAGCGAGGGCGATTTGATGCTCGCTGACATCTCCGCGCCCAATCGCGGCCAGAAAATCTTCCAGCTTCTGGAAATGCAATTTCTGCGCAATTTTTTCCTGATTGACAGCACCTACACCGGCCCGATGCAGCTCACGATCAAGCTTCGTCCGTCCCTGTGCAACATTTTCATCAAAATGCTGGTATTTGAACCATTGCCTGACCTTGGCGCGAGCACTCGGGCTTTGCAGATAACCAAGCGTGGCATTTAGCCAGTCGCGGCTGGGCGAACCATGTTTTGAAGTCAGGATTTCCACGCGCTGGCCATTTTGCAGCTTGGTGTTAAGTGGCACGATGCTGCCGTTTATTTTGGCGCCACGCGTGCGGTGCCCCAGATCGGTATGCAGGGTGTAGGCAAAATCAATCGGCGTGGATCCCTGGGGCAAATCGATGACCTTACCTAACGGTGTAAGCACATACACTCTATCCTGAAACAGTTCACTCTTGAACTGTTCCAGCATATCGCCGCTGTCGGAGACTTCATCCTTCCACGCCAGTATCTGCCGTAGCCAGGCAATTTTCTCGTCGAATTTGGCATCAGATTTGCCGCCTTCTTTATAGCGCCAGTGCGCCGCAACGCCTAGCTCAGAATACTGGTGCATCTCGAAAGTGCGGATCTGCACCTCCAGCGCCAAGCCTCGCGGCCCACTGACGGCGGTATGCAGCGAACGGTAATTATTACTCTTGGGGCGCGCAATATAATCGTCGAACTCACCGGGAATAGGCTGCCACAGGTTGTGGATCATTCCGAGCACTGCATAGCAATCTTTGATGTCATCGACCAGAATCCGCACTGCGCGCACGTCATAGAGTTCGCTGAAATCCAGATGCTTGCTCTTCATCTTTTTGATGATGCTGTAGATATGTTTGGGGCGACCAGTCACCTCACCCTTGATACCAGCCTGACTCAACTCGGACTTTAGCTGCGTCACGACATCAATGATGTACTGCTCGCGGTCGACGCGGCGCTCGTCCAGCATCTTTGCGACTTCCTTATAGAGCTGTGGCTCCAGGTAGCGCAACGCGAGGTCTTCCAGCTCCCATTTGATCTGCCACACGCCAAGGCGGTTCGCCAGAGGTGCAAAAATTCCCTGGCTTTCCTGTGCAATCTGCTTCTGCAGGCTTGGGCTAGCGCCGGACAAGTGACGCAAGGTTTGCGTGCGTTCAGCGAGTTTTATCAGCACCACACGGATATCTTGCACCATCGCCAGCAGCATCTTGCGCAGACTTTCAATCTGTTGCGCCTGATCGCTATTTTTGCGCACTGGGTCTTGCTGACCGCCAATCTCACTGAACTCCTGAATCTGTTCCATGCGCGAAATGCCTTCAACCAGACCGGCAATATTGGCGCCGAAACGGGTTTCCAGTGTCGCGCGCCAGTCGTCCATATACTCCGGCACCGCATGCAGGATAGTCGCAGCGATTGTTTCCGCATCCATGTTCATATCGATGAGAATCGTCGCTGCGCCTAGGGCATGCTGCAATAGTGGTGCGCCCGTCAGTTCAACGTGACCAGAATAGAGCGGCACAGCCAAATCGCAGGCATGGCGGATCAACTCGACTTCAGCAGGCGAGAAGCGCTGTACTGAAGATTCAAGCCATAGGGAAGCGTCATTCGCATTTGTAGCGAGTAAAACAGAGTTTTGGTTATGTACAGAAATCATGGAATATTATTGCACCAAAGCACTAGCTTATCTATCAGACAAATCATAATAAGATGATTTTCATCATGTAATGACCCAAAGTTAAATGCAGGAAGTTAAGTGCAGAAAGTTAAGTGCAGAAAGCTGAGTACAGAAAGTCTAGTACCACCTGATACGATTGTAAAATGGCTCAATATAGCCGGCAATAACTTCCATCCTTAGTTGCTTAAAGCTTTTTCTTGTTAACCATTAATGTACACGTGCGTTAGCGTACAGACAGGTTACAAAACTGCATTTATTATTTACATAGCCGTAATTTGCTGACACTGACAGGCGCAGAGTTAGTGATTGTAGTACTGATGCGCCGAATATTGAGGAGAATCAAATGTATAAAAAATTAATTATTGTGCCATTCATGGCACTAGCTCTCAGCGCATGCGTAGTGTCACCAAATCATGGCCGTGCTGTAGTTGTAGCACCAGCACTGCCAGTAGTGGTGGAATTAGGTGCGAATCCATATTACTACCAAAGCGGATATTACTATTACTACAATAATAATAACTGGCGTTATTCGAATGCAAAAAATGGCCCTTGGACAAATCTGCCACGTAGCCACTACCCTAGAGAAACCAGATTTAAAGGTCACCCGGGTGACCGTGGGAATTATAAAGGCCGTGATTATGACAACCGTGGCAGAGACAATGGCCGTGACCACGATAACCGAGGAAGAGACAACGGCCGTGACTATGACAACCGGAATCATAGATAACCGGAAATCATGAAATTGGTATCAATAAGGCAATGCCAGACGTACTAATTATCTTAAATTGGCCAAATTGAACTGATTAAGCAGTATCAAATATGAGTTACGACCGACTTAACATAATCCAAATAGAATAATGCTCCGGGCAATAGTCTGTATTACGTGAAGACTATTGCCTATGCATTATTTTTTACTACATTCTCTTGCCGCCCGGCCCTGCAAAAAACCAGATAATCATGCCCGCAACCGGGAAGATAAGCACACAAAGAATCCACAGTATTTTCTCTGTACCAGATGCTGAGCTCTGGATTATTTTTATGATTGCAAATATATCTAATGCAAGAATCAACAAACCGATAATGGAATACATTTTATTTCCCCTTTGAATATAAAACTAATTAAATACTAATTAATAGATTATGTATATGAAATGCAGAACTTACTCATGATTTAACTATTTAATCGATTCAGATCAATTAGTTAAAGCATAGTTTCTATTAATCCTTACTATTAAAACTCAACCTGGATTTCATTTATTCTATAATCTGTGATGATTAGTGATAAGTTCACAATTAAAATTTTAACAAGGCGCAAATCATGAGCGCCAAGATTATTAACTGCCAACAAAAACTTTAGACCTAACCATGATTACTCAAAAAATACAGTTCACGCTATGCAATGTGATAATGAGTTCTTTCTGGCGTTTTAAATAAACCATGTCACAACCAGACCAATTGGTGCAGTGGCCGGCTATTATTAAACTGCATGCTGACGATGAACTGATATTCGTCTCTGATGCAGCTCAGTTTACCGACGATGATACGCTGCAGCTAACGCATATTCAGGCACAGGATAGGTTGATTGATAGCAGCGGTGCTGTATATCGCATCAGCAAGGGGCAGTCGCTTGAACTGGTTAGCAGCGACTTGTCGCTTTCGCTGCATGAGGTTGAGGTGTTGTTGAGATTACATCTTTCCAACAATGGCAACTGCTGTGTATCCAAATTTCATGCACATTCGATTCATGAAGCATTGACGAGTGTATTTACCTGAAGTGTAAAAATCAGGTGACCAATCGCTTATTCCTATGCTTTTGACTTAAAAAACCAATCAATCAGCATTTGTATAAAACTACGCTAGAACTGGCTGAGTGCTGACAATAGAAAACGTATTACAGTCACTGCCGGGACGATAAATACTGCAGTGACAAATACTGCTGTAAAGAATATGCGCAGGGACTTGTTAGACTCAAACAGCGTGATATCACGGTTTTCATCTGTGTAGTTTGGATATGTGTTCATTTAAATCTCCTAAAGAAACTTTTGATTTCTTTTTTGTAAATATTGAAGTGGGTAACTTCAAACCTTGCTTTGAATAGTTGTAACTATACTTAGATTATATGTCATAAAAATGACAAAGGGAGCCTTGGCTCCCTTGTACACGCAATAAAACAAATTACTTGTTCATTACATACATTGTTACTTCGAAACCGTAACGCATTTCTGTAGCTGCTGGTTTAGTCCACATAATAATCTCCTTGTTTAGATAAACTCAACGAGTCGTTTGTTGATGTGTTTACGTTACGCCTTGGCTATAAATCAACACTATTGCTGTTCATGAATACAGGGTCAGTAAAATCATGAACAGAGAAGCTGTCTTTATTTATAGAACCAAAGGGATAAATTGACTCAATATATTCATTTTAGAAAACGTGGTCTAGTACCCTATTGAGAGGAGCTAATCTGATGCTATTGATGATTTGTACGGCCTAACCACCACAGCCAAACAAAACCTACTAACCCGGCCAGTAAAGAAGCTGTCAATACACCGGTCTTAGCCATTAACAGATACTCGGGCTGATTCGCAAAGCCTAGTTCGGCAATAAAAATCGACATGGTAAATCCGATACCTGCTAACACTGATACGGCGGCAATCTGGCTGAAACGTGTACCAGTAGGCAACTGTCCTATACCTAAACGCAGCGCTAGCCAGCATGCCCCTGTGATGCCAATAAACTTACCAAACAGTAGGCCAAACGTTACGCCTAACATCACCGGATGAGAGAACGTCTCACTTATCGTTCCCAGCTGCAATGGAATGCCGGCGTTAAAAATAGCGAATATTGGAATCACAATAAAAGCGACAGGCAAATGCCAGATATGCTCCAGTCGCTGCAGCGGTGTCTGCACTCCATTTACACTTTCTTCCAGATTCTGCACTATTGTGTAGAGTTTCTCATTCGTCATCAGGGTATCATCTTGATGACGATTGGCAATAAAACGATCAATTTGCTCATTAATGAGATCTGCAAATAAATTAGGGTCATATTTAGATCTTGCCGGTACTGTAAATGCCCCTATTACGCCGGCCAAAGTTGCATGCACACCAGATTGCAGTAAGGCATACCAAAGCAACACTGCAACAATAAAATAGGGCATGGCTTTGCGGATACCGGCATAATTGAAGCTCATCAGGACGACTACTAACACAGCTGATGCCAGCAACCAATTCAATGCCAATTCCTGCGTATAGAACAATGCAATAACCAGTACCGCCCCTAAGTCATCTGCAATCGCTAAAGCCACGAGAAAAGTGATGAGCGCTTTAGGCACGCGGCTCGCTAACAATACCAAGACACCGACTGCGAATGCGATATCAGTTGCCATTGGCACGCCCCAGCCTTGTGCTGCTTCGCCATCATGATTAAATGCAAGATAGATGAGCGCAGGGACTACCATGCCACCTACAGCGGCAATAATGGGTAGCGCGGCTTGCCGCAGATCTGACAACTCACCCACCATAATTTCGCGCTTTAACTCTAAACCCACGACAAAGAAAAATAACGCCATCAAGCCATCATTCACCCAATGATGCATGCTCATATTGATTGCCCAGCTACCTATGTTCAGGCTGATGGGAGTATGTATAAGATGCTGGTAAGCATCTGCAAGGGCACCGTTGGCTAAAAACAGCGCGATAATTGCAGAACCCATTAGCAGAAGGCCACTTGTCGTCTGCCGATGGATAAATTCCTCAAATGGAGTGAGCACACGACTGAAGACACGCTCCCATGGAGCGTAAATGACGCCGCTCTCCTTATTCGCTGGGGGTTGATGTTGATGTGACATAATTTCTTTTCCGATAACTTAATTTAGGGGTAATCTTGGATTATTAAAAAAGGTAAGGTCTGATTCTAGTATGGTATCTCGCTGTAAATTTTGCGGCTTTATGCCTATTCGCAAAAAGCAGACCAGTTCGATGCGTTTAGCCTTGATAGATCACGCCACGCCTTACTAACCACTTTTCAAACTCTACTGCAAAGAATACAACACTAGATAACACTAAACAAAGAACAAGTTCACTCATACTCAAAGGCTCGGTTTTAAAAATTGGGTTAAATGCGGGTACATATATCGTTGCCATCTGCAGTAAAAACGTGACAACAACTGCGAGCGCTAACGGCTTATTGGAGAAAATACCCATGCTGAACAATGACTCTTTTTCAGAACGTATCGCCATGACGTGTCCTAGCTGTGAAAGTGTTATCACGGTAAACGCCATGGTTTGCCAATGTGAGGATCCTGTGTGGTAAGCCCAGGCTTGCGCAAACAGAGTAAGTCCAGCCATCAACAGTCCGACCCATATCATGTGCTGCCACATGCCGTGAGAGAATAGACTTTCCTGTGGCGGTCGTGGCGGTCGCTGCATTACGCCGCGCTCAGCAGGCTCTGCTGTGAGTGCTAATGCCGGTAAGCCATCCGTGACAAGGTTAATCCATAATATGTGCGTGGGCAGCAATGGTATTGGCAGCCCTAAGAATGGGGCCATGAAAATAGTCAACACTTCTGCCGAGTTGGTAGTGACTGCATATCGGACGAACTTACGAATATTGTCATATAAGCGCCGGCCATAGCGGATAGCATTTACGATGGTGGCGAAATTATCATCCAGCAACACCATACGTGCAGCCTCCCTTGCCACATCGGTACCTCCCTTGCCCATAGCAATACCAATGTCGGCAGCTTTGAGCGCAGGAGCATCGTTAACACCGTCTCCAGTCATGGCGACAATCTCGCCTTGATCTTGCAGTGCGCGGACGATTTTAATTTTCTGCGCCGGATCTACACGGGCGTAAACTCGCACCAGCTCTACCTCTGCCTCAAACGTATGCTGATCTAAATTAGCCAGCTCAGCGCCGGTCATCACTCTGCCGTCTTCGTCTACTAATATGCCAAGCTGGTATGCAATCGCCTTGGCAGTTGCCGGATGATCGCCAGTAATCATGACCGGGGTAATGCCTGCAGATTTACATAATGAAACCGCTTGTTTCGCTTCACTGCGTGGCGGATCAATGAGCCCGACAAAACCAAGAAAAATCAGATCACGCTCTAAATCATCAGGCTGTTCACTATCAGGTAAAGCGCCCCAGTCGCGATAAGCAAAAGCCAATACACGCAATCCGTTTGCCGCCATGGTTTCAGCCTGCTGTAACAGTGCAGCCTGCTTTATTGCTTGTTCGCCACTTGATGTAAGTATGCGCGTACATTGTGACACTAGCGCTTCCGGTGAGCCTTTGCTGTAAGCAATAACGCCATTTGCCACATGATGGAACGTGGTCATACGCTTACGTTCAGAATCAAATGCCAGTTCTTTTAGTCTGGGCGTCTCTTTTTCGAGTTCTGCTTTGTGCCATCCAGCTTCTTGTGCTGCTCGCAGCAGTGCAGCCTCTGTTGGTTCACCCTGTATTTTTCCATGACTATCAAGATGTGCGTCGTTGCTTAATGCCAGTGCATGAAAAAAAATTGACCAGGGCCCGCTTTTGCTTTCTATAGATGCTTTTTTATCCAGCCATGTTGGACAAAATTCATTATCTGCATACATGGCGGTAACGTGCATTTTATTCTGCGTAAGCGTGCCCGTTTTATCTGAGCAGATAAACGTCACCGAACCCAGCGTTTCAACAGCTGGCAAACTTTGGATCAAAGCATGTTGCTTGACCATTTTATGTGCGCCCAGGGCGAGAGAAATCGTGACTACGGCAGGCAATGCAGAAGGAATAGCCGCCACAGCCAGACTCACGGAAGTCATAAACATGAGCAGCAGCGGCTCGCCACGTGTAATGCCTATTACAAATACCATCACGCATACCGTTAGCGCTGCAACAGATATCCACTTACCAAAACCAGCCAGACGTTTTTGTAACGGTGTTTTGCTGTCATCACCGTCACTGAGCAAGGCTGCGATTTTACCTAACTCGCTTTGCATGCCAGTGGCGATCACGAGGCCGCGCCCACGCCCATAGGTCACAATCGTGCCCTTATAAGCCAGGCAGGTTTTATCGCCTAAAGGAGCCTCAGCAACAGATATGGGGTGTATCTGCTTCTCAACGGCCACAGATTCACCTGTCAGTGCCGACTCATCTATCCTGAGCTGCGCGGCTTCAACCAGTCTGAAATCAGCTGGCACCACGTTACCAGCTTCCAAAAGCACAATATCTCCCGGCACCAGTTCAGAAGCATTTACAGTCTGTACTTCACCATCACGTAGCACACGCGCACTGGCTTCCGACATGCGTTTTAACGCAGCCATTGCCCGCTCTGCACGAAACTCCTGCACAAAACCAACTGCTGCATTAAGAATTACGATCACGATGATAAAGATAGTGTCGCCAACATCACCTACAAAGCCAGAAATAATGGCGGCTACAATCAGCACCATAATCATGAATTCAGTGAATTGGTCGAGCAGCATACGCCAAGGTGAACGTCTGCGCTTTTCATGCAGGGCATTTGGTCCGTGGCGCGCCATGCGCTCAGCCACTTGTGCGGCACTTAACCCAGCCTGGTGATTGGTTTCAAGGTGCTGCGCCACTTCATCTGCTGATAGCGTATGCCAATGTTGCTGATTAATTTTCATATGTTTAATCAATCTACATTAATCATTGAAAAAACCCTTGTAAGCAATGGTGGCATGGGGTGTACTTGATCTCAATTCTATTGGCCATATTGAAATTGTATCCATGCATTGAATATATAGAGTAGGAATAGACCCAGGCTTATCCATGTAAGTTTTAATATAGCTCGCTTTTGTGGGCGGAAAATAAAGCCCACAATTACTAATGTACTCATCATGACGGAAGTAAATGCCGTAATGGCATGTGAGCTATCTACGCTCGCCAATAAGGAGCCTTTTGTATAAAACAAGTCATCCACAGCCAGATAAACGATATTGAACAAGTTGCTGCCCAATACGTTGGCAATTGCCATATCCAGTGCGCCAATACGCAAGGCAGATATTGTCACCACAATTTCAGGAGCGGAAGTTACAGCGGCCACTAATAACGTACCTACAAAGCTTTGTCCCCAGCCCATTAATTCCGCAATATCTTTTGCGACAAAAGGTAACCAAGTGCCTGCTGCTACCACGGCGGCTGCAGCAAGTGAAAAACCGGTAATCGCTTTTTTTAAGGTTACTTGCGGATACCGTTCTGACGATGCTTCGGTATATTCATTAAGCATCCGCTGTTCATATCGATGTACGGCGCGAACGGAGACGAAATAGACCAGCACAAAAAACGGGGTATAAAGACCGATATGCCCAAATACAGGGCTCATGCCAGCAGAATCAAGTAGCAAGCTAAATCCGGAAAAAGCAATCAGCAAGGCGCCTAATGCCGCCGATAATATATGTCCCTGAGCGGCCATGCTATACAAAGTCTCACGTTTGTAAAGTGCATCAAGTATCACTAGAATAACTAAATTAAAAATCGTGCTGCCCAGAGCATTACCGACGGCAATATTAGGCGCATCTGCTACGGTAACTGACGTAATACCCGTCACCAATTCAGGCAAAGAAGTCGCCGTTGCTAAAAGAACCAGACCAACCCAACTTGCAGACATGCCAGTCTTTTCTGCAATGATGTCACCATAGCGTGAGAGGTAATAACCAGCGTAGGCTATTACCACAAGGCAAATGAGCAATCCCAGCCAAAGTTGCATTAATTATTACTTTCGCATGCATTTCAAAATAGTTAATCTATTTGCATTTAAAACACCAATTAACACATCAGCTCTTGCCCAGAGGTTCAAATGCGGCGTTAATTTGTGCTTTATCCATACCTTTTACTAATTCTGTCAAATGATTATGAAGCTCAGCAAGCACTTCTGGGTTTAAGCGCATTAAAGCATCCGGAAGTATACCTCGATGGGGAAGCGGCGCTTTTTTGAGCACTTCTCGCCCCTGATCAGTAGCTATCAGATAAACGACTCTTCGGTCACTAGTGCTTTTAACCCTAGTGACGTACCCCTCTGATTCAAGCTTATCTAGAAGATTACTGGCTGTGGACTGATGAATTGACATGTGCGTCGCTAAGTCAGTCACTGTTAACTTATCAGCTTCTGCAATCTCAGCAAGCGCCCAAAGAGAAGCGCCGCCTATACCGGCTAATTTCTCAATTTCATGAAAATGGCGATTCGCTGACTTGAAAATAATACGGAACAACTTAAGTGATTCAAGCGCTTGGGTTTTAGAATTGGCGTTATTTTCAGGGGTATCCATGATTCAATTGTTTTCGTATTGTTCTTTGGTTAAACATGAGATTATTTTACACAAGGATGTGAAATTGATTCTAAACTTATGTTTAGTACAAGTCTTTTGCTGCTCTATAAATTTTAATCAACAGTTATTTAATTTATTGACTTAGCTAGCGTTTGCAATTACATTTGTCACTAAGTTATTTTATAACTTGGGAATGTGTCATTCCTTCCTGCGGCCCGCTCTTAGAGTGGGCCGTTTCTTATTCAAGCCACATATCTCAAAGCTTTGAAGCTTTGAGTGTGCCATTAATCCTAATTGACACTCACTTATTGGCGCTATGCGCTTCTGCAAGCGTCGAATACAGTGGCTTGCTGAATATTCTAGAAACAATAGACGCAATCATCGCAACCGCCATTAGACTGATGATCATCTCATGTCCATCTATCATTTCCATGACGATAATGAATGAGGTCAACGGTGCCTGGGTTGCGGCAGCTAAAAACCCTGCCATACAAAGTGCATAAACGGCTGCGGCATGTTGCTGGCCTATCAACGGTAATAAGTCGTTACCTATTCCAGCGCCTATCGAGAGTGATGGCGCAAAAATGCCACCTGGCACACCACTTAAATAAGTAAATATCGTTGCCAGATATTTAACAGGGGCATACAGCCAAGTCTCCGCGATGTTCCCATTGAGCATTTCCTGAGTGGAAATATAGCCGGAACCATGTGCCGCACCACCGCTAATAGCGCCTAATAATGCAACCATTAAGCCGCAGAATCCGGCCCACCAGAGTGGATGTAGATGTCGGAATAGTCCGAGACGGCCATTCATTCTCCCTGAACCTTCAAGCAGCGTTCTGCTGAAAAGACCACCGAGTACGCCGCAAACCAGACCACATATGATCACAGGGATGATGATTTTTCTGTCAATGACGCCAACGGACAGATTGCCAAAATAGGTGTAATTGCCTTGTAATGATATAGAAACCAAGCCTGATAGTACGATTGCAGTAATGACTACACCGTTAGTCTTTTGTTCAAACCTGCGACCTAGCTCTTCAATGGCAAATACAATACCGGCCAGTGGTGTATTAAATGCGGCCGAGATACCAGCAGCGCCACCAGCCAGAATAAGATGTCTTGGGTTCACTGAGAATCCGGCTGGCAGAAATCGGCTAAAGGCATGCATCACACTTGCGCCAACCTGAACCGACGGGCCTTCTCTTCCTGCAGAGAATCCCGCAGCCAGTGCCCCTGTACCCAGTACGATTTTTCCAATAGCAATTTTTAACGAGACTAGTTTTGAAGATGGTTCTTCAACACTATTTAATACAGCAATGGTTTGGGGTATTCCGCTACCGCTTGCTCCCGCAAACCAGCGTCTCGTTATCCACACAATTGCCATACCCGCAAGTGGGGTAATGATCAACGGTAGCCACCACTGTGACTTCTGTAATGAAAAGAAAAAGGTGTTCGCATGCTCGGTCAGCTTAGCAAACAATACTACGATAAAACCAGCCGCTGCAGCTGCAGACCACACAACCAGCCTGCCACGCCAGGCATCGAAATCTGCAAGTTTAGCGGAGCGTATAGCTAGCAGTATTTCTTGTATGGACGGCATCTGTTAAAGATATGTTCAAGGTGGTGAATTAATTTCCAATTGTATTGCTATAAATATATTTGTACAATAATAAAAATAATTACATTTGTACAAAACTATTTCTGTCGATAGTCAGTATATCTATAAAAAACGCCATTTTCATTTCAATAAAAGCATAAGGACCAACATGTCTAATGTACTGCTAATTTCAGAAGACTTTGTTTTAACAAATCAGATTCGTTCAAGCTTTGAGAACGTGGGATGGTCTGCAGTAAATGTGACACTGATCAGCATGATGGCGCAAGGCAGTGAACTCATGCATGGTAAATCTTGCAGCATCATGGTTGTTGATGCTGGATTTAATCGATATGGCAGCTTAGTAGTAGAAATGAGCGCAGTGATCAGAAATTGCTCAATGCATGCGCCGCTTTACCTGATATTTAAAGGTGAATATGACCGGATTTTTGATGCATGGGCTAAATACGCAAAAAGAACTTTTCAATCGGCTATACACCCCCTAAGGGCAACGCAGGCAATCGAAGAAATCATACGCTTGGAAACAAGCTCAGTTCCAAGAGAAGCTTATTACTCTCCAATGGATTCAATTTAGGAGATGCATGAGTAATCCAATTAAAATTGGCATGTTTGGGCTAGGTAAAGCTGGTAAAGAAGTCGTTGAACAGTTTATTAATGATCCTGCTGTTAAATTATGCTGGATTGTTCGAGGCAGCAATGCTCTGTTAACTGATCACTTATCTGAGGATACCCCTGTCTACGTCTCATCTGAGCTTGATCTGGCGAAGCTAATTAAAGATAAACCTGTCGATTTCGTTGTGGATTTTTCCAGTGCGGATGTCTGTCTTAGCTATGCTGACATCATGGCCGAGCATAAAATCGGCATCATCTCCACGGTATCAGCATATCAGGAACATCATCTAAACTGCCTGAAAGAAGCCAGCAGAAAATCTGTGGTGCTTTATTCACCTAACATCACGCTAGGCATCAATTTCATCATCATCGCCGGTAAAATCCTGCGCAAATTAGCTCCGCACGCCGGCGTAGAAGTCATAGAAGAACACTTCCACAATAAAAAAGAAGTGTCGGGCACAGCTATTCGAATAGCTGAGTTATTAGGGTTAGATCCAAAAAAACATGTCAACTCCATACGCGTGGGCGGCATTGTCGGGCGGCATGAAATTATTTTTGGTTTTCCAAACCAGACATTACGGTTAACCCATGACTCCATTAGTAGAGCCGCATTTGGACAAGGCGCTCTTTACGCAATCAAAAATCTTTACAGAAAGCCCGCAGGGTTTTACACCATGGAACAATTGGTATCTGAAGGCTTTTCAGCAGCATTGGCATAATCATGAATACTTTATTACTCATCTGTGCAGACATACCATTAAGTGACAATATCATTCAAAAAATGGGGGGTGACTACATCATCTGGCATGTAGCGCGTGAACGCGATGCCATGGCATGGTTAAAAGAACATCAGCCGCAGTCCATAGTGATGGATTTGGATTTGCTAGGTCATGGTGCGCATACAATACTTGATAAAGTTAAAGACACCTCTACCGAGAATTACACCATGGCAATTGGCATATGTAAAAGCCCTGAACCCCTGCCACCGTTATTGTTGCAGCGCTTGGATCAGTTGATTGTGCATCATGCTATATAACAAGATACGATTAAAATTAGAGATAACTAGTTGATAAATGCATCAATAGAGAACTTTTACTTTTTCTAATAGAAAACATTAAAATAAATTCACTTCAGGAAGTGCATGAATATTAATCATCGACACTATGACTAGGCAGCTCTTAGGCTAGATAGGTTTTATAAAGTGTTATAATTTTTGTAATTGTAAAATTATTAAGAATCCTCCAATGTAATCATTTATTCAATTAAGCACATTAAAAAAGCTTAGTCTCTGATCGCAGTTCAATTTTGACCGCGATCTTTCAAGTTACTCAACCTATTAAAACTCACACCATCAGGCTTCTCTGACTGATGATCTAATATTATTTTTGGAGCTTCAATGTCTAAATCAGGCATCACGCTAACTCGTTTCGATGAAATTAAAACCAACTTATTAAGCGGCCTTACCGTTGCTTTGGCGATGGTGCCTGAAGCGATTGCTTTTGCATTAATCGCACATGTGTCACCGCTTACAGGCCTGTATGCCGCAGTTTTGGTATCGTTCATCACCTCAGCTTTTGGCGGTCGTCCGGGTATGATTTCAGGCGCTACTGGCGCACTTGCCGTTGTGATGGTTGCGCTGGTTGTTCAACATGGGGTTGAGTATCTGTTTGCCACAGTAGTGCTCATGGGAATACTGCAAATACTGTTTGCTGTCGCCAAGCTTGGCAAGTTTATCCGCATGGTGCCGCATCCGGTGATGCTGGGTTTTGTGAATGGTCTTGCTATCGTTATTTTTCTTGCGCAATTTGGGCATTTTAAAACAGTTGGATGAGTGGCAGTCCGCTTTATATGATGTTTGGTTTGATTGCAGTCACCATCGCTATCATTTACCTTTTACCTAAAATTACAAAAGCTATTCCATCAACACTCGCTGCGATTATGGCGGTTTCATTTGCCGTAATGTTCTTTAACATAGACACTAAAACCGTGGGTGATTTAGGTTCTATATCTGGCGGATTGCCTAGTTTTCATTTGCCGCAAGTGCCGCTTAACTTTGAAACATTAAAGATCATCTTCCCTTATGCTTTAATTCTGGCTGCTGTTGGTTTAATTGAAACATTACTGACGCTGAATCTAATTGATGAAATGACGGATACCCGCGGCAAACCTAACCGCGAATCTATGGCTCAAGGTGCTGCAAATATTGTTACCGGCTTCTTTGGTGGCATGGGTGGATGCGCGATGATTGGTCAAAGCATGATCAACATCAATAACGGTGCACTTAAGAGATTATCTGGTATTGCAACAGCAGTATTCCTGCTTTCATTCATTCTATTTGCTTCTCGCTGGATTGAGATGATTCCTCTGGCAGCACTGATTGGCGTGATGTTTGTAGTAGCTGAGAAGACCTTTGAATGGGGCAGCTTCAGGTTATTTGGCAAAGTGCCTAAACATGACCTTTTAGTGATTGTGCTGGTTGCAAGTGTGACTGTGATGGCAGACTTGGCAATTGCTGTGATTGCCGGCGTGATTTTCTCAGCCCTGGTATTCGCCTGGAATCACGCAAAGCAGATTAACGCAACAACACGCACTAATGAATTGGGATGGAAAGTCTATGAATTGAATGGATCGCTGTTCTTTGCTTCAACCGCAGCTTTTCAGAATCTGTTTACGCCCAATGACGACCCACAAGATGTCGCCATTGATTTCAAGAACTCAAAAGTCGTTGACCATTCTGCACTTGCTGCCATTGATACCCTTGCAGAACGCTATCAGTCAGCGGGTAAGAAACTTCATCTTAAACATTTGAGTCAGGATTGCCTGGAATTACTTGATAAAGCCAAAGGCATGATAGAAGTGAACGTGGTGGAAGACCCTAAATATCATATTGCAGACAACAAACTTGGATAACCCTTAATTTAGAGGAGTCGAGACATGCTTACGCATCGCTGCAAAAAGACTTTTAGGTCGTAGCATACTTGAAACAGCTCTAAAAAATGCCAATTTCAGAGCTAACCTGATTCATAGTTGTAATTATTTTTTAATCGCTTAAATATAAGAAAACTCAAACACACTAACTATATTGCGGCCGATATTCACGTAATAAAATTAATCCAAAAACAGTTAGCTCATATGTATATCTAATTGGCATCATCGGGATGAGTGCTTGAGGTTTTTTAGAAACATAGCCTTTTAAAACCATTGCCTCTAAATGGCCAGGAGCTGATGCGAGATTTGTGAGTTTTCCATTGAAGACCTTTTCGAGGCAATCAACTTCTTCATTAGATAACACCGCTGATTTGTCCATATTTTAGTACTCCTGTGTACTGAACGGCTTGCTTGAGTTTGTCTAGCGATGGTTGTTAGATAATAAAAATATCTGATTTATATTTATTGATTACTCAACGATCAATTTAACTTTATCTGTTTTAACGCGTACTTTTAACCACTCGGTAATTCTATATTGCTCACTGCGGCTCAATTTGCTTGAAGCCATAACGTTCAGCACAATAATTTTCTGATCAGCGCTATTGTCGCTGGCTTTCCATTGCACCGCCTCTGAAAACAGAACCTCGCGAATTTGAGGATATTGCGCGTGCAGCTCAGCAGCAATATCCCGCCATAGCGCTTTACTCGTATCAATTTTCTGTAACTCACTCTGTAATTTTTGAATAAGCGTATTCTTTTCTTCTAACTGGTACAGATTTTCTTTATACAACTCACTGACGATATTTGATTTTAAAGCCGTCACATCAACAACTTCATTTTTTGTTTGATGAACGATGAGGGTTGTACCATTAAGTCCATAACCTTCAAAACGTGCTTCAATTTCTTTTAGTTGCGATTGGCTGACAGGTGCTCCAATCAGTGTGATTTCTATATTCTTTTTTGCAGGATTAATGGTCTTATCCGTAATATAGGCTTGTTCAAATGTAAGTTCATTAGTAATGAATAAATTGGCTTTTGTAGTGAACACCTCTTTATTAACCAAATTGCCTGCCAGATAGATACTGGGCAACATTGATAAAATCACTACAGCAGACAACGCACGCCTGACACGAGATTCTGTTCGATCATCAACAAATTTCTTATGTGATGGGTGAAGCACCCAGATGATTAAGATAGAAGAAAACGCAATAAATATACAGTTAATCGAATATAAATAAAATGCGCCAAAAAAGAAGTGCCAGTTAGCATGCGCCAAAGCATAACCTGCGGTACACAACGGCGGCATAAGTGCCGTAGCAATAGCGACGCCAGGAATGATATTTGAGTTTTTACTCCGTGTAGCCCCTATGATGCCGGCTAATCCCCCAAAAAAAGCAATTAACACGTCCCATATGGTAGGAGTCGTTCTTGCCAGCAGTTCAGAGTGTGCATCAGAAAGTGGCGTTAAAAGAAAATATAACATCGACACCAGCAAGCTGATGAAAGTAGCAATACCAAGATTTCTGAATGATTTTCTGATTAATTGTGCATCATAGATGCCAACCCCGTATCCGATACCCATGATCGGGCCCATCAAAGGTGAGATTAACATAGCACCAATAATCACTGCCGTGGAATTAACATTCAAACCTATCGATGCAATTAAAATAGCAAACATCAACACCCATAGATTGGTGCCTCTTAGCTCAACGCCTGAGCGTAAACTTTCGTCAATGACACTATCATCAGCCTTGTCTTCTATCAGGCTGAAACGTTTTCTGATTGCCGTTATGGCCCTTTTTGGCAAATTTTGATTAGCATGGAAACGGTTCATGATTATTTAATTCTATTTGTTAGCGTTATTTTAAAAAAAGTATAACCTATATGGCATGAAAAAAAGTCACCCACCTATCCACCAGATTGAATTGCGTGTTGTTGAGCTTTCGGAGTTGTTTAACTCAATGGACCCGACACCATTTCATCACCGTAACCTTGATCCGGATGCGGAAGATTTTCTTGAAAGCTGGGCACTTGGGTTCCCCCAGGACAGTCATTTCAAGATCATTGTGCACATAGAGAAAATGCCTCAAGAACACCCTAGTGAATTAGTCGCCGCAGCTATTCACAACTACTTCGAATACAAATCGGAACGCTCTAAACATAATCTGCACCAGCTACTGCTCGAAGGTCGCGTGAGCCTTCTGATTGGGATATGTTTTCTAGGACTGTGCCTGCTTGGCGCCGATATTCTTGCTGCCGGCTTCGCACACAGCACTTTTCTGAAACTGTTGAAGGAAAGCCTGCTCATTGGCGGCTGGGTCGCTATGTGGCGCCCAATTCAGATTTTTCTTTACGGATGGTGGCCGATTGTGCGGAGAGGTAGAATCTACCGTAATCTAGGCCGAGCGATTGTTCAGGTGGTGCCGGTGAGAACTTAACGATACTAAATTTGAATTTGCAGCAACTTCCAGCCAATTAAGAGTCATCATATCGACTGGTTAAAGCAGAGTTTTGATTATGCACGGAAATCATGGATTAACATTGCATCAAAACTACAACTTATGTGTAGATCATGCCATGTTCGACGATATTCGACGGTTGGCAATATTTGCCTACCCTACCTAAATAATTAACCACTTATGATGATGCTCACTTCCTCTATTACCGTGCCGAGCAGCGCAGGCGTCATATGAGCGCTCTGCAATCGTGTATTTAAGCCTACCGCCTGCATCGCAAAATTGTGGGACTTCAGCAGGAGCAACCCCTTGCACCCTGCTGCAGCTAAGATTGCCATCTACCAAACAAACAGTGACAATAAGCACCAATAATACTAACTATAAAATCGGGGTTTCAAATCATGGCTCGACGCAGAAAACAAAAATCACTGCTGGACATTGCATTAACTGGCAGTTGGGAGGTGTCAGCCACTTTTACCATTCTGGCAATCATTGCAACTTATATTGTGTTGCCTAAAATCACCAACCCATTCATTCACGCGGTAGCCCCCCAATTGCAACTGCTGGGATTAGGAGCAATCTTGTTGTTTGGCTTAATCGCAGCATTCAAACTTACTAGTGAGCTTAAAAAAACAAATTCCGCTCAAAAGCAAACACTCACCACCCATCCTCTTGCAGTACAAGTTGTTCAACAATCAGACACTCCAAAAAGCCAGCCCAATGCATGGTCGCTATGGTTAATTAAAGAAATAGAATGGAAAAGGTTTGAAGAGCTATGCACCGCCTACTATTTGGAAAAAGGCATCAAAGCAGAAACTACGTCACTGGGCGCCGATGGCGGCATTGATATCAAACTCTATCAAGATAATTCAAACTCACCTACTGCGATTGCACAATGTAAATCCTGGTATAACAAAGCCGTTGGCGTCAAAGAAATACGCGAATTTTTAGGCGTGATGAGCCATGAAAAAATCCCAAAAGGTTTTTATATCACTACCGGCGAATACACAGTTGATGCCAAAGCAATCGCTAATGCCAACAAAATCACACTGATCACTGGTGAATTGCTTTTAATGATGATATTACGGCTACCAGAAGCCTCGCAAAACAAACTTTTAGCTCTAGCGACAGAGGGTGACTACACTACACCTTCTTGCCCATCCTGCGGAACAAAAATGATTCGCCGAACCGGTAGCAAAGGCGATTTCTGGGGGTGTAGCAACTACCCTAAATGCCGTCAGAAACTACACCTGAGAAAAAATTAGGGGTCTGAGCTAGCCCGGGTTTGATGGACAGCAACATCCTTATAGCAGACAATCAGATTAAGCAATAAAGCATCCAAATTTAAGAGCTAAAATTGGCATAATTGGGGCTTTGGTTGATAATCCTAGCAATCCAATTTTTTGAGTGCTATAGAAATTGAACCCTTGGCTAAAAAGTTCTTATCTAATCATCATAACGATCATCGTTACAGTGGCGAGCTATGTGTGGTCTGACCGTTTAGGATTAACGGGCATTTCGATGCTTTTCCTGTTGTTAGTCGTGGGCGTTGCCTATAACTTCTCCGCTTCGCTATCGGTAATCGTTGCAATTTTTAGTTTTCTAACGATTAATTACTTATTCGTGGAACCAAAATTCACTTTTCAAGTAGGTCATTTTGCTTCATGGGCAAGCTTGTTAAGTTTTCTGATTGTTTCGCTCGTCATCACTTCACTAGTAAAGCGCCTCAAACACCAAACTATTCAATCGAAACAGGCATTCCTGCAGGCTGAGTTTTTAAGAAAGCTAGCAGAAAAACTGGGGCGTGCAGAGCATCTACAAGGCATGTTGGAAGACTGCCAGGATTTATTACAAAACGAATTTGGCAGACTTATATTAATCATTAAAGATAAAGTGGCTGTAAAGGCTGATTACAAATTTTCTGCTGAACAATTAGATGCCATTGCATGGGTGCAAGCTAATGGAAAACCTTTAGGTTTTGGAACCAGCAATTGGGCAGAGTCTAACTTCTGGATTGTGCCATTTAATCGCCTGGCAAGTCATGACCCTGTGGTTTTTGTTCCAAATATAAATAATCAAGAAAACACTGCTGCTCTAAATGGCATTAGATTAGCCACAGACCAGATTGCAGTCTCATATTGGCATCTAGAGCAAAAACAAAAAGCGCTTATAGCAGAAAATCAAGCGCGCGAGGAGTCTGTGCGAAGCGCATTGCTCGCATCAATTGCACATGATATGAGAACACCTCTAACCTCCATTTTGGGTGCGGCGACGACAATAAATCAGCCTGAACTCAATATAAAGCCTGAAGAAATTCAACGCCTCACAGCAGTCATTACCTCGCAAGCCAGGCATTTAGTCAGAACCACAGAGAATATTTTGTCACTTATTCGGCTAGAAGCCCTAACAGAAAATACAATACCAATGGATGTGCAATCCCTTGAAGAAATCGCAGGTACTGTATTTGCGCTATATCAGCACCAAACAGATGCTCCCAAACTGGCCATACACGTTCAAGCGGCAGATCTGCTCATCTACGCTAACCACGACCTTATTACACTAGCATTATCCAATCTTATTGAAAACGCCAAGCAAGCAAACATTGATAACAACTCACCACAGGCAGTAGTACAAATTAATATTGGAGAGTCTGAAGGACTGCCATATATTCAGGTTTGCGATGATGGGCGGGGTTTTGAAGCTGGTTTTAATGTAAGTAATATTAGAAAATTTAAATCAAACAGCGCCAAAGGGTTTGGCTTGGGGTTGTCGATTGTAGAAGCAGTCGCTAACTTGCATCATGCTGAACTCAATTTTAATAAAGGTAGCAATAGGGGTGCTATTGTTAGTTTGGTATTTAACAAACCAGAAATTGATTTGAAACATGTCGGATAAACCCCTCATTTTGATTGTAGAAGATGATGCAGAAATCAGACAATTTTTACAGTCCAGTTTAGAACTGAATGGTTACTCCACAGCTTGTGTTAGCCAGTTACAAGAAGCAAAAGATTATTTTAAAATCAATAAGCCTCAACTCACCATCTTGGATTTAAACCTACCTGATGGAGACGGCGCTGATTTTATTGGCAACATACGCAAATATTCAGACATGCCTATTATTGTTTTATCAGCCAAGCAGGCAGAACAGGAAAAGGTTAAATGTTTCGATTTGGGCGCCGATGATTACCTTGCAAAACCTTTTGGTGTTCAAGAGTTATTAGCACGTATTCGTGTGACGTTGAAGCGTACCCATAGAATGAATCTTAGGGACGATATATATAAAGTTGGCTCACTCACAATAGACTTAATTAACCAGTCCGTACAGCTCAATGAGGCCCCTCTTCACCTTACCCCCATTGAGTTTAAGTTACTATTTCAATTAGCGCAAAAGCCAGGAAAAGTGTTTAGTCATCGGCAATTATTAAACGCAGTTTGGGGGAGTGAGTATGTGGATGAAACGCACTATCTGCGCATCCATATGGGAAGGTTACGCGCCAGGATAGAGGTAAATTCTGCCACACCAAGATACATTCTCACTGAATCTGGTATAGGGTATCGATTAGCCGCCAATTAAAATCATTTTGTTTATGCGATTGATATATCAATCATGTTGAAATGTCCTGAATCTTTTTAATAGTGATCAAAATGGGACAATCAATATGAGTCAATCAACAAAAGGGCTGGCCGCACTGACATTAGGTGCAATTGGGGTGGTATATGGAGACATTGGCACTAGCCCTCTCTATACGGTCAAAGAGGTGTTCGCAGAGTCAACGGGTATCGCCTTGACGCAGACCAATATCATTGGTGCCATTTCAGCCATTTTTTGGGCACTTATGTTTGTGGTCTCGCTTAAATATGTATTACTGGTTTTGCGCGCCGATAATAAAGGTGAAGGCGGCATTATGGCTTTGCTTGCCTTAGCCGCTTCATCAGTCAAAAAACACCGAACCAAAACTATTTTATTTGGACTTGGCGTGTTTGGCGCTGCATTATTTTATGGCGACAGTATACTCACACCTGCCATCTCAGTGCTTTCAGCAGTTGAAGGGCTGTCACTTATCACCCCAAAACTCACACCTTATGTATTACCAATTTCTATTGCTATTTTAATTGGTTTATTCCTTGTTCAAAAAAATGGCACAGCACATGTTGGCAAAATGTTTGGACCCATTATCGTATTATGGTTTTTAACTTTAGGCGCAGTTGGTATGTGGCATATTTTGGAAAATCCAATAATTTTGCAAGCGCTAAATCCCATCTACGCAGTCCAGTTTTTTGCTAACAGGGGCGCAGGTATTTTTCTTGCGGTAGGAGCAGTAGTACTTGCCATGACCGGTGCTGAAGCACTGTATGCAGACATGGGCCACTTTAGCCGCCCAGCAATCCGCATCGCTTGGACTTGTCTAGTTTTACCTGGGTTAGCCCTTAACTACTTTGGCCAAGGCGCACTTTTATTGGCACATCCTGAGGCAGTGACTAATCCATTTTATTTAGCATTTCCGTCAGAGTTGCTCATTCCTGCGGTGATATTATCCACTTTAGCAACCATCATCGCCTCGCAAGCAGTCATTTCAGGCGCTTATTCAGTTACGCGCCAAGCCATACAACTAGGATTCTTACCTCGCATGCAAATCTTGCACACGTCAGCAAAAGAATCTGGACAAATATATATTCCAGCAATTAACTGGGCATTGCTGGCAGCGGTAATTCTAACTGTTCTCGCATTTAAAAATTCATCCGCCATTGCTGCTGCATATGGCATTGCCGTGACTGGCACTATGCTAATCACCTCTATTCTCACTTATTTTGTGGTGCGAAATATTTGGAAATACCCACTTTGGATAGCATTGGGGGCCACAGGCGTATTTATTTCGTTGGATATAATGCTACTTGCATCCTGCTCAGTGAAGTTCTTCCACGGCGGTTGGTTTCCTGTTGCATTAGCCATATTATTGGTAGTAGTGATGTGGACTTGGCGACAAGGTAGAGAAATATTACTAAGCAAGATTCATGATGATGACCCTAAAATGGATCAATTTATCAACAGCCTAAAAAATAGTCATATCCCTAGAATTGAGCGCACGGCTGTATATCTGAATGCCAACAGCGATACCGTACCGCAAGCTTTATTGCATAATTTAAAACATAATCAAGTCCTGCATAAAATCAATCTTATCATTACTGTTAAGTTCACCGACTCGCCAACGATTCCGCTTGAACAACGATATCAAGTACAGCTACTCGGCGAGGGCTTCTGGCAAATACAAGTGAGCTATGGCTTTATGCAATCGCCAGATATTCCGCAGGCATTATTACTTTGCAAAATTCCTGATTTTACATTTGACCCATTCACAACTTCATACTTTGTGAGTAGAGAAACTATTATCTCTGGGCATGGTGGCACAATGGCAAAATGGCGTGATAACTTGTTTAGTCTGATGTCACGTAATGCGGGCAGCGTGGTGGATTATTTTAATATCCCCAGCAATAGTGTGATCGAACTGGGATCGAGAGTGCATATTTAATTACAAGGGCTCTAGAGCCAAATCTTGTGGATAGTTGTAAAGACTGGAGAATTTAACAAATTGAAAAATAATATTAGCCTATTGATATTGCCATTACTCTAGGAATCGAGGTTGATGACGCTTAGTAATGGCAGAACAAACTTAGGTGTGAAAAATTTTATCAGTCTATTTATCTGAGATAACGAATAGACTGATTTTTCTTTCAACCGAGCGACCACTTTATCCCGCAATTCCGCTGAATCCGCAAAACTGCCATTCATGATTATTCCGGCACACCTCTGACCAGTATTCATTTGAGCAATAGCTGAATTATATTAAACTACGGCAATGGCTAATGAATATCTCAAGATAAGAATTACAAGCGGTAGCGCAATTGCAATAGGGCCCGGTAAAGCTGATTTACTGGAAGCAATTGATGCTTGTGGGTCCATTTCATCTGCTGCTAGACAAATGCGGATGTCTTATCGTAGAGCTTGGGAGTTGGTTGATGTGATGAATAAGTGTTTTAATCAGCCGGTTGTCACTAGCTCTCCAGGTGGTCATCATGGCGGTGGCGCTCAACTTACAGAGTTTGGCCGTTTTATTCTTAAAAATTATCGCGATCTAGTAGCCAAAGCACATCTCGCTGTTGAGTTGGAGCTTCATCAAATTCTCAGCAATCTAAATCAACCTGATTAATTATTAATATATTAACTGTTGAGAAAACTTATAAATACCGCTATTCCTATTTGAATATAGCGTTGGTTATGATTAAATGGGAATAGCGATCCGTTAATTCGCATCTCATCTAACTTTATAACTTAGTAAAAAACAAAACCATGAAAAACCAACATCAATTCACAGCCTCAGTAATAGTTTTGGCAATATCAACCACATATTCATTGACGGCTTATGCGCAGGATGATGCAGAGTCTCGCATCAGAGAATTAGAAAACAAAGTTCAGCAATTAATACAGCAAAGGGTTGAGCAAGACAAACAAATTGATATTTTAACCAAAGAGCTGGTCGGAATTGGCAATCAGGTGAGTCAGGCAAAAATCGCCAAGTCAGAAGAAAAAGGCAGTAGCAAAGGCAACCCGATTTATGGCGGCTTTAAAGATGGTTTAACATTTGAGGATGGCACTGGTAACTGGAAATTACAGCTAAATGGTCGCGTTCAGGCTGACTATCGCAACTTCAGCCCGAATGATTGGAAAGCAGATACATTCAGTATTCGTCGGGCTAGGCTGGGGGGTACATTTTCATTTCTAAAAGATTTTGCTGTACGCGTGGAAGGTGAGTATGCCAACACCAATGATGGCAGCAAAGGAACAACCGCACTGACTTATGGTTATCTTGATTATACAAGATGGTCGGGGGCGAAGATTCGTGTCGGTCAATTTAAACCATTTTTTGGTTTAGAACGTGCACAAAGTACCAACTTTACAGATTTTGCCGAGTTGTCTCTCACCACAAACAATGGCTCAATTTTTAACTCCACCTATGATCGTGGCCTGATGGTGTATGGTGATCCGCTACCTTGGCTGAATTACAACGCCTATGTTGTAAACGGTACTGGTCAGAATAATGATGATGTTAAAGACAGTAAAGATATAGGCGCCAAAATCAATGCTAACTTCGCAAAATTTACTGATAATAAAAAGCTGGTTATACATGCAGGGACATCTGCAAGCAAAGGTAGTATTGATTTTTCATCATCAACAAAAAGCATCAAGCAAGCGACTGAAGGTAACGGAGTTGAGTTCTTTAACGTTGGCAGCATCATTAATACTTCATCGACCACAGATCGCAGTCGTTTTGGGGTGGAAAGTGCCGTAGCTTATGGACCAGTCAAGTTGCAGGCAGAGTACATAAAAGCCAACTTTGAGGGCAGACAAGGTGCGGGGTTGGGGAATGCTTTCAATAACGATATCAAAACATGGTATGCAGATATCAACTGGTTAGTGACGGGCGAGTCGTATGCCGATTCTTACAAAAGTGGCGTGTTTGGCCGCATCAACCCTAAAACCAACTTTGATGACAAAACAGGCTGGGGTGCTTTTGAGCTAGGTTTGCGTTACAGCAAATTTGATGCGTCTGACTTTAACTCAATACTCGCCTCACAAACGGTTAATACCAGCGAAGCAGATGCCTGGACGGCTGGTGCGAAATGGATATTCAATCCCAATGCCAGATTAGTACTGAATTACGTACAAACCAACTTTGATGACGAAATTCTGGTAAATGGCAAGCATGATGATAAGGAACAGGCCGTTAACTTGCGTGCCCAATATGATTTTTAACAAAAAAAATAATATCAAAGGAATTCTTATGTTTAAAAAATCATTACTAGCGGGTTTGGTGACCATCGCCAGCCTGCTTTCTTTTGTTGCACACGCCGAGCAGAAAATAACTGTATTTGCTGCAGCAAGTCTTACAAATGCAATCTCCGATATTGCCGCTGAATATGAGAAAAATAAACAAATTAATATTCAAACTTCATTTGCTTCGTCGTCCACTTTAGCCAAGCAGATTGAAAAGGGAGCGCCAGCGGATATATTTATTTCAGCAGATACTAAATGGATGAGTTACTTGCAGGACAAAAATCTAGTCAAAATAGAAAGCAAAGTGAATTTACTAGGTAACCAATTAGTACTGATTGCACCCAAGGACAAATCGTTTAAAGTGGATATGGTTAAAGGCTTTAATTTAGCTGGTGCTTTTAGTGGCAAGTTGTGTACCGGGGAACTAGAGTCTGTGCCAGTTGGGATATATGCAAAACAATCTTTAAAAAACCTTAATTGGTGGGATAGCATCAAAATGCGCATCGTAGGTACGCAAGATGTACGTGCCGCATTGGTGTTTGTTGAGCGGGCTGAGTGTGATGCGGGGATAGTCTATGCTACGGATGCTGAAGTATCCAGTAAGGTTGAAAGTATCGCCGTGTTTCCTGAAACAACGCATGATCCAATCGTTTACCCATTGGCATTGTTGAATGACGCCAGCAAAAATGCTGTGGCTTTCTATGATTATTTAAAATCAGAAAAGGCTAAAGCAATTTTTGCCAAATATGGATTTAATACAAACTTTACTCAATAACTGGTCACTATGTACGAACTGTTAAGATTTACGCCATCAGAGTTATCAATACTAGGGTTATCTCTAAAGGTTGCCGTATTTTGTGTCGTACTGATTTTAATCCCGGCTACCGCGGTCGCCTGGCTGCTTGCAAGAAAATCTTTCTTTGGTAAGTCCCTGCTAGATAGTCTGGTGCATCTGCCTTTGGTTTTACCGCCGGTGGTGCCAGGTTTTCTGCTGTTATTGCTGCTTGGTAATCAAGGTTTAATCGGTAAGTATTTACATGAGTATTTTGGCATTAGTCTGGCTTTTACCTGGATAGGCGCGGTAGTTGCGTCTGCGATGATGGCATTTCCGCTCATGGTTCGTTCCATCAGGCAGGCAATTTCACAGGTAGACAGGGGGTTGGAGATTGCAGCACAATCCTTAGGCGCTCACCCACTGAGGATATTTTTTACCATCACGTTACCGCTGTCTACGTCTGGCATTATTACCGGTTTGATTTTGGCATTCAGCCGTAGCATGGGCGAGTTCGGCGCAACGATTACCTTTGTCGGCAATATTGAAAATGAGACGCGCACCTTGCCTCTGGCTATCTATAGCTATACACAGGTGCCGGATGGCGACTTGCCGGCATTGCGTCTGGTGATATTAAGCGTGATGTTGGCTCTGGGAGCATTGATGGTGAGCGACAGGCTTGAACGCAAAGCTAACCAGCAGATTGGGCGTGGTCATGATTGAGGTGCAGGCCCGATTTAAGCGACCGAATTTTGAGCTGGATGCTTCATTGCAGCTAGATCATCGCGTAACTGCCATTTTTGGACCATCAGGCTCTGGTAAAAGCACCTTATTGGGTGTAATCGCCGGCATTATCAAACCCGATAGCGGGCGTATTGTTGTGAATGGTGAATGTCTGTTCGATAGCCAGAAGCGCATCAATAAACCTATACATGCACGCAGGATTGGCCTGGTGTTTCAGGATGGTCGCTTGTTTCCACATCTTAATGTAGAACAAAATCTGACTTATGCACTGAATTTTATTCCAAGAGATCCGCAGCGATTTAATTCTGAGCAAATTGTGCAGTTACTTGAAATTGGGCCATTGCTGCAACAGCGTCCGCATCAGCTATCTGGCGGTGAAAAGCAAAGAGTAGCCCTAGGGCGTGCGCTGCTGAGTTCCCCAAGATTGCTGATGCTGGATGAACCTTTAGCCTCTCTGGATGACAGGCTAAAAAATCAAATCCTGCCATTTCTGAAATTAATCGCTGATGAAATCAATATTCCCATGATTTACATCAGCCATTCCAAAAAAGAAATCATGCAAATTACTGACAACTTAATTAATATTAAATCCGGACAGATTAGAAATTAACTGTCAGCATTTAAATGAAATGTATATGGTATATGTCAGTTATTAGAACCGAATGACTGCTTTGTCCCCTTGAATTCAACCGGTCGATGCAACACACTATAAACTGCGTAAGCAGAAGGAGTGTTGCAAATGAAACAACGTCCGAGAATCTATTACACAGATACACA
>LNAP01000583.1_pt1 | contig 78776 bp, 68 predicted proteins | sample 602601 | NCBI WGS metagenome assembly LNAP01 (sample SAMN02440304, study PRJNA202911) | soil metagenome | biome: Subtropical and temperate rainforests or woodlands; isolation source: soil samples (1 kg each in a 20% v/v slurry with milli Q water) were... ...
GTGGGGTTTCCCCATGTGAGAGTAGGTCATCGTCAAGATTAAATTCCGAAACCCCTATCTGCTGACGCAGGTAGGGGTTTTGTTTTGCCCGCAGGAAAGTTCTTACGACAAGCACGGACAGCTCCCGGCTGTCACAGCCCCCCGACAGTGCTAAGGTTCGGCCCTAGCTTTTGCATTTTCAAGGATGCCTTTATGCCGGACGCGACGTCCTTAAGCCCTGCTTTCATGGTGGTCCACGGGAATCGCCTGGATGAGTTGCGCAGCCTGGTGATCAGCTTGATGCGGCGCTATCCGCTGGGGCCTCTTGAAAATGAAATCGCGCTGGTTCAAAGCAATGGCATCGCCCAATGGTTGAAGCTGGCATTGGCTGAGGATCCGGAAGATGACGATACCGGTGGCTGCGGTATCGCCGCCGCCATTGATGTGCAGTTGCCCGGCAGTTTCATGTGGCAACTCTATCGAACGGTCCTGGGACGTGACGAAATTCCGGCCAAGTCGTTGCTTGATAAGGCTCCACTTACATGGCGGCTGATGCGCCTTCTGCCACAGTTGATCGAGCAGCCCCATTTCGAGCCCCTGCGGCGTTTCCTTACCCACGATACCGACTTGCGCAAGCGTTATCAGTTGTCCGAGCGTCTTGCCGATCTGTTTGACCAATATCAGGTGTACCGGGCGGATTGGCTGGAGGACTGGGCGGAAGGTCGGCACCAGACAAGAAATGTCCGTGGCGAAATCAAGCCGCTCGCGCCAGAAAACTGTTGGCAGGCCGAACTGTGGCGGGCCCTTTTGATGGATGTAGGGGAGCAAGGCATGGCCCAAAGCCGTGCTGGGGTTCATCAACGGTACATCGAGCGTATCAACAGTTTGGAAGTGGCTCCCAGGAACCTGCCCGCGCGGGTGATAGTGTTCGGCATTTCTTCTCTGCCGGCCCAAGTCCTTGAAGCACTTGCCGGTCTGTCACGGTTTAGCCAGGTTCTGCTGTGCGTTCATAACCCATGTCGCCACCATTGGGCGGACATCGTCGCCGACAAGGACCTGCTACGCCACCAATACAAACGCCAGGCCCGCAAGGCCGGAATGCCCGTTGTCCTCGACCCGCAGACCTTGCACCAGCATGCTCATCCATTATTGGCTGCGTGGGGCAAGCAGGGGCGTGACTATATCAACCTGCTCGACAGCTACGACGATCCCAACAGTTATCGCTCGGTATTTCGCGATGGACGGATCGACCTGTTCAGCGAGGGGAATCCCACGACCCTTCTCGGCCAACTGCAGGATGACATTCTCGAGCTGCGCCCCCTGAACGAAACCCGGGAACACTGGCCAGCGGTGGATACGGAGCAGGACGGGTCTATCCGTTTCCATGTAGCCCACAGTGCTCAGCGTGAGGTTGAAATCCTTCACGATCAGTTGCTGGCCCGCTTCAGTGCGGATCCGAGCCTGCGCCCCCGGGATATCATCGTCATGGTCCCGGACATCGACAGCTACGCACCGCATATACGCGCTGTGTTCGGTCAGCTTGAAAGGACTGATCCCCGTTTCATTCCTTTCACCCTCACTGATCAGGGCCAGCGTGGACGTGATCCGTTATTGATCGCCGTCGAACACTTGCTCAAGCTGCCGGATAGCCGCTTTCCGGTCAGCGAAATCCTCGATCTGCTCGATGTTCCGGCGTTGCGTGAGCGGTTCGGTATCGATGAAGCTGACTTGCCTACGCTGCACCGCTGGATCGAGGGTGCAGGTATCCGCTGGGGCATGAGTGCCGAACATCGTGCCGGACTGGGTTTGCCCGCGGAGCTCGAGCAGAACAGCTGGCGTTTCGGTCTTCGGCGCATGCTGCTGGGGTATGCCGTCGGCAGCGCGGGCGCTTATGACGGCATCGAACCCTATGATGAAATTGGTGGCCTGGATGCGGCGTTGATCGGTCCTCTGGTTGCGTTGCTGGATGCTTTGCAAGTCGCTCATCAGGAACTCACTCGGCCCGCATCACCGCAAGAATGGGGCTCGCGCCTACATGATCTGATGCAACTGTTTTTCCAGGCGAGCAACGAACATGACGACTATCTGCTGGCCCAACTCGAAGACTTGCGTGAAACCTGGCTGGAGACCTGTGAGTCGGTTGCCCTGCAGGATGAGTTGCCCCTGACTGTAGTCCGTGAGGCCTGGTTGGCAGGGTTGGATCAGGGCCGACTGTCCCAGCGTTTCCTGGCCGGAGCGGTCAACTTCTGCACCCTGATGCCGATGCGCGCGATTCCTTTCAAACTGGTGTGTCTGCTGGGTATGAACGACGGTGATTACCCGCGAGCACAACCGCCCCTGGATTTCGATCTCATGGGCAGCGACTATCGCCCCGGGGATCGTTCCCGACGCGAAGATGATCGATATCTGTTATTGGAGGCACTGCTTTCAGCCCGGGAAAAGCTCTATATCAGTTGGGTCGGACGCAGCATCCGCGACAACAGCGACCGTCCTGCTTCAGTATTGGTCGGCCAACTGCGGGATCATCTCGCTAGCGGTTGGCGGTTGGCGGATGACCGCGGGGACCTTCTTGAGGCGTTGACCCAGGAACATCCGCTGCAACCGTTCAGTGCTCGTTATTTTCATCAAGGCAGTGCGTTGTTCAGTTACGCCAGTGAATGGCGAATGCTCCACGGTGCCCACGAACACGCCGCCCAAAGCCAGGTGCTGGAACCCTATGTTCAGGAAGAGCCCTTGGGCCTTGGGCAACTGCAGGACTTTCTGCGCAATCCCGTCCGGCACTTCTTCAGTCAACGACTCAAAATATTCTTCGAGGCCATCGAGGCCCCTTTGGCAGATGACGAACCCTTCGTTCTCGATGCGCTGCAACGCTACAGCCTGAGCGACAGCTTGCTGGAGGCCGCCCTGGTTCGCCTCGATCAACCGGATCTGGCACTGGCCACTCATGCCAAAAGACTGCAGAACAGCGGCCTGTTACCGATGGCCGGTTTCGGTGAATGCATGCAACGTGAATTGGTCGAACCCTTGCCTGATTTGCTCCAGCGTTACCAGCAGCTTCTGGCGTTATGGCCCACGCCGTTGACCAGTGCCTTGCCTGTCAGCTTGCAATTGCATGGCGTGAGCGTCGAGGGTTGGCTGAGTGGCCTGCACCAGCGTGCGGATGGAGCGGTTCTCACCATCAGCGCGATACCCAACGGTATTGGCTCTCCCAAGACCCGTAAATGGCATCGTCTGATTCGTCCTTGGGTCAATCATCTTGTTGCGTGCGCTAACGGCTTTTCGATGACGACGGCACTGGTGGCCAGTGATGACAGCTTGCTGCTGGCTCCTTTTGAAGAGCCCGTGGCACGACGGTTGCTCGGCGATCTATTGCAAGCCTGGCAGGCAGGTATGCGTCAGCCGCTTCCCGTCGCCGTGAAGACCGCCTTCGCCTGGCTCGGCCAGAGCGATCCAGCCAAAGCCGATGCGGCTGCTCGAAAAGCCTACGAAGGCGACGGGCAGAACTCTGAAGGTGAGCGGCGGGAAAGTCCGGCGTTGGCCCGGCAGTTTGCTGACTTCGATGCCTTGACGGCCGACGAGACATTCCCCGACTGGTGCGATGCACTTTACCGGCCACTGCTCGAAGCACCATGGCGTTCATTGGCCGGCGAGGAGGTAAGCTCATGACTCGCCAGCCGCCACTCGCCCTGGCCTTCCCGCTACGTGGCAGTCAATTGATCGAGGCCAGCGCCGGTACCGGCAAGACCTTTACCATTTCGGCGTTGTACCTGCGTCTGGTACTGGGGCATGGCGGCCCGGCTACCGGCTTTGGTCGCGAACTGCTTCCTCCGCAGATCCTGGTGGTGACCTTTACGGACGCTGCCACCAAGGAGTTGCGTGAACGTATCCGCATGCGTCTGGCCCAGGCGGCGCGCTTCTTTCGTGATGAAATTGCCGCCCCGGATTCGCTGATCGCCGAGTTGCGGGATGAGTTCGATGCAACGCAGTGGCCTGGCTGTGCGAACCGGTTGGACATCGCTGCGCAATGGATGGATGAAGCAGCAGTGTCGACCATCCATAGTTGGTGTCAGCGCATGCTGCGTGAACATGCTTTTGACAGCGGTAGCCTGTTTACCCAGACCCTGGAAACCGATCACAGCGACTTGCTCGGCGAAGTGCTTCGCGACTATTGGCGGCTGTTCTGCTACTCGATGCAAGGCGAGGCGCTGAATTGGGTGCGGACACATTGGGGCGGGCCCGCTGCGCTGCTGCCGCGAGTCAGAGGACTGTTTTCCAGCGAACGCGATGCTGCTGAGGGGCTTGAACCCGCCGAACTGATCGCCGCATCGCTTCAGGAGCGCAGCGCCGCCTTGCTCGATCTCAAGGCGCCGTGGCGGCAATGGGCCGTGGAGCTGCTGGAGATCTGTCAGCAAGGTGTCGCCAACAAAAGCGTCGACGGGCGCAAGATGCAGGCCCGGTACTTCGAACCGTGGTTCCAGAAAATCAATGCCTGGGTGGAGGACGAAAGCCTTGAGCTGTTGGACATCGGCAGCGGATTCACACGCCTGACCCCCGAGGGCATGGCCGAGGCCTGGAAAGGCGAAGTGCCCAGTCATCCCGGGCTGGACGCCATGTCCGGTCTCAAGGCCAGCCTGGAAGCCTTGCCCACTCCCGATGCCGCGGTGCTGCAACATGCCGCGCAATGGGTGGGGGCACGTTTCGAGGCGGAGAAACGGCGCCGCGCGGAGATGGGCTTCGACGATATGCTGCTGCGTCTGGACGCGGCCCTTCAGGCCGAGGGCGGAGAGCGGCTGGCGAGCTTGATCCGCGAACAGTTTCCGGTGGCGCTGATCGATGAGTTCCAGGACACCGACCCGATTCAATATCGCATCTTCGAAAGCATCTACCATATCGCAGAAAGCAACCCCGACACCGGGCTGTTCCTGATCGGTGACCCGAAGCAGGCCATTTACGCTTTTCGCGGCGCTGACATCTATACCTACCTGCGCGCCCGCGAAGCCACCGCCGGCAGGCTGCATACGCTGGGAACAAACTTCCGTTCCAGCCACGCCATGGTCAGTGCGGTGAACCATATTTTCCAGAATGCCGAATCTCGCCCTGAAGGGCGCGGTGCTTTTCTGTTTCGTGAACCGTCGGGCAAGAACCCGGTGCCGTTCCAGCCCGTTGAGTCCCAAGGGCGCAAGGAGTCCTTGCAAGTCAACGGGCTACCCGTTGCCGCAATGAATATCTGGCACCTGTCTTCTGATCAGCCGCTTTCCGGGGCGGTGTATCGGAAGCACATGGCGGCGGCTTGTGCCAGTGAGATCACGGCGTTGCTCAATGGCGGCCAATCGGGGCGCGATGGCTTTACGGTCGATGAAAAGACGCTCCAGGGATTACGCCCGGCGGATATCGCCATCCTGGTGCGTGACGGCAAAGAAGCTCAGGCCGTGCGCGACGAGCTGTCCGCGCGGGGAGTGCGCAGTGTCTATCTGTCCGACAAAGACTCGGTCTTCGCTTCACAGGAAGCGCGGGACCTGCTGATCTGGCTCAGGGCCTGCGCCGAGCCGGATGTCGAGCGGCCACTGCGGGCAGCGCTGGCCAGCATCACGCTGAATCTTGCGCTGACGGAGCTGGAACGTCTCAATCAGGATGAGCTGGCCTGGGAGCGTCGGGTCATGCAGTTCCGGGGCTATCGTACGGTCTGGCGTACCCAGGGCGTGTTGCCCATGCTGCGTCGCCTGCTACATGATTTCGAGCTGCCCCAGGCCTTGATGACGCGCAGCGACGGCGAGCGGGTGCTGACCAATTTGCTGCACCTTTGCGAGCTGTTGCAACAGGCCGCCGGTGAGCTGGATGGCGAGCAAGCTTTGATTCGGCATCTGTCCGAGCACCTGGCACTGTCCGGGCAGGCTGGTGAAGAACAGATCCTGCGCCTGGAAAGCGATGAGCAACTGGTCAAGGTGGTCACGATTCACAAGTCCAAGGGACTTGAATATCCACTGGTATTTTTGCCCTTCATCTGTTCGACGAAACCGGTGGATGGCAGTCGGTTGCCTTTGCATTACCACGATGAAGCCTGCAAGGCACAGATCAGCCTCAAGCCTACCGCCGAGTTGATCGCCAAGGCCGATGACGAGCGTCTGGCCGAGGATCTGCGGCTTCTCTACGTGGCCCTGACCCGCGCACAACACGCTTGCTGGCTGGGTGTGGCTGATCTCAAACGGGGCAATAACAACAGCTCGATCCTGCACCTGTCCGCATTGGGCTATCTGTTGGGCGGTGGTGTGCCGTTAGTCGAATCGGTGGAGTTGAGGCGCTGGCTGGAGGACCTGCAACAAGGCAGCGCAGTGGTCAGCTATCAGGAGATGCCCCAGGCCACCGACGAGCATTACCGGCCGCCTCGCAACGAAGCGGTATTGCTTGAGCCTTTGATTCCCCTACGCAAAGCCAGCGAAAACTGGTGGATCGCCTCCTACAGCGCCTTGCGTATCGGGGAAAGCCTGAGTGCGGGCAGCAATGATGCGCCGGAGAACCCGCAGGCTCAGAAGCTGTTCGACGATGAGCGGCTTGACCCCGATGCCCCAAGGGAAATTGTTGCCGTGGGTGGCGATATTCACCGCTTCCCTCGCGGCCCTGGTCCCGGCACATTCCTTCATGGCCTGCTGGAGTGGGCCGCTGGCGAAGGATTTGAAGCTACGCCAACCGCCATTGAGGATGCCATAGCCCGGCGCTGCAATCGTCGAGGTTGGAAAGGCTGGATCGCTACCCTGGGTGACTGGCTGCAACACCTGATCAAACTGCCTATGCACATAGGTGGTGACCAGGCGCCGGTGGTGCTCGAGAACCTGTCCCGGTTTCAGGTCGAGATGGAGTTCTGGTTTGCCAGCCACAAGGTCGATGTGCTCAAGCTCGACCAACTGGTTTGCCAATTCACCCATGGCGGTGTCGCTCGCGTGGCCGCTGAGCCGGTGTTGCTCAACGGGATGTTCAAGGGCTTCATCGATTTGACGTTCGAGCACGAGGGCCGGTATTACGTGGCCGATTACAAGTCCAACTGGCTGGGTGTCGATGACATGGCCTACACCGAGCAGGCCATGGAACAGTCGATCCTCGACAATCGCTACGACCTGCAATACGTGCTGTACCTGTTGGCCCTGCACCGTCAGCTCAAGGCGCGCCTGCCCGGCTATGACTACGACCGGCATGTCGGTGGGGCGTTGTATCTGTTCCTGCGCGGTACCCGCTCAGCCAGTCAGGGCGTTTACTTCACCAAGCCTCCACGGGCGCTGATCGAGCAACTGGACCGCATGTTCCAAGGGGTTTGCGAGCCAAAGGCTGAACCGGCATGGGAACAGGGGGAGCTGCTATGAAACGTTCTTTTGCCGATCTGTTACCCAAATCGTCTGATGACGAGAGCCTGATGGATCTGGCTCCGCTGAGCCGCGCGGATGACTTGCTGCTGTTGCTCACCCGCTGGGTCGAACGAGGATGGTTGCGCGCCCTGGACAAGGCATTCGTCGCCTTCCTCCATGAGCTCGCGCCTGAAGATAATCCGTTGGTGCTGCTTGCTGCGGCGCTCACCAGCCATCAGTTGGGTCACGGGCATGTCTGCCTGGATCTGTTCGAAACGCTCAAGGAGCCGGATTTCGCCCTGTCACTGCCGCCTGAAGGCGACTCGCAAACGGGGGTAGAGTTGTTGCCCTCGCAAATACTACGGACCCTCGATGGGGCTCACTGGTGCAAGGTCCTGGCTTCCAGTGCTCTGGTGGCCTTGGCCGTCGATGAGCATGAAGAAGCGCGGCAACGCCCTTTGGTGTTATCAGGTAAGCGGCTTTATCTGCGTCGTTATTGGGCTTATGAGCGGCGGATCGATGAGGCGTTGCGACAACGGCTTGCCGAACATGAAGCGGCACCTGATGATCTTCGCGAGCGTTTGAACGGGTTGTTCGGGCCGGCCAACGCCGCTGGCCCGATCGATTGGCAAAAACTGGCCTGTGCGCTGGCGACCCGTGGAGCCTTCAGTATCATCACTGGCGGCCCGGGTACCGGCAAGACCACCACGGTTGTGCGCTTGCTCGCCTTGCTTCAGGCGCCCGCTGTCGAGGCAGGCAAACCGCTGCGGATCCGCCTGGCCGCGCCCACAGGCAAGGCGGCGGCGCGTCTGACCGAGTCCATCAGCCAGCAGGTTCGCACCCTCGATGTGGTTGACGCCGTGCGCGAGCGCATTCCTTGCGATGTCACCACGGTCCATCGCTTGTTGGGCAGTCGGCCTGGCACCCGACATTTTCGCCATCATGGGGGCAATCGCTTGCCACTGGATGTGTTGGTGATCGATGAAGCCTCCATGATCGATCTGGAGATGATGGCCAATCTGCTGGATGCGCTGCCGACTCATGCGCGACTGGTATTACTGGGTGATAAGGACCAACTGGCTTCTGTTGAGGCCGGTGCGGTACTGGGGGACCTGTGTCGGGACGCCGAGGAGGGTTGGTACAGCCCCCGGACCCTGGCCTGGCTGGAGTCGGTCAGCGGTGAAAACCTGGCGGCCAGTGATCTGCGGCAAGACCTCGATGGCACTCATGCCTTGGCCCAGCAAGTGGTCATGCTCAGGCATTCGCGGCGCTTCGGTGAGGGCAGTGGGATCGGTCAACTGGCGCGTCGGGTCAACCAGCAACAACCGGAACAGGCCCGTCAACTGCTGCTCGAAGGCGAATTCACCGACCTGTTTTCCCTGGCGCTGAGGGGCGAACACGATGGGGCGCTGGAGCGCTTGTTACTCGACGGCAAGGCAGAAGGGCCGAAGGGTTATCGGCATTACTTGAGCCTGTTGCGTCAGCGCCGCCCGGCCATTTCCCGACCGCTTGAGGACAGCTGCTGGACCGATTGGGCTCGGGAAGTGCTGTCGGCTTTCGACGAGTTCCAGCTGCTTTGTGCCGTACGCAAAGGCCCGTGGGGCGTCGCGGGGTTGAACCAGCGCATCACCGCCGCGCTACTCAAGGCCCAGCTTATCGACAGCGATCATCAATGGTACGAAGGGCGCCCGGTTCTGATGACCCGCAACGACTACGGGTTGGGCCTGATGAATGGCGATATCGGTATCGCGCTCAAGCTGCCCGAGCGTGAGGGGCCAGACGCCGGCAAGCAGGTTCTGCGGGTGGCGTTCCCTCGTAACGATGGCCAGGGCGGTGTGCGTTTCGTCCTGCCCAGTCGCCTGAACGATGTAGAAACTGTCTTTGCCATGACGGTGCACAAATCCCAAGGTTCGGAGTTCGCCCATACGGCTTTGATTCTTCCGGATGCGCTGAACCCGGTGCTGACGAAAGAATTGGTGTACACCGCCATTACTCGGGGCAAGCAGTGGTTCAGTCTGATTGAGCCGCGAGCGGGCGTCTTTGAAGAGGCGGTTCAGCGCAAGGTCAAGCGCTTGAGCGGGTTGATGCTGGCGCTGGAAGGAGCTGTCTGAGCGATCGACTTTCGCGATTCAGTGCCCAGGGCGGCTGTTCTGCACGCTTGTGTCGTAAGCGTCGTAGGGCGCTGCCTCGCTGGCTTTTTGGCACTGTGCTATCTTTCCGGCACTTATTGCATCGACCAAGAGACTTTCCATGAGTGTGGCTGTTCAGGAGACAGTGCGCCGCAAGGGCTGGAGGCAATATTTGCTTGCCGGCCTGCTGTGCTTACTGGCGCCTGTGGTTGTCGCCCAGGATCAGGCCACCACGACCCGGGCTGAACAGCGGGCCGAATCCGTCACCCAGGTTGTGTTGGGAATTCTCAGCTACGCCCGCTGGCCCGTGGAACCAGCGCAATTGCAGCTGTGCATTGTCGGGCCGACTCAATACACAGACGATTTGGTCAAGGGTACGACTCAGGCCACTGGCCGGCCTGTGACTGTGCAGCGGGTGCTGGCCGACCACCCCAGTATTGCCACTGATTGCAACGCGATCTACATCGGCAGATTGACCCATGACGAGCGCACCCGGCTGTTCGCGTCCTTGATCGGTAAACCTGTGTTGAGCATCAGTGAAGGTGGCGATCAGTGCACCGTCGGTAGCCTGTTCTGTCTGCGGGTCGCTGACGAACAGGTCTCGTTCGAGGTCAACCTGGATTCGGTGGCGCGCAGTGGCGTGCGCATTCACCCCAGCGTTTTACAGCTTTCACGTCGCAGGCCAGCAGCCCCATGAATCTGCCCACGGCACGGATCCGTCCCACACTGGGCTCGGTCATTGGTCGCGGTCACCTGATTGTCGCGTTGGTGGCGATCACCATGGCCAGTGTCTCCCTGACGTTGCTTGGTGTACTGGCGCTGCGAGTCTATGCCGATCACAACCTGCACCTGATCGCCCGCTCGATCAGCTATACCGTTGAAGCGGCCGTGGTGTTCGATGACTCAGTGGCGGCGACCGAGGCGCTGGCTGTGATTGCCTCCACCGAAGAGGTCGCCGATGCCGAGGTGTTCAACGAGCATGGGCGTCTGCTGGCTCGCTGGCAGCGACCGGAAACCGGCTTGTTGTCGGAATTGGAAAGGCACATCGCCAAAACCTTCCTGGAAAAGCCCATCAGCCTGCCAATCATCCATCAGGGACAGAATATAGGCGCAGTTCTACTGTCGGGGCATGGCGGCAGCCTTTTGCGGTTTTTGCTTAGCGGCCTGGCGGGAATTGTCCTGTGCACGGCGGTGAGCGCCTGGGTGGCGTTGTATCTGGCGCGGCGTCAGTTACGCGCAATCACCGGGCCGCTGCGCAGCCTCGCCGAGGTGGCCCATGCCGCGCGCAGCGAGCGCGCCCTCGACCGACGCGTACCGCCGGCCGCTATCGCCGAACTGGATAACCTGGGCAATGACTTCAACGCGCTGCTTGATGAGCTGGAGTCCTGGCAAACCCACCTGCAAAGCGAAAACGAAACCCTGGCTCACCAGGCCAGTCACGACAGCCTGACCGGATTGCCGAATCGGGCATTTTTCGAAGGCCGGCTGATCCGTGCACTGCGCAATGCCAACAAACTCGACGAGCAGGTCGCCGTGCTCTATCTGGACAGTGACCGGTTCAAGGGTATCAACGATAACTTCGGCCATGCTGCCGGTGATGCGGTGCTGACGGCGGTGGCGACACGGGTCCGGGCGCAGTTGCGTGAAGGTGACCTGGTGGCGCGCCTGGGCGGTGACGAATTTGCCGTGCTGCTTGCACCCTTGCACCGGACCGAGGATGCCGAACGGATTGCCGAGAAAATCATCGCCAGCATGGAAATGCCCATTCAATTGCCCGGCAATGCCTCGGTGCTGACCTCTCTGAGTGTCGGCATCGCCGTTTATCCTGATCATGGCGCTACACCAGGCGCCTTGCTCAATGCCGCCGATGCGGCGATGTATCAGGCCAAACGCCTCGCCAGAGGCGGTCAACACACGGCCGGGTCGGAGCACCCGGTTGCTGATCTTCACGCCAGGAGCTGACTCGTGCGCCTATATCCTCAAATCTCCCTGCAGCGTTTCGCCGCGCTTTTGTTCATCACCGTTCTGGCCCTGACCGGCTGCCAGACGACACCCCAAAAAGGTCTTACCCCGGCGCAAGTCGCCGTGCTCAAACAACAAGGGTTCGAATTGACCGATGAGGGATGGGCTTTCGGCCTGTCCGGCAAAGTACTGTTTGGCAGCGATGTGGAAACCCTCAACCCGGCCAGTACCGAGATTGTCGAGCGAATCGGCAAGGCTCTGCTGGGGGCCGGAATCGAGCGGGTGCGGATCGATGGTCATACCGACGCATCAGGCTCGCAAACCTATAACGAACAACTGTCGATACGTCGGGCCTACAGCGTGAGCAAGGTATTGATTGGCGTGGGCATGCGCGAAGAAAACGTTCAAACACGGGGGCTGGGCAGTAGCAGGCCAGTCGCCTCCAACGACACGGTCGAGGGGCGCACCGAAAACCGTCGCGTCGCCATCGTGGTCATCGCCGACTAGTCGGCGAATACCATCTCTCGGCTCTCGCCCATCAACAATGGCTGATTCTGCTCAGTCACTTCGCGGATGTAATCCCACAACAGCGTGATGCGTTTGAGCTTCCTCAAATCCTCCCGGCAGTACATCCAGAACTGCCGGGTGACGGTGATTTCCTCCGGCAGCACCGGCAGCAGGCGCGGATCCTGGGCGGCGAGGAAGCACGGCAGGATCGCCAATGATCGTCCTTGCTGCGCTGCCACGAACTGCGCAATCACGCTGGTGCTGCGCAGGTGAGCATGGGCGCCCGGCAATACATTCGCCAGATAGAGCAGCTCGGAACTGAACGCCAGATCATCCACGTAGCTGATGAACGAATGCTTGCTCAGGTCCGCCGGTCGGTGGATGGGAGGATGGCTGTCCAGGTATGGCTGGGTGGCGTAGAGCTGCAGTCGGTAGTCGCACAGTTTGCAGCACACATACGGGCCATGTTCGGGGCGTTCGAGGGCGATGACGATGTCGGCTTCGCGCTTGGAAAGGCTGATGAAGTGCGGCAGCGGCAGGATGTCCACGGAAATGGCCGGGTAGGCATCGACGAAATGACTCAGTTGCGGCGTGATGAAGAAGCTGCCGAAGCCCTCGGTACAGCCCATGCGCACGTGGCCGGACAACGCCACCCCAGAGCCTGACACCTGTTCGCAGGCCATGTGCAGGGTGCTTTCGATCGATTCGGCGTAACCCAGCAGACGCTGGCCTTCGGCGGTCAGGACAAAACCGTTGGTCCGGGATTTTTCGAACAGCAGCGTCCCCAATGACGTTTCCAGCGAGCTGATGCGTCGCGACACCGTGGTGTAGTCGACGGCCAGGCGCTTGGCCGCCGTGCTGGCCTTGCGGGTGCGGGCCACTTCGAGGAAAAACTTGAGGTCGTCCCAATTCAGCGACCCCAGGGAGGTGATGTTTTTTTGCATGATGGACCGGTTTTTATGTGCGTTCTTATTAGAAGTTTGCACATCTATACTCCAAAAACCGTCTCATCACCAAGGTGTCTGTCTATGCACCTTGATCTGTGCTGAACCAGCGCTCTCTATAAGAACAAGTCCCGGAGGCCAGCATGAACGTTTCCCTTACGCCCAGCGACACTGCCCTGCAAACCGTCAAATTGTTGATCGACGGCGAGTGGGTTGAATCCCAGTCCAGCGAATGGCACGACATCGTCAACCCGGCCACCCAGCAGGTACTGGCGAAAGTCCCGTTCGCCACCGCATCGGAAGTCGATGCCGCCATTGCCGCCGCCCAGCGTGCTTTCCAGACCTGGAAGCTGACCCCCATCGGCGCGCGGATGCGCATCATGCTCAAGCTCCAGGCACTGATTCGCGAGCACTCCAAACGCATCGCCGCTGTACTGAGCGCCGAGCAGGGCAAGACTATCGCTGATGCCGAGGGCGATATTTTCCGTGGCCTGGAAGTGGTCGAACACGCCTGTTCCATCGGCACCCTGCAAATGGGCGAGTTTGCCGAGAACGTTGCCGGCGGCGTCGATACCTACACGTTGCGCCAACCGATTGGTGTGTGTGCGGGCATTACCCCGTTCAATTTCCCGGCGATGATTCCGCTGTGGATGTTCCCGATGGCCATCGCCTGCGGTAACACCTTCGTGCTCAAACCGTCGGAGCAGGATCCGCTGTCGACCATGCTGCTGGTGGAGCTGGCCATCGAGGCTGGTGTGCCGGCGGGCGTGCTCAACGTGGTGCATGGCGGCAAGGATGTGGTGGATGCCCTCTGCACCCACAAGGACATCAAGGCGGTTTCCTTTGTCGGCTCAACGGCGGTCGGCACCCACGTGTATGACCTGGCGGGTCGGCATGGCAAGCGCGTGCAGTCGATGATGGGCGCCAAGAACCATGCGGTGGTGTTGCCTGATGCCAATCGCGAACAGACCCTCAATGCTTTGGTCGGCGCCGGTTTCGGGGCGGCGGGCCAGCGTTGCATGGCCACTTCGGTGGTGGTCATGGTGGGCGCGGCCAAGCAATGGCTGCCCGAGCTCAAGGCTCTGGCGCAGAAGCTCAAGGTCAACGCCGGCAGTGAGCCGGGCACGGATGTCGGCCCGGTCATTTCCAAGCGGGCCAAGGCGCGGATTCTTGAATTGATCGAGAGTGGCGTACAGGAAGGGGCGAAGCTGGAACTTGATGGCCGTGACATCAGCGTGCCGGGTTTCGAGCAAGGCAACTTCGTCGGCCCGACCCTGTTTTCCGGCGTGACTACCAAGATGCGTATTTACACCGAAGAAATCTTTGGTCCGGTGTTGGTGGTGCTGGAAGTCGACACCCTTGATCAAGCAATCGCCCTGGTCAATGCCAATCCGTTTGGCAACGGCACCGGCCTGTTCACGCAAAGCGGGGCGGCGGCGCGTAAATTCCAGAGCGAAATCGACGTCGGCCAGGTGGGGATCAACATCCCGATTCCAGTACCTGTGCCGTTTTTCAGCTTCACCGGCTCCCGTGGTTCGAAGCTTGGCGACCTGGGCCCATACGGCAAACAAGTGGTGCAGTTCTACACTCAGACCAAGACCGTTACCGCACGCTGGTTCGATGATGACAGCGTCAATGACGGTGTGAACACCACCATCAATCTGCGTTAAGGAGCCGGACATGAAGATCGCATTTATCGGTCTGGGCAACATGGGCGCCCCCATGGCGCGCAATCTGCTCAAGGCCGGCCACTCGCTGAACCTGTTCGACCTGAACCAGACGGTGCTGGCTGAACTGGCCACATTGGGCGGCACCATCAGCGCCTCACCTCGCGATGCGGCCCAGGGCGTGGCCCTGGTGATCACCATGTTGCCGGCTGCTGCCCATGTACGCAGCGTCTGGCTGGGTGACGACGGTGTACTGGCCGGCATCGCCGCCGGTACGCCCGCGGTGGATTGCAGCACCATCGACCCGCAGACCGCTCGCGATGTTGCCGCCGCAGCCGCCAAACAAGGCGTAGCAATGGCCGACGCGCCAGTCTCCGGCGGCACCGGTGGCGCAGCGGCCGGCACGTTGACCTTCATGGTGGGTGCCACTGCTGAATTGTTCGCCACCCTGCAACCGGTGCTGGCGCAGATGGGCCGTAATATCGTGCATTGCGGCGACGTCGGCACCGGGCAGATCGCCAAGATCTGCAACAACCTGCTGTTGGGGATTTCCATGGTAGGCGTCAGCGAAGCCATGGCCCTGGGCGATGCCTTGGGGATCGATACGCAGGTACTGGCCGGGATCATCAACAGCTCAACAGGCCGTTGCTGGAGTTCGGACACCTACAACCCGTGGCCTGGCGTGATCGAAACAGCACCGGCGTCCCGTGGCTACACCGGGGGCTTTGGTGCCGAGTTGATGCTCAAGGACCTGGGCCTGGCTACCGAAGCGGCGCGGCAGGTTCATCAGCCGGTGGTGCTAGGCGCGGTTGCGCAGCAGTTGTACCAGGCGATGAGTCAGCGGGGCGAGGGCGGCAAGGATTTTTCGGCGATTGTTAACAGCTATCGCAAGCCGCAATAAGAGCTGGGGCATCGACGCCACAGAGCCTGTGCAATTTGGAAAGCTGTTTTCCGAGAGACCATGTCGGGTGGTCTCTCGGTTTTTTGTTTCAGGCGAAGACGAAGTATTTACGCACGGTCTCGACCACTTCCCACGTGCCTTTCATGCCAGGCTCGATGACGAAGATGTCACCGGCCCGCAGATGGATCGGCTCCATGCCATCGGGGGTGATGATGCAGTAGCCTTCCTGGAAATGGCAGTACTCCCACTTCACATAGTCCACGCGCCACTTGCCCGGTGTACAGATCCAGGTGCCCATGATCTTGCTGCCGTCTTCGCTGGTGTAGGCGTTGAGGTTGACGGTGTGCGGATCGCCTTCGAGTTTTTCCCATTTGCAGGCATCGAGTACGGGCAGCGGATGGGTATCGCGCAGGACGGTGATGGGGGCGGTCATGTGAACTCCGAAAGGGACAGAAGAGAGCAGGCACCCTAACGCGCGACATGATCGGGCAGATGCCTGTGCTCGACACCGGCCTATCCAGAAGCGCGCATCAGCGAGCGGTCAGGTGCGTGGCAAGGGCTTTGGCGTAGGCGGGCAAGTTGTCGAAGCGGCGGGCGCACAGCCGCAGTGAGCGTTGAGCCCAGGCCTCTTGCAGCGAGACCCATTGCCAGGAAGGTTCGGGCGGGCGCCGCGCGATCGCGGCCTTTGGCACGATGGCAATGCCCGCACCATGAGCGACCATGCGAATCACGCCATCAAAACCGTCGGCGCGAATGCGAATGTGCATGCGTCGTCCGGTGTGCAGCGCCTGTTCTTCGAGGTAAATCGCCAGCGCACTGGACGCGTTCAGGCCTACATAATCATGGCCGAGGGTCTCATTGAAACTCAGCAGGCGACCATCAGCCAGGGGATGTTCCGAGGGCAGGATCAATACCAGCGGATCATCGCGGAAGGGCCGGGTTTCAAGGCCGGCGATGTCCACCGCGTCGGAGATGATACCCAGGTCCGCCGCACCCTGACGCAGCGCATGGGTGATCCGTGAACTGGGCAATTCCTGCAGATCGATGTCGAGGTTGGAATGGGCCTTGAGAAAGTCGGCCAGCAATTCCGGCAGGTATTCGGTCATGGCGCTGGTGTTGCACAACAACCGCACCCGGCCTTTGACGCCGCGGGCGTATTCGCCGAGGTCCTGTTGCAGGTGTTCGGCATGTTGCAGCAACACCCGGGCATGTTGCGCCAGTGCCTGGCCGGCCGATGTGGGTGTTACACCGCGCCGCCCGCGTTCGAGCAATTCAATCCCCAGGGAGGCCTCCATGGCCCGGACCCGGGCACTGGCCGCTGCCAGGGAGAGATGGCTGCGGGCAGCGCCGGCAGTGATGTTGCCGGTGTCGAGGATGTGCAGGTAGAGGCGCAGGTCGGTGAGGTCGAAGTGCATGGGGGATGTGATCCTGTGCCGGGTTCTGGGGTGTCTGGAACATTGTCATCGCGAGCAGGCTCGCTCCCACGAGAACAATGCAGGATCCAAGGTGGGAGCGAGCCTGCTCGCGATGGCGTCTACAGCCTCAGCAAATTCTTCAGCCTCTTGCTCGGCCAGAGGCTATCTCAGTATATGGCAGATTCAAAACCCGACCGCCAGGGCCCACGATAGCCCCATGAACACACTCATGGCTTTCTATCAAAATCTTGGCCCTGCCCTTTCTTTGCTGGTCATAGGCACTTTCCTGCTGGCCGGCACCATCAAGGGTGTGATCGGCCTCGGCCTGCCGACCATTTCCATGGGCCTGCTCGGCCTGGCTATGGCTCCGACACAGGCTGCGGCGTTGCTCGTCATCCCGGCCACGCTGACCAATATCTGGCAACTGACCTTTGGCGGTCATCTGCAAACCCTGATCAGGCGCTTGTGGCCACTGTTGCTGGCGATTTGCATCGGCACCGCTCTGGGCACGTTGTGGTTCGATACGGTGGGGGGACCTTGGGCGGTGCGAGCATTGGGTGGCGCGTTATTGCTGTACGCGCTGAGCGGGCTGTTGCTGCCGACATTGCGGGTCGCTGCCAGTGTTGAGCCGTGGGCAGCGCCGTTGTGCGGTCTGCTCACTGGCCTCATCACTTGTGCGACGGGTGTGTTCGTCATTCCGGCGGTGCCGTACCTGCAAGCGTTGGGCTTGAGCAAGGACGAACTGGTGCAGGCGTTGGGGTTGTCATTCACGGTTTCGACACTGGCCCTGGCGGCCGGCCTGCTGTGGCGCGGCGCCTTGGGCGGTGGCGAATTAAGTGCTTCGGTGCTGGCCCTGGCGCCAGCGCTGTTGGGGATGTGGCTGGGGCAATGGCTGCGTCAGCGCATCAGCGCCGTGCTGTTCAGGCGGGTGTTTTTCATTGGCCTCGCTGTGCTCGGCGGCCATTTGCTGATCAGCGGCTAGCCGAGGACGGGCTGAGCATGTCGACGCGGCGGATCTCGAAATCGCGCTCCAGGTATTCCATGCGCTGCTCAAAAAACTGCTTCATGTGCGGCAGGTTCGAATGCACGTCCAGATGAGCCTGGGATTGCCAGATCTCATAGAAGATAAACAGGGTCGGGTCTTGCCGGTCTCGCAGCATGTGATATTCGATGCAACCGGGTTCGGCACGGCTCGGTTCCACGTAGGCACGAAACAGCGTTTCGAAGGCTTCGGCTTTTTCCGGACGGGTCTTGGCGTGCAGGATGAAACCGTGCAATTCGCTCATCGGAGAGGCTCCTGAATAAAAGTATGCGAATGCTACGGCAAGAATTGGCTACCTATTCGTGCGTATAGGTCAAATCAGTTTTGCCGTTGCAGTGCTTACTCCGCCGCAAGCTCATCGGTACTCTGCCGCCATCATTTTCAATCTTTCCATTGGGTGACCGTTCAACCGTGTCCCCTGGAATCCGATGAGGCTCTCCATGAAAAAAGTCCTGCTGCTCAACGGTGGTAAACAATTCGCTCACTCCGACGGTCGCTATAACGCCACCCTCCATGATGCGGCGGTCAGCGTGTTGGACCGTGGCGGGTTCGATGTGAAAACCACGTTCATCGACGGTGGTTACGACATCAAGGAAGAAGTTGCCAAATTCCTCTGGGCCGACGTGATCATTTACCAGATGCCAGGCTGGTGGATGGGCGCGCCGTGGACCGTCAAGAAATACGTCGATGAGGTCTTCACCGAAGGCCATGGCAGCCTCTATGCCAGCGACGGCCGCACCCGCTCCGATGCTTCGCAGAAATACGGCAGCGGTGGCTTGTTACAGGGCAAGCAATACATGTTGTCGTTGACCTGGAACGCCCCGCAGCAAGCCTTCGATGACCCGACCGACTTCTTTGAAGCCAAGGGTGTGGACGCTGTGTACTTTCCGTTCCACAAGGCCAACCAGTTCCTGGGCATGAGCGGATTGCCAACCTTCCTGTCTGTGGACGTGATGAAACGCCCGAATATCGAGGCCGATGTGGCGCGTTATGAGCAGCACTTGATTGAGGTGTTCGGCCTGAAGGCGTGACCTTTCTTTTGTCACGTATCCCGATACTATCCTGGGGCTCGGGTCCGCTTTGCGGCCCGGCGGGGATAGATTCCCTCGCCACAAGAGAGCGCAGTCGACAGGGGGATACGTGAAAGCCAGATCCGACGAATTACAGATTTTCGTCTGCGTGATCGAGTGCGGTTCGATATCCGCCGCCGCCGAGCAGGTCGGGCAGACGCCGTCTGCGGTCAGTCGCACCTTGTCGCGCCTGGAAGCCAAGCTCGATACCACGCTGATCAACCGCACCACGCGGCGCATGGACCTGACCGAAGAGGGCAAGTATTTCTTCGAGCAGGCCAAGGGCATTCTCGACCAGATGGATGAGCTGGAGGAGCGCCTGTCGTCTCGCCAGAAAAACCCGGCGGGGCGGTTGCGGATCAATGCGGCTTCGCCTTTCATGTTGCACGCTATCGTGCCGCATATCGAAGAGTTCCGCGGGCTCTACCCGGATATCCAGCTCGAACTCAACAGCAACGACCTGATCATCGATTTGCTCGAGCAAAGTACCGACATAGCGATCCGCATCGGCACCCTCAGCGACTCGACGCTACATGCCCGATCCCTGGGGTGCAGTCCGCTGCATATCCTGGCCAGCCCGGCCTATCTGAAGCAGCACGGTACACCTGCCACTGTCGCCGAACTGGCCCGGCATGCACTGTTGGGGTTTGCCCAGAATGAGGGCCTCAATCAGTGGCCGCTGCGCCACGAGCACGGTGATCGTTGGCCGATCCAGCCTGCCATCAGCGCGTCCAGTGGCGAAACCGTGCGTCACTTGGCGCTGCAAGGGCAGGGCATAGCGTGCCTGTCGGACTTCATGACCCGTGAAGACATCCGTGCCGGCCAGCTCAAGGTGCTGCTGGCCGATGCCAACAGCGGATATCGCCAACCGATCAACGCAGTGTATTACCGCAACTCCCAACTGGCCCTGAGGATCCAGTGCTTTCTGGACTTTATCCAGGGCAAGCTCGCCGAATACGCCTCGCGGGAATTCAAAGGCTGATTCGTGGCTTCAAGGCGAGTGTGGTTTGGGTTCGGGGGCTGGCCGATGCGCGTACGTCGGTGAGCGGCTGTGAAGCGGCGCTCGTTTGTCGTCAGCCGCGCAGATGAGTCAGCGGCAGTTCGGTGCTGTTGAGCACCTGGTTCAACACGAAGCTGGACCGCACACTGGTGACCCCATCAATCCGGGTCAGGTGCCCCAGCAGCAGTTTCTGATAATGGTCCATGTCCGGCACCACGACCTTGAGCTGGTAATCCGCATCCATGCCGGTCACCAGGCTGCATTCCAACACCTGGGGCAAATTGCGGATGGCGGCTTCGAAGTTCTCGAAACGTTCAGGGGTGTGGCGGTCCATGCCGATGAGCACGTAGGCCGTCAGGCTCAGGCCGAGCATTTTGCGGTCGAGCAGGGCGACCTGACGGGTAATGTAGCCGTCGTCTTCCAATTGCTTGACCCGCCGCGAGCAGGGGGACGGCGACAGGCCGATGCGTTCGGCCAGCTCCTGATTGGAGATGCGCGCGTCGCGCTGCAATTCCGCCAGAATGCTCAGGTCGTAACGGTCGAGTTTGCTCATTGGTCGGGCCTTTGTCTGGATAATTGCTGGATATTATCTATCGCAGGTAAAAAATTGCGCAAGTGATGTTTATTTACGCAATCTTCGCAATCATTCGTCGGTGCTCCGAGCCTATTCTTATCACCAAGATCACTGCTCGGACAAACAGTCCAGTGCGGCCCGCCTAATCCGGCCGGCCGCGGTCGCAGCACCCACCGGTGTCTGGCAGACCCCCGAGCTGCACACTGTCCAGAAGACGGCGTGAGGTGAGCCGACGTCAAAAGCGTCGCGCACGGACGAAGTTCTCAAGGGGAGGCCGACGGGCCTCCCTTTTTTATGCCTGCGAAATAATGGCGGCGACTGATAACCTGTCGCAGAACCGGCCTAGGCTTTTCCAGTCTCATTCATCAGGCCCTGAACCGTTGTGAGGAATTTCATGAAGTCGCGCATCTGGCGTTTGGCAGGTGTTGGTCTGTTGTGGGCAAGTGTCAGTGCGCAGGGAGTGGCCGACGATCAGCAAAATCGTGGCGGCCCGGACGGGCGAGGTGGCAATGGCCAGGGTTATTCAGGCCAACCCCGGCCACAGAGCAACGAGATCATTCGCGGCGACAACAGCCGCCAGTTTGAGGTCCAGCCTCACGCTCAAGGCGGCCAGCCCTACAACCGCCCGCCGCAAGACCCCAATGGTCGTCCGCCGCAGCCACCGGGTAACAGCCTGCCGATCCAGGGCCGCCCCGACAGCGTGACCCAGACTCAGGAGCCGAGGCCGGGTTACTACCGCGATATTCCGCGCCGCAGTGATGGTTATCCGAGCGGTGGGCCACGCCCCAGCCATGACTCTCGCCCTGATCAGCACTGGTCCGGTCGGCCGGACGGTCATGGCAACGGCTGGGGGCCGGGGCCGCAATATCGTCCTGGGTATGTAATCGATCGTTTTCCGGATCGTCACTACCGCGTGCCTTACCGTGGCCATGACTATTTTTATTCGGGCGGTTACTGGTATCGCCCCCAAGGGCCGCGCTATATCGTGATTGAGCCGCCGCGCGGAATCCGTACCCGTTATCTGCCCGATTATGCCCGGGAAGTCTGGATCGGCGGCTCGCTGTTTTTCCTCGCCGCCGGTGCCTATTACATCTACGAAGCCAACACCCGGGACTACGTCGTCGTTGACGCGCCGGTGAGCAACCCGCAACCCCAGCCCCAAGGCAACAGCTACGATGTGGTGGCTTATCCAGCCAACGGCCAGTCTCCCGAGCAGGTCAATCAGGATGGCTACGAATGCTATCGCTGGGCGGTGCAGCAGAGCGGTTTCGATCCGCGCAACTACACCTACCCACCCGCGCCGCAAGTGGTGCAGACCTATCGCCAAGCCCAGGGGAGTTGCTTGAGCAGTCGTGGGTATCAGGTGACGTACTGATCACTCGAAAGAAAAACACTCCCCTGTGGCGAGGGAGCTTGCTCCCGCTCGGTTGCGCAGCGACCGTAAAATCTTGGGCCTGCTGCGCAGGCCAGCGGGAGCAAGCTCCCTCGCCACGGGGTTCTGTGTTCGGCGTCAGGCGCTGGTGCGCTTCACCACTTCCGACGGATCGGCATGCACCAACACTTCCGCCTTCGGATAGGCGCGGTGTATGGCATCGGCGGCCTGGTCGCTGATGCCGTGGGCTACTGACAGGGTCAGTTCTCCCGGCAGTTCCAGATGCAGTTGCACGAACCAATGGTTACCTGAGATCCGCGTGCGCAGATCGTGGGCACCCAGTACCCCGGGCACCGCGCAGGCCAGTTCCAGCATGCGCTGACTGACGTCGGGCGGCAGTTCCTCATCCATCAATACCGCGAAGCTTTCCCGGGCGATCTGGATCGCGCTCCACAGGATGTAGACGGCGATGCCCAGGCCGAACCAGGCATCCAGTTGATGCCAGCCCAACCCGGCCAGCACCAGGGCGACCAAGATGCTGCCGTTGAGCAACAGATCCGAGCGATAGTGCAGCGAGTCAGCGCGCACGGCGTTGGAGCCGGTGGCGCGGACGACCCGATGTTGCAGCGCCAACAAGGCCAGGGTCAGCCCCAGGGAGAATACGATCACGCCGACACTGAGCCAGGCCGCTTCCACCGGGACCGGGTTTTTCAGACGCTCAAACGCCTGTAGCGCAATCAACACGGCACTGCCGCCGATGAACAATGCCTGGGCCATGCCGGCCAGGGACTCGGCTTTGCCGTGGCCGTAACGATGGTCCTCGTCGGCGGGGCGCAATGCGTAATGCACCGCCAGCAGGTTGAGCAGCGACGTGACGCCGTCCAGCGCCGAGTCGGTCAGGCCGGCGAGCATGCTCACCGAGCCGCTCAGCCACCAGGCCAGTGCCTTGGCAATGACCAGAATAAGCGCCACGGCCACCGAAGCACGGGTGGCCAGACGCAGCAGACGGGCATGTTCGGTGCTGGTGGTCATGGCGCGGTCGTTCCTTCAATAGCGCCCATCACGCGGCCGGTTTAAGCCCGAGGGCGGCCAGTTGCTGGGCGTTGCCCTTGCTTTGGATCAAACGTGGGTCGTCCAGGGGGAAACTGCGGCCCAGTTCGCTCTCCAAAATCGCTTGCAGCTTTTGGTTGTTGACGCTGCCGTCGGCGTTGATCGCCGGCTTGAGTTTTTCTGGCTCGATCTGGACGCTTCTGCCGGGCTCGAAATAAATCGCCCCGGTGGCGAAGTCCACGGCGAACGCGATCAGGCCGGGGATGATGTAGAACAGCAGGCCGACGGCGTCCAGCGCGGCAATCGCCGGGTCGATCTTGCCGTCGATCTGGCCGCGACGGTCGGGGTAGAAGATCGAGCCGCAGGCGCTGATCTGGGTCAGCAGGGAGGCGACCAGAACGCCGCCGATCACGCGAAAGGGAATACGCATAGCAATCTCCTGAGCAGGTAAAGGCGTTGCTGGTTGGAGTCCAGACCACGCTAAACAGTTCGCCGTTATACTCGGCCCTCTGTTTTGGAGCCAGCATGATTTCTTTGCCGATTGATGAAGTTTTACCTGCCCTGCGTCAAGCCTTGGCGTCGCGTCACGAAGCCGTGCTCGAAGCGCCGCCCGGCGCTGGTAAAACCACCCGCGTCCCCTTGGCCCTGTTGAATGAGTCCTGGCTGGCCGGGCAGACGATTCTGATGCTTGAGCCCCGGCGCCTGGCGGCACGGGCGGCGGCCGAGCGACTGGCCAGCGAGCTGGGGGAAAAGGTCGGTGAAACCGTCGGCTACCGAATTCGTCTCGACAGCAAGGTGGGCCCCAAGACCCGCATTGAAGTGGTCACCGAAGGCATCCTCACCAGGCGCTTGCAGGACGACCCGGCGCTGGAGGGCGTGGGCCTGCTGATTTTTGATGAATTCCACGAACGCAGTCTCGACGCCGACCTGGCCCTGGCCTTGAGTCTCAATGGCCGCGAGCTGTTTCGCGACGACCAGCCGCTGAAAATCCTCCTGATGTCCGCGACGCTGGAAGGCGAGCGTCTGGCCGGGTTGTTGAACGACGCGCCGATCCTGCGCAGTGAGGGGCGCATGTTCCCGGTGACGGTGCGCTGGGGCCGGCCGTTCCAGCCCGGCGAGTTCATCGAGCCGCGCCTGGTGCAGACCGTGCTCGAAGCGCTGCACGATGAAACCGGCAGCGTGCTGGTGTTCTTGCCTGGGCAAGCGGAGATCCGCCGGGTTCATCAGCAACTGGCCGATGCCTTGGGTGAAGGCGGCAATGTGCTGCTCTGTCCGTTGCATGGCGAGCTGGACCTCGCCGCCCAACGCGCGGCCATCGACCCGGCGCCGCCCGGCCAGCGCAAAGTGGTGCTGGCCACCAACATCGCCGAAACCAGCCTGACCATCAATGGCGTGCGGGTGGTGATCGATGCCGGATTGGCGCGAGTGCCACGTTTCGATCCGGGCAGCGGCATGACCCGCCTCGACACCCAGCGGATTTCCCGGGCCAGCGCCACTCAGCGGGCCGGGCGGGCCGGGCGTCTGGAGCCGGGGGTGTGCTATCGGTTGTGGTCCGAAGACCAGCACGAACAACTGGCCGCTTATGGCAGCGCAGAGATTCTTTCGGCGGACCTGGCCGGGCTGGCTCTGCAATTGGGGCGTTGGGGCGTGACGCCGCAGCAATTGGTCTGGCTCGACATCCCGCCCACCGCCGCTTATGCCCAGGCGCAGGAGCTGCTGCAACGCCTGGGCGCGCTGGACGGCGAGCAACTGACCCGTCATGGCCAAGCCATGGCTGAACTGCCGGCTCACCCACGCATCGCGCATTTGTTGCTGCGCGGGCAGTCGCTGGGGCTGGCGGACATGGCGTGCAACGTCGCGGCGCTGTTGGGGGAGCGAGACATTCTGCGCGGCGCCGGGGCGGACCTGCACACGCGCCTGGCGTTGCTGTCTGGTGAAGAGCGGGCGGCCCGTGGCGCCCAGGGCGGGGTGCAGCGGGCGCGGCAACTGGCCCGGCAATATCGCGGTTACCTGCGGGGCAAGGCCGAAGACGCCGTCGCCGACCCCGAACATCCGCGCTGGCTGGGCGCTTTACTGGCGTTGGCCTACCCGGATCGCGTCGCTCAACAGCGGCGGCCCGGCGGGGCGGAGTATCGCCTGGCCAACGGCCGTGCAGCGTTGTTTGCCGAAACGGACAGCCTGATGAAACAGCCGTGGCTGGTGATCGCCGACCTGGGCAGCCGTCAGGGGCAGCGGGAAGAACGGATCTACCTGGCGACGGACTTCGATCCGGCGCTGTTTGATTCGGTGCTGGCCGAACAGGTGCGCACGGTGGATCAACTGGATTGGGACGAGCGTGAGGGCGTGCTGCGGGCCGAGCGCCAGCGCAAGGTCGGCGAACTGGTGCTCAGCCGTGAGCCACTGACCGGGCTGGATGAGTCGGCGCGCAGCCAGGCGCTGGTGAACCTGGTACGGCGCAAGGGACTGGAGTTGCTGCCCTGGACGCCGGAGCTGCGGCAATGGCAGGCGCGGGTGGCACTGTTGCGCCGGCTCGATCTGGAGGCCAAGAGCGAGAGTGATTGGCCAGATGTCAGCGACGGGGCGCTACTGAACACGCTTGAGCAATGGTTGATGCCGTACCTGGGACGCGTGTCACGCCTCAGTCATTTCGCCAACCTGGACCTGTCGAGTATCGTCCACAACCTGCTGCCCTGGCCCTTGCCGCAACGGCTGGATGAATGGGCACCCCATCATCTGAGCGTGCCCTCGGGCTCGTCGATTCGCCTGGACTACAGCGAACACCCGCCGATTCTCGCGGTACGCTTGCAGGAACTGTTCGGCCTGGCCGACACCCCACGCATTGCCGGCGGCCGACAGGTCGTCAAACTGCACCTGTTGTCACCGGCGCGGCGACCGGTGCAGGTGACCCAGGATCTGGCGAATTTCTGGCGCAGCACCTATGCCGAAGTAAAGAAAGACCTCAAGGGACGTTATCCCAAGCATTACTGGCCGGACGATCCGCTCGTGGCCGAAGCCACGGCCCGGATCAAACCCCGCAAGTGATAAACCGCCGGTTTGGCCCGCCAGCAAGGGGGCGCAGATGGTAGATTCACCGACCCATCAACTGCTTTATACGCAGTCCCGGTTACTTGGCTTCAGATTCGGAACAGTTCATGGCAAAGAAACCAGCAACGCCCACCTCCCAGGCACCGATGACCGTGGCCACCAGGGGTTCGAGCCTGACGTTGATCGATGTGGCAAAGATTGCAGGCGTCTCGCCAATGACCGTTTCCAGGGCTTTGCATCGCCCGGAACTGGTGAGCGAGAACACGCGGGAGAAGGTCCGCGAAGCGGTGCGCCAATCGGGCTATGTGCCGAACATGCTGGCGGGTAGCCTGGCGAGCAACAAAAGTCGTCTGGTGGCGATTTTCCTTCCAACCATCGCTAACTCCATTTTTGCAGACACCGTGCAATCGCTGATGGACCGCCTGACCCAAGCGGGCTATCAAACCCTGCTCGGTCTGACCGGCTACAGCGCGGAGCAGGAAGAGAAACTGCTTGAAGCCGTACTCGGTCGTCGTCCGGACGGCATCGTATTGACCGGTACGCTCCATACCGAATCAAGTCGCTTGCGACTCGCCCAGGCGGGAATTCCCGTGGTCGAGGCCTGGGATCTGAGTGAAGACCCTTTGGACATGCTGGTTGGCTTCTCCCATGAAAAAGTCGGGCAAGAGACCGCGCGACATTTGCTTGAAAAGGGTTACCAGCGCTTTTCCGTGGTGACCATCAGCGACCCGCGTGGCCTGCGTCGCTGCAACAGTCTTATCGCCGAGCTGCAGCGCCAGGGCATTGAGGAGATGCCGATGGAAGTCCTGGCGCCCCCCGCCACGCTGGAGGTGGGGCGAGAGGGGCTGCGGCGGCTGCTGGATCTGCCGGTACGCCCCGACATCGTGGTGTGCAGCTCCGATACCGTGGCTCAAGGTGTGTTGGCGCAAGCCGCCAGCCTCGGCTTGAAGGTGCCCGCTGAGCTGGCCGTCATGGGCTTCGGGGATCTCAGCAGCGCGGCGCAGGTTTACCCGGCGCTGTCGACCGTCAGCGTCGACGGCGGCAAGATTGGCCTGCAAGTGGCTGAGGCACTGCTTGAACGATTCGACAATCCCGGCGCCCATCTCAAACCCGTGCGAATTGACACCGGCTTCACGTTCATCGACCGCGCCAGTACCTGAGCCTGGCAGTCGATTTTCCGGGGATTAACGGGATTGAATGATTGCGCAATCAGTGTAGTATCGAGGCAAGAGACCTTCTGAAGCATCGACGAAGGTCTTTTTTATGTCTCGTGATGATTGCGCAATCATCGTCGCCTTCAGAGCCTGTCCAAGGAGAGCCCCATGCTCGTACAACAATCGCTCAAGTCCTCCGATGATGACCGAATCGCCTGGGTTCGTGTCGCTTCGGTCATCCTGCCGCTGGCCAATCCCATCAGTGATGCCAAGGTCCTTACCGGACGGCAAAAACCGATGACTGAAATCGCCATCCTGTTTGCCGAAATCGAGACCGTCGATGGGCATCAAGGCCTGGGTTTCAGTTACTCCAAGCGGGCCGGGGGGCCGGGACAATTCGCTCATGCCAAGGAAATCGCCCCGGCGCTGATCGGGGAAAACCCCAGTGACATTGCCAAACTCTGGACCAAGCTGTGCTGGGCTGGCGCGTCGGTGGGCCGCAGCGGTATGTCGACCCAGGCCATCGGGGCGTTCGACGTGGCATTGTGGGATCTGAAGGCCAAGCGCGCCAACCTGTCGCTGGCGCGCTTGCTCGGTGCTCAACGTGACTCGGTGCGTTGCTACAACACTTCCGGTGGCTTCCTTCACACCCCGCTTGATCAGTTGATGAAGAACACTGACCTTTCGCGAGAAAAGGGAATTGGCGGCATCAAGTTGAAGGTCGGGCAACCGGATTGCGCCATCGACATTGAACGGGTCAGTGCGGTGCGCAAGCACTTGGGTGACAACTTCCCGTTGATGGTGGATGCCAACCAGCAATGGGATCGCCCGACGGCCCAGCGCATGTGTCGGCAGTTTGAAGCGTACAACCTGATCTGGATTGAAGAGCCGCTGGACTGCTATGACGCTGAAGGCCATGCCGCGTTGGCGCAGCAGTTCGATACACCGATCGCCACGGGTGAAATGCTCACCAGCGTTGCTGAACATGCCGAGTTCATCAAGCAGCGCGGCGCTGATTTCCTGATGCCCGACGCGCCACGCGTAGGCGGCATCACCCCTTACCTGAAGGTCGCATCAATGGCCGAGCAGGCGGGCCTGATGCTGGCTCCCCATTTCGCCATGGAACTGCACGTTCATCTGGCAGCCGCTTATCCGACCGAGCCCTGGGTCGAGCATTTCGAATGGCTTGAGCCGCTGTTCAACGAGCGCCTGGAAACCCGCGACGGTCGGATGCTGGTGCCCACTCGCCCCGGTTTGGGACTGACGCTGAGCGAACAAGTCAAACCCTGGACGGTTCAGGAAGCCGAGACAGGTACTCGACCCTGATCAAGCGTGGGTGATTCGGACCAGCGCCACACTCGTCTGACGGCGAATGTGGCTTGGCGTCACGGCGTGGCCGGCAACAGGAATCGGGCAATCACCGGCAAATGATCGGAGATACGCAAGGTATCGTCCTGCCGCACCCGAGCCTCGACCCGCTTGATCCGAGGGCTGTAGAACAGGTAGTCGACAGTGCGGTCAGGGCCGTTGAGGCCGGGGTCGTTCGGGTAGTGGGTCAGCCAGTGGCTGCGATCGATGCCGCTGGCTTCGTTGTTGGTGGGGATCATCGGGTATTTGTCCCACAGCAGGTGCAGAGGGCTGTCGGCGGAGTAGGGCGTGCGCTGCGCGGCTGGCAGGCGCCGGTATTGGCCCAGGGGTAGCAGATTGAAGTCGCCACCGATCAGCCAGGGTTTGCCTCGCGATTCAAGTTTGTCCAGTACCTTGCTCACGGCCTTGACCTGGTTCGGCAGGGTTTCATCGGGCTGCGTGGCCCGTTCCAGGTGGGTGTTGAGCACGACCAGGTGGCCACCACTGCTCAGCGGCAGGTGACTGACCAACAAAGCGTTTTTCGGCTGGAACTGACGGCTGATGAAATTGGCCCCGGCCACCGGCAACTGCACCCGTTCCGCTTGATCGATGCGGTAACGGCTCAACGTCGCCAACTGCCGGCCGACGCTGCCGAAGATATGCGGGTCGGGGATGAAATCGGCTTTCCAGTCAAAGGCGCTGGTGCTGCACGGATACAGGTCGGTCAATCGTTCCTGCAACAACTTGAGCTGGTTCTGGTAGTCGCTGGCCTTGGCGCCGTCGTCCAGTTCCTGGAGCAACACGACGTCCGGTTGCTCGTCGCGAATGACCCTTGCCACTTCGTCGAGGCTGAAGGCCATGTCTTCGAGGGTCGGGCTTTCATCGTCACCCTGGGCCAGGTCGTGCCAGAACACGTAGCGCTTGCCGGCCAGGAACTGGACGTTCCAGGTCATCACCTTCAAGGCCTGGCCAGGCACGAGCGTTGCGGTGTTGGCGGGGCAACTGACCGGCAGTGCTTCCCGGGATTGTGGGCGCCAGGTCAGGCTATAGATCGACAGGGCGGCCAGGCCGAGAATCAACAACAGGCCCAGCAAGGTGTAGCGCAATAGACGGGTCATGGCTCGACTTAAATGGGCAATACGCAAAAGTGATCCTGAGCATAACCGAGAGCAGTTGCCGAGCCCAAGTCCGTAACCTGCGCAGCAGTCGTCAACGGCTGTCAGGTTTTTCCGCGACCAGCATGAACATCCGGAACAGCACCACGGTGGTGAACAGCTGCAGGAAACTGTGAACGCTGTCGATCAGCAAGGTGATCAACGGGTTCTGGGGCGGCGGGTACACCGACAGGCTGGCGCCCTTGAGCAGCCAGAGCGGGACCATCACGCAAAGAATGCACAACAGGATGCGCCAGAAACTGCCGCGGCTCAGGCGCAGGCTTTCCTTCATTGCTGCCAGCGGAGTCAGGCCGCGCAGCACCAGCAGGTATTCGCCAAAGGCCAGGACCACCATCAGCCAAAGGCCCGGCAGGAAGTACAACGAAATGCCCACCAGAATCAGCAACGTATTGAGTGCGGTCAGCAGGGCAAAGCGTGGCCACAGGGTCAGGGCCGTGGCGAGAAGGTCACGGGGACGGGGCGATTCACCGCGACTGCGGGCGTCGAGAAACAGAATCAGCGCGGCGGTGTAGAGCGGGTATATCAGCAGCCCGACGATCAGGCTGTAGCCGGAAAAACCTTCGGGGCCCACGACGCTGTCCACGCCTTGTTGCAGCACGGCCTCGAGGATCACCAGCGGCAGGCACAGCTGGGCGATCCGGCCAAGATGGCGTTTGAAGAAATACAAAGAGTCGCGCAGCACGTCAAACGGATTCATGAGTCGGTATCGCAGGTCAAAAAGCGGTCCGACACTTTAACCGATCAGGCGCCTGCACAAGCAAACGTAAACATCAGGTAAAGACCATTGAAACCTCTGTGCCCAGCCCCATTACTGGCTGGCACCGGTCCTGTAGGGCCGGCATGGTTTTTCTACCCGGCAATCTGATGAGGTCGCCATGAACAGCGAAGAACAAACCCTGATCGATGGACTGTTTTCACGGCTGCAACAGGCCGAAAAGGATGCAGTCCCGCGCGATGTCCAGGCCGAGGCGCGGATCAAGGAACATATGACCCGCCAGCCCGCGGCGGGCTATTTCATGACCCAGGCGATTCTGGTGCAAGAGACGGCGCTCAAAAGCCTTGACGAGCAGAACAGGCAACTGACCCAGCAGATCGAGCAGTTGCAAGCGGACCTGCAACAGGCCCGGCAACAGCCTCCTGCGCCCAGCGGTGGTGGTTTTCTCTCGAGTATTTTCGGTGGCAGCTCGCGCGACCCACGGCCAACGTCCGCTCCAGGCGCTTCGCCCGCCACCGGTGGCGGCTGGCGCGAACCGGCGCGGCCTGGCTTCAATGCGCCACCCCAGCAGAACTACGCCGCGCCGCCCGCTAACTACGGCGCCGCGCAACAGCAGGCTCCAGGGGCCGGCAGCTTCATGAGCGGCGCGCTGAAAACCGCGGCTGGTGTGGCCGGGGGCGTGATGCTCGCCCAGGGCATCAGCAGTCTGTTCCACGGTGCCCAGCAGCCTCAGGAAGTCGTCGAGGTCATCGAGCCAGAGCCGGCCCAACCGGTCAACGACACGGCAAGCAGTGACAGCGGCTGGGGCAATGACTCAAACGTCGCTGGTAACGATGCCTATGGCAACGACCAGGGCGGTTTCGCCGACGCCGACTACAGCGACGATTCATCCTTCTTCGGCGATGACGACTCCTTCGTCTGACCTGCCATTCGTCCGGGGCGCCCAGGTGCCTCGGACCGATTATTCGCGGAACATTCCTCTGGGCTGGCATACTGGGTAACTTTTCGGGCCCGCTCTGCCGGCTTGTGCATTCAAGAGGAAACGCGGTGAAAAAAATCGCAGTGTTCGCCGATGTCCAGAACCTCTACTACACCGTGCGCCAGGCTTATGGTTGCCATTTCAACTACGCGGCCTTGTGGGCCGATGTCAGCAAGCAGGGGCAGATCGTCGAGGCCTACGCGTATGCGATCGATCGCGGCGACAGCAAGCAGCAGCAATTCCAGCAGATCCTGCGCAACCTGGGGTTTGTCGTGAAGCTCAAGCCTTACATCCAGCGCAGCGACGGCTCGGCCAAGGGTGACTGGGACGTGGGCATCACCCTGGACATCATGGACGCCGCTGATCACGTTGACGAAGTGGTGTTGGCCTCCGGTGATGGCGATTTCGACATGCTGCTCGAACGCATCATCAGCAAACACGGGGTCCAGGCGGTGGCTTATGGCGTACCGGGGCTGACGGCCAACTCGCTGATTCGCGCCGCCAGCCGCTACGTGCCGATCGAAGGCGCGTTGCTGCTCAAGAATTGATTTTTACGGAGTTCAGACAGGTTTGGAACGCATCGCAGTCATCGACTTTGAAACCACTGGCATCACGCCGAGCAGCAGTTGCCGGGCCACCGAAATCGCCGTGGTGATTCTCGAACAGGGCCGGATTGTGGATCGCTATCAGAGCCTGATGAACGCCGGTGTGCGCGTGCCTGCGTTCATCGAGCAACTGACCGGCATCAGCAACGCCATGCTGTGCAGCGCCCCGCCGGCGGAAAAGGTGATGAACGAGGTCAACGAGTTCGTCGGCATCACGCCGCTGCTGGCCCACAACGCCGCATTCGACCAGAAGTTCTGGGATTTCGAGTTGGGCCGGATCAAGCGCACCCGCTTGCAGAATTTTGCCTGTTCACTGCTGCTGGCCCGGCGCCTGATGCCGACGGCGCCCAACCACAAGCTTGGCACGCTCAACACCTTCGCCGGCCTGCCCCACACGGGCCAGGCTCACCGGGCCATGGCCGACGCCGAAATGGCCGCCAACCTCACCGCGCACCTGGCGACGCAACTGCGGCAACAGCACGGGCTGCGGGAGTTGTCCCACGATTTGCTGTGCAGTTTGCAGAAAGTGCCGGCGGCGAAGATCAACGAGCACCTCAAGCGGCATCGCGGGTTCTAAACACACCACAAAACAAAAACTGTGGGAGCGAGCTTGCTCGCGATTGCGGTGTGTCAGTCAACATGAATGTTGGCTGATCCAAAGCTATCGCGAGCAAGCTCGCTCCCACAGTTTCGATCAGTGTTACTTCCCGTTACCTTCCAACTGCCCCAACGGCACCCGCTTTTCAATCGCGCTGGACAGCACGATCGAGGTCTTGCTGAAACCGAACTTGGCGATGCGGTTGATCAGCTCTTCCAGTTCCGGCATCGAGCCGACCGCCGCCTGCATGATCACGCACGGGTCGCCCGTCACCCGGTGGCATTCGGTCAGTTGCGGGATCCTGCACAGTTCATCGTAAGTCTTCTGGTTGCCGTGCTGGTTCATGCGCAGTTCGATGACGCACTGCACCGGCAAGCCGATCTTCGCCATGTCGACTTTCGCCTGGTAGCCGGTGATCACGCCGCTGGTTTCCAGCTTGCTGACCCGCTCGGCCACGGCCGGGGCCGACAGGTTCACTTTGCGGGCCAGTTCGGCATAGGACGCACGACCGTTTTCCAACAGGGCGCTGAGCAGCATGCGGTCGTATTTATCCACGGTTCGGGCTTCCAAGGGGCTGACTTTCGAAAGTACGGTTTATAACGCTGATCTCCGTGTTTTTAAAAGTGTACGGTTCGGATAAACAGGTTTTGTAACTTATTTTCCGCCTGTCGCCTTTCTAGAATAGCGTCTTTCATTGTCCTGACTTCGAGCTGACCATGCCTGGCCCACGCCGTTTCCCCTTGCCATTGATCGCTGCATTTTTTGCCTTGTACGTCATCTGGGGGTCGACCTACCTGGTGATTCGCATCGGTGTGGAGCATTGGCCGCCGCTGCTGCTGGCCGGGATTCGCTTCGTGATCGCCGGCTCGCTGATGTACGGTTTCCTGCGCTGGCGCGGGGCGCCGGCCCCGACTTGGGCGCAGTGGAAGGCGGGGGCTGTCATCGGCGTGTTGTTGCTCAGTTTCGGCAATGGCGCGGTCAGTGTCGCTGAACACACGGGTGTGGCGTCCGGGGTGGCGGCGCTGGCCGTGGCGACGGTGCCGTTGTTTACCTTGCTCTGCGGATATTTCTGGGGCGCCCGTAATACCCGTCTGGAGTGGGCGGGGATTGTGCTGGGGTTGATCGGCATTGCCATGCTCAACCTCGGTTCCAACCTGCAATCGAGCCCATTGGGCGCGACCTTGCTGCTGTTCGCGGCGGCGTCCTGGGCCTTCGGTTCGGTGCTGAGCAAGCACTTGCCGCTGCCGGCGGGGGCGATGGCCAGTGCCGTGGAAATGCTGGTGGGCGGTGTGGTGCTATTGATCGGCAGCGTGGCCAGCGGCGAACACCTGGACAGCATGCCGCCGCTGGAAGGCTGGATCGCGCTGGCTTACCTGACCTGCTTCGGTTCGATCATTGCCTTCAACGCCTACATGTACCTGCTCAAGCACGTACGTCCGGCGGCGGCCACCAGCTATGCCTACGTCAACCCGGCGGTGGCGGTGTTGCTGGGCATTGTGTTCGCCGGTGAAACCATCGGGATCGAAGAGGCCCTGGCGATGTTGGTGATCATCAGTGCCGTGGTGTTGATTGGATTGCCCCAGTGGCGCAAACCCAAGCCTGCGCCGGCCGAATCCTGATTTAGGGTAAACTGCCGCGCATTGCACACCTTGCGCTGATTTTCCTACGGTACTTCCATGACTTTCGCCACCCTTGGCCTGATCGAACCCTTGCTGCGCGCCCTCGAGACGCTCGGCTACCAGACCCCAACCCCGGTGCAGGCCCAAGCCATGCCGGCGGTGTTGGCCGGTCGCGACCTGATGGCCGCGGCCCAGACCGGCACCGGCAAGACCGCCGGTTTCGCCGTGCCGCTGTTGCAGTTGCTGACTACCGAGGGGCCGAAGGTCAGCGCCAACTCGGTACGGGCGCTGATTCTGGTGCCGACCCGTGAACTGGCCGAGCAGGTCCACGAAAGCGTGCGCCAATACGCGCAAAACCTGCCGTTGAGCACCTATGCGGTGTACGGCGGTGTCAGCATCAACCCGCAGATGATGAAGCTGCGCAAAGGGGTTGATCTGCTGGTCGCCACGCCGGGACGCTTGCTCGACCTGTTCCGCCAGAACGCGCTGAAGTTCAATCAGCTGCAGACCCTGGTGCTGGACGAAGCCGACCGCATGCTCGACCTGGGCTTCTCCGAGGAGCTGGCGAATATCTATAAAGCGCTGCCGAAGAAGCGCCAGACGCTGCTGTTCTCGGCAACCTTCTCCGACGCGATCCGCTTGCTGGCCGGGCAAATGCTCAACGACCCGTTGAGCATCGAAGTGAGCCCGCGCAACGTGGCCGCCAACACCGTCAAGCAATGGGTGGTGACGGTGGACAAGAAGCGCAAGCCAGAGTTGTTTGTGCACCTGATGCGCAAGAACAAGTGGAAACAGGTGCTGGTATTTGCCAAGACCCGCAACGGTGTCGATGCGCTGGTGGAAAAACTCCAGGGCATGAGTGTCAATGCCGACGGCATCCACGGCGATAAACCCCAGGCCACCCGCCAGCGCGCGCTGGACCGTTTCAAGGCCAGTGAGATCCAGATCCTGGTGGCCACCGACGTCGCCGCTCGTGGGCTGGATATCGAAGACTTGCCGCTGGTGGTGAATTTCGATTTGCCGATCGTCGCTGAGGATTACATCCACCGTATCGGTCGTACTGGCCGGGCGGGTTCCACCGGGGAAGCGATTTCCCTGGTCTGCGCCGATGAAGTGAATCTGCTGTCAGCCATCGAAACTCTGACCCGTCAGACGTTGCCACGGCAGATGGAACAGGACTTCGAGCCAGAACACCGGGTGCCGGAGACCGATGCCAGCGGCCAGGTCATCAAGAAGCCGAAAAAACCGAAGAAACCGAAAGCCTCGGGCGGTGGCGGCAAGCGCAACCTGGGCAAGTGGGTCGACAGCGGCGACGCTTCACCCGTGGAGCCTTCGGTCAAGCCTGTGCGTAAAGTGCCGGTGTTCAACACCGGGCCGCGCAAGCGTAAGCCTTAAAGGGAGTTGCAAGATTCAAGCTGCAAGCTGCAAGTGGTATGTGTACAGCTTGTAGCTTGTAGCTTACAGCTCGCCACTGTTTCGCAGAAACTCCAACATTCCCAGCCCAGCCGCCCGGCCGCTGGCAAAGCAGGCCGTGAGCAGATAGCCGCCGGTCGGTGCTTCCCAGTCGAGCATTTCCCCGGCGCAGAACACGCCAGGCATCTGCTTGAGCATCAGGCGTTCGTCCAGGGCTTCGAAGGTCACGCCACCGGCACTGCTGATGGCTTCGTCCAGCGGGCGGGGTTTCACCAGGATGATGGGCAAGGCCTTGATTGCCTGGGCCAGCCGCGCCGGGTCGGCGAAACAATCGGCAGGCGTTTGCTCGCGCAGCAACGCAGCCTTGACCCCGTCGATCCCCAACTGGCTGTGCAAGTGCTTGGCCATTGAGCGCGAACCGCGTGGCTTGCTCAGGGCTTGCTGGATTTTATCCACAGGCCGGCCCGGCAGCAGGTCCAGATGGATCGTCGCGCTACCGTGCTGGTTGATGGCTTCGCGAATCGGCGCCGACAGGGCATAGATCAGGCTGCCTTCGATGCCGGTGGCGGTGATCACGCATTCACCGAGGCGCGGTACATCGTCATTCAGGCCGATGGCGATATTTTTCAGCGGGGCGCCGGCGAATTTGCTGACCATCAGATCGCTCCAGGCCGGCACTTCGAATCCGCAATTGCTCGGCTGCAAGGGCGCAAGGCCTACACCGCGCTGTTCCAGTGGCAGCATCCAGGCACCATCGGAGCCCAGGCGTGACCAACTGCCACCGCCCAGCGCCAGCAATGTCGCAGTGGGGCGCAGTGTTTTTTCGCCGTCCGCAGCGGCGACTAGCAAGCTGCCGTCGGGGTTCCAGCCCAGCCAGCGATGGCGGGTATGGATCATCACGCCGGCATCGCGCAGGCGCTTGAGCCAGGCGCGCAGCAGCGGGGCGGCTTTCATGTCGGTAGGAAATACTCGCCCGGAACTGCCGACAAAGGTCTCGATGCCCAATCCGTGAATCCATTGGCATAACTCGTTGGCGCCGAATGCCCGCAGCAGCGGGGCGATATTGGGCGCGCGCTCGCCGTAGCGGGACAGGAACGGCGAGAAGTCTTCCGAGTGGGTGATGTTCATGCCGCCGACACCGGCCAGCAGGAATTTTCTGCCCACTGAGGGCATGCCGTCGTACAGGTCGACCTGTATCCCGGCCTGGCTCAACACCTCGGCCGCCATCAGGCCGGCTGGGCCGCCGCCGATGATGGCGACATTTGGGATATGGGGGCAGACGGTTGGGGTCATGGCGTGAGCTGCGGAGGACGGGAATAAGCGGGGCATTCTATCAGCACAGATCCCTGTGGGAGCGAGCTTGCTCGCGATAGCGATCTGTCAGCCAACATCCATGCAGGCTGATCAGCCGCCATCGCGAGCAGGCTCGCTCCCACAGGGGGATGCGGTGATTCTTAGAGCGCTAATGTGTAACTGACGATCAGGCGGGTTTCATCCAGGTCATTGCTGAAGTTCGAACGAACCGTAGCGTTTCTGAGTTTGACCCCGAGGTTTTTCAGCGAACCGCTTTGGACCACGTAACCGATATCCGTATCGCGCTCCCACTCTTTGCCCGTATTACTGCCCCCGACCAACGCGTTGTCACCCTGGACATAACGACTCATGAACGTCAGCCCGGGAATGCCCAGCGCGGCGAAGTTGTAGTCATAACGCAGCTGCCAGGAGCGCTCTTGGGTGTTGGCAAAGTCATTGATCTGGACGAAGTTGACCAGGTATGGGTCGCTATTGGCAATGTACGGGAAGGGATCGTCACCGCTCATGCGTTGATAGGCGGCGGTGAACACGTTGGCGCCCAGAGTGTAGGCAACCAGTCCGTTCGCGGCGCGGTTATCGAGGGGGCGGAAGTTACCGTCATCGGTACTTTTCGAATAACGTAGATCGAACTTCAGCGACTGCTGCGCGGCAAGAGGGATTTCATAGACGACGCCGCCAAAGAACTGTCGGTAGACATTTTCCAGATTGCCGTAGAACAGACTTGTGCTAAGGGCTTTGTTGAAACTGTAAGTACCGCCGGCAAAGCGGAAGTCATCACTGACACCGCCGATGCGGTTACCCGTGAAGTCCTGATAGTTTGAGGAACTGTTGAACTTGATTTGCTCCAGCTTGCCGCCTTGCAGGACCAACTGATCAATGTCCTTGGAGGTCAGTAGCGCGCCTTCGAAGGTGGAGGGCAACAGGCGTGTGTCATTGCTCGATACCACGGGCGTACGGAAGGCGAGTGAGCCAACCTTTAGAGCGGTTTCCGACACCTTCGCCTTGGCCGTCAACTCAAGTTTGGAATATTCGTCCTGTGAGCCGCGGCCGTTTTTCGAACTAAGGTCAGCCGGCAACAGGCCCGTGCCACCGGAACCATCACCACCGTCAAGCTTGAGGCCGAGCATGCCAACCGCGTCGATGCCCAGGCCCACGGTGCCGGCGGTATAACCTGACTCGAATCGCAACATGGCGCCCTGGGCCCATTCTTTTGCCGAGTCCCGCTGGGTCGTGGGGGGACCGTTGCGAAAGTCACGATTGAAGTAGAAGTTACGCAGTTCCACACTGGCCTTACTGTCGGCAATAAAATCTGCAGATGCCGTAAAAGGGAAAATCAACGCGCAAGTACCCGCAATAGCCAAAGTCTTATTGATTGACATGCTCTTTATGCTCCAGATAACAGCAGATTTATGTGTTGGGTTTTATCGTTATTTTGATTGCAAAGTTACATCTACAGTTTTCTGCGGGCAGCACGCGGCAACCGGGTTATTACCCCGTTGCGCGTACTGACTGCGAAAAGAAAAGTTTTAAATCAGAGAGCTGTTTTGATGCGGCCAATGACGGAGCCGGCTTCAAAATAGTCGCCGGCCTGTTTGGCGATCTGCACCTGGCCTTCACAAGGTGCGAGGACCGAGGTTTCCATTTTCATGGCTTCTACAACCGCGATCACTTGCCCGGTGCTCACCGACTCGCCGTCTTCGACGACCCAGGTATGCAGATTACCCGCCACGGGCGTCAGTACCGCCTGCGGATCAGTGACCTCGGAGGGGGCCGTGCTTTCGCTGGCGGTTCCCGCTGCGTTCAGGCTGACGCCTCGCAGCAGCGCAGCCGGAAGGCCCAGTTCGTGGCGCTTGCCGTCGATCTCGACAAACGTGCGCAGGATGCCTGGGTCGGCCGATACCGCGGTACGTGGGGCGAGCGTGATCTGTTCGGCGAAATCGGTTTCGATCCAGCGCGTGTGCACGGCGAATTTATCGGCACCGGTGAAGTCGTCATGGTCCATCACGGCCCGGTGGAACGGCAGCACCGAGGCAATGCCTTCAATGTTGAATTCCGCCAAGGCGCGTCGGGCGCGGACAATAGCCTGTTCGCGGGTGGCGCCGGTGACGATCAGTTTGGCCATCATCGAGTCGAAGGTGCTGGGCACTCGCGAGCCGCTTATCACGCCGCTGTCCAGGCGCACACCCGGGCCAGACGGTGGCAGGAAATCGGTGATCTGACCGGGGGTGGGCAGGAAGCCCTTGCCTGGGTCTTCCGCATTGATGCGAAATTCGAAGCTATGGCCACGTGGGGTCGGCGTCTCACTGAAGGACAACGGCAAACCGTCGGCGATCCGCAGTTGTTCGATCACCAGATCCACCCCAGTGGTCTCTTCGGTCACCGGGTGCTCGACCTGCAAGCGGGTATTGACCTCAAGGAACGACAGGGTGCCATCCTGGCTGAGCAGGAACTCCACCGTGCCGGCACCGACGTAGCCGGCTTTGGCGCAGATATCCTGAGCGGATTGATGAATACGCTGGCGCTGTTCGTCGCTGATAAAGGGCGCCGGCGCTTCCTCCACCAGCTTCTGATTGCGCCGCTGCAAGGAGCAGTCACGCGTGCCGATGACGACGACCTTGCCGTGTTTGTCGGCGAGGATCTGCGCTTCGATGTGCCGAGGACGGTCGAGGAACTGTTCGACGTAGCATTCACCACGACCAAAGGCTGCTTGCGCTTCGCGCACGGCGGAGGCGAACAACTCAGCCACTTCATCCATGCGCCAGGCGACTTTCATGCCGCGTCCACCGCCGCCAAAGGCAGCCTTGATGGCAATTGGCAGGCCGTGCTGTTCGGCAAAGGCCAATACTTCGGCGGCGCTTTCGACCGGGCCAGGCGTACCGGCTACCAGAGGCGCCCCGACCAGTTGGGCAATTTTTCGCGCCTCGACCTTGTCGCCGAGCACGTCGATGGTCTGCGGGTTGGGACCGATCCAGATCAACCCTGCGTCGATTACCGCCCGGGCGAAGTCGGCCCGTTCAGACAGAAAACCATAGCCGGGGTGCACGGCATCGGCGCCGCTGCGTTTGGCCACGGCAATCAGTTTGCCGATATCCAGGTAGGTTTCGGCCGGGCGCTGGCCATTCAGTGAGTAGGCTTCGTCGGCCTGGCGCACGTGCAGGGCGTCGATGTCCGCGTCGGCATAGACCGCGACAGACTGCACGCCGTAGTCGCGGCAGGCGCGGGCGATGCGGACGGCAATTTCACCACGGTTGTTTTCATGGAATTTTTTTCACATCGGCAGTTGAAGAAGCTTGCGTAACGGGTTGAATCTCTTTGAAGCCGTCCACAGGGTTGAAGCGAATCTGCGCATTGATAGGGATCTGGCCAGCCAGGTCGAGATGGTAGCTGGCGACTGCGGCGATCACTGGATAGCCACCGGTCAACGGGTGATCGGCGAGAAACAGAACCGGTTGGCCGCTGGCCGGGACCTGAATGGCGCCCACGGAGGTGCCTTCGCTGGGCAACTCATGGTGGTTGCTGCGCGCTAGCGGTATTTCACCGGCCAGACGAATACCGACGCGGTTGGACTGTGAGGTGACGCGCCAGAGCTGGCTGCTCAGACGCTGGATGGCGTCTTCGGTAAACCAGTCGGTCCGCGGTCCCATGATCACGTCAAGGGTGACGATGTTGGCAGCAGTAGGCAGCTCAAAGACTGGGGCTTCGTTCAGCGATACGCTGGTTCCCGTTGTCAGTGTCGTAAAGCCCAATAGGTCGCCGGCGGCGAGCGCCGGGGGGCCGACCTGGGCCAGGGTGTCTGTGGACAGGCTGCCCAGCACCGGAGTGACGTCAAAGCCGCCGCGAATCGCCAGGTAGCTGCGCAGCCCCGCGAGGGGGGAACCCAGGCTGACGCGGTCACCCGCGTCCAGCTCGATGGGCTGGTAGTGACTTGCCTGCCATTGCAGGCCACTGGCGTTGGTGATTGTGACCGGGGTTTGCGCACCGGTGACGGCGATCACGGCACGGCCATGGCAAACGAAGCTCAGGCCGCCGAGTACCGATTCCACACAGGCCATGTCCGAGCGGTTGCCGACCGCGCGGTTGGCTGCCCGCAGCGCGCCCAGGTCCAGCGCGCCGGAACGGGATACGCCTTGGCCGGTCTGGCCGGGACGGCCCATATCCTGCAGTACGCTGTGCAAACCGGGGGTGATGATTTCCAGATAGGCGCCGCTGGGCGCGGCGGCACTTGCCGGTGCTGTGGGGGCGGGCAGGCCACCGGCCGGGAGCGGGCCAGCATCGGTGAAGCGCACTTTATAGCCCGGACGCAGCAAGGCCGATTCAGCGCGGTTCAGGTCCCACATCTGCAAAGGCGTGACGCCGATGATCTGCCATCCGCCGGGGCTGGCTTGCGGATAAACACCGCTGAATTCCCCCGCCAGGGCAACCGCACCCGCGGGTATGCGGGTACGTGGAGTTTGTCGGCGAGGCACCTGGAAACCCGCACCGCCGGTGAGGTAGGCGAAGCCCGGCGCGAATCCGCAGAAGGCCACGCTGTAGTCATGGGCGGTGTGGCGTTGGACCACCTCGGCGCGGCTGATCCCCAGCAGCGTGGCGACCTCGTCGAGGTCTTCGCCATTGTAATGGACGGGAATTTCCACCCGGCGATGCTCGATCGCGCGGCGCTGGCTCAGGTCTTGGCTAGCGATACGATTGACGAGCGCCTGCTGCGCAATGGCGCTGGGGCGAAATTGGATCAGCAGCGTTCGTGCGGCAGGAATGATCTCCTCCACGCCAGCAATCGGCTCGGCCATCAGGGCGTCGAACAACGCCAGTGTCTCGTCGAGGTCTTTCAATTCGACGAGCAGGGCGTCCAGGTTGACCGGTAGAAAACGCACAGGAAACTCCTAGACGTGATAGGTGCTGTCAGGCACATCGGTGATGAACATATGGCCGGGCGCATGGGTGATGGCGAAGGGCACGCCCGAGGCCATGACCGCGGCCTGGGGAGTGACGCCGCAGGCCCAGAACACCGGGATCTCGCCGGGTTCGATGCGCACGGCGTCGCCGAAGTCGGGTCGACTCAGGTCCTGGATCCCGAGCAGCGCGGGTTCGCCGATGTGCACCGGGGCGCCATGGACTGAGGGATAGCGTCCGGAAATAGTGCTCGCCTCAGCCACGCGATCGGCGGGGATCGGTCGCATCGATACCACCATTTCACCCTGTAGACGTCCGGCCGGGCGGCAGGCACGGTTGGTCCGGTACATCGGTACGTTGCAACCATCGGTGATATGCCGCACTTCGATGCCGGCCTCTTGCAGGGCGGTTTCAAAGGTGAAGCTGCAGCCGATCAAAAAGGCCACCATGTCGTCGTGTTCAGCCCAGGCCTGAGTGGCATCGCTGACTTCCTCGGCCAGCTTTCCATCACGCCAGATGCGGTACAGCGGGATGTCAGTGCGCAGGTCCGCCCCTTCAGCCAGCAGCGTACTCGGGCTGCCGGCGTCGCTGACGTCAAGGATCGGACAGGCTTTGGGATTGCGCTGGGCATACAGCAGGAAGTCGTACGCCCAGGCGCGCGGCAGGGCGATCAGGTTGGCCTGGGTCATGCCCGGCGCGATACCCGCCGTGGGGGCGACCAGGCCGTTACGGTAAGTGCTGCGTGCATCCCGGGCAGCGGCGATGGCCGCCTGGCGGGCGAGATCAAGGGCGTTCATGGGCGTCCTCCGGCAAAGGGCAGCAAGGACATGTTGGCCTGTTCCAGCACGCGGCGCAGCTCGCGGGCCATTTCCACCGCTGCGGGGCTGTCGCCATGGACACAGATCGAGTCGGCCTGGATTTTGGTCAGGCTGCCATCGATGGCTTCGAGGCAGCCGTCTTCAACGAGGCGCAGCATACGTTGGGCGACGAGCTTGGGATCGTGCAGCACCGCGCCTGGTTCGCGGCGAGAGACGAGGGTGCCCTGTGGCGTATAGGCACGGTCAGCGAACGCTTCGGCGACACACTGCAAACCCTCGTTACGGGCCAGTTCAATCAGGCTTGAGCCGGCCAGGGCAACCAATATGAGGTTGGAGTCGATCGCGCGGATGGCTTCGATCACGGCCAGCGCCTGACGGCGATCGTGAGCAATGGTGTTGTACAAGGCGCCGTGGGGTTTTACGTAGCGCACCGACGTGCCGGCGGCTTTGGCCAGGCCTTGCAGCGCGCCGATCTGGTAGATCACGTCGGCCGTCAGCTCATCGCTGGACACGTCCATGTTTCGGCGGCCAAAGCCCACTTTGTCCGGGTAAGCGACATGGGCACCAATGGTGACATTTTTGGCCGCCGCCGCTTTCAGTGTCCGCAGGATGCCGGCCGGGTCACCGGCGTGGAAACCGCAGGCGACATTGGCGCTGGTCACGACATCGAGCATCGCGGCATCGTCGCCCATGTGCCAGGCGCCAAAGCTTTCGCCCAGGTCGCTGTTGATATCTATCGTTGGCATTACGTGGCTCCTTGTTCGTTATCGGGCTCAGGCAACGTTGAGGAAGGCGAAGATCGGCCCAACGGATTTGATTGCCATGTACCAGGTCAGCAGGCAGGTCAGGGCGCCCAGCACCAACAGCCAGCGTGGGTAATGGTAACCGCCCATGAGGTCGGACCGGCGCCAGCCGACGTAGATAAAGATGCTCAGGCCGATTGGCAGTATCAGGCCATTGAAACCGCCCGCGAAGAGCAGCAGTGCGGCGGGAGCCGTTCCCATCAGGGCAAAGATCAGCAGCGACAGAGCGATGAACACGGTGGTGGCGCGGTTGCGCCCCTGCTCAGTGATGTCCGGCTTGAACACGGTGATAAAGGAAATGGAGGTGTAAGCGGCGCCGATCACGCTGGTGATACTGGCGGCCCAGAGGATGAGACCGAAGACGCGCAGGCCGAACTGCCCGGCTGCTGCCTGGAAGGCTTGTGCGGCCGGATTGGCGCCCTGGCCCGAGGTGTCGATGACTACGCCGCTGGCAACAACGCCGAGGATGGCGAGAAACAGGATGTAGCGCATGAGGCCGGTGACCATGATGCCGCCCAAGGCTGCCTTGGTCACTGCCTGGAGGTTTTCTACCCCGGTAGTCCCGCGGTCCAGCAGTTTGTGAGCCCCCGCATAAGTGATGTAACCGCCGACCGTGCCGCCGACAATGGTGGTAATGGTGGCGAAGTTGATCTGGTCCGGAAGGACGGTTTGATAGAGGGCTTCGCCCAGTGGCGGGTTGGAAGCGAAGGCCACGAACAGGGTCAGGGCGATCATCACCAGTCCCAGCACGACGATCAGTCGGTCGACGGCCACTCCGGCGCGATGGGAAAGGAAGATGCCGATAGCCAGCAAGGCGCTGAGACCGCCGCCCCATTTTGCATCAAACCCCATCAACGCGTTCAGGCCCAGCCCTGCCCCGGCGATGTTGCCGACGTTGAACACCAGCCCGCCGAAAATCACCAGCACCGCCAGCAGGTAACCACTGCCTGGAATCGCGTTGTTGGCCACGTCTGCGGCACGCATTCGGGTCAGGGTGACGATACGCCAGACGTTAAGTTGAACCACGAAGTCGATCAGAATCGACGCCAGGATACCGAACGCAAATGCCGCACCCATTTTGGCCGTGAACGTGGCGGTCTGGGTGATGAAGCCAGGGCCGATGGCGGACGTTGCCATCATGAAAATTGCTGCGATCAGGGAAGCGCGTCGCGTCTTTGTAAAATCTTGAGCGGTCTGTGTCACGGCTGTCTGTGTCACGGCATCAATTCCTACGGTGGGAGATATTTTTTTATTGAGCAACGAGCGTGCCAGGACTCAAACATCGGCCTAGAAGTGTTGATCTATAGCGTCTGAATTGTTCAACAATCAGTTTAGTGTAAGGCTACAATTCGCACCAAATTGTAACCTTGTCACTCGTGGGTGTTACTTAATGATGCAGGCGACACCCTTGCTCCTTGCCATGGGCGGGGCTCTCATGGAACATCAAAGTGACTTCTCTTATTCTTATTCTGGATTGCACATGAACGACGTTTCACCTTCCCTTCCTCGCTCGCTGGGAGAATCCATTACCCAGGAGGTCCGCAGAATGCTGGTCGAAGGTGAACTGGTTCCGGGCCAACGATTGTCCGAAGCGGCCCTGGCCGAAAGCCTGCAGATTTCCCGCAACACCTTGAGGGAAGCGTTCAGGGTCCTGACCCGCGAGGGGTTGCTCAAACATGAACCCAATCGCGGGGTGAGCGTGGCGGTGCCCGATATGGCGTCGATCATCGACATCTATCGTGTCCGTCGCTTTATCGAATGCAAGGCCATTGCCCAGGGTTACCCGCTGCATCCGGGAACACTGCATATGCGTGAGGCGGTGGAGGCGGGCATGCGAGCGCGTGAAGTCAAGGACTGGAAGGCTGTCGGCACCGCCAACATGATGTTCCACAAGGCTATCGTCGAACTCGCCGACAGCCCGCGATTGGTGGTGTTCTACGGTCAGATATCAGCCGAGCTGCGGCTGGCATTCGGCCTGCTCAAAGATCCGGAGTTCCTGCATATGCCCTATGTCGATATGAACGTTTCAATCCTGCGTTGTATCGAAGAAGGGCGATCAGAGGAGGCAACCCGGCTGCTTGAAGCCTATCTGGTGCAGTCGGAGCGCACCGTTCTGGCCGCTTACGAACGCAGTCTGAACCGGTAGCACCCTACGAGCGCGACGAACTCCTCGCCAGCCAAGCCAAGCCTGTCGATAATTGATACCTGGCGCAGCCGCGTGGCTCACTCGATCAAGCTGGGCACGTCGCCTGCGTCTCCCACCTTGATCCCGGCAGCGGCCGTGGGCCGTTTATTTGGGCGTGGCGATTTCGCTTGAGTAGGCGTTGGGGCATGGAGAGGAAGCAAATGGAGCCGATACTGGAACTGCAAAGCGCGCGGTTGATACTGCGCCAGTGGCGCGACGCGGACTTGCCGGAGTTTGCCGCCATGTCTGCCGATGCGCAGGTGATGCGTTATTTTCCGGCGCCCCTGAGCCGCCTGGAAAGCGCCGCACTGATCGGGCGCGTGCGGGGGCATTTTGCCGAGCATGGCTTTGGTTTGTGGGCCCTGCAGCGCAAGGACACCGGGGCCTTTATCGGCTTTACCGGCCTGGGCGTGGTCGGGTTCGACGCGCACTTCACTCCGGCGATCGAGATCGGCTGGCGTCTGGCCCGTGAGCATTGGGGCCTGGGTTATGCCAGCGAAGCCGCATGGACGGCCTTGCGGTGTGCGTTCGATCGCCTGGGGCTGGATGAGGTGGTGGCGTTCGCCGCCGTCGATAACCTGCCATCGCAGAAAGTCATGCAAGCCATCGGCATGCATCATGACCCGGCCGATGACTTTGAACACCCAAAGCTCGCCGTCGGTCATCCATTGCGTCAACATGTGCTCTATCGTATCAACCGTGAACAGTGGCTACAGACCCTGCACGGTTAGCCGACACGGACGTTTACAATGCCCGCCACAATGGCCCGGGCCAACAATCGATCCACCGTCGCAGCACCGACTGCGCGGTTGAGCTGTGTGAGGAAAGTCTGAATGAGCCACGTGTTGGAAGATCTGGTCGACCTGCTGACCCTGGAACCCATCGAAGAGAACCTGTTTCGCGGTCGCAGCCAGGACCTGGGGTTTCGCCAGTTGTTCGGCGGCCAGGTGCTTGGCCAGTCACTGTCGGCGGCCAGCCAGACCGTGGAAGAGGCCCGTCATGTGCATTCGATGCACGGTTACTTCCTGCGCCCGGGCGATGCGGCCTTGCCGGTGGTCTACCAGGTGGACCGGGTGCGTGACGGCGGCAGTTTCAGCACCCGCCGGGTCACGGCGATCCAGAAGGGCAACCCGATTTTCACGTGCAGCGCTTCGTTTCAATACGACGAGCAGGGTTTTGAGCACCAGAACTCCATGCCCCAGGTGGTCGGGCCGGAGAACCTGCCTTCGGAGCTGGAACTGACCCAGCAGCGGGCGCACCTGCTGCCCGAGCACATGCGGGAAAAACTGCTGTGTCCCAAACCGATCGAGGTGCGCCCGGTCACCGAGAAAGATCCCTACAATCCGCAGCCGGCCGATCCGGTCAAGTACGTGTGGTTCCGGGCCGATGGTGCCCTGGCGGACTCACCGGCCCTGCATAAATACCTGTTGGCCTACGCCTCGGATTTCGGTCTGCTGACCACCTCGATGTTGCCCCACGGCAAATCGGTTTGGCAAAAGGACATGCAGGTCGCCAGCCTCGACCACGCCTTGTGGTTCCACGCCGACCTGCGCGCCGACGACTGGTTGCTCTATGCGATGGACAGCCCGTGGGCCGGCAACTCCCGTGGGTTCTCTCGTGGCAGCGTGTTCAATCGCGCCGGACAACTGGTGGCGTCGGTGACCCAGGAAGGCCTGATTCGCCACCGCAAGGACTGGGCATGAGTCTGGCCGATGTGCGGCACTGGGTGTTCGACATGGACGGTACGCTGACCATCGCCGTGCATGATTTTGCGGCGATTCGCGTGGCCCTGGCGATCCCGGCCGAAGACGACATTCTGACCCACCTGGCGGCATTGCCGGCCGACGAAGCCGCAGCCAAGCATGCCTGGTTGCTGGAACACGAGCGGGACCTGGCGCTGGGCTCCCGGCCTGCGCCGGGAGCGGTCGAGCTGGTACGCGAGCTGGCGCAGCGGGGTTACCGCCTGGGGATCCTGACGCGCAACGCTCGCGAACTGGCCCACGTGACCCTGCAAGCTATCGGTCTGGCGGACTGTTTCGCCGTGGAAGATGTGCTGGGCCGCGACGAAGCGCCGCCCAAGCCTCATCCCGGCGGCCTGTTGAAACTGGCCGAGGCCTGGAGTGTGGCGCCTGAGGCGATGGTGATGGTGGGTGACTACCGTTTCGACCTGGACTGCGGCCGTGCGGCGGGTGCGCGGACGGTGCTGGTGAACCTGCCGGACAATCCTTGGCCGGAGCTGGCGGACTGGCATGCGCGCGATTGCGGGGAGTTGCGGCGGATGCTATCGGCTTGAAAGAGGGGTTGGCTGATAGATAGCTATCGCGAGCAGGCTCGCTCCCACAAGGGGATCTGAGTCGATCAAAAAGTGTGTGTCCACCGCAGATCTACTGTGGGAGCGAGCTTGCTCGCGATGAGGCCCTGTCTACCACTACACCACTCACTGACCAAACAGCGCCTTCTGCCCCTCAGCCGAATTGAACATCCCATCCCCGTTATGCCCCACCCCCGGCACTTCGATCAGCCGCTGGTTCAGCCCCTCGGGATGACGCCGGGTCAGGTAGTCGAAAAAGAACTGCCCGCGCAGTAACCGATACGGCCCTTGGGTCTGCGCTTCACAGCCTTTATCCAGCGCAGGGTGCTCAGGGTCGATGTCCTGTTGCCCAAGCAGATAAACGATGTCGCGTTTGATGTAGTTGTCTTCCAGTTGAGCGGGGGGTTGCCCGGCGGCATAGGCGGGCAGGTTCTGCAGGCCGTACTTCCAATGGTTGAAGCCGGGACAACCGGCCGGGTCGAAGGCCATGGGGCGCTGCGCATCGAAATAGGCATAGGAGGACGGGTTGGCGATGACGAATCTGGGGGCGATCCGGGTTTGACCGCGAGCGAGCAAGGCGTAGCGCTGCGCGACCTGCGCGCCGCCGGAATGGCCCGCGATGATGATCTCTTTCACCTCGGGAAACTGCTGCCGGTCACTGACCCGGGCGACGATGTCGTCGATGACCTGAAAGGAACTGACCGCCTTGGGCCCCGTGGATAAGCCGCCGGCCATCCAGTCGTTGCCTTGCCAGCGCAACAGGTCATTGGGCAACTGATGGCGGGCAACGTCATGTTCGTTGAGAAACTGCGGGGCGATGATCAGGGTCGTGGTCAGTTGACCGGCGTGTGCGGCGGCCTTTTCGGCGCTGTGCAGATAGGTCTGGGCGTTGCGCAGCCGGCCATGGAGGATGATCAACACGCGCTGGATAGACGCCGGGGGTGGACTCACGCCGACGACCATGGCGCCGCCCTTGAGCTGCAGTCGCCCTTGAGCGACCACGCCCACGCCCTGTTCGTCTGCCTGGGTAAAAGTGCAGCACAGCAGCAGGCTGAGGAGGGCGCCCCACTTCATTACAGATTTTTTGCCGCGAAGGTGTCGCATTGGCTGACCTGACCCTGGGCAAACCCGGTCTTGAACCAGCGAACCCGTTGCGCCGAGGTGCCGTGGGTAAAGGAGTCCGGCACTACCCGGCCCTGGCCCTGCTGCTGAAGGCGGTCATCACCGATGGCGTTGGCGGCGGTCAAGGCCTCTTCAATGTCCCCCGGCTCCAGCCAGTTCAGGCGCTTCTGTGCATGGTTGGCCCAGACGCCCGCCAGGCAGTCGGCCTGTAATTCCTGACGGACCAGCAGACCACCATCGCCTTCCATCTGGCGGCCCTGACGGCGAGCCTCCTGGATTTTTGCCGACACCCCGAGCAGGGTCTGGACGTGATGCCCGACCTCATGGGCGATGACGTAGGCCTGGGCGAAATCCCCGGCGGCGGAGAACCGTTGGGACATTTCCTGGAAGAAACTCATGTCCAGGTAGACCTGTTTATCGGCCGGGCAATAGAACGGGCCGGTGGCTGATGAAGCGAGGCCGCAGGCCGAGTTGACCCGACCGCTGAACAGCACCAGTTTGGGTTGCTGGTACTGGCGACCGGCCTGCTGGAAGACCTGGCCCCAGGTGTCTTCGGTATCACCCAGGATTGAGCGCACGAACTCGGCCTGTTCATCGTTCGCGGGCGGCGCCTGCCGGGTTTGGGAGGAGGCGGGGGCCGAGGTCTGGTCCATCTGCCCGGCCAGTTGCCCGAGAATCTGCATGGGGTCCTGGCCGGTGATCCAGCCGATACCGACGATCAGGACAATGGCCGTCAGGCTCAGCCCCTTGCCGCCACCGAAACGCATCCCACCACCGCCGCCACCGTCACCGCGGGCGTCCACCACGTTGTCACTGCGGCGACCTTTTTTCCATAACATGTGGGAAATCCTCTGATTGACCGTGTGAAGAGTGTTGCCGCTGAGTGGGGTTGCCGCCAGTTCACGGACAGACATTCGCAGTGAGTCTAGCGCTTGAAGGCGCAGGCTGTACGCCTGAGCTCTCAGGCAATCGCCACGGGTTTTGGTTCATCCGTCAACTATGAATGTCGGGTTCCAGAATTTGCATTACACTTCGCATATTTTGGAATCAGCCTCTCTCCTCTGGATTTTTCATGGCCGGCAGTCAAATCGAACGGGTTTTCAATGTGCTGGAAAGTCTCGCCAGCGATCCCCACGGCTGGGCTCTGCAAGGGTTGGCCGAACAATTACAGATTCCCAAGAGCGCCACGCACCGCCTGCTTGCTGAACTGACGCGCCTGGGTTACGTGCGCCAGAATCCCGAGAACCTGCGTTATCACTTGTCGACCCGCCTGGTCGCCCTGGGCTTTCGCTACCTGTCGCGCAGTGGTGCCGACATCGTGCAGCCGGTGCTCGATCGTCTGGCTCGGGAAAGCGGTGAACTGGTACGCCTGGGCGTGATCGAGGGTGATCGCCAGACCTGGATTGCCAAGTCCCAGGGCGCTCGCTCCGGGTTGCGTTACGACCCCGACATGGGCCGCGAGACGCCATTGGTCTATACCGCATCGGGCCATGCCTGGCTGGCGTGCATGAGCGATGCCGAGGCGCTGTCGCTGGTGGACCGCCAGGCCCTGAAAATGCCGGCGGACGTGGGCCCCAACGCGCCGCGTGACAGCGTTGAACTGCTTCAATACCTGCGTCAGGCCCGGGAGCAGGGCTATGCCTGTGTCGAGGAAAGTTCGGCGGTCGGCACCTCTGCCATTGCAGCCGTGGTGCGTCATCCGCTGGATGGCCGGGTCTTGGGCGTGCTCAGCATCGCCGGCCCCACCGCCCGGATGACGCGATCGAGGCTGCATGAGCTGGCGCCGACCTTGCTTGCGTTTACCGAGGAGTTATCACACGCCAGCCAGGCATCGGAGTTGTTCAGCTGAATCGCCGTCGCAGACATCGGCTCCCTACATCAAGCAACACAGGATTCCTACATGACCGTCAGCACTCCGCTTTCCGGCGTCAATCAGGCCTTCAAGGGCATCCTGTTGATACTCTGCGCGACGTTCCTGTTCTCCAGCCATGACGCCTTGTCCAAATACCTTTCAGGGTTCTATCCGATCATCATGGTGGTGTGGGCGCGTTATGTCGTGCACACGCTGTTGATGGCAGGGATTTTCCTGCCGCGTTCGGGGCTGCGGGTGCTGCGTACCAAGCGTCCGTTATGGCAGTTGGCGCGTGCGTTGTGTCTGTTGGGCACCAGCCTGTTCTTCACCACGGCGCTGCTATACATCCCTTTGGCGGAGGCGACTGCGGTCAACTTCCTAGCGCCCGTGCTGGTCACTGCATTGTCGGTGCCTTTGCTGGGCGAACACGTGACACGCGGCCAGTGGATCGCGGTGATCTTCGGCTTTATCGGGGTGTTGATCATTGTCCATCCGGGCGGTGACCTGTTCACGCCAGCGGTGTTATTGCCGTTCTGTTCGGCGCTGTTTTTCTGTTTCTATCAATTGCTCACTCGCAAGCTCAGTGAGATTGATAGCCCGACCACCAGCAACTTCTTCGCCGGCTTGTGCAATACGTTGGTGATGAGCGCCCTGGTGCCGTTCTTCTGGCAGGTGCCAAGCCTGGTGCATGGGGCAATGATGCTTGCGCTGGGAGCGTGTGGGATGACGGCGCACCTGATGCTGACCCAGGCCTTCCGCTTCGCCGCCCCGGCGCTGTTGGCACCGTTCGGGTATTGCCAGATCGTATTTGCCGGCCTGCTGGGCTGGTTGCTGTTCAGCCATACGCCGACGTTGACCACGGTGTTCGGCATCGTGCTGATCTGCCTCAGCGGGCTGGCGGCGGCGTGGCAACAGCGGCGGAGCTAACGCGCACCGTGGTGGGATCGATTGTGGGAGCAAGGCTTGCCCGCGATGAAGACGATACGGTCCTGAGTGAACCGAGGTGCCTGCATCGCGGGTAAGCCGTGCTCCCACATGGGGATGAATCCCGGGCTGACTGGTATCAGCTTTCCAGCGTCGGCACCTTGCGCGGTGCCATGAAGTACAACCAGATCAGGGCAATGAAGTACATCGCCGGGATCAGGGTGAACAGTACGGTGTAGTTGTTGTGGGTCACCGTGAGGATGTGGCCCACCAACTGGGTCATGAACATCCCGCCGACGGCGGCGCACATGCCGCCAAAGCCGAACACCGTGCTCATCATGTGCTTGGGCGTGTAGTCCATCACCAGGCTCCAGATGTTGGCGGTCCAGGCCTGGTGCGCGCCGATGGCCAGGGAGATGGCAAACACCGCCATCCACAGGCTGCTGGAACCGGCGGCCAGGATCACGCCGATGATGCAGCAGGCGAACAGCAACATGGAAATCAGCCGTGCCTTGATCGGGTTCAGGCCGCGGCCGATCAGGAATGAAGACAGAATTCCGCCGCCCACGCTGCCGAAATCGGCGGTGAGGTAAATGATGATCAGCGGGATGCCCATCTGGGTCACGTTGATGCCCAGGTTGTATTGCTGGTTCAGGAACGGCGGCAACCAGTAGAGGTAGAACCAGAACACTGGTGCGGTGATCGAGTAGGCCAGGGCGAACGCCCAGGTGCCGCGCATGCGCAGGATACGGGAGAAGGGCACGCGGACCTGATCGGGTTCGTCCTGGGCCTGGATGTAGTCCAGTTCCGCCTGTTTGACGCTGGGATGATCCTCCGGGTTGAAGTATTTCAGGCCCCAGAACACCAGCCAGATCCCGCCCAGCGCGGCCATGCACAGGAACGCAGCCTGCCAGCCCCACACCTGCAGGACCAGCGGCAGCAGCATTGGCGTGAACATCGCGCCAACGTTGGTCCCGGCGTTGAATATACCGGTCGCCACGGCCCGTTCACCGGCCGGGAACCATAGCCGTGTGGTCTTCACGCAGGCCGGGTAGTTGGCGGCTTCGGTCAGGCCCAGGATGAATCGGCAGACCATGAAGCCCACCGCCGACGTGGCCAGGCCATGGGCGCCGGTCGCCAGGCTCCAGAGCAGTACGGCGCAAAAGAACACGCGCTTGACGCCGATCCGGTCGATCAGTCGGCCTTGCAGCACGAAACCGATGGCATAACCAACCTGGAACCAGAAGTTGATGTTGGCGTAATCCATCGCCGTCCAGCTCATTTCCTTGGCGAGAATGGGCTGCATCACGCCCAGTGCGGCGCGGTCGATGTAGTTCAGGGTGGTGGCGAAAAACACCAGGGCGAGCATGCCCCAACGGGTTTTGCCCACGGCCAGGGCGCCGCGGATCTTGTCACCGACGCCAGCGGTTGTGGCACCCAGGACGGGGGGCAGGCGGGAGCTTTGGGAAGGAATCATAGCGTGTACCCGTTTTTGAAATTCTTATGGTGTGGTCTGGGTCTGTTCAAAGATGCCGACGATCAGGGCGGCCTCAATGAGGCGCCGATGGTGCGCAGTGAGCAAAAAACCGTCAATTCGTTGATCGGGCATTGTGTTCGATAATCGCCCAAAAAACTAACCGGATGGTACATATTAAATTGCTGAAACAAACCTCCAGCTCAATAATCGGCTCACTCTTTCAAAAGCGGCACACCTGTGTGTAGCCGATGCCTGTCCCGGGAGCCGAAGTCATGCAGCGTTCCATTGCCACCGTGTCCTTGAGCGGTACCCTGCCGGAGAAACTTGAAGCCATTGCCGCCGCCGGTTTCGACGGCGTGGAGATCTTCGAGAACGACCTTCTCTATTACGATGGCAGCCCTCGGGAAATCAGGCAGATGTGCGCCGACCTGGGCATCGCCATCACACTTTTCCAACCGTTTCGGGATTTTGAAGGTTGCCGTCGCGAACGCCTTGCGCGCAATCTGGAGCGGGCCGAGCGCAAGTTCGACCTGATGCAGGAGCTGGGCACCGACCTGGTGCTGGTGTGCAGTAATGCCTCGGCCGACAGCCTGGGTGATGAGCAGATTTTGGTGGATGACCTGCGATTGCTGGCCGAACGAGCCGGGGCGCGAGGCTTGCGCATCGGTTACGAGGCGCTGGCCTGGGGCCGGCACGTCAATACTTATCAACAGGTCTGGAACATCGTGCGTCAGGCCGACCACCCCAATCTGGGGGTGTTGCTCGACAGCTTCCATACCTTGTCCCTCAAGGGCGATCCGAGTGCGATTGCCCAGATCCCCGGTGACAAGATTTTCTTCGTGCAAATGGCCGATGCGCCGATCCTGGCGATGGATGTCCTGGAATGGAGCCGGCATTTCCGTTGCTTCCCGGGCCAGGGCGAGTTCGATCTGCCGGGCTTCCTGGCACCGATCATCAAGAGTGGCTACACCGGGCCATTGTCGCTGGAGATTTTCAACGACGGTTTCCGCGCCGCGCCACCACGGGCCAATGCCGCCGACGGCCTGCGTTCGTTGCTGTACCTGGAGGAGAAGACCCGCCAGCGGCTGGCCGAAGAGGCCGAACCGGCAAGCCATGCTGACATCCTGTTCGCCACACCACCGGCCAGCGAATACAACGGTATCGAATTCCTTGAGTTTGCCGTGGACGACAGTCTTGGCGCGAAGCTGTCCCATTGGCTGGAACGGTTGGGGTTCGTCAAGGCCGGCCAGCATCGCTCCAAGAACGTGAGCCTGCTGCGCCAGGGCGACATCAACCTGATCCTCAATTGCGAACCCTATTCGTTTGCCCACAGCTTTTTCGAAGCTCACGGGCCATCGCTGTGCGCCACCGCCGTGCGGGTCAAAAACAGCGCCAGCGCCCTGGAGCGGGCCGTGGCCTACAAGGGCCAGCCTTATCGCGGCCTGGTGGGGCCCAACGAGTTGGAGTTGGCGGCGGTGCGTGCACCGGACGGCAGCCTGATTTACCTGGTGGATCAGGACGCCGACGTCTACGGCACCGATTTCAACCTGCAACCGGGCGCTGTCATCGGTGCCGGACTCAAGCGCATCGACCACATGGCAATGGCGCTGCCGGCCGATAGCCTCGACAGCTGGGTGCTGTTCTACAAGAGCCTGCTGGATTTCGAAGCCGACGACGAAGTGGTGCTGCCCGACCCGTATGGCCTGGTGAAGAGTCGCGCCCTGCGTAGCCGTTGCAGTTCGATCCGCTTACCGCTCAATATTTCCGAGAACCGTAACACCGCGATCTCCCATGCGCTGTCCAGTTATCGCGGCTCCGGCGTGCACCACATCGCCTTCGACTGCGATGACATCTTTGCCCAGGTCAGCCGCGCCAAAGAGGCCGGCGTGCCGCTGCTGGACATTCCGCTCAACTATTACGATGACCTCGCGGCACGTTTCGATTTCGATGATGAGTTTCTCAGCGAGCTGGCTTATTTCAACGTGTTGTACGACCGAGATGCCCAGGGCGGTGAATTGTTTCACGTCTACACCGAGCCGTTCGAAGGGCGCTTCTTCTTTGAAATCATCCAGCGCAAGAACGGCTATGCCGGCTACGGCGCCGCCAATGTCGCGGTAAGGCTGGCAGCCATGGCCAAGTCCCGCAGCGGTGGCTTGCGGCACGCCAAGTTGTAGGCAAATCGTAAACGCGGCGGTAAAGGGCAACCCCGTGGCTTGGCTTGACTGCGCGGTGCGGCCCATAATCGCCAACCTGTGCAGTGATGGCCGTGAGCCCCGCAATGACTACGAATTCAGAGCTTTCCGCAGACCTCGACGAACCTGTCGTCGAGCCGCGCAAGAGTCGCAAGAACAACCCGGAGAAAACCCGGGAAAACATTCTTCAGGAAGCCATCGTCGAGTTCGTCCAGCAGGGCCTGTCCGGCGCTCGGGTCGACGCCATTGCTGAGCGCATCCACACCTCCAAGCGCATGATCTACTACTACTTCGGCAGCAAGGAGCAGTTGTACGTCGAGGTGCTGGAAAAACTCTACGGCGATATCCGCAACACTGAGAGCCGCCTGCACTTGGCGGAACTGGCCCCGGTCGATGCGATCCGGCGCCTGGTGGAATTCACCTTCGACCACCATGACCGCAATGTGGATTTCGTGCGCATCGTCTGCATCGAAAACATTCACAACGCCGAGTACGTCAAGCAATCGGGCGCCATCAAGGCAATGACCAATACCATCCTTGATTCCTTGGGCGTGATCCTGCGCCGAGGTGCCGAAGAGGGGGTGTTCCGCGCCGGCCTGGAACCGCTGGATGTGCATCTGCTGATCAGTTCGTTCTGCTTTTACCGCGTGTCCAACCGCCACACATTCGGTGAGATTTTTCAGATCGATTTGCCGGACGAAGCGATCAAGCAGCGTCATCGCCAGATGATTTGTGAGTCGGTGTTGCGGTATCTGCAGGCCTGACCTTGAAACCTTTTTGGGAGCGAGCCTGCTCGCGATAGCGGTATGTCAGTCACATCAACACTGACTGATTCACCGCTATCGCGAGCAGGCTCGCTCCCACAAGGGTGGTTTCAGTGATTCATGCTCTGGAAATGCTCCAGCATCCGCTGCGCATCCGGCGCTACGCCGCTGAACAGCTCGAACGCCTTCACCGCCTGGAACACGGCCATGTTGCCGCCATCCAGCGTGCGGCAACCCAGGGCGCGGGCGTTGCGCAGCAGTTCGGTTTCCAGGGGGAAGTAGACAATTTCCGCGACCCACAATTGGCCCCGCAGCAGCTCCACCGGCACCGGCATGCCCGGCAGTTTCGCCATGCCCATGGGCGTGGTATTCACCAGGCCGTCCGCCTCGGCCATCGCTGTAGGCAAATCATGTCCGGCCCGGGCGCGGCCAGGACCGAAGTGTTGATTCAGGTTGTTTGCCAGTGCTTCGGCACGGCTGACTTCAACATCAAAAATGCTCAGCGTCTGTATGCCTTCTGCCAACAGCGCGTGGGCCACCGCCGCGCCTGCGCCGCCAGCACCCATCTGGACCACGTGCTTGCGCGCCACTTCACCCAGGCCGCGGCGAAACCCTTCGGCGAACCCTAGGCAGTCGGTGTTGTGGCCGATGCGTTTGCCCTCCTTGAACACCACGGTATTCACCGCGCCAATGCCCCTGGCCTCGGGCGACAGCTCGTCGAGCAACGGGATGATTGCCTGCTTGCAGGGAAAGGTGATGTTCAGGCCGGTGAAGTTCATGCGCTCGGCGGCCTTGAGCAAATCGGGCAGGGCGCCGCTGTCGAGTCCCAGGGCGTCCAGGTCGATCAGTCGATAGAGGTAACGCATGCCCTGGGCATCGCCCTCGCGCTCATGGAGCGCAGGGGTGCGCGAAGCCTGGATGCCCGCACCAATCAGGCCGGCAAGCACGGTGATATTCGACATGCTCATCAACCCTTCAACCGCTGACTGAAATGCTCCAGCGCCAGGCGATAACCATGGCTGCCAAACCCGCACATCACACCGATGGCGACCGATGAAACAAAGGAGTGATGACGGAACGTTTCGCGGGCGTGAACGTTGGACAGGTGCACCTCGATCACCGGGACTTCGCTGGCGACCAGCGCATCACGGATCGCTACCGAGGTGTGGGTCCAGGCTGCCGGGTTGATGACGATGCCGGCACAGCGACCGCGGGCGCCATGCACCCAGTCGAGCAATTCGCCTTCCTGATTGGTCTGGCGAAACTCCACCGCCAGGCCGAATTCTTCAGCGGCGCGGCCGCACAGTGCGGAGATGTCCGCCAGGGTTTCGTGGCCATAAGTCGCCGGCTCGCGGGTGCCGAGCAGGTTCAGGTTCGGGCCGTTGAGCACCAGAACGATCGGAGGCATCGCAATTTCTCCACAATTTTTATTGTTGATGTCGGCGGATTTCAGCCGGTGGAGATAAATTGTACTAGATGGTTAATTTGGTCAAACAAAGCCGATGGCATCGGGCAATAAGTGTTCGATGATCGAACATGATCTTGGTCGGGAGGTGAGGGAGGGCAATGGTGGCGAGGGGATTTATCTGTGGGAGCAAGGCTTGCCCGCGATACAGGCGGCTCAAATTCTGAACGACCGCATTGCCTGTATCGCGGGCAAGCCTTGCTCCCACATAGCTTTGCCCTGTCCAGCCCCGCAGCGTTTAGCGCCGCGTCAACAACACCCCGGATTCCATGTGATGGGTCCAAGGGAATTGATCGAACATCGCGCAACGCGTGATGCGGTGGGTGTCGTGCAGTTGCGCGATGTTGGCGGCGAGGGTTTCCGGGTTGCACGAGATGTAGAGGATGTTCTCGAAACGTCGGGTCAGTTCGCAGGTGTCCGGGTCCATGCCGGCGCGGGGCGGGTCGACGAAGACGCTGCCGAATGCGTAGCTCTTGAGCTCGATGCCGTGCAAGCGACGGAACGGGCGGACTTCGTTCAGGGCTTCGGTCAGTTCTTCAGCGGACAGGCGCACCAGGGCCACGTTATCCACAGCGTTTTCGCTGAGGTTGCTCAGCGCGGCGTTCACCGACGTCTTGCTGATTTCGGTCGCCAGCACTTTGCGCACGCGGGTGGCCAAAGGCAGGGTGAAGTTGCCGTTGCCGCAGTACAACTCCAGCAGATCGTCGCTGCGCTCACCCAATGCCTCGTAGGCCCAGTTGAGCATCTTCTGGTTCACGGTGCCGTTGGGCTGGGTGAAGGCGCCTTCAGGTTGGCGATAGCTGAAAGTGCGGCCACCGACGTCGAGTTTCTCCACCACGTAATCATGGCCGATCACTTCCCGTTTGCCTTTGGAGCGACCGATGATGCTCACACCGAGGTCGCTTGCCAGTTTCGTGGCCGCTGCGTGCCAGTGCTCATCCAGCGGGCGGTGGTAACACAGGGTGATCATCGCATCGCCGGCCAGGGTGGTCAGGAACTCCACCTGGAACAGCTTGTGACTCAGCGGCGCGCTGGCTTGCCAGGCCGCCTTGAGTTGCGGCATCAACTGGTTGATGCGCAGGCTGGCGATGGGAAACTGCTCGATGAGGATCGGCGTGCGCTTGTCGTCCTGGGAGAACATCGCGTAATGCCGTTCGCCGGCCTCGCGCCACAGGCGGAATTCGGCCCGCAGGCGGAAGTGCTCCAGCGGTGAATCGAACACCGCTGGCTCCGGCGCATCGAACGGGGCCAGCAGGTCACGCAAGCGGCTGACCTTGTCCTGGAGCTGAGTGGCGTAGGCCTGGGAATCAAAAGTCATGCGTTGAACCAACCCAACTTGATCACGAACAGAATCGACAGGATGACCAGCGCCGGGTTCAGCTCACGGCCACGGCCAGACACCAGTTTGATGGCGGTCCAGGCGATGAAGCCGAAGGCAATGCCGTTGGCGATGGAATAGGTGAACGGCATCGCCAGCGCGGTAATCACCACGGGAGCGGCCACGGTGATGTCGTCCCAGTCGATTTCCGCCAGGCCTGAGGTCATCAGCACGGCGACGAACAACAGCGCCGGTGCGGTGGCGAAGGCCGGGACACTGGAGGCCAGTGGCGAAAAGAACAACGCCAGCAGAAACAGGATCGCCACGACGATGGCGGTCAGGCCGGTGCGGCCGCCGGCGCTGACGCCCGCCGCCGACTCGATGTAGCTGGTGGTGGTGGAGGTGCCTAGCAGCGAACCGGCCATGGCGGCGGTGCTGTCGGCGATCAGTGCCCGCCCCATCTTCGGCATGTGGCCGTCCTTGCCCATCAGTCCGGCGCGCTTGGCGACGCCGATCAGGGTGCCGGAATTGTCGAACAGGTCGACGAACAGGAAGGCGAAAATCACGCTCACCAGACCGATGTCCAGGGCGCCCTTGATGTCCAGTTGCAGGAAGGTCGGCGCCAGGGACGGCGGCATCGACATCACGCCGCCGAACGGGGTGAAGCCCATCAGGATCGAAACGACGGTGACCGCCAGGATGCCGATGAGCACGGCACCGCGCACTTTCAGCGCTTCGAGGGCGACGATCAGGACGAAGCCGAGGGTAGCGAGGATCGGCGCGGGTTGTTTCAAATCACCGAGGCCGACCATGGTTGCCGGGTTTTTCACCACGATGCCGGCGTTATTCAGGGCGATCAGCGCCAGGAACAGGCCGATACCGGCGGCGATGGCTGAGCGCAGGGGCAGCGGGATGCTGTTGATGATCCACTCGCGGATACGAAAGATCGACAGCAGGAAGAACAACACGGCGGAAATGAACACCGCACCCAGCGCCACCTGCCAGGTATGGCCCATGTGCAGGACCACGGTGTAGGTGAAAAACGCATTCAGGCCCATGCCCGGCGCGAGGGCGATCGGGTAGTTGGCGATCAGGCCCATGGTGGTGGAGCCGATGGCCGCCGCCAGGCAGGTGGCGACGAACAACGCACCTTTGTCCATGCCGGTTTCGCCGAGGATGCTCGGGTTGACGAACAGAATGTAGGCCATGGCCAGGAAGGTGGTGACGCCCGCCAGAATCTCGGTCCGCACGTTGGTGTTGTGTGCCTTGAGTTGAAACAGCCTTTCCAGCATGTCTGCTCCCCGTGGCGCGCCGGGCGCCACCTCAACAGCAAAGCACAGACCGCCAGGGGCGCTCGGGAATTTTCTGTGGGTCGGAAAAAGCCGCGCATCATACCAGCAGCGTGGCGCTGTGGCTGCGATCCTCGTCGATGTTTTGCCCAAGCGCCAAGTCGGCCATACTGCGCGCGGTTCCGGGAGGTCTTTATGCATCGTATGAAAAAACACCTATTGGTCGCATGGGGGTGTGCGCTGGGCCTGGGGTTACCCGGGCAGGCCGTCAATGCCGCTTCGGCGCCGCCCCTGAGCGAGGTCAAGGTGCTCAAGGTCGAGTCGCCCGCCTGCGGCTTCGAGGACATCGCCCAAGGGCAAGAGCAGACCCGTTGCAATCACAGCGGCCCGAGTATCAAGGTCTATGTGCTGGAGGTGGGGTATGGCCGTCAGCCTCACGTCACGCTGGACGGCTTTGAAGTCGATGGCACCCGCTCGCCGGTCTGTGCGTTCAGCAATGGCAACCTGAATGATTGTTCCGTGCGGAGCAAAACGGTTGGCTATTTGTATGTCTTCGATCTGAAGGGCAAGCAGGAAGGCACCTTCAGCTTCAGCAACCAGTCGATCAACGCACCAGGCAACCGGATGTCGACCCAGCTGTACATCAAATGACCTTCCAGCCTGACAAGCCGCACGTGGCCCGGCAAACCTGACTAGGCTTCATAAACCACCCAGCGGAGAACACCGATGATGCCTGGAACCAAGATCCCCCGAGCCCTGATAGCCGTCGCCGAAGGTGTCGACGACTTGCAGACCGTTACGCTGATCGATGTGCTGCGTCGCGCTCAGGTCGAAGTGGTGGTGGCAAGTATCGAAGGGCGGCGGATGCTCACCTGTGCCCGCGGCACGCGCCTGACCGCCGACGGTATGCTGGTGGACTTGTTGGCGCAGGACTTTGATCTGATCGTCCTGCCCGGCGGCATCATCGGCGCCCAACACCTGGCGGCCCATCAGCCACTGCGACAACTGATCAAGGACCAGGCCGCCACTGGACGTTTCTTCGCCGCCATCGCCGAAGCCCCGGCCCTTGCCTTGCAGGCGTTCGGCGTACTGCGCCAGCGCCGCATGACCTGCCTGCCCGCCGTGAGCCAGCAACTGTCCGGTTGCAATTTTGTCGATCAGCCGGTGGTGGTGGACGGCAACTGCATCACCGCCCAAGGCTCGGCTGCCGCGCTGGCGTTTGCCTTGACGCTGGTGGAACAGCTCTGTGGCAAGGGCGTGAGGGGCGTGGTGGCGGCGGAGTTGCTGGCCTGACAGGCATCAGGCGTGGTGAGGTAAGCGTTCGATCAAAGGTTGTTCACGCTGCTCGGCTTGCCACAGATCATAGTCCGTCTGAACACCCAGCCAGACCCTGGCCTTGCCGATCCCGGCCCGTTCCAGGCGCACCGCCAGATCGGGGCTGACGGGGGCATGGCCGTGCAATACCCGAGAGAGATGCGGTCGGGCGAAGCCCAAATGCCGCGCCAGCTCGGTGACTGTGATGCCCAGTTCGGGCAACACATCCATCAGTAGCGTTTCGCCAGGGTGTGGCGGATTGTGCATGGGCATGTTCCAGCCTCCTGTCAGTGGTAGTCCAGATAATCGACCAGTTCGATATCCGATCCGCTAAAACGAAAAATAATCCGCCAGTTTCCCGAAACACTCAGCGACCAGTATTCAACCAGCTCACCTCTGAGTGGATGCAGTCGCCATCCGGGGATATCCAAGTCGGCAGGCGACTGCGCCCGGTCCATGAACTGGAGCATGCGAGCCAGGCGGTTTCCATGGTCAGCCCGGATTCCACGGGTCGAACCCGTTTCATAGAAGATCCTGAGGCCTTTGTGTCGGAAGGATTTAATCATGGAATCGAGTGTAAGGCGATACATTACACTCGGTGCGGTACATATATACCGCACATGCCAGGCAAATCTGTGTGTCCTGCGATGGCCAAGGCTTTTTCGGCGCGTCGAAATTGCCTTGAACGCTCACCCCACCCCGAAGTCGTACCCCTTATGACGGCGGTTTGCGAAAACGCCGCGAGTGTACGACCAACCGTGAGGTGTTTATGAGCGCGACCCTGTCCGAAGCGACACCGGCGTCCTTCGTCCGCCATCCGATCCGCCTGACGCTCAATGGTCAGGCGCGCGAACTGCACGTGCTGCCCTGGACCACGCTGCTGGACCTGCTGCGTGAGCAACTGGATCTGGTGGGCAGCAAGAAAGGTTGCGACCACGGTCAATGTGGTGCCTGCACGGTGCTGCGCGATGGCAAGCGGATCAACGCCTGCCTGACCCTGGCGGTGATGTGCGACGGCGCTGAGCTGACCACCATCGAGGGGTTGGCCAACGGTGATCAGTTGCATCCCATGCAGCAGGCTTTCATCAAGCACGACGCCTTCCAGTGCGGTTACTGCACGCCTGGGCAGATCTGTTCCGCGGTGGGATTGGCCAATGAAGGCCGGGCACAGACTGGGGCGCAGATCAGCGAACTGATGAGCGGCAATCTCTGCCGGTGCGGCGCCTACAACAACATTCGTGACGCTATCGAAGAGGCATTGCCGCTCTGTCAGCAGGGAGGTGATCAATGAACCCTTTCCAATACAGCAAGCCCGACACCGTGCAGGCCGCCGTCGACTTGTCGAGCCCGGTTTCACGCTTCATTGCCGGTGGCACCAACCTGCTGGACCTGATGAAAGAAAACCTCACCCGCCCCGAGCACCTGATCGACATTACCGGGCTGCCCCTGGCGGACCTCAGCGAAACCCCTTCCGGTGGGGTGATGATCGGCGCGTTGGTGAGCAATGCCGATCTGGCTTGGCATCCCTGGATCCAGCGCCGCTATCCGCTGCTTTCCCAGGCAATCCTGGCGGGCGCCTCGCCGCAGTTGCGCAACATGGCCAGCACCGGCGGTAACCTCCTGCAACGCACCCGCTGTTATTACTTCTATGACGCCAACGTGCCGTGCAACAAGCGACGGCCAGGCAGCGGCTGTCCGGCTCGGGACGGCTTGAACCGTATGCACGCGATATTCGGCGCCAGTGATCAATGTGTCGCCACGCACCCTTCCGACATGTGCGTGGCACTGGCTGCCTTGGAGGCCGTGGTGCATGTTATCGGTCGGGGCGGGGCACGGACCATCGAGTTCGCTGACTTTCACCGTCTGCCCGGCGATGCCCCGGAACGGGACAACCAACTGGCCGATGATGAACTGATCACCGCCATTGAGTTGCCTGCCGCCGGTTTCGCTGAACACAGCCATTACTTGAAAATTCGGGACCGGGCCTCCTACGCCTTTGCGCTGGTTTCGGTAGCGGCGGCGCTCGAGCTGGACGGGCCGGTGATCCGCCAGGCGCGCCTGGCCCTCGGCGGCGTGGCCCACAAACCCTGGCGCGACCGGGCCGTGGAGAGCTGGCTGACCGGTCAGACCGTCAGCCGCGAAACCTTCACTGCTGCCGCTGACGCGCTGTTGCAAAACGCCGAGCCGCTGGAACATAACGGCTTCAAGGTCAGACTGGCGCGCCGGGCGGTGGTCCGCGCCTTGAGCGATGCCGCACTGGTGGGAGGACAAGCCTGATGAATGCTTCGAGCAAATCCATAGGGCAACCACTTGACCGGGTCGATGGCCTGCTCAAGGTCACCGGCCAGGCCCGATATGCCGGCGAATACCCCGAGGACGGTTTGCTGCACGGCAGCGTCGTCTCCAGCAGCATCGCCCGTGGCCGCGTGCTGCGCATCGATGCCACCCGAGCGTTGGCGTTGCCCGGGGTGGTCACGGTGATCGACCACACCAACCGCCCCAGGATCGCCAGCTACGACGAGCCTTACGAGGACGCCGATGCGGCAGAGGGTTCGCCGTTTCGACCGCTGTACAACGATCAGGTACTCTACAGCGGCCAGCCGTTGGCCTTGGTGGTCGCTGAAAACCTCGAGCTGGCCCGTTACGCCGGTTCGCTTATTGAAATCGAATATGAAGCCCGGGACCATCAGACCGATCTGGCAATCCTGCAAAACGAAGCCCATCCGGCGCCGGCAGAATTGCCCAAGCCCCGTGGGAATTTTCAGGGCGAGTACGCCAGTTCGGCCCTCAGTGTGGACGTGTCCTACAGCACACCGATCGAACACCACAACCCGATGGAGCCTCATGCCTCCACCGTGCTGTATCAGCCTGACGGCAGCCTGCACATCCACGACAAGACCCAAGGCACGCAAAACTGCCAGGCCTATGTGCAAAAGGTCTTCGGGCTTGAGAAAGAGCAGGTGCGAGTGTTTGCCGCCTATGTGGGCGGCGCCTTCGGTTCCGGGCTGCGGCCACAGTACCAACTGCCCCTGGCGGTGATGGCAGCGCTGACGCTCAAACGCTCGGTGCGGGTCAGTCTGACGCGCCAGCAGATGTTTACCTTTGGCTATCGACCACGGACCTTTCAGCGCCTGCAACTGGGGGCCGCGGCCAACGGGCGACTGTTGGCGGTGGCGCATACCGCCATCGGCCAGACCTCGCGCTTTGAAGATTTCACCGAGCATGTGGTGGAGTGGAGCGGCATGCTCTATCACTGCGACAACGTTGAATTGACCTACAAACTGGTGCCGTTGGACGTCTATACGCCGCTGGACATGCGCGCTCCCGGCGCTGCCCTGGGACTGATCGGCCTGGAGTGCGCCATGGATGAACTGGCCTGTGCCCTGGCGATCGATCCGGTTCAACTGCGGTTGCTCAACTATGCCGAGCGTAACGAGAACGAAGACAAGCCATATTCCAGCAAGGAGTTGCGTGAGTGCTATGCCCAAGGTGCCCGTCGTTTTGGCTGGGACAAGCGCAACCCGGAACCGCGCAGCATGCGTGAAGGTCGGCAGTTGGTCGGTTGGGGCATGGCGGGCGGTGTGTGGGAGGCCATGCAGCAGAAGGCCAGCGCTCGGGCCTCGCTGGATGCCAACGGTCAGTTGACCGTCAGCAGTGCCACCACTGACATCGGTACTGGCACCTACACAGTTATGACCCAGATCGCCGCCCAAGCGTCAGGCGTTTCCCTGGAAAACGTCACCTTTATCCTCGGTGATTCGTCGCTGCCGACTGCGCCGCTGCAGGGCGGCTCGTTCACCGTCTCGTCGGTGGGCACCGCTGTGCAGCAGGCCTGTGAAGCCCTGAAGGAAAAACTCCTGGCTGTGGCGCGGCAGAGCTGTCCGGCCTTTGCTGGCGCGACCCTTGAACAAGTGACGTTTGCCGACGGTCAGCTACGGTTGGGCGAGGCCTGTGTCTCGTTGGCAGAGTTGGCGCAAAAAAGCGGCGAGACGCCCTTGCAGGTTCAGGTTACTGCCGAGCCGGAGGAAAAACGCCAAGCCTACGCTACGGCCACGCATTCGGCGGTGTTTGTCGAAGTGCTGGTGGATGAGGACTTGGGCACGGTGAAGGTCAATCGGGTGGTCAGCGCCATCGCCGCCGGACGGGTGATCAACCCGAAAACCGCGCGCAGCCAGATCCTCGGCGGCGTGGTCTGGGGCGTCGGCATGGCCTTGCACGAAGAAACCTTGACTGACCATGCGTTGGGCCGGCACATGAATCACAGCCTGGCGGAATACCATGTGCCGGTGAACGCCGACATCGGGGACATTGACGTGGTTTTTGTCGACGAGCACGACGAGATCGTCAATGCCCTCGGCTCCAAGGGCGTCGGTGAGATTGGCATCGTTGGTGTGGCGGCGGCCGTGGCCAATGCGATTTATCACGCCACCGGCAAACGGGTCCGGGACTTTCCCATCACGCTGGATAAATTGCTTTAGGTTTTCGCAGCGTCCACCGGTTCGTGCATCCGGTCACGGTTGGCCAGGGTCGGGAACAGTTTGATCCAGACCCCGGTCACCAGCAGTGTGCCGACACCGCCCATGACCACCGCCGGCACGGTGCCGAACCAGTGGGCGGTCAGGCCGGACTCGAACTCGCCCAACTGGTTCGAGGCACCGATGAACAGTCCGTTCACGGCGCTGACCCGGCCGCGCATTTCGTCTGGCGTTTCCAACTGCACGAAGGAGGCGCGGATCACCATGCTGATCATGTCCGCCGCGCCTAGCACCACCAGCACCGCCAGGGAAAACCAGAACGAAGTGGAGAGGCCGAAGGCAATGGTGGCGACGCCGAACACGCCCACGGCGGTGAACATCACCCGACCGACCTTGCGCTCCACGGCAAACCGCGCCAGCCATAGCGACATCAGCAAGGCCCCCACCGCCGGAGCCGAGCGCAGCAGGCCCAGGCCCCAGGGACCGGTAAGCAGAATATCCTTGGCGAACACCGGCAACAGCGCGGTCGCGCCGCCCAGCAGTACCGCGAACAGGTCCAGGGAAATCGCCCCGAGAATGTCCGGGCGGCTGCGGATGAAGCGAATCCCGGCCAGCAACGAATCCATGGTTGCCTTGCCTTTGTTCAGCGGCGTCTGGCGGGCGGGCAGGTTGAGCATCAGGCAGCAGGCGATGACGTAGAGCAACACGGTCGGCCCATAGACCCAGACGCTGCCGAAGGCATAGAGCAGACCGCCCAGTGCCGGGGCGACGATGGTCGCGGACTGCTGGGCCGACTGCGCGGCGGCCACGGCGCGGGGAAACAGCGCGGCCGGCACGATGCTCGGCAGCAGCGCTTGGGTGGTCGGCATCTCAAAGGAGCGGGCGGCGCCCAGCAGGAAGGCGAGGATGAAGATCATCTCCCGCGTGACGTTATCGGTGGCGCTGCCGATGACCAGCGCCAGGGCAATCATCGCCTGCAACGACTGGCAGATCGCCGCGACCTTGCGGCGATCATAGCGATCGGCCACATGCCCGGTGTGCAGCATGAACAGCACACGCGGAGCAAACTCCACCAACCCTACAAGACCCAGGTCCAATACGTTGCCGGTCAGTTGATAGAGGTTCCAGCCGATGGCCACGGTGAGCATCTGGAAGCCACTGGCGGTGAAAATCCGGGCCAGCCAGAAGGCGATGAAGGGGCGGTGGTGGCGGAGCAGCAATGGCGCTTGGCTGGGCATCTATGACGGGTCCGGTGATGAGGGCATCGAGATTATCACCGAGTTGTAACTGGAGGTTGCGGTTGTTGGAAAAATAGTTAGCCAAGCATCTACTTTTCACATGGCACGCTTTTTTTGTGGCGAGGGGATTTATCCCCGCTGGGTTGCGAAGCGGCCCCAAGCTTTTGCGAGCGCTGCGTACTCGAGCGGGGATAAATCCCCTCGCCACAACAGTGCACTCCTCAAGATTCAAGAAATCTTGGCTTAGAGCAGGATTGCAGCACTGAGACAACCTGTCACGCGACAAAAGACCACGCCGTCCGGCGGCCATAATGCGACTACTCTTTGAGCATTGCTTGATCCAGGTCAATACCCTTCGGGGGCTTGGGCTGGCGGCCATCCGGCCACGTTCCTGCGTTGTGACGGTTTAAAAAAAGAACGATTTGAAAAGCATCGCACTCCATATCCCTGGAGGTTGCGATGCAAGCCCCGCCCGCAGCCGGTTTTACCTGACAGAGGAAGACTTATGTTCGGTTTGGAGGCGCTCGATCTCGCCCGAATCCAGTTCGCGTTCACCATCTCGTTCCATATCCTGTTCCCGGCCATCACCATCGGCCTGGCGAGTTACCTGGCGGTACTCGAGGGCTTGTGGCTCAAGACCCGCGACGACACCTACCGCGACCTGTACCACTTCTGGTCGAAGATCTTTGCCGTCAACTTCGGCATGGGTGTGGTATCCGGTTTGGTCATGGCCTATCAGTTCGGCACCAACTGGAGCCGTTTCTCTGACTTTGCCGGTGCGGTCACCGGGCCGCTGCTGACTTACGAGGTGCTCACGGCGTTCTTCCTCGAAGCCGGGTTCCTGGGGGTGATGCTGTTCGGTTGGAACCGCGTCGGGCGTGGTCTGCATTTCTTTTCCACAGTCATGGTAGCGATCGGCACGCTGATTTCGACGTTCTGGATCCTGTCCTCCAACAGCTGGATGCAGACTCCCCAGGGCTACGAAATCATCGATGGCCGGGTCATCCCGGTGGACTGGCTGGCGGTGGTGTTCAACCCCTCGTTCCCCTATCGCCTGTTGCACATGTCCACGGCAGCGTTTGTCGCCACGGCGTTTTTCGTCGGTTCGTCGGCGGCCTGGCACTTGTTGCGCGGTCGGGATACCCCGGCCATTCGCCGCATGCTCTCGATGGCGATGTGGATGGCGTTGCTGGTGGCGCCGATCCAGGCCGTCATTGGCGACTTCCATGGCCTCAACACCCTCAAGCATCAACCGGCCAAGATCGCGGCCATCGAAGGTCACTGGGAAAACGTCGGCAATGAGCCTACCCCGCTGATCCTGTTTGGCTGGCCGGACATGCAGGCGGAAAAGACCCGGTTCGCCGTGGAAATCCCCTACCTGGGCAGCCTGATCCTGACCCATAGCCTGGACAAGCAGGTGCCGGCCCTCAAGGAGTTCCCGCCTGAAGACCGACCGAATTCGACCATTGTGTTCTGGTCGTTCCGGATCATGGTTGGCCTGGGGCTGCTGATGATTTTCACCGGTCTGTGCAGTCTCTGGTTGCGCCGCAACGACCGGCTCTACCAGTCTCGACCGTTCCTTCATATGGTCTTGTGGATGGGGCCGTCCGGCCTGATCGCGATCCTGGCAGGCTGGTTCACCACCGAAATCGGTCGCCAGCCCTGGGTGGTCTACGGCCTGATGCGCACGGCCGATGCTTCCTCCGGCCACAGCTTTGCGCAGATGAGCATCACGCTTGTGCTGTTCGTCGTGGTGTATTTCGCGCTGTTCGGTGCGGGGCTGAGCTACATGATGCGCCTGGTGCGCAAAGGGCCGGAAGCCCATGAAGATGAGCCGGCCGACGGTGGCCCGGGTCAGAAACGTACCCCGGCCCGTCCATTGTCGGCCGCCGATGATGGCGACGACGAAGTGGACCATAACGACAGCTCGCACAAGGGGAATTGAGTCATGGGTATTGATCTTCCGCTGATCTGGGCCGTGGTCATCATCTTCGGCATCATGATGTACGTGATCATGGATGGCTTTGACCTGGGGATCGGCATTCTTTTCCCCTTCATCAAGGCTGAGCGTGATCGTGACGTGATGATGAACACCGTAGCGCCGGTCTGGGACGGTAACGAAACCTGGTTGGTGCTGGGTGGCGCGGGCCTGTTCGGGGCGTTTCCGCTGGCTTATTCGGTGGTGCTTTCGGCGCTGTACCTGCCGCTGATCCTGATGCTCATCGGGCTGATTTTCCGCGGCGTGGCCTTTGAGTTTCGCTTCAAGGCCAAGGCTCACAAGCGCCATCTGTGGGACAAGGCGTTCATCGGCGGTTCCCTGACGGCCACCTTCTTCCAGGGGGTGGCGTTGGGGGCGTTCATTGATGGATTCGAAGTGGTCGATCGCCAGTTCGCCGGCGGCTCCCTGGACTGGTTCACACCGTTCACCGTCTTCTGTGGCCTGGCCTTGATCGTCGCCTACGCCTTGCTCGGCTGCACTTGGCTGATCATGAAAACCGAAGGCAAATTGCAGGAGCAGATGCATAACCTGGCCAGGCCGCTGGCGTTCGGGGTGCTGGCGGTGATCGGTATCGTCAGTATCTGGACTCCGCTGGCTCACGCCGATATCGCGGCGCGCTGGTTTACCCTGCCGAATCTGTTCTGGTTCCTGCCGGTACCGATCCTGGTGCTGGTGACCATGTACGGGTTGTTTCGCGCCGTTGCCCGCAACGCCAACTACACGCCGTTCATTCTGACGCTGGCGCTGATCTTCCTCGGTTACAGCGGTCTGGGCATCAGCTTGTGGCCGAACATCGTGCCGCCATCCATCTCCATCTGGGACGCGGCGTCACCGCCACAGAGCCAGGGGTTCATGCTGGTCGGGACGCTGTTCATCATTCCTTTGATCCTGGTGTACACCTTCTGGAGCTACTACGTGTTCCGGGGCAAGGTGACCCATGACGACGGCTACCATTGATTGACCTGCGAGGCATTGAAAATGGCCAAGCCTGATTTGAAAGACATCGAAGCGGCTGAAAAGAAGCCGCTCTGGCAGCGACTTGGCTGGCTGGCGCTGATCTGGGCCGGCAGTGTGCTGGCCCTGTTTATCGTCGCCAGCCTGATGCGGATGTTCATGAACGCCGCAGGGCTGACCACCCACTGACGCTCCCGGGCAGGGTCAAATTATTTGCGGGCCTTGAGGATGACGAATTTCGGGGTTGCGGCCACTTGTTCGACCCCCCGGAACAACCGCGCCAGTTTGCTGTGGTAGCCCAGGTGCCGATTGCCGACGATGTACAGCGCGCCGCCGACCACCAGTGCTTCGCGCGCCTGCTGAAACATCCGCCAGGCGAGGAAGTCGCCCACCACCTGCTGTTGGTGGAAAGGCGGATTACACAGCACTACATCCAATGACTGCGCCTCTTGCCCGGCCAGACCGTCCCCAGCTCGTATGGTCACCTCACGCTCGCCCAGGGCGGCGCGCCAGTTCTCGGCGGCCGACTGCACGGCCATGTACGATTCATCCACCAAGGTGTAGTGGGCCTCGGGATTCTGCAGGGCGCTGGCGATTGCCAGTACACCGTTGCCGCACCCCAGGTCCGCGACGCGGGCGGTGCCCAGGTTCTTTGGCAGATGCGGCAGAAATGCCCGGGTGCCGATGTCCAGGCCTTCGCGACAGAACACGTTGGCGTGGTTGAGCAATTCGATCTTCGGCTCTTCCAGCCAATAGCGCGTGGGGTAGGGGGATGCGGCCGGCACTCGGGTTTCTGGCTGGAGCGCTTCTGGCGTGGCGATCAACAAGCGAGCTTTTTTCACTGCCAGCGAGGCCTGCACCGGGCCAACGTAGCGTTCCAGCAGGTCACCGGCGGCCCGTGGCAGATGCTTGACCATCGCAGCAGCAATCACCTGGGCACCGGGGGCCAATTGGCCTTGCAGGCGAATCAACTGTTCTTCCAGCAGGGCCAGGGTTTTTGGCACTTTGATCAGGACGCGGTCGAAAGGTCCGGTCAACGGTTCACTGGCCGGCAACGTCGGCACCGCATCAAAGGGCAGGCCGTTGCGCACCAGGTTTTTCTCCAGCGCCTGCAAGGCCAGGTACGAGTCGCTGCTGCTGATGACTTCAACCTTGCCGGCAAGGCTCGCCGCCAGGGCACCAAAGCCGTCATTGAGGACCAGGACCCGGGTATCGGCGAGCGGCTGTTGCTCGGCCAGATACGCGAGCAGGTATTCGTCGGCTGCGTCAAAGGCTTGCAGCGGCTCGTTCTGCTGTTCGGGTTGGCGGATCAGGTCAAGTTGGGCGAAGGGACTGTCGAGCAAGGGCATGGCTGGGACTCTGGAGATCAACGAATGTCCCGCTGCCCCGGGGCAGGTGTCTCAGCGGGACCGCCTGAATGAACTTCGTCGCGTACTGGGCGCGTCATCATTCAAGTGGAGCCGTAAATGGTACGTTTTTTTTCCAGGCATTACTCGCGGGTTTTTTCAGGTTGGTAAGTGCGCCGCACGGTTCAGATCACATGGATGTGGGCCGCCTTGGCTACCGCTGAGATTTTGTTGTTGACGTTCAGCTTTCGCATGCAACTGCACACATGGAAGTTCACGGTGCGCTCGGAGAGGCAGAGGATTCTGCCCACTTCCGAAGCCGTCTTGCCTTCGGCCGACCACCTCAATACTTCGATCTCTCTGGGTGATAAATGACATTTTTGTGGAGTCGCGGCAGCGTCAGCCAGTTTTTTGCTGGCCAGCGCATGCAATCTTTGACTGGCGAAAATGGCATAGCCCAGATTTGCGTAGTGCTCGTCGATATCGATGGGGCAATGAGTCCGGGCCAGGCTGAAAAGGCTGCAGTGTGCCCCCTGTTCATCATGAACGGCCTGGGTCCAGCCATACTTGAGTCCCTGTCGATTAAGTTCTCGCCACAACTTGGGGGCCTGAGCAAAAACAGTCTCATCCCACAAGATTGGAAGCGGTGATTGATTGCAATGTGCTACTAGTGGGTCGTTCGATGCATAGCCGTTCTGTTCATATAGTCTGTCCCATCCATAAGGGTAGTTATTCAGGTTTACCTTGTTGGTATGCTTGTCCGGGCTTCCGAGATAGGCTGAGAATGCACAATATTCAAATCCCTGATTGTTAAAGAAATTCAGGACTAGACGATAGGCCGTCTGTAAGTCCTTTTCACAGGATAACTTCCTCAACTGCAAGTCCTTCCACTTGTCCATCGCTCTCTCCTGGGTTGAGTTCGTCCATGCGGATCCAATCCATGATGCGAATTTTTAGTGTAGGACTATTCTTAAATTGCAGTGAGCTTTTTTTTGTTTGCTTACAGTTTGAAATGTTTAAGAAATAAACTTTTTGAGTATGATTTTACAGTTTGGATGGTTTTGTATAAGTCTGGTAGAGGATATGCTCGGCGACAGAGACGTTAGTAGCTAAAGTGCCACTACTCGTTGTCAGTGGTGAAGGGGCTCACTTTGCGGGACACTGTAAGTCTTGTCTCGTTGGAGTGGCTCATGATCGACAGCTCAGAGAAGTTCACCCGTCAAACCTTGCTCGATGTGCAGCCAGTGGCACCTCATTTGTTTACGTTGCGTACCACACGGGATCGCGGTTTTCGTTTTCGGGCGGGCCAGTTCGCCCGGCTCGGGGTCGCTAAAGCGGATGGCACCATCGTTTGGCGGGCATATTCCATGGTGTCTTCGCCGTTCGATGAATTCCTCGAGTTTTTTTCCATCGTGGTACCGGACGGCGAGTTCACCAGCGAACTGAGTCGGCTGCAGCCAGGCGACAGCCTGCTGGTTGATCGCCAGGCCTTTGGTTACCTGACGCTTGACCGTTTCGTTGACGGGCGCGATTTGTGGCTGCTGTCCACGGGAACGGGCGTCGCACCGTTCCTCTCGATTCTCCAGGATTTCGAAGCATGGGAAAAATTCGAGACGATCGTCCTGGTGTACAGCGTCCGCGAGGCACGGGAGCTGGCATATCAGGAGCTGATCAAAGGGTTGAGCCAGCGCGACTACCTGGCCGGCTACGCTCACAAGTTTCGTTTCATCGCGACCGTCACCCGTGAACAGCATCCCGGTGCGCTCAGCGGACGAATCACGACACTGATCGAAAATGGCGAGTTGGAAAGGGCGGCTGACATCGAGCTGACGCCGGAACACTCGCGGGTGATGTTGTGCGGCAATCCGCAGATGATCGATGACACGCGCAAGCTGCTCAAGGCCAGGGGCCTGCAACTGAGTCTCAGCCGTCGGCCAGGTCAGGTGGCCGTGGAAAACTATTGGTAGAAAAGGCGCCTGTGGCGAGGAGATAAAAAACCACGCCACAGGCGGCGAAGTGTGAGTCAGGGCCTCTCGTTCTGGGCCTTGAGCAGGTCGCGAATTTCGCTCAGCAACAGTTCTTCCTTGGTCGGAACCGGTGGCGCGCTGGGAGCAACGGCTTCTTCGCGCTTGAGACGGTTGATGGCCTTGACGCCCATGAAAATGGCGAACGCCACAATGATGAAATCAATGGTGCTTTGAATGAATTTGCCATAGGCCAATACCACCGCCGGCGCATCGCCTTGTGCCGCCTTGAGTGTGATGGCCAGGTCGCTGAAGTCCACCCCGCCAATCAAAAGGCCGATCGGAGGCATGATGACGTCGCCAACGAAGGACGAAACGATTTTGCCGAAAGCAGCACCGATAATGATCCCGACGGCCATGTCGACGACATTGCCTTTGACCGCGAAGGCCTTGAACTCGTTAATCACGCCCATGAGTTGTTCCTTGTGACAGATGAAGTGGATGGTGGCAGTGTAAATCAGCCAAACGCGTCCTGCTCGAAACGCCTGCTTACAAAGCTTCAGTTATCGACTCGGGACAGGGGGAAAAGTTTACAAAGTGCCATCAATCGCGCGTGATACGCGGTCCCGAGCCGATTCCCTATAAGGATTTTTCTATCGGATCGGTGCGGCATTTCTATTTAGGTTTTTCTTTTTCGAGCACTAGCCTCTGCAAGGCGCACATGGATGCGCTCTATAACATCAGAGGAAACGCCTATGAACATTTCCCTTGGCGGCGGGACTTTTACCCCTCGCCGTGCTTTTTTTGTGCTCACCGCCAGCCTGTTGTCCTTGTCCGTTAACGCGGCCACCCTGACCCGCGATAACGGTGCGGCCGTGGGCGACAACCAGAACTCGCAAACAGCCGGTCCTAACGGGCCGACCTTGTTGCAAGACGTGCAACTGATCCAGAAACTCCAGCGCTTCGACCGCGAGCGCATCCCCGAGCGCGTGGTGCATGCACGAGGAACCGGCGCCCATGGCACATTTACAGTCACCGACGACCTCAGTGACCTGACCAAGGCCAAAGTCTTCGCCGCTGGCCAGGCCACGCCGGTGTTCGTGCGTTTTTCTGCCGTAGTGCACGGCAACCATTCGCCGGAAACCCTGCGTGACCCCCGTGGTTTTGCCACCAAGTTCTACACGGCCGAGGGTAACTGGGATCTGGTGGGTAACAACTTCCCGACCTTCTTCATTCGCGATGCCATCAAGTTTCCAGACATGGTCCATGCTTTCAAACCCGACCCTCGGACCAACTTGGATGATGACGCCCGCCGTTTCGATTTCTTTTCTCACGTGCCAGAAGCAACGCGCACGCTGACCGAGTTGTATTCCAATTCCGGCACGCCGGCCAGTTATCGTGAAATGGACGGTAACGGTGTGCATGCCTACAAGTTGGTGAATGCAAAGGGTGAAGTTCACTACGTAAAGTTTCATTGGAAAAGTTTGCAGGGGCTGAAAAACCTCGATCCGAAAGAAGTTGTGAAAGTTCAGGGGCAAGATTACAGCCATATGACTAACGATCTGGTGAGTCATATTAATAAGGGCGACTTCCCGAAATGGGACTTGTACGTTCAGGTGCTGAACCCGCAGGACCTTTCCACGTTTGATTTCGATCCTCTTGATGCGACAAAAATCTGGCCGGGTGTGCCTGAACGCAAAGTCGGACAAATGGTTTTGAACCGTAACCCGGCGAATGTTTTCCAGGAAACCGAGCAAGTGGCGATGGCGCCGGCCAATCTTGTTCCGGGCATCGAGCCGTCGGAAGATCGACTGTTGCAGGGGCGGGTGTTCTCCTATGCCGATACGCAAATGTATCGAGTGGGACCCAACGCGCTTCAGTTGCCCATCAATGCGCCGAAGGTGGCGGTCAACAATGGCAACCAGGACGGCGCGATGAATTCGGGCGCCACCAGCACCGGCGTGAATTATCAGCCGAGCCGCCTGATGCCTCGCCAGGAACAGCCAACGGCACGCTACAGCCAGACCGCGCTGACTGGCAGTACCCAGCAGGCGAAGATCCAGCGTGAGCAGAACTTCAAGCAAGCCGGTGACCTGTACCGCTCGTTCAACCAGAAAGAGCGCAATGACCTGATCGAAAGCTTCGGCGGATCGCTGGCGACCACCGATGAGGAGAGCAAGCACATCATCCTGTCGTTCCTCTACAAGGCTGATCCTGAATACGGCACCGGTGTAGCCCGTGTCGCCAAAGGCGATCTGGCCCGGGTCAAGGCGCTGGCGGAAAAACTCAGCGACTGATCCACAGCCTGGCACGTGCATAACCCGTGGGAGCAAAGCTTGCTCGCGAAGCAGGCGCTGCGGTCTGAAGCCAGACCGAGTCGTCTGCGTTGCGGGCAAGCCATGCTCCCACAGCCCTGCATCTACAGCCTTGCGCCAAGGAGACGTCATGCTGCGTAACTTCCTGTTTTCGATGCTCGCAATCGGGTCGTTGAGCGTATGGGCCGATCAGCCCGTGCCCACCGATCCGGTGGTTGTACAAGAGCAGTTGCAAACTTATTACTTCGACGCCGCCCGGCGGGGCGACGTGCCGATGCTCGAGACCTTTATCGAGGCTGGTTACTCGCTCAACACCCAGGACGAAAAAGGCTACACCGCGCTGATCCTGGCCGCTTACCACGGCCATGGCGCAGCGGTGGAGCGGCTGCTGGCCGCTGGCGCCGATGCCTGCACCCAGGACAACCGGGGCAACACGGCGCTGATGGGCGCCATTTTCAAGGGCCAAGTGCAGATCGCGCGCCGTTTGTTGTCCACCGATTGCAACCCGGACCAGCGCAACGGTGCCGGACAGACCGCAGCGATGTACGCCGGCCTGTTCAAGCGCGTCGAGTTGCTAGACGCCTTGGCGGCCAAAGGGGCGGACCTGCAGGCCCAGGATCCGCTGGGCAATACCGCGGCGAACCTGGCCAACGGTGAAATCAGAATGCCGGCCCCGCGCTGACCCCCGCGTGGGCTATCATCGCGGTTTTTATCCCGGAGTTCAGATGGCCAAGGCAAAGCGCATGTATGGCTGCACCGAGTGCGGCTCGACCTTTCCCAAATGGGCCGGCCAGTGCAGTGAGTGCGGTGCCTGGAACACCTTGACCGAAACCATGGTCGAGAGTGGCGGTGCCGCAGCCCCCACCGGTCGCACGGGGTGGGCCGGTCAGCAGGCGCAAATCAAGACCCTGGCCGAAGTCAGCGTCGAGGAAATTCCACGGTTTTCCACCGCGTCCGGCGAGCTGGACCGCGTATTGGGCGGTGGTCTGGTGGACGGTTCGGTCGTGCTGATTGGCGGGGACCCGGGCATCGGCAAGTCCACCATCCTGTTGCAAACCTTGTGCAACCTGGCCACGCGCATGCCGGCGCTGTACGTCACTGGCGAGGAATCCCAGCAGCAAGTCGCCATGCGCGCCCGGCGTCTGGGGCTGCCCCAGGATCAACTGCGGGTCATGACCGAGACGTGCATCGAAACCATCATCGCCACGGCCCGCCTGGAAAAACCCAAGGTCATGGTGATCGACTCGATCCAGACGATTTTCACCGAACAACTGCAATCGGCGCCGGGCGGCGTGTCCCAGGTGCGTGAAAGCGCGGCGTTGCTGGTGCGCTACGCAAAACAGAGCGGTACGGCGATTTTCCTGGTGGGCCACGTCACCAAGGAAGGCGCGCTGGCTGGCCCGCGGGTGCTGGAGCACATGGTGGATACCGTGTTGTATTTCGAGGGTGAGTCCGACGGTCGCCTACGGTTGCTGCGGGCAGTGAAGAATCGCTTTGGCGCCGTCAATGAATTGGGTGTGTTCGGCATGACCGACAGAGGCTTGAAAGAAGTCTCGAATCCTTCGGCGATTTTTCTCACGCGCGCCCAGGAAGAAGTGCCGGGCAGTGTGGTCATGGCGACCTGGGAAGGCACCCGACCGATGCTGGTGGAGGTTCAGGCGCTGGTGGATGACAGCCATTTGGCGAACCCGCGTCGGGTCACCTTGGGGCTGGATCAGAATCGGCTCGCCATGTTGCTGGCGGTCCTGCATCGACACGGTGGCATTCCCACCCACGATCAGGATGTTTTCCTCAACGTGGTGGGCGGCGTCAAAGTATTGGAAACCGCGTCTGACCTGGCGTTGATGGCGGCGGTCATGTCCAGCTTGCGCAATCGGCCGCTGCCCCATGATCTGCTGGTGTTCGGTGAAGTGGGGCTGTCGGGGGAAGTCCGGCCGGTGCCCAGCGGACAGGAGCGGCTCAAGGAGGCGGCCAAGCACGGTTTCAAACGCGCCATCGTGCCCAAGGGCAACGCGCCGAAGGAAGCGCCTGCCGGGTTGCAGATCATTGCCGTGACTCGCCTGGAACAGGCGCTGGATGCATTGTTCGAATAACTCCGAGGCCTGCTGCGTGGTGCAGGGTTATTCAGATCTGTACCAACGCCGCCAATTCCCGCTCAAGCTCAGCCTGATCGGCGAGGTTCAACTCCACCAGCCGGCGCAGATGGGCGATGGAGTCCAGGTCGATATGCTCGCAGACAAAGCCCAGATGGCCATGGTCGTCGTGGGTCAACCGAACCTCCATCTGCACTTCCACGTCGTTGCTCAAGTGAATGTCGGCTACGAAAGTCTTCTCGGGATTGCCAAGCCAGGGCTCGGGCTTTTTGATCAGCAGGCCCTTGAGAGACAGGTCCAGCAGTTCGACCGGCCAAGTCAGTTTGTCCTCGTCCTTGCCCTGACTCAGCTCAGTTCGGGCATGGAACTCGATTCGTACGAAGCGGCGGCGTTCGCTCATTACGCATTCCTTTCTGGAGATTGATTGACTATAGACCCAACTGGCGCGCCGTCGTCACCGTTGGGCTGCTGGCAGACAAATGTCGGGGGTGGCCTTTGTTCTCGTTAGCGCTAAACTCCGATGGCTGTCTTTCTTGTCCACCCTGGCCGGAATATAAAAATGACAAATAATAATAGCCTGCTGCGCCACATACCCTGGCTACTGCTGGCCGTCTTGGGAGCGAGCGCCCTGGGCGTCGTGGCATTGCGTCGGGGAGAGGCGATCAACGCCCTCTGGATCGTCGTCGCAGCCGTGGCCATCTACCTGGTCGCCTACCGCTACTACAGCCTGTTCATCGCCAATAACGTGATGCAACTCG
>LNAP01001087.1_pt1 | contig 78676 bp, 76 predicted proteins | sample 602601 | NCBI WGS metagenome assembly LNAP01 (sample SAMN02440304, study PRJNA202911) | soil metagenome | biome: Subtropical and temperate rainforests or woodlands; isolation source: soil samples (1 kg each in a 20% v/v slurry with milli Q water) were... ...
GCACCGCTGGAGCCGGCATTACCGACTAACGTGTCTGGAGAACCCACTATCGTCTCGGAGCGCGAGAAAATTCAGCGCCAGCGGGATTTTCGATCATTTGACGGCCCGATCAAGGCTTGAGATCCCATCGATTTAAAGATCGTCTTCGCGAGCAAGTCAAAGGGGCCAGACTCGCTGAACACATACCTCTGAAACAATGTGAACCAGGCCTTTTCCATCTACCGTGTAGGATTCTGCGACAGCTTGCCGTTTGGCGATCCGGGGAGTGGCACGTATGATGCTTCACAAACTTCCGCAGATTAGAAGCCTATGTCCCTGATAGTTCTACTGCTTCTGCCTTTTATCGGCAGCTGTGTTGCGGCTTTGCTGCCGCACAACGCGCGTAACACCGAATCGCTGTTGGCGGGTCTGGTTGCCTTGATCGGCACCATTCAGGTCGCTCTCCTGTATCCGCAGATCGCCCATGGCGGCGTCATTCGCGAAGAATTTTTCTGGTTGCCCAGCCTTGGCCTGAACTTCGTTCTGCGCATGGACGGGTTTGCCTGGCTGTTCTCGATGCTGGTGCTGGGCATCGGCACGCTGGTGTCGCTGTACGCCCGTTACTACATGTCGCCGGACGATCCGGTGCCACGGTTCTTCGCGTTTTTCCTGGCGTTCATGGGCGCCATGCTCGGGCTGGTGATTTCCGGCAACCTGATCCAGATCGTGTTTTTCTGGGAGCTCACCAGCCTCTTTTCTTTCCTGTTGATCGGCTACTGGCACCACCGTGCCGATGCGCGACGCGGCGCCTACATGGCGCTGATGGTCACTGGCGCGGGCGGCTTGTGCTTGCTGGCGGGGGTCATGCTGCTTGGCCATGTGGTCGGCAGCTATGACCTGGACAAGGTCCTGGCCGCCGGCGATCTGATTCGCGCACATGCCCTCTACCCTATTTTGTTACCCCTGATTCTGATCGGCGCCCTGAGCAAAAGCGCGCAGTTTCCCTTCCATTTCTGGCTGCCCCACGCGATGGCGGCGCCGACTCCGGTCTCGGCCTATCTGCACTCGGCGACCATGGTCAAGGCCGGGGTATTTCTATTGGCGCGCCTTTGGCCATCACTGTCCGGCAGTGAAGAATGGTTCTACATCGTCAGCGGCGCCGGCGCGTGCACCTTGTTGCTCGGCGCGTATTGCGCGATGTTCCAGAACGACCTCAAGGGTCTGCTCGCCTACTCGACCATCAGCCACCTCGGCCTGATCACCCTGCTGCTGGGCCTGAACAGTCCGCTGGCTGCCGTCGCCGCCGTGTTCCATATTCTCAACCACGCCACCTTCAAGGCCTCGCTGTTCATGGCCGCCGGGATCATCGACCACGAAAGCGGCACCCGCGACATTCGCAAACTCAGCGGTCTGATCAAGCTGATTCCGTTCACCGCCACCCTCGCGATGGTCGCCAGCGCCTCCATGGCCGGTGTGCCGCTGCTCAACGGCTTCCTGTCGAAAGAGATGTTCTTCGCCGAAACCGTGTTCATCAATGCGACCGCCTGGGTCGAGATGACCCTGCCGATCGTTGCGACTATCGCCGGCACGTTCAGCGTCGCTTACTCACTGCGCTTCACGGTCGACGTGTTTTTCGGTCCGACCGCCACCGACCTGCCGCACACCCCGCACGAGCCGCCACGCTGGATGCGCGCGCCGGTGGAGTTGCTGGTGTTCACCTGCCTGATCGTGGGGATTTTCCCGGCCCAAGTGGTCGGCTCGTTACTGGCCGCCGCGGCCCTGCCCGTCGTCGGTGGCACGCTGCCGGAGTACAGCCTGGCGATCTGGCACGGCTGGAACGCGCCAATGATCATGAGCCTGATCGCCATGTCCGGCGGCATCGTGCTGTACCTGCTGCTGCGCAATCAGCTCAAGCGCGGACGCTTCAAATACCCGCCGATCATTGGCCTGTTCAATGGCAAGCGCCTGTTCGAGCGCAGCCTGGTGATCATGATGCGCCTGGCCCGTCGCCTGGAGCGGCGGATCAGCACCAAGCGCCTGCAAACCCAGCTGTTCCTGATGGTGCTCGCCGCCGTGCTGGCCGGGCTGATTCCGATGCTCCACAGCAGCCTGAGCTGGGGTGACCGGCCGAAGATTCCGGGCTCGATCGTGTTCGTGACGTTGTGGCTGCTGGCGATTGCCTGTGCGCTGGGTGCGGCGTGGCAAGCCAAGTATCACCGGCTCGCGGCCCTGACCATGGTCAGTGTCTGCGGCTTGATGACGTGCATCACGTTTGTCTGGTTCTCCGCACCGGACCTGGCGCTGACGCAACTGGTGGTAGAGGTGGTGACCACGGTGCTGATCCTGCTGGGCCTGCGCTGGTTGCCGCGACGGATCGAAGAAGTCTCGCCGCTGCCAAGCACCCTGCGCAAGGCGCGCATCCGGCGTCTGCGCGACTTGCTGCTGTCGATTGCCGTCGGTGGCGGCATGGCGTTGCTGTCGTACGCCATGCTGACGCGCCAGACGCCCAATGATATTTCCTCGTTCTACTTGAGCCGCGCCCTGCCGGAAGGCGGCGGCAGCAACGTGGTCAACGTGATGCTGGTGGACTTCCGCGGGTTCGACACCCTCGGCGAAATCACCGTGCTGGTGGCGGTGGCGTTGACCGTGTTCGCCCTGCTGCGACGCTTCCGCCCCCCAAAAGAAAGCCTGCAACTGCCCGCTCAACAGCGTTTGCTCGCGCCGGACGTGGTCACCGATCTGGTCAACCCGCGTCACGCCAGCGACACCGCGCTGGGCTTCATGATGGTGCCGGCGGTGCTGGTACGCCTGCTGCTGCCGATCGCGTTCGTGGTGTCGATCTACCTGTTCATGCGCGGGCACAACCAGCCGGGCGGCGGTTTTGTCGCGGGGCTGGTGATGTCGGTGGCGTTCATTCTGCAATACATGGTCGCCGGCACGCAGTGGGTCGAGGCACAAATGAACCTGCGACCGCTGCGCTGGATGGGCACGGGCCTGTTGTTCGCCACGGTCACCGGGCTCGGGGCGATGGCGGTCGGTTACCCGTTCCTGACCACCCACACCTGGCATTTCGAACTGCCGCTGCTTGGTGACATTCACATCGCCAGCGCGCTGTTCTTCGACATTGGCGTGTATTCGGTGGTAGTCGGCTCGACGCTGTTGATCCTCACCGCCCTCGCCCACCAATCGGTACGCGGCCACAAAACCGCCGCCCTGCCCAGATCCGTCGCCACGAAAGGAGCCGTCTGATGGAAGAAGTCATCGCAATCGCCATCGGCGTGCTGGCCGCGTCCGGCGTCTGGCTGGTGCTGCGGCCACGGACATTCCAGGTGGTCATGGGCCTGTGCCTGCTGTCGTATGGCGTCAACCTGTTCATCTTCAGCATGGGCAGTCTGTTCATCGGCAAGGAGCCGATCATCAAGGACGGTGTGCCCCAGGATCTGTTGCATTACACCGACCCGCTGCCGCAAGCGCTGGTGCTGACCGCCATCGTGATCAGTTTCGCCATGACTGCACTGTTTCTTGTGGTGCTGCTGGCTTCGCGCGGTCTCACCGGCACCGACCACGTGGATGGCCGGGAGCCTAAAGAATGAATGCGATGACACACCTGATCGCCGCACCGATTCTGCTGCCGCTGCTGACCGCCGCCGTCATGCTGATGCTGGGCGAGAAACATCGCCCGCTGAAGGCCAAAATCAACTTGTTCTCCAGCCTGCTCGGCCTCGGGATCTCCGTGCTGTTGCTGCAATGGACGCAAACCACCGGCGTGCCCGGTTCCATCGGGGTATACCTGCCGGGCAACTGGCAAGCGCCGTTCGGTATCGTACTGGTGGTCGATCGTTTGTCCGCGCTGATGCTGGTGCTGACCGGAATCATCGGCGTCAGTGCCCTGCTGTTCGCCATGGCCCGCTGGGACGGCGCCGGTTCGAGTTTCCACGCGCTGTTCCAGATTCAGATGATGGGCCTGTATGGCGCATTCCTGACGGCGGACCTGTTCAACCTGTTCGTGTTTTTCGAGGTGCTGCTGGCGGCCTCCTACGGCCTGATGCTCCACGGTTCGGGTCGGGCACGGGTGTCATCGGGGCTGCATTACATCTCGATCAACCTGCTGGCCTCGTCGCTGTTCCTGATTGGCGCGGCGTTGATCTACGGCGTCACCGGCACCCTGAACATGGCCGACCTGGCCCTGAAAATTCCGTTGGTGCCGGAAGCCGATCGCGGCCTGTTGCATGCCGGCGCGGCGATTCTTGCGGTGGCGTTCCTGGCCAAGGCCGGCATGTGGCCGCTGAATTTCTGGCTGGTGCCGGCCTATTCCTCGGCCAGCGCACCGGTGGCGGCGATGTTCGCGATCATGACCAAGGTCGGCGTCTACACCTTGCTGCGCCTGTGGACCTTGCTGTTCTCCGGTCAGGCCGGCGCTTCGGCGTACTTTGGCGGCGACTGGCTGATCTACGGCGGCATGGCGACCATCGTCTGCGCGGCGGTGGCGATCCTCGCCGCGCAACGGCTGGAGCGCATGGCCAGCCTGAGCATTCTGGTGTCGGCGGGTATTCTGCTGTCGGCCATCGGTTTCGCCCAGCCGAACCTGATCGGCGCGGCGCTGTTCTATCTGGTCAGCTCGACCCTGGCGTTAAGCGCGTTGTTCCTGCTGGCCGAGTTGATCGAGCGTTCGCGTTCGGCCAATGAAATGCCGCTGTTCGATGACGGCGACCTGATCGCCCGGCCGCTGGAGTCCCTGCAACCGCCCAAAGGCATCAACCTCGACGACGAACAGAAAGCCGTGGTCGGTCAGGTGATTCCCTGGACCATGGCGTTTCTCGGTTTGAGCTTCATCGCTTGCGCGTTGTTGATCATCGGCATGCCGCCGTTGTCCGGGTTCATCGGCAAACTGGGCTTGCTCAGTGCGTTGCTCAACCCGCTGGGCTTGGGCAACGGGACAGATGAACCGGTGTCGAACGCCGCGTGGGGCTTGCTGGCATTGCTGATTCTCTCCGGGCTGGCGTCGCTGATTGCCTTTTCGCGTTTGGGTATCCAGCGCTTCTGGACGCCTGAGGAACGCCCCTCGCCGTTGCTGCGACGGTTCGAATGCGTGCCAATTATCGCGCTGTTGGGCCTGAGCATCCTGCTGACCTTCAAGGCCGAGCCCCTATTGCGCTACACCCAGGCCGCCGCTCAAACCTTGAACAATCCGCAGCAGTACGTGATGGCGGTGCTCGGCACCCGGGCGGTCCCGAGTCCGGAAGCCAAAGGTGCAGTCGCGGAGGTGCAACCATGAAACGCCTGTTTCCTGCGCCGTGGCTGTCGCTTGCGCTGTGGTTGTTGTGGCTGCTGCTGAACCTGTCGATGAGCCCCGGCAATCTGCTGCTGGGCGCCGTACTCGGGTTTTGTGCGCCGTTGATGATGCGCAAGTTGCGGCCACTGCCAATCCGCATTCGGCGTCCCGGCGTGATCCTGCGGTTGTTCTTCATCGTCGGGCGTGACGTGCTGGTGTCCAACCTTGCCGTGGCCTGGAGTGTTTTGAACGCCACTCGGCGCCCGCCGCGCTCAAGGTTCATCAAAGTGCCGATGGATTTGCGCGACGCCAACGGCCTGGCTGCACTGGCGATGATCTGCACCGTGGTGCCCGGCACGGTCTGGTCGGAACTGGCGCTGGATCGCAGCATTCTGTTGCTGCACGTCTTCGATCTGGATGACGAAGCGCTGTTCATCCAGCACTTCAAGGCGACCTACGAGCGCCCCTTGATGGAGATCTTCGAATGAGCCCGATACTGTCGAATGCGGTTCTGCTGAGCCTTTTCTTTTTTTCGCTGGCGATGGTTCTGACGCTGATCCGCCTGTTCAAGGGGCCATCGGCCCAGGACCGGGTTCTGGCGCTGGATTACCTGTACATCGTCGCGATGCTGATGATGCTGACCCTGGGCATTCGTTATGCCAGTGACACGTACTTCGAAGCGGCGCTGCTGATCGCGCTGTTTGGCTTTGTCGGCTCGTTTGCCCTGGCAAAATTCCTGCTGCGTGGCGAGGTGATCGAATGAACGCAGAACTGTCTCTGTGGGTGGAAATCCCGGTGGCGATCCTGCTGGTGCTCAGCAGTGTTTTCGCATTGATCGGCGCGATCGGGCTGGTGCGGATGAAGGATTACTTCCAACGCATGCACCCGCCGGCACTGGCCTCGACATTGGGTGCGTGGTGCGTGGCGCTGGGATCGATCATCTACTTTTCCGCGCTCAAGTCCGGGCCGGTGTTGCATGCCTGGCTGATCCCGATTCTGTTGGCGATTACCGTACCGGTCACGACGTTGCTACTGGCGCGGGCAGCGTTGTTCCGCAAGCGTATGGCGGGGGATGATGTGCCGGCTGAGGTGAGTAGCCGGCGGACCGAGAGCGGAGGTTAGGTTTAGAGATTTGTGTTGATTGGCAGGCCTCATCGCTAGCAGGCTAGCTAGCCCCACATTGGGATCTTCAGCGTTTACACGATCCCAGTGGGAGCGGGCTTGCCCGCGAAGGCGTCAGTCGAGGCGACTCACACCCAGGCAACGGCCAACAATCCCGCCCCCAACACCACACACAACGGCGAATAGACCCACGTGTCCAGCCGGGCAAATTTCGAGTCTTTGACGTCTTTGAAAAAGCCCACCAGGTTCGAATCGCCGATCGCCCGGGCGAACATCAGCATCGCGATGGCGCTGATCACCCATTGCAGCGACTGATGGGTCACCGCCGGCATCCACCAGCCGACCCGCAAACACACCAGCGCAGCGATCAGCAGCAATCCGAAAGCCACCAGCAACGTCAGCCCCCCCGAAGGCTTGAACGCGGGCCGCGATCTCGCGCCGTTCTCCCCCGGCACCTGCGGCACCGCCGCCACGGCAGCCCACTGGCCACCCAGCGCCCAGTAGACATGTATCAGGCTGATCACCGCGAAGATGGTCACCAGCCATTGAGCCAACACAAACGTCATGTCGAGGATCCTTGAAAGGCATTTAACAGAATCATCCTAGTCGGCATTTTTAGAAGTGCGCGGATGATCAACGGTGATAAAGTGCCGCCCCATGAAACTCGCCCGGACCGATCGCTCACTCATTGCCTGGATGCTGTATTGCTGCGTCCTGTTCAATGTGTTCGCCTGCAGCATCGGTCACGGGCAAATGGTCGGGATGCAGCTCAACGGCCTCGGCGGACAGTTCTGTACCGTCGACCCGGCCACCCAGGCCCCGGTCGCCTCGAACACCTCCGAAGACAAACTGCCGACCCTGTCGAAGGCCTTCGGTTGCCCATTATGCTCCACCGGTGGCATGGGCCCGGCGCTCAATTCCAGCCAGACCCTGGCGATCCTCCCGGAACAACACAGCCCGCCCCTGGCGGTCGTGGCCAACGCTGACCTCCCCGCTCGCTACACCTGGCCTTCGGCCACCCCCCGCGCCCCGCCGCTCGCCTGAATTCCTTCGCCTCTCAATCAGCTCACTTCGCCAACGCGAGGCGTTCGCCTGTGCGCTGTTTCCTAGTCAAGTCTTCAGGATTCATCGATGAAAACCATCTCTTTGCTGGCCAGCCTGTGCGGCTGCCTGTCCGTTAACACCTGGGCACATGCCACGGTGGACCTCGCACCGATCACCATTGACGGCCAAGCTACAGCCGAGCCGGGCCTGAGCCTGGATCAATCCAGCGGCATGGCCTCACGCCTTGGGCTGAGCGTGCGTGACACCCCGGCCTCGGTGGCGATCGCCAACCGCAACGACATCGAACGTCACGGTGCACAGAATTTCCAGGACGCCGCCAACACCCTGCCCGGCGTCAATGCCAGCGCGCCGCCGGGGTTCGGCGGGTTCGTTTCCTATCGAGGTTTCACCAGCAGCCAGATCACCCAGATGTTCAATGGCGTCAACGTCTCCGGTGGCCTTGCCCGGCCCGTGGATGCGTGGATCTATGACCGGGTGGAGCTGGTGGGCGGCCCGTCATCGCTGATCAATGGCGCCGGCTCGGTAGGAGGTTCGCTGAACTACGTGACCAGACTGGCGACCCGTGAAGAGCAAGCAGTCGAAGGTCGGGTCAGCTACGGCACTTACGACACCACCGAAACCGCATTCGGCCTCAACCATGCCCTCAGTGAAGCCGGTGCGGACGTGCAGCATTACGCCCGGCTCGACGTCAGCCACAACACCGGCAATGGCTACATCGATCGGCAGGAACGCGATGCGTGGAGCGTGGCGTTTTCGCTGCTCAGTGACCTGACGCCGAACCTGTCCCACACCCTGGCCCTGGAGTATCAGGATGAACACGAAGACAGCCCTTACTGGGGTACGCCGGTGCTCAACCCCAAGGCCGGTGAACTGAAGATCGACAAACACAACCGCTTCAACAACTACAACGTCGAGGATGGTCGCTACGAACAACGCACGATCTGGGTGCGCTCGATCATCGACTACCGGATCAACGACAGTACCACCCTGCGCAACACCCTTTACCATCTCGACAGTCAGCGTGACTACCGCAACCTGGAAACCTACCAGTACAGCGCTGACAACCGGGCGGTGAATCGCTCCACGGCGTATCAGGTCCGGCATCAGGGCGAGCAGAACGGCAACCAGTTCGAACTGCGTCACGACAACACGCTGTTTGGCCTCGATACGACCTGGTCCGGCGGCTTCGAGTACAAGGTCAACCAGACCACCAACTCACCGCTGAACGTCAAAGGCGCCAGCACGGTCGATCCGAACAACTTTCAGCCCGGGCACTTCTACGACATTCCGGGCACTCGACCGGGCTTTGTCAGCGACAAGACCAACGAAGTCACCACCCGGGCACTGTTCGTCGAGAACCGCCTGGCACTGACCGACAAGCTGTCGTTGCTGACCGGCCTGCGTTACGACGACATAGACCTGGACGTGACCAACCACCGGCAGGTGACCGCCAGCAATCCACGTCATCTCAAACGCAGTTGGGAACCGCTGACCGGCCGCGCCGGCCTGACCTGGCAGTTCATCCCTGACGCCAACGTCTATGTGCAATACAGCACCGCCGCTGAACAGCCCAATGGCACGCAGGATTTTGATGTCTCCACCGGCAAGCAATGGGAGGTCGGCAGCAAATTCGATTATCTGGGTGGTCGCGGTTCGGCGACAGTGGCGGCTTACACGATCGAGCGCAAAGACTTCGCAGTCACTGATCCGCTGGACCCGACCCTGAGCATTCCCGTGGGTCAGCAGACATCCAAGGGAATCGAACTGGCGAGTTCGCTGCGGATCACCGACAAGCTGTTGGCCGAAGGTAACTTTGCCTGGGTTGACGCTCGGTACGACGCGTTCACCGAGAAGAATGCAGCGGGTGTGGTGGTGTCACGCAAGGGCAACACGCCGACCAACGTGCCGGACCGGGTCGGCAATCTGTGGCTGACCTATGACTTCGCGCCGCAATGGCAAGGTGGTGTCGATGCGCGATATGTGGCGTCGGTGTTTGCCGATAGCGCCAACACGATGACCGTGCCGTCTTACACGCTGTACGGCACGTTTCTCAGCTACAAGGTCGATCGGCACACCACCGTTACCGGCCGGGTGCGCAACCTGACCAATGAGGTGTATGCCGAGTTTGCACATGTGTCGCCGGCGTATTACCTGGGGACGCCGCGCACCTTCGAACTGGCTGTGCAGACCCGGTTTTAGTCGTAGCACCGGCTCCCTGTAGGCGCTGCCGCAGGCTGCGATCTTTTGATCCTGCCGTAACAAGCAAAATCAAAAGATCGCAGGCTTCGCCAGCGCTTACAGTCCAGCAGACACTTTATCCGCCACATCCTTCGGCACCCACGCCTGCCATACCTCCGGGTGCGCCTTCATGAACGCCTCCGCCGCCTGCCGTGGCGGGGTGTGTTTCTCGCTCATTTCAGCCAGCGCCTTGTTCAACGGGTCGATGGGAAAATCGACCTTGGCAAAGAACTCGGCAATCTGCGGGTACTGTTTCTGGAACGGAGTGGACACGCCAATCGACAGTTTCGAGGGCAATGAACGGGTCGGTTTAGGATTCGGGTTATCAGCGTCGGTCACGGTCTTCCAGGCTTCGGCGTCAAACGGCGGCTCTTCCAGCTGAACCAGTTTGAAACGCCCGAGCAAGGGGGTCGGCGACCAGTAATAGAAAAGAACCGGCTTGCCACGACGAATCGACGAACTGATTTCCGCATCCAGCGCCGCCCCGGAGCCGCTGCGGAAATTCACATAGCTGTCATCCAGGCCATACGCCTTGAGCTTCTGCTTGTTGACCACCTCCGACGTCCAGCCGATCGGGCTGTTGAGGAACCGCCCCTTGCCCGGGGTTTCCGGGTCGCTGAACACGCCCTTGTATTTGGGCAGGTCGCTGACGCTGCGCAGGTCCGGCGCCAGCGGCTTGATGCCTTTCGCCGGATCGCCCTTGATCACATATTCAGGCACCCACCACCCTTCGGTGGCGCCCTTCACCGTATCGCCGAGGCTGACGACCTTGCCTTCGGCCTCGGCCTTGACCCAGACCGGACTGCGACCAGCCCATTCTTCGCCAATGACCTGGATGTCATCTTTGGCCAAGGCGGTCTCCAGCGTGATGGTCGTCCCCGGCAAGGTATCGGTCGGCAGCCCGTAACCCTTCTCGACGATGATCCGCAGGATATCGGTGATCAGGCTGCCGCTTTCCCAGTTCAGGTCGGCGAAGTGGATGGGCGTCTGGGCGGCGAATACCGGAACGGGCGAACCCCACATACCGAAAGCGACCAGGACAGCGGTCAGCAACCGTCGAAATCCGTTCATGCTTTTGCACCTCGTGCTGTTCACAGCAATAGCAGGATGGCCTGATAAAGACCGCAAGCCTCAAAATACTCAGTCAACTGACTGTAGTAGAGGTTCCTGCTTTCGAGGGGTGAGGATTAAATTTCGGAAAGTTCCTGCAAGCCCGAAGCCATTACTCGCTCGCTTTGAACGTCACCAGTTCACCCTTGCGCCACTTGGCGGCCTTGGCCGTCACGGCTTTCAGGGTTTTGGTCAGGCCTTCCTGCAACTGTTGGTGAGCGGCAAACACCATCACCACGCTGTGACCTTCCTTGAACACGATCCCGTGACCGTCAGCCGTGGTCACGAACGCGTAATCGCCGAGGCCGTAGACCGTCAGCTTGATTTCGCGGAACTTGATCTCCAGTTTGCCGCCTTCACGGCTGGGCAATACCGATGCACTGAAATGATCGCCGACCTTGAGTTTCAGGCCGGGCTTGTCGTCCACCACCAGTGCTGATTCGGTGTCGAGTTCGGCAATGTAAATGCCTTCAGCGTTCTGTTCGGTGATGTAAACAAAACGTGACTGGAACTGTTTAACCAGCTTTGCGCGCAAATCACCCAGCACGAACAAAGCATGCCTGCCAAGGAAACATCCCCACATCTGAAATGATGCTGCACGCTGACAGGCAGCGCACAGCAGAAAAAAGCGGCAATGCCGAAAGTTGTAGCCAAGGGGCCCGGGTCGAGTCCGGAAACGAGCAGAGTGCTCATCCATCGCGAGGCGTGAGAAGACTACTGGAATGTCACTCGCGTCGTCTTGTCTGGCGTTCGTCAGAAGTTGAAGGAAAACGCACTTCTGTCCGCCAGAAAAACAGGATTACCCACCTTAGGGAAAAAACGCTGCAAAAAAAGCATTTTTCCGACATATCGCCCGTAAAAAATTGCTTTAGATGAGCAGCAATCGCCAACCCGTGACGGTGATTCTAGAGCAGCGATGCTCATCGAGACTACCCAAAACGACGTACACACGTCGGCAAAACCATGAAAAGGACTTCATATGTGCACCCCGACACACTTTATTTCTCACACACACCCTCTGTCCACGCTGTCTCCGGCGCTGTTCCCGCATACCGCGTTTGTCCGAGCAGAGCCTGCCACGCTGCGCTTCCAGGTGGTATTGGCCGGCACTGCTTTCTTCCATATCAAGGAAATTTCCACGGGCCACGTAAGAGGTTTCCGCAGTAACCATAACGCGGCCTGCGCGCTTGCCCGCGCGCTCGAGTTGCGGAGCTGAACGTTCTGCCTCACGCCTATAGACGTTTCGTCACGCCGACGAGTTAACTCAGCCGTCGGCAGGCAACTACTGCCATACTGCCGAACCAATGAAACCCGTTCCCAAGCCGGACGGCGTTCAACACAACAGAATATTTCCAAGGGAAGGCTGCTACGTGACGGAATTTGATATCGGTGAATTTTTTATCCGGGGCGAAGCCAGAGAAGTCGAGGGCGAATTCCAGGCGGTCATTATCATGCGCGCCAAACCGCCACTGACTACAGTGACGTATCACCAGGTCGAGAAAGATCGCTGGTTCAAAACCCCGGACGTCGCCGCCATCGCCGCTCAGGAAGCCGCCAAGGCCCTGAAGCTTGCCGTCGATGAAGGTGCGTTGAAAGCCTGATCAGCCGGTTCGCAGTCTATGCTCATTCCTGCTTTCGAACATCGCTATCGAACTCCTGAAGTGCGGCCGCCTCAGATGCTATGCAGCCGCACCTCAGATCTCGCACCCGTGCGACCAGCAAGGAGATGAAGATGGATTCACCTACACACGATTTGAAAGGCTTGTTCGACCAGCTCGGCCTGGATTCCAGCGAAAAGGCCATCGACGATTTCATCGCCAGCCATTCCCCGCTGCCCGATGATAAAAAGCTCATCGATGCCGAATTCTGGACTCCGCAACAAGCTGGCTTCCTGAAAGAGCGATTGCGTGAAGATGCCGATTGGGCGCGGGTGGTCGACGACCTGAACCTGCGTATGCATCAGGTTCACTAGTCAATGCAGGCTGTCGGGTGCTTCGGCGTTTAATTGCGCCAACCAGGCAGCCTTGCACTCTTGCGCTTCTTCACGACTGGAGAATGCCGTCCCCCGGCGTTCGCCGTTCAGCAACACGACCCAGCAGACACTTTGCCCCGCCGCACGCAAACTGGCGGGCACGCCGCTGCCAATCATGACCGCGACATCAACTTTGGTTTGCATGCTGACCTCTTGAGCTTCATTAACTACCTAACCGTAGACAGGGTAATGAGTTCATTGGCGAGGAAAAAGCGACTGCGCTGCATAGATTAATTGCCAGAATCGCAACAATGCCGTGATGCAGATTGCTTGAAAAAATCGCTACGGTTCGGTTCCCACAGGAGGTCGGGGTACGGCTGTTGCTTTCACCACTCTTCAGGCCGAGCGTTAGCTCGCCTGCAGCTTTTGATCTTGCGGTGTACGCCCCCTCACGCCCTGAGCCTGTCCGTCAACTTGTGAGTGCCTCCATCGGCGCTTCTCCAAAGTGACTCGCCGTAAGGGCGAAACCAATAGCCGCCGTTACCGCAGAAACGGATATGTCCCCAACCCCAAATACCCAGCCGCTCAACGAGCACTCTCCGGCTTATACCCCAAACGCAACCCACCCCAATGCCGCCCCTTGACCATGATCGGCACCGAAAGGTCGTGCATCAGCTCTCCGGTATCCCGCGTATAGGTCTGCAACAGCACAGCCTGTTGATGGCTGCCACAACGAATCCCCGTCCGGTCGGCAAACTTGCGTTTGGTGCGGTTCTGCAACGTATCAACCTGCACATCCCCCGTCAGCGGCTGGCTGAACACCGTGTTATGGGTCGGCACATAACCCTGCTGCGTACAGGCGATGGCAAACACCAGGCCTTCATGACGCGGCAACAACGGTTCCTGAATCGCCGGCAAAACCTTATCGGTGTAACGGTCGAAACGCGTCTGAAACTTCGCCGGGCTCGTATTGGGGATGGCCTGATAACTGCGATCAAACAAATCATCAAGACTGACAACGCCCTGGTCGATATCAGCTTCGAAACGCGCCGCAATCTGACGCGCGCCTTCACGGGCCAGGTCATAAATCCGCTGGTGATAGTCATCCAGCCCGACCTCGGCGAGTCGCTCACTGATGGTTTCGGCCTGCCCCTCCATCTGCACCGCCGCCTGGGCCAGGCGCTGGGTCTGTTGATCACTGATCGCCAGGTCGCTGCGCATCTGCTCGATCGCGTGAAACAAGCTGTCGAGTTGCTCGCGATTGGTCTCCGCGCCCTTGGCAATTTCGCCGACCTGACTTTCGACACCGGCCGCCAGGCGCGCAATGTTTTCCAGGTGCTGACCGGTGTGCTCGACCTGTTCGACACCGATGTCGAGGTCGCTGGACAACTGGCGAATCTGCTCAACTACCTGCGCGGTGCGCTGCTGGATATCGGCAACCATCTCGCCGACTTCGCCCGTTGCCGTTGCCGTACGCGCCGCCAGACCGCGAACTTCATCGGCGACCACCGCAAACCCGCGTCCGTGTTCACCGGCCCGCGCCGCTTCAATGGCCGCGTTCAACGCCAGCAGGTTGGTCTGGCTGGCGATGGACTGGATCACCAGCGTGACCCGCTGGATGTCGTCGCTGCGCAGGCTCAGGGCTTCGATCAGCTCACGGCTGTTGCTGGCGCGCTGACTGAGTTGATGCATGCGATTGATGGACTCGATCAACTCCGTGCGCCCTGCTGCGCTGCTCTGGTGAGCTTCACTGGCAGCACTGAGGGCGGTTCGACTGAGTGTCGAGGTGGCGTGTTCGGTGGCGATCATCACTTCGGCATTGCTGACAATCTGTGCCGCGGCACCGAGTTGTGATTGCAGTTTGTCCGCCAACTGCTTGACCGAATAGGCCACGCCAGCGGCTGACAGAGCGTTGTGACTGGTGGTGTAGGAAAGATCGCGAGTCAGCTCGGCGATGGCATTGGAACTGTCTGCTGAGGATGCTTCGGGGATGGCTCGGGAACGTAGCCGAGGCAGCCAGATAATCAGGACGGCCAGCGGCAGGCCGAGATAAAGCGACCAGCCCCCGAGCGTCATGCCGCACAGCAAGAGCATCACGGCGATGCTTTGCAGTGTGGGCGTCAACCAAAGGTTTTTCGGCGAAAGCACGGGTGCAGGCACTGCCCCGACCAGAGATCCGTCCCGCGTCATATCTTCACCCCACGCACTTCTAATTGTTGTACCCGCATTTAACGCCACTACAAGGCCATTATCCATGGTCCATTAGTAGTGGGCGTTGCAGCAGATCAATAGAAGTGCCCGCGGTTTTGCGCAGACGAAAAAAAGCATCGCGGGCCAGAGCCTTGCTCCTTCAGGAGTGAGGCTGGCCCGCGATGCGGGGCGCTACGAAATCAGGCCTGACGCTGGTGCTTGTCGATCTGTTCGTGACGCTCTTGAGCTTCGATGCAGTACTTGGTGGTCGGGCTGATCAGCAGGCGTTTCAGGCCAATGGCCTCGCCGCTGTCGTCGCACCAGCCGAAGCTGTCTTCCTTGATGCGTTCCAGCGCCTGTTCCAACTGAGGCAGCATGCGCTGGTCGCGATCGATCGCGTTCACCAGCCAAGTGCGCTCTTCTTCGACAGACGCCGCGTCAGCCGGATCGGCCGGGGTGTCCAGGCTCTCGATGGCGATGCGGTTCTGCTCGATGCGCTCATGGGTTTCGACTTTCATGTTCTGCAACAGCTCAGAGAAAAAAGCATGTTGCTCGGCATTCATGTAGTCATCCGCCGGCATGGCCAGCAACTTGTCCTTTGTCATTGATATCTCTATAAAACGAATTAGGGAGCGTTCCGGCGGACCTGGTCTGGCCATCGGAACGGCGCCGTTTATTCCAAGCGCCACCCGGCACTCAATTTACGAGGGGCGGCAGTCTAAGGCCGACTTGAGGCCCCAGCAACTGAAAAGTCAGCGAATTTGTCCGACAAAGCCCTGAAAGTGCTCTATGGCAGCCTTTGCGGTGGTTATCGGAGTGCGTTTATAGCAAGAAATTCAATCGAGCGGCTGTATATAGAAGACAAACGGCTGCGACAGTAGGGGTTATCGACCGCATTTGCCGGTTGATGAGCCGCCGGTGCAACACGTTTGCAGCGCGGGCAACCTCGGCTAAGGTTATCCATCCCGAAACGACCATCTGAGGAGCGGTGCAATGAAACTGATCGGCATGCTGGATTCGCCTTACGTACGGCGGGTCGCCATTACTGCCAAACGCCTGGGCATCGACCTTGATCACCAATCGGTTTCGGTGTTTCGGCACTTCGAGCAGTTCCAGCAGATCAACCCGGTGGTCAAGGCGCCGACGCTGGTACTGGATGACGGCGAGGTGTTGATCGACTCGACGTTGATCATCGATTACCTGGAAGCGCTGGCGCCAACGGGTAAAAGTCTGATGCCTGGCGAGCTGGATCAACGCCTGCGTTCGTTACGCCTGATCGGCCTGGCGCTGGCAGCGTGCGAGAAGTCCGTGCAGCTTTATTACGAACGCAACCTGCGCCCTGCGGAAATCCAGTTTGAGCCCTGGGTGGAACGGGTCGAAGGGCAATTGGCGGCGGCGTATTCGGCGCTGGAGCGGGAATTGGAAATGCAGCCACTGAAGACTGACGGTTCGATCGATCAGGACGGGATTACGCTGGCGGTGGCCTGGAGCTTCACCCATCTGGTGGTGCCGGATCAGGTGGATGATCAGCACTTTCCACAGATCAGTGCCTTCACAGCGTATGCCGAAGGGCTTGATGAGTTTTTGAGCACGCCGATTGAGTAGACAGACGTGTTGTGACAGATCCCCCGTCAAAACAAAAACGCCGCTTCCACCAGAGGCAGAAGCGGCGCAGGCATGAGCCTCAGCGGATCAGTGCATGAACAGGGCGATCAGGATGATGATCGGGATCGGTACACCGAGAAAGAACAGCAGTAATGAGCGCATGACGATTCTCCAGGGTTAGCGAACAGGTGCAGTGGTCACATAAGCGTCGGATTCCAGATACACCACGGCATCCCGACGACGACCGCCGAATGTGGCGGCGAAGCTGGCGAAGAAAGCGCCGATCAGCAGCGCGATGAACATCCACAGCGACGTCCATGCCGCGACTTTGGCGGCGGTGTCCGCAGCTTGTTGGGCGGCCAGTTTCGCGTCGGCTACGGCTTTTTGGGTACGGGCATAGACTTCATCGACACGACGTTCAGCGTCCGCTTGCGTGAGGTTGGTCCGTTGCGCCACCAGTTGTGCCAGATACGTGCGGTCTTCGGCGGCCAGTTGACCGTCGTTGCCCAGCGAGCGCACGAAGATGCGGGTGACAGTGCCGCGGGCGGCGTCATCACTGACGGCAGCCGGGCGATCGTCGCGGAACAGGCTGTCGACAAAATAGCCGTACGGGTCGCTGTTGGTATTACCGGCTGCGGTTCCGGCCGCTTGCGTCGCGGCACTTGCGGCACCACCCATCACATTGGCACCGGCCTGCACACCGCCGCTGACGATGCTGCTGACTGAGCCGACCACCAGCGTCGCAGTCACCAGCGTCGCCACGCACCAGGCCAGGAAGCCATGGGCCGTGTCGCGGAAGTAGACTTCATCGCCATGCATGTTCGCCCATTTCACCCGCAGGCGGCCGGCGATGTAACCACCGAGCCCCGAAGCGACGATTTGTGTGGCGGCCAGCCAGATAATCGTTGAAATACCCAGGCCCTTGGCGCTGACGCCTTCGTTGGCCCATGGGGAAACCGCCGAGAAACCCAGGCCGAAACCGAGCAGTACCAGGATCAACGACAACGCCGCCGCAGCAGCGGCCCCGGCGAAAATCGCACCCCAGGAAACGCCCGACAGCGTGCTTGACTCTTCTGCGGCAGGATAGAAACCATCAGAGGATCTATTCATTATTATGTCGCTCCAGGCAGGAAAGATGTTGTTACAACTCGTCAAAAGAGGAATTGCAGTCAACGTGCCAGTCGCCAATCCTAGATAAGTTGTTGAATTTCAATCACATAGAAAATCTGAACTTAAATTTCTCATGCAAATTGCAAGAAACCGGCAATATCAGCGGGTTTTCTGCATGCCACGGGAAGCACCGCCAAATGAAGTTTTATTTAAAAAGGTTGCAGCCATTTATTGGCAAAATGCCGCACATCGCTGTGAACCTTTAATCAGGCCAACCTATGACCCGCATCTTGACCATCGAAGACGACGCCGTGACCGCCCGGGAAATCGTCGCCGAACTGAGCAGCCACGGCCTCGACGTGGATTGGGTCGACAATGGCCGCGAAGGTCTTGAGCGCGCGGTCAGCGGCAACTATGACCTGATCACGCTGGACCGCATGCTGCCCGAGCTCGATGGCCTGGCGATTGTCACGACGCTGCGGACCATGGGCGTGTCGACGCCGATCCTGATGATCAGTGCCCTCTCCGATGTCGACGAGCGCGTGCGTGGCTTGCGTGCCGGCGGGGACGATTACCTGACCAAACCCTTTGCCACGGATGAAATGGCCGCGCGGGTCGAAGTGTTGCTGCGCCGGCAGAACACCGTGACCGCCCAGGCCACCACGCTGCGGGTGGCCGATCTGGAACTGAACCTGATCAGCCACGAAGCCAGCCGAGACGGTCAGTTGCTGACGCTGTTGCCCACCGAATACAAGTTGCTGGAATTCCTGATGCGCAACACCGGGCAGATTCTGTCGCGAATGATGATTTTCGAAGAGGTCTGGGGCTATCACTTCGACCCTGGCACCAACCTGATCGACGTGCACATCGGCCGCCTGCGCAAAAAGATCGACCCGCCCGGCAACGTCCCCCTGATTCGGACCGTGCGAGGCTCGGGTTATGTCATTGCCGAACCCCTCTAAAGGCTGGCGTTCTTCCATCAGCCGCTTGCTGGCGCTCTACAGTTCGCTGTTCGTGCTCTGGAGCGGGATTCTCATGGGGGTCATGTACTACGAGGTGTCCGCCTACCTGGATAACCTGGCCAAGCACTCGCTGATGCAACGTCAGCATTTGTTCTCGCGCTTTTCCGGCGAACAACTGGTGGACGCCCTCGCCGTCAGCATGACCTTCGACATTCGTGGCATCGACGCCTACGGCCTGTTCGATGCCGAGCATCGCTACCTCAGCGGCGCCCTGCGCCACATACCCGCAGGCCTGCCACTGGACGGCAGGATTCACATGCTCAGCGACTGCGCCGACTCCGATGATCCGACCTTGCCCAGCGACAGTTGCGATGCGGTGGCGACCCAGACGCGTGATGGTCGCTGGCTGATACTGGTGCGCGACAACGGCTCGCTGTTCGCCGTGACCCGGATCATCCTCCACGCGCTGTTCTGGGGCGTGACCCTGACCATTTTGCCGGGCATCGTCGGATGGCACCTGCTGCGCCGTCGACCGCTGCGGCGCATTCGCGGGATTCAGGCCAGTGCCGAGGCGATTGTGGCCGGGGATCTGACCCGACGCCTGCCGCTGTCCAATCGCCGCGACGAACTGGACATGCTCGCCGCCATCGTCAATGCCATGCTCGAACGCATCGAACGCTTGATGAACGAGGTCAAGGGTGTGTGCGACAACATTGCCCACGACTTGCGGACGCCGCTGACCCGCTTGCGGGCGCAGTTGTACCGCATGCAGCAACAGGCGGGCGAAGGTTCCCAGGAAGCCGCGCAACTGGATTCCGTGTTGAGTGAAGCGGACACGCTGATGGCGCGCTTTCGCGGTTTGCTGCGCATTTCCGAGCTGGAAGACCGGCAGCGGCGCTCCGGTTTTGTGCAACTCGACCCGGTGCCGTTGTTGCAGGAACTGCACGACTTTTACCTGCCGCTGGCGGAGGAAGACGAGCTGGTTTTCAAGCTGCAATTGCCCGAATCATTGCCGGCGCTGAAGGGCGATCGGGCGCTGCTGTTCGAAGCCGTGGCCAATCTGTTGAGCAATTCGATCAAATTCACACCGCCGGGTGGCGAGGTGATTTTGCGCGGGGTCAATGAGGGTGGGCATACGCGGATCGAAGTGCTCGACTCCGGACCGGGCATTCCTGCAGCCGAACGCGAAGCCGTGTTCCAGCGTTTCTACCGCGCCGAAGGTGGCAATCAGCAAAGCGGGTTCGGGCTGGGGCTGTCGATCGTGGCGGCGATTGTCAGCCTGCATGGGTTTACGCTGGAAGTGGGTGACAGCGAATGGGGTGGCGCGCGGTTGGTGCTGGATTGTCGGCAGAGCCTCATTCCCCAGACCTGACGCAAATCTGCTGAACTGACACATGACCTGTGGGAGCGGGCTTGTCCGCTACCACAGGTTCTGTGTCGATCAGTCAGGCCGGGTAGTTGGCTCGAAGGGCTTCGAGTCCACCCTGGTAGATCCCGCCAAACAACGCCGTCACCTCCTCCTCACTCACCCCGACCGGCGCAAACCGACCCGACCAGGTCACCCGCGTACTCTCACCCTGCGCTTCAACGCGAATGGTCGCCAGATAATCAGTCGCCGGGAACGGCGCCTGCAGAATCGAGTAGCTGTATGTTTTCCCGGCGTTATCAAACGCCTCCAGCCGCTCAATCACTACCGCGCCATCCGCGGTTTGCAGACTGCGCACGCGCCCGCCTTCGCTCAGCTCGCTTTTGGGAATGAACGGCAGCCAGTCCGGCAGCGAATTGAAGCCACCGATCAAATGCCAGACCTGGTCGGCCGAAGCCGGGATGTCGATAAACGCTGATGCCGTTGCCATGTAATATTCTCTCTCATTCAAAAATTTCAGATCGCCATGCTGTCGACGACGCCGCCGTCAACTCTAAGGGCTGCACCGGTTGTTGCCGACGACAGCGGCGACGCGATGTAGGCCACCAGGTTGGCGACTTCCTCGACATTCGCCACGCGCTGGATAATCGATGTCGGCCGGGCCTTGCGCACGAAGGCGTCGGCTTCTTCCCGGACACTGCGCCCCGATTCGGTCGTGGCGTCCTTGAGCATCTGCTCCAGGCCATCGGTCAACGTCGGGCCGGGCAGGATCGCGTTGACGGTCACGCCAGTGCCCGCCAGCCGCTTGGCCAGCCCGTGGGACACGGCGAGGTTAGCGCTTTTGGTCACACCATAGTTGAGCATGTCGGCCGGGATCGCGATCCCGGATTCCGAGGACAGGAAAATCACCCGCCCCCAGCCCTGCTTGACCATGTCCGGCACGTAATGCCGTGACAGGCGTACACCGGAGATCACGTTGACCTCGTAGAAGCGCGTCCACTCGCTGTCCGGGGTGTCGAAGAAATCCACCTCGTTAAAGATGCCGAGGTTGTTGACCAGGATGTCGGCACGCGGCTCGGCGGCGAACAATTGCTCGGCGCCTTCGGCGGTGCCGAGGTCTGCGGTCAGGCCTCGCAGTTGCGCACCCGGCACGCTCTGGCGAATGCTCGCCAGCGCTTGCTCGACCTTGGCGGTTTCGCGTCCGATCACCACCACCGTGGCGCCGGACTCGGCCAGTGCCTTGCTGATGCCCAGGCCAATGCCGGCGGTGCTGCCGCTGACAATGGCGAGTTTTCCAGTCAGATCGATCTTCATGTTCAAACTCCTGTGACAGGCAATGGAGCGCGTTCAGACACCAGCTTCGCTTCGCGCATCGCTTGCCAGAACGCAGCGGGAATGACTGCCGACAACGCAGCCACATCTTCAGCAATCCGGTCCGGACGGCTGGACCCCGGAATCACCGCCGCGACGGCAGGATTGGCCAGGGAGAATTGCAATGCAGCGGCCTTGATGTCGACGCCGTGGGCCGCCGCGATGCGTTTGATCTGCTCGACTTTCTGGATGATCGCCGGGCTGGCCTTCTGGTATTCGAAGTGCGCGCCGCCGGCCAGAATGCCCGAGCTGTAAGGGCCACCGACCACGATCTCGACATTCTGTGCCAAGGCAGCGTCCATCAAACGTTGCAGGGCACGATCGTGATCCAGCAGCGTATAGCGCCCCGCCAGCAGAAAACCGTCCGGTTGGGCTTCGGTCAGATCAAGGGTCAGTTCGCACGGCTCAACCTTGTTCACGCCCAGGCCCCAGCCTTTGATGACGCCTTCTTCACGCAAACGGGTCAGTACCTTGAACGCGCCGGTGCGGGCCTGGTTGAAGTACTCCAGCCATTGATCGCCGTAGAAGTCCTGCGCGATATCATGCACCCAGACGATGTCCAGGCGATCGGTTTGCAGACGCTCGAGGCTGTCTTCGATTGAACGCATCGTCGCGTCGGCGCTGTAGTCGTTGACGATCCTGTTCGGGCGACCGTGCTCGAACACCCCGCTCTTCTCGCCCAGATCCCGGGCAGCGGCGTCTTCGATTTCGTCGAGAATCACCCGGCCGACCTTGCTGCTCAGTACGTAGTCGTCACGGTTGTAGCGAGCCAGCGCGGCGCCGAGGCGAATCTCCGACAGGCCCGAGCCGTAAAACGGCGCGGTATCGAAATAACGCACGCCAGCATCCCAGGCGGCGTGTACGGTGGCCATCGCCTCTTCTTCCGGGATGGCGCGGAACATATTGCCCAGGGGGGCAGTGCCGAAACCCAGCGCGCCGGGCAGTTTGTCTTTCAAGCTCATGGATGAATCCTCTCGATGTCAGTGGTCAGTCAGGTGACCGATGAGCCAATCCTAGATTGCGAGGATCGGACCGTCCAAGACATAATACGCAGCACTTGAGTCCCTATAGGTCTGACATGATCGACATCCGCCAATTGCGCTACTTCGTGGCCGTCGCCGAGGAAGAACACGTCGGTCGCGCCGCCGAGCGCCTGCACATTTCCCAGTCGCCCCTGAGCCGGCAGATCGCCCAGCTCGAAGAACGGCTGGGCCTGACCCTGTTCGAGCGCAGCCAGCAACGCATTCGGCTGACCCGCGACGGCCAGACCTTTCTCGCCGAAACCCGCGCCCTGCTGACCCACGCCAATCGCCTGGAATCCCTCGGAAAACGCCTCGGTCGTGGCGAAGAAGGCGGCCTGTGCATCGGCTACATCGAAAACGCCATGCACGCCGGCGTCCTGCCGAATGCCTTGCGGGTGTTGCGGGTGGACCGGCCCAACGTGCACGTCGCGTTGTACAACCTCAGCTCCGCCGAACAACTCGAAGGCCTGCGTCAGCGTAGCCTCGATATCGCGTTGGTCAGCGAACCGCCCGTCGCCGACGATCCGGACTTGCTGGGTTTTCAGGTGCTCGACGACCCGATGCTGTTGGCGCTGCCCGAGCATCATCCCCTCGCCCATCAAGCGACGCTGGGCCCGGAAGACCTGTCCGACCAGGAATGGATCGGTGTGCAACACCGACAGAACTGCGCCAGCCGCGAAGACTTCGTCAGTGCCTGCATCCGCGCCGGTTTCACCCCGGACATCCGCATGGAGGCCACTGAACCCTTCACCGCACTGGGGCTGGTGGCGTCGGGGCTGGGCATCGCGATGATTCAGAAAGGCTTGAGCCGCAATGCGCCACCGGGCGTGGTGCTGCGGGAAGTGCCGTGGATTGCGTTCACCACGCCGCTGTGGGCAGCGTGGCACCGGATCAATTTGCGGCCGTTGGTGGAGACGTTCAGGAAGGTGCTGACCGAGCCCGTCAGCTAAACCACCATCCGTGTGGCGAGGGAGCTTGCTCCCGCTGGGTCGCGAAGCGGCCCCAATCAGGCGACGATGGTCAGTTCTGACAAACCGCGCATGCAGGTTTTACGACTGCTGCGCAGCCGAGCGGGAGCAAGTTCCCTCGCCACAGTAATCCTGTCATGACAAAGGTGTGCGGCTCCTGCCCCGGGAGTTCGGTGCTTTACTGAATAAACCCCGAAGCCCTGCGAGTAGCCCCGCCATGAATCGCAACGACCTGCGCCGCGTGGACATGAACCTGCTGGTGATTTTCGAAACCCTGATGTTCGAAAAGAACCTGACCCGGGCCGGGGAAAAGCTGTTCCTCGGCCAACCTGCCGTCAGTGCTTCACTGGCCAAGTTGCGCGATCTGTTCGATGACCCGCTGCTGGTGCGCAACGGTCGTGTGCTGGAACCGACCCAGCGCGCGCTGCAGATTCTCAAGGAATTGCAGCCGGCGATGGACACCATCTCCGGTGCGGTCAGCCGGGCCAAGGATTTCGACCCGGCCACCAGCCGCGACGTGTTCCGCATCGGCCTGTCCGACGACGCCGAGTTCGGCCTGTTTCCGCCGCTGCTCAAGCAAATCCGCGAAGAGGCGCAGAACGTTGTGGTCGTCGTGCGGCGAGTGAATTTCCTGCTGATGTCGTCGATGCTCGCCAGCGGCGAGATTTCCGTCGGGATCAGCTACACCACGGAACTGCCGGCCAACGCCAAACGCAAGAAACTGCGCGATCTGAGCGTGAAGATCCTGCGCGGCGACAACCGTCCCGGCGCCCTGACGCTGGATGACTACTGTGACCGGCCGCATGCGCTGGTGTCGTTTTCCGGGGACCTGACCGGCGCGATCGACAACGATCTGGCGCGTATTGGCCGCTCACGCCGCGTGGTGCTGGCGGTGCCGCAGTTCGCCGGCCTGCGCGCCCTGCTGGCCGGCACTGACATGCTCGCCACGGTGCCGGACTACGCCGCCTGTGCGTTGATCGAAGGCAGCAGCCAGTTGCGGGCAGATGACCCGCCGTTTGACATCAACCTGTCCGAGTTGTCGATGGTGTGGAACGGGGTCAACGATAACGATCCGGCAGAACGTTGGTTGCGCTCGAGAATTGCCCAACACATGTCGGCGCCACTGCCGGGGCATTGACCGCGTTGAAGCCCGGGTCGGTCTCGCGCAGGAAAATCGGCAGGTCTGTCATCGGCGGCATGGCCGGAATGTCGAAGTACATCTGGATCACCCAGCCACGGTGATAGCTGGCGTGATTGACCACGTGCAGCAACATCGCGCCAGCGCTCATGGTCCCGCTTTCGCCCGAGACAAACGTGAACTCGACAGGTTTATCCAGCGACGCCTCGGTTTGCCGGTCGCTCCAGTTGCAGTACCAATGATCGATGTCCTTTTGCGCCATGCGCAGGTCGGCAAGGTCGGGATGCAGCAGATCGTGGGAAGTCTTGAAGCCGTGCCCCCGGCCTTCGAGGTGAGCCTGCCAGATGCAGTCCACCACGTAGATGTGGTTGAGGGTACCGATCATGTTCTTGAACACCGAGACCCGCGCTTTGTTGACCTCGCCCGGCGGCAAATCGGCCAGGCTGTCAAAGAGGCGCTGATTGGCCCAGCGTTTGTAATCGGCCAGCATGCGGGCCGTGCGTACGTTGATCATCGCAGGTCTCCCATTGCAATGGGCGCACTGCAAAGCATAGCCCTCATCTCGCGGGGGCAGCTCAAACGCTGATCATCGGTCGCTCAGAGCCTGCGTTACCCGCCTGGCCAGCGCCAGGCAACTGGTCAGCCCCGGTGATTCGATGCCGAACAGATTGACCAGTCCGGGCACGCCATGGTCGTCGGGGCCGCTGATGATGAAGTCGGAGGCGGGTTCTGTCGGGCCGGTGATTTTCGGACGGATGCCGCTGTAGGCCGGTTGCAGCCTGTCATCGGGCAGGGCCGGCCAGTAACGCCGGATGGCCTCGTAGAAACCCTCGGCACGGCGCGGATCGACGCGGTAATCGATGTGGTCGATCCACTCCACATCCGGTCCGAAACGCGCCTGACCGCCAAGATCGAGGGTCATGTGCACCCCCAGCCCGGCACTTTCCGGTGCCGGATAAACCAGATGCCGGAACGGCGCGCGACCGCTGAAACTGAAATAACTGCCCTTGCACAAACGAGCCGATGGAACGTGCAGCGACGACAAGCCTTCAATGCGGCTCGCCACTTCCGGTGCGGACAACCCGGCGCAGTTGATCAACTCACGACAGCTCAAGGTCATCGGCTGGACGCCGCCCATGTGCAACTGGAAACCGTGTTCGCTGCACCGCGCCGATGCCAGCGGCGTATGAAATGCCATCGAGGCTCCGGCGGCCTCGGCGTCCGCCTGAATCGCCAGCATCAGGGCATGGGAATCGACGATTCCGGTGGAAGGCGACCAGAGCGCGGCGACGCAGGACAGCGCCGGTTCAAGTTCGCGAGCCTGATTGGCGTCCAGCCATTGCAAGTCATCGACACCGTTGCGGACGCCCTGCTCCAGCAACTTCTGCAACGCCCCGCGCTGGTGATCATCAGTGGCGACGATGAGCTTGCCCAGTCGCTGATAGCCGACGCCGCGATCATCACAAAAGGCATATAGACGTTGTTTGCCTTCCACGCACAATTGCGCCTTGAGGCTGTCGCTCGGGTAATAGATGCCGGCGTGGATCACTTCCGAGTTGCGCGAACTGATGCCCACGCCGATGCCTTCGCCGGCTTCGACCAGCATCACTTCGCGCCCGCTCCGGGCCAACGCTCTGGCCACCGCCAGCCCGACCACGCCAGCCCCGACCACGACGCATTCGATATCGACGCTCACCTGCCCTGCGCTCCTTTGTAACGATCAAAACGTGCCGGGATAACTGCCGCCGTCCAGCAACAGGTTTTGCCCGGTGAGAAAACCCGCCTGGGCGCTGCAAATGAACGCGCAATAGGCGCCGAACTCATCGGGCTGGCCAAAGCGTTGGGCTGGCACGTTTTTGCGCCGCTGCGCACTGATGTGCTCGACGCTGGCGCCATTGGCCTCGGCGGCAGCACTCAGGGTCTTGTGCAGGCGCTCGGTCTCGAACGGGCCGGGCAGCAGATTGTTGATCGTGACGTTGTTCCCCGCCAACTGCGACTGACGCGCGAGTCCGGCGATGAAACCGGTCAGGCCTCTGCGGGCGCCGTTGGACAGACCGAGCACATCGATCGGCGCCTTCACCGCGCCGGAGGTGATGTTGACGACGCGTCCGAAACCGCGCTCGGCCATGCCATCGACGCAAGCCTTGATCAGCTCGATGGGCGTGAGCATGTTGGCATCCAGCGCCTTCAACCAGTCCTCACGTTGCCAGTCACGGAAGTCACCCGGCGGTGGGCCACCCGCGTTGTTGATCAGGATGTCCACTTGCGGACACGCCGCCAATACTTGCTCACGCACGGCCGGCTCGCTGATGTCGCCGGCGACCGTGCGCACTTCGATGGTCGGCGCCAGGCTGCGCAATTCAACGGCGGCAGCCTGCAAAGTGTCGTTGCCGCGAGCGTTGATCACCAGGTTCACGCCCTCTTTCGCCAAGGCACGCGCACAGGCCAGCCCCAAGCCCTTGCTGGCGGCGCAGACGATCGCCCAGCGACCCGATATTCCCAATTCCATGACGATGCTCCCGACGGTTCGAGCGCCCTACGTTACCACCGTGCGCGGGACGGAGCCGAGGGGAAACAGCCCTGCCCCGGCAATTCAATTGTTCCGGATTATCACGAGTGGAAACGGGGGCAACGCGCAGGCAAAAAAACACCGGTTGTCCCGCGACAGAACGGCAGTAAGCCACCGCGCACACTGCCAAGCCTCGCGGGTCAAAGACTGCAAGATCGGGCGTGCCCTTGTCGACGCGGAGACTGTTCATGCGGGTTGAATAACATGCCATTACTGACACAAATGACAGGTAACGCTAATGAAGGCAGCACCTTGGAGCTTAGTGATGGGGTACGCCTCATGTTTCAGCACAGACCGAGGGTTCACCGCGGGAATATTGGAAGCGGTTTTCGCGGTGAGCGAAAAGTCTGGGGCAAACTGACTTCATTCGAATATGGCTATTCCAGAGCACCATGTTTGCGCCGCTGATGATTATTCCTGCTATTGGAATCCGCAAAACACATATAGCAACTCGAGCAGTCATAAGGCTTTTCCAGGGTGTGTGTTCGTCTGTGGCGCGTCAAAGTAGTACTTTCTGCAAAACCTTGATGGCAAAACTCGCAGACGTACGGCTTTTCTCCGGTGTGAGTTCGTCTGTGGCTCGTCAAAGCACCATTTGTTGCAAAACCTTGATGGCAAAACTTGCAGACGTACGGCTTTTCTCCGTTGTGAGTTCGTCTGTGGCTCGTCAAAGCATCGTTTCGCGCAAAATCTTTGCCGCAAGTCTCACAGTGGTACGGCTTTTCTCCGGTGTGGCTTAGCATATGTCTCGTCAAATGCCTTTTGAGCGCAAAACTTTTTTTGCAAACCAAGCAATTGAAAGGCTTTTCTCCCGTGTGGGTTCGCATGTGCATATCAAAATTATGTTTTCTCTTAAACCCTTTCGGGCAATGCTGACAGCTGAACCGTATATTCCCGTCGTGCGCCTGCTCCGCGCCGGTCTCATATGCCGTACCGGGAAGGGCAGATGCAGATACGTATCCCGGGAACTGAGCAGGCAATGCCTGCGTTTGGGAGGCCGCTTGCCCGGAGCGGCTCAGCTCCTCGGCAAGGCTTCTCACCCGAGGCCCATCGTCCGCAGGGTTGCTCGTTAACGTTTGGAGAAATGCGGTTGGATCGATCACGTTCTCGCTCACGTGCCCAGATAACCCCACCACAAGTTCCATCACCGTTTGGTCATCTCCCCCGGGGTTGTATTTCAAATTACTGATGAATTGATCCAAGGTGTCATCCATCATCCGCCCATCAGCATCGGCATATCGCATCGGCGAGTTCCCGACAAAACAGTACCGGTTCAACCCGTCCACCTCTCCCGCCGGGTCCGGGTTGAGCCAGCCGTGTTGCCACGGCGCGTAATAGCGATAACCGTAGTAACTCAACCCGGTCACGTCGCATTCCTTGCCCGAGTAACCCGTGGTCTTGTACGACGCCTTGGCGGCGTGATGGGCCACCCACCACGCCCGACCACCAAACGGCAAATAGCCTTCCTCACTGATCACTGCACCCTCTTCGTCAAGTTCCAGTTGGCTGGAACGCAGGTGATCGCTGACGCTGTAACTCAAATGGTTGTTGTCGACGCCAGTCGGGGGAGTGCCGACCCAATGCCGCAGCCGCACCGTGTTGCGCCCGGCCTCGATCTCCAGCACATGCCGTTCGGCGCCATTGGCGGCGCGGTGGATTTCCAGCCCCGGCAAGTAACGTACGTCGGCGATCAAGCTGCGGTGTGAGGCCAGTGCGCAACGTACCTTGCGCAGGCGCTTGCCACCGCCGCCGTAGCGATACAGTTCACAGTCGTCCGGGCCGTCTTCACGGGTGACCGGGGATACCTGGCTCAGCTGGTTGCGCGCATCCCAACCCATCGCTTGCCCCCGCAGCAAATGAAGCTGATTGCCGTTACCGTCGAATTCGCGGGGGAAATCCGGCGCTGGATCGCCGTCGTACGCGATCACCCGACGGTTGCTGGCCGCGTCCACCGCCCAACGCCGGGTGAAGGGTTGCGCACCGAGGTGCCGCAGTTCCAGCAGGTTGCCGCTGGCGTCGTAATCGTATTCTTCGCGGTAGTTGACCAGCGCGTTCGGGTCGTTGGCGGCGCGGTAGACTTCGCGGCCGGTGGCGCGGGTCAGGCGGTACAGGCTGTCATAGATGTAGGTGCTGACGGGGTCGATGCGCTGGTTTTTGAAATGGGTGGTGGCTTTGGCCTGGTCGTCGATTTGCAGCGGGTTGCCAACCGGGTCGTAGGTGTAAAGCAGGTTTTGCAGCAAGGGTTGGTTGGGCAGGCCGGCGCTCAAGCGCAGCAGACGCGCGTCGTCCGGACTGAACTCGGCACGGGTAATCACGCCGTTGCCTGCCGTTTCCTGCTCGACCAGCCCCCCGGCGCTGTAGCCGAGATCGCTGACCAGCGTCACCTCGCCTGCACCTTGGCGCTGCAAGGAAACGGCGCGCAATTGCCCGGCGCAGGTGCGGCTGAACCGCCGGCGGTTGAGCATGGCATCGGTTTGCGTCGCAACCTCGCCCAAGGCGTCGTAGGTCCAGCGACTGTCGAGGCCGGGCGCCGGTTCGAGCAAGGCATTGCGCGCGTCGATCTCCAGCGGCCAGTGCAACAGATCCAGCGACGTCAGAAAGTGGCTGCTCTCCAGCAACGGTTGGCCGCGCAGATCATAGTCGAGCATGTGCCGGGTAGTGCTCGGGTCGTCGTGGCGGATCAACTTGCCGCACTGGTTGCGAGTGCTGCCGCCGGGGCCGCCGTACTGGAAGCGTTCGACCACCCGCGGGGTTTCGTCCTCGAGTTGTTCGGTGACGGCGACCGGACGTAATTGCACATCGTAGTCGCGTTGCTGGCTGCTGCGACTGTTCCAGCGTTGCAGCCACTGCCCCGCCGGTCCGAACAGCAACAGAGTCCAGCCCGAATCAACGCTGACGTTGAGCAACTCGGTGCTAGACAATGCGCGGAGGGAGGTTCGATTCGGCCCACGCTGCTCGGCCCACAATCGCGGATCGAAGCGCTCGACTTCACGGCCCAACGGGTCGAACACCCGCCGGGTGATCTGCGGCTGCACCGGTTGTCCCGCGACCGAACGGCAGTAAGCCACCGCGCACACTGCCAAGCCTCGCGGGTCAAAGACCGCGAGATCGGGCGTGCCATTGTCGATGCGGAGGCTGTTCATGCCTATTGAATAACATGCGGCGTTGATGGCGGCTACTGACACAAATGACAGGTCTTTCAACTGGGCGCGCCTGCTTCGGTTGATGCCCTGCTGTTGCGCTTTCTCAATGAATGCCGGGCTTCGCGTTGCGCCGTTCGCTGGGCATTGCGCAGCAGGTGTTGAACGCCGCGGATGTCGAACAACTTGAGCCCTAGTTGGCCGGCAAAGCCTTGGCCTGGACTCTGTTTCCCGAGCCGTCGCATATGGATGTCCCGCGCGTGCGGCGAAGTCCGGCTCGCGGATCCAAAGCTGCTGGTTGAAGTGATAGTTTGTGCTGCAAGGAACTCCTGACCGTCGCTGCATATCCTAAACTGTGTGGTACTTCCTTTACGCTTCACGTTTTCGGAGGACACCGTCATGCGCCGTCTGATCATCATCTCTTCCCTTGTGTTGTGCTTACCCTTCGGCTCGGCTTTCGCGAAAGTGGATGCGGGCGATGTCGCCACCTCCGCCGGGGTTTCCGCTTCGCTGTACTCGACCTTCAAGGACGACAAACTCATGATTCCCGCCCGGGATGACGCCTCCAGCTTCGTGGCCAGTGGCGGTGCGATTCGAGGCGTGTATCTGGAATCGGTCATGAAGCAGATTCGCCAGGACAATCCCGGGCTGAACGCCAGTGACGAAGACCTCGCCAGAGCCATTCTGATCCAGGACAGTGCCGCTGCCGGGCAATGAGGGCTGAAACGGGCGCGGTGGGGCCTGTAACACCTGGACAGGTGTTAACGGCCCTGCTTTGCGGCTACTTTGCGCTTGTAGCGGATGAACGTGCCCATCCGGCAACGAGTTGTACGCTGATGCTGATGCCACCACACACCACGATCACCACATCATGGGCATCGGCGATTGCCGGGTGGTCCAGATAGCCGATGGCCAATGAAACACCGCACGCCGGCTCCACCAGCTGACGCAGGTCATTGGCGTAACGCACCACGCCCATGATCGCTTCGTCATCGCCGAGCACCACGCATTGGTGAGGGAAATCGAGGATGTGCTGCACCGGCCAGGCGGCCACTTGAGCGGCGCCGAGGGAGGTCGCCACGGTGTCGATGCGCGAAAGCCTGACGGGATGCCCGGCCTTGATCGCCGCCGAAAAAGACGCCGCTCCCGCGGTTTCGCAGGCGACGATGCGGCAATCCAGGCGGTCATGCCGAATCAATCCCGTGAGCAGGCCCGCCAGCAAACCACCACCCCCCACCGACGTCACCAGCGTATCGACTTGAGGGCAGTCCTCGAGAATCTCATCGATCATCGTGCTGTGCCCTTCCCACAACACCGGATGATCGAAGGCCGGCACGTATTCGGTGTCCGCCGCTTGTGAAAGCTCCTTCGCCCGTTGATTGGCGTCGTCCCAGACCTTGCCGTGAACGATTACTTCGGCACCGGTTTTGCGAATCCTCGCGCGGGTGCTTTCCGGGGTGGTGTGCGGCACCACGATGCAGGCTTGCAACCCCAGGCTGGCCGCCGCGACAGCGGTGGCGAAACCGGCGTTGCCCCCCGAAGGACAGACCACCTTGCGCTTGCCCTGGGCCTTTGCCTGGCTGCACAACAACCCCATGCCACGCAGCTTGAACGAACCGCTGGGTTGCAGGTTTTCCAGCTTGAGCCAGATCCGCCGAGTGGGGGTCGACAAGCCCGGGTGCAGGATAAGGGGAGTTCTGATGTGAAGCATGTTGGGCTCCTCGGTCGCACACCGACTTGTCGAGTGGTTCAACGAATCGGTGTGGAGCGCAATGCTGTTCACTTAAGCGCGCTCTTGGATCGTGCATACCTTTGTGGCGAGCGAGCTTGCTCGCGCTGGGCTGCGTAGCGGCCCCAAAAATCTGTTTTGTGAGTGCTACGCACTCAAGCGGGAGCAAGCTCCCTCGCCACAAGTTTCCTTTGATTCAAGACACTCTTAAGTGAACAATATTGCGGTGTTGTACGGTCCTTATCCAAGCTTAGTTCACCGCGGCCCGAGCTTGCCGTTTCAACGATAACGCGGTGCCGCCATGGAGTTGCCGAACAAGCCCGACAGGGTTTGGCGCTGGGCTTCGTGACGGTCCCATTGCGAGCCGTCGTGCAGACCCGGAATAGTCACCACCTCTCCATTCGCGAGCCCTGCCAGCGCCGCATCGACCATGTCCTCGGCGGTCATGACGATTTCCTGCGGCAGGTTTTCCACCGGGTTGCCGGCCTCGCTCCAGAAATCGGTGGCGGTGGCGCCAGGCAATACGGCCTGAATACGAATGCCTTTGTCAGCCAGTTCATGGTGCATGGATTGGCTCAACCCCAGAACGAACGCCTTGGTCCCGCCATACACGCCATTAAGAATCTCGGGGGCAATCGCCACGATCGAGGAGATGTTGATCACGGTGCCGTTGCCACGGGCGACGAACCCGGGCGCTACCGCGTAGGCCAAACGCATCAGTGCGGTGACATTCAGGGTGATCATGTCTTCCATGTCATCCACCGGACTCCCCAGCAGCGGCATGACAGCACCGACCCCGGCGTTGTTGACCAGCAAGGTGATGCTCGCGTCGGTGCGCAGAATCCCTTCGACCCGGCGCAGATCGGCCTTGTCTTTCAGATCGGCAGCGACGACTTCCACGGCGCGACCGGTTTCGTTGCTCAAGTGATTGGCCAAGGCGTTCAGCCTGGCCTGGCTGCGGGCGACCAGAATCAGATCGTAACCCTGACGCGCGAGACGATCGGCATAGACCGCGCCGATGCCGGAAGAGGCGCCCGTGATGAGGGCGGTGCCTTTGGATGAGAGAGCCATGTTCAGTGTCCTTCACAGTGAGGCGAGAGGTTCGCCGGGTGTGACCGTTATAAATTGACTGACCTTCGTCTCAAATGACGTTTAAAGTACGCTTTTAGGACATGTCCATTGAGGGCCTATCGATGACTTCCGTGGCGTTTGTAGTGTTTGAGGGTTTTCAGACCATGGCGCTGGCGGCCATGCCGGTGTTCGAGTACGCCAACTTCAGCGCCGGCGAAGCGCTTTACGACGTCAGCGTACTGTCCGAGGACGGCCGTACCTTGCGTGCTTCCGGCGGTTTGAGTGTCGGCACCCAGGCGTTCGATGAGCGGGTGTTCGATACGGTGATCGTGGTCGGCGGCGATGCCATCCTCGAACAGGCGCCCGAGGGTGTGCTGGATTACCTGCGCGCCAGCGTTAAAACCGCGCGGCGCACGGCGTCGATTTGCTCCGGGGCGTTTGTCCTGGCCCAGGCCGGTTTGCTCGAGGGGCGCCGGGCGACCACGCACTGGGCTTATGCAAGGGAACTGCAAGCACGGTTTCCGTCGATCAAGGTGGAAGAGGACCGCATTTACGTGATTGACGGTTCGATCTGGACTTCAGCCGGGATGACGGCCGGTATCGACCTGGCGCTGGCGATGGTCGAGAAGGATCACGGCCCGCTGCTCGCGCGCTCCGTGGCACAGAAACTGGTGATGTACCACCGGCGGGCGGGCGGCCAGTCCCAGCATTCGGCGCTGTTGGAACTGGAGCCGAAATCCGACCGCATCCAGACCGTGCTCGGTTACGCCCGGGAACACCTCGCCGAGGCGTTGTCGGTGGAACAACTGGCGGACGTGGCGCGCCTCAGCCCGCGCCAGTTCAGCCGGGCGTTCCGGGCAGAAACGGGACAATCGCCGGCCAAGGCCATCGAAAACCTGCGCCTGGAAGCAGCGCGACAAATGCTGGAGCGCGGGCGACTGAACCTCGATCAGATCGCTGCCGAATCCGGCTTCAGTGATCGCCGGCGCATGCGCGAAGCGTTTCTTCGGGCGTTCGGGCAGCCACCCCAGGTGATTCGGCGCAACGCCCGTTCGGCCTGAAGCGTTTATCCGCGCAGCCTGCGGCAGCTCCTACAATGAGGGGGCAGGTTCGCGTGTGGAGGTACGGATGAACATCTCGGCCAGACTGGCGTTTTTCGCCATCGTGAGCACCCTCGCCTACCTTGGGTTCGCCGTGTGGGGGATGGGCTCGTTTGCGGCGTTTTTCTCTCATTCGGCGTTGGTGGTCGTTGCCTTGGCGACCCTGGTGATGGCGATCGCGGCGCTGTTCTCCGAGGTCAATCTCAGCTCCGGCGAACGGGAAGACCGGGCCAATCGCTGGGTGCTGCCGGCCTTCGGGGTGATCGGGACAGTGAGCGCTTTTCTACCGGCCTACACCGACCGGATCGACGTTTGGACCTTCGGCGGTGAAGGCGTGCGCTGGCTCGGGGCGTTGCTGTTCATCGTCGGCGGTGTATTGCGCCTGTGGCCGGTGTTTGTGCTGGGCAAGCGTTTCAGCGGGCTGGTGGCGATTCAACCGGGGCACCGGCTGGTCACCGACGGGATTTATCGAACGTTGCGCAACCCCAGTTATCTGGGGATGTTAGTCAATGCCGTGGGTTGGGCGCTGGCGTTTCGTTCAGGCGTTGGCCTGTTGCTGGCAGCGCTGACGTTGATCCCGCTGATCGCCCGCATTCACTCGGAAGAAGCGCTGCTGCGGGCGCAGTTTGGCAGTGAATATGAGGCGTATTGCAGCCGCAGCTGGCGGTTGATACCCGGTGTGTACTGAACAAACCCATTCCAACATGGGGGGATTACGAATATCGCAGACGGATCCGGCCATCGCCGTCGACACCGCAGGCGATCGCTTCATAACTGACCATCGTCGCATGCGGCGTCTCGAGCGGATGTTCATGGGTCGAGGTGATGATCACAAGGTCTGCCCCCGCCGCCTCCGCCGCGAGAATGCCCACCGTGGCATCTTCGAAAATCAGGCAATCGGTCACTTCGACGCCCAACCGCCTGGCCGCCAATCGATACCCCGCAGGATCGGGTTTACCCGCGCTGACATCTTCCGCCGTGACCATCACCGCAGGCTCCGGAATCCCCGCCGCCGCCATCCGTCGCAGCGCCAGTGCCCTGGGCGCAGACGTCACGATCGCCCACTGACCGGCCGGCAGCGACGTCAGGAACTCCGCCGCCCTGCCTACCTCGACAATCCCCTCGACGTCCTCGATTTCCGCCTGGGTAATCCACGCCGCCTCAGCTTCGGCATCGACACCCGGCAAGGCCTGGCGGTTGACCGTGTCGATGGCCCGGGCGCCATGAATGGTCGGCAGAAAAGCGTCGACATCTACCCCGTGGCGCAAGGCCCAGGTGGTCCAGATGCGCTCGGCGGCGGCGATGGAGTTGAGGACGGTGCCGTCCATATCAAACAGAAAGGCACGATAAGGTTTGTTGAAAACCGAATGTTGAGCTGACAAGGATGAGCGTCCTTTTACAAGAGCCAGGCGAGTTTTGCCGAGCAATGTAGCATTTGCGAGAGGGTTGGGCTCAACCGCGCGCTGATGTTCAGCCCACCGTCTTCGGCTTAAATGCAGCTGCCACGCCATCGAGCAATTGTCCCAGCGCCCAGGGCTTCTGGATGAAGGACACCTGATGCCTCACCCCGGACGATTCCGGCGTTTCGAAGCCGGACATGATCATGATCGGCTTGTCCGGCCAGCGGTCGCCAAACAGATTAGCCAGATCCGCGCCATTGAGTTTGCCGGGCATGGTGATGTCCGTGAGCAACAACCGTACCTCATCGGCGTGCTGCTCCAGGTAATTGGCGGCTGCATCCGCGCTGACCTGTGGTTCAACGACGAAACCCTCCTCCTGAAGAATTTCGCAGAGAAACTCCAGGATCAACGGGTCATCCTCAACCACAAGAATCAACCCGCCAGGAAGGTGCTCGCCCGCCATCGATTCTGGACACATGACTTTGCCACTCCCTGATCGCCTAATGATTTCGCGGGCTCAAACCCGCTGCTTACAGGTATGAGCAGCGGGCTCGGCGGAAATTCATTTTTGATACAGGCAAGTGAAAAAATCAGGCGTCCTGCAGAATCAGATCGGCGCCCTTCTCCGCCACCATCAGCACCGCTGCATGGGTATTGCCGGACGTCACGTTAGGGAAAATCGACGCATCGACAATGCGCAACCCGTCAATACCGTGGACTTTCAAACGCTTGTCCACCACCGAAGTCCGTTCATCCGCACCCATCGCGCAGGAACCGCACAGGTGATAGATCGAACCGCTGTTTTCACGGAAATACTGCAGCATCTGCTCGTCGGTTTCGACCACCGGGCCCGGCAGCACTTCTTCGACCGTGATGCCTTTGAGCGCCGGTGCCTGCATGATCTTGCGCATCAGCCGGCTGCCCTGGATCACCTCGTCGATGTCCTTTTGCGTACTCAGGTAATTCGGGTCGATCAAGGCCGCGTCACGGGGATTTTTCGACGCGATCTCGATGTGCCCGCGACTGGTCGGCCGGCACGGGTTGAAGCACAGCAGGAAGCCTGAATATGGTTCGGGCTTGAGGCTGGCCTTGTTGTTTTTCGGGATCTGGTACGACAGTGGGTTGAAGTACAGCTGCAGGTTCGGATGGCTCTGCTGCTCGCTACCCCGAAAGAACCCGCCGGCCTGATTGACGCTCATCGCCAGTGCGCCCTTGCGGGTGAACAGGTATTTGAGGCCGAGTTTGAATTGCCCGAACAGCGAGCTCAGTTGATCGTTTAGCGTCGGGATGTTGGCCTTGTAGTAATAACTGGCGCACAGGTGATCCTGCAGATTCTGCCCCACCGCCGGCAGGTGTTTGACCAGCGCGATATTGTGCCTGGCCAGCAGCGCCTGATCGGCGACACCGGACAGTTGCAGAATCTTGGGTGTGTCCACGGCACCGGCACACAGAATGACTTCCTTGCTGGCGGTGAAGGTGCGCACCACGCCGTGCTGGGTCACCGATATACCGGTCGCCCGGCCGTTGTCGAACAGCACCCGATCCACCAGGGCGAAATGCTCGACGGTCAGGTTCGGCCGGCTCAAGGCCGGGTGCAGATGCGCAAAGCTGCTGGAACAGCGCTGGCCATTTTTGGTGTTGACGTCGTAGATCCCCGAGCCTTCGAATGTCGGTCCGTTGAAGTCGTCGCTGTGCGGGTAGCCGAGTTCGTCGCAGCCCTTGATAAACACGTCGCAGATCGGATGGGTCTGGCCTTTCATCGGCGTGATGCTGATCGGGCCGCTGCCGCCGTGGTATTCGCTGTCGCCCAGGGGATGGTTTTCCAGTTTGCGGAAGTAGGGCAGCACGTCCTTGAAGCCCCAGCCCTCGTTGCCGTTGGCCGCCCAGTCATCGAAGTCATGGGCCTGGCCGCGGACGTAGATCATCGCGTTGATCGAACCCGAACCGCCCTGGACCTTGCCGCGCGGGGCATAGATTTCGCGGTTGTTCAGCTGCTTTTGCGGCTGGCTGTAGTACATCCAGTTGAACGTCGGGTTGTAATACATTTTGGCAAAACCGACCGGGACCTTGAACCACAGGGAACTGTCCTTGCCGCCCGCTTCCAGCAGGAGCACCGAATGTTTGCCCGAAGCCGAGAGCCGATTGGCGAGGATGCAACCTGCGGCGCCAGCGCCAGCGATGATGTAGTCGTATGTCATGCAGGGTTACCGCGTAAGTCGTTGTACAAAAAAACCGCCCGGCAGGTATGGCGTAAAATCTGGGGGGGCGAGCTTGCTCCCACAGGGACTGGGTTCACCCGCAGTGCCTGCCATGGGCGGCAAATCTTCAGCCTCGGGCTGGCGACGAGTCTTTGACGTCGGCCGGGGTCGGCGCCATTTGCAAGTGCAAACGCTCACCGGTGTACGGCGAATGCTTGCGCACCACGTCCATGTTCAGCTCTACGCCAAGCCCCGGTTCGGTGGACGGAATGATGTAGCCGTCCTCCCACTGCAACGGCTTGGTCAGGACTTCGGCGTGGAAACCGCCCCAGGTCATGATGCTTTCCTGGATCAGGAAGTTCGGCGTGCAGGTGGCCAGCTGGAAACTTGCCGCCGCGCCAATCGGCCCGTTGTAGAGGTGCGGTGCGATCTGCGCGTAATAGGCCTCGGCCATGCTGGCGATCTTTTTCGCTTCCAGCAGACCGCCGCAACGGGCGACGTTCATCTGCAGGATCGACGCACCGCCCGCCTGCAACAGCTTGAAGAATTCGTATTTGGTGGTCAGCCGCTCGCCGGTGGCAATCGGGATGCTGGTCTTGGCCGCGACTTGCGCCATGGCCTCTTCCTGGCCCGGTGGCACCGGCTCTTCGAACCACAGCGGATCGTATTTTTCCAGGCGCTTGGCCAGGCGAATCGCCGAGGACGGCACCATTTGCCCGTGGGTGCCGAACAGCAAATCGCACTTGTCGCCCACCGCTTCGCGGATCTTGCGACAGAAGGTTTCGCAGCGATCCAGCACCTCCAGCGAGATCTGGTGCCCGGAGTACGCCGTATATGGCCCGGCCGGGTCGAACTTCACGGCGGTGAAGCCTTTGTTCATGTTCTCGATGGCGCATTCGGCCGCCAGGTCCGGGTCGTCGTAGTCGTACTCACCCTTGCTGTTGACCGGGTACAGGTAGGTATAGGAACGCAGCCTTTCGTGGACCTTGCCACCCAGCAGTTCATACACCGGCTTGTTCGCCGCTTTGCCGATGATGTCCCAGCACGCCATCTCCAGACCGCTGACCACGCCCATCATGGTCAGGTCCGGACGTTGGGTGAAACCGCTTGAATAGGCCTGACGGAAGAAGCGTTCGATGTGGTGCGGATCGTGGTTGAGCAGGTAGCGTTCGAACACGTCTTCGATGATCGGCAGCATGGCTTTCGGGCCGAAGGTCGCAGCGTAGATTTCGCCCACGCCTTCGATGCCGCAATCGGTCTTGAGTTTGACGAACAGCCAGTACATGCCGCCGACGTGCGGTGGCGGTACAGCAACGATATGGGTTTCAAGGGCGACGATTTTCATCTCAGGCACCTGTCTTATTGAAAGTTTTACGATTGATACGAGCGCGCAGAGTCAGGGCCGCCAGGGTACCGAGCAGGCCGACGAAGGCGATGTAGCCGAAATACAGCTTGTAACCAAAGGCGCCGGGGAAATGCTCGGTGAGGTAGCCGTTGATCAAGGGAATGAACGCGTCGGGCATATAACCGACCACCGAGACAATGCCGATTGCCAGGCCGGTGATGCGCAGCGGGATGTTGCAGGTGTCGAGGATCGCCCAGTACAAACCGCGAATGGCGTAGGTCATCAGGCCGATGAAAATCACCGTGCCGATCAACAGGCCCATGCTGTTGAGTGCCGGGAACACGATCAGGCCGACCATCGCCAATGTCGCGAGGAACAGCGCCACGATCAGCACCGAAATGTTGGAAAACCTGTCACCGAGCCAGCCACCGCCGATCCCGCCAATCGGGCGCATCCACAACTTGATGGTCGTGATGGTGCCGGCCATGACGGCGGTCATGCCGCCGCCCTGCAGGTAATCGGAGAAACTGTAGGTGGCCCAGAAGATGTGATAACCGCAGAACACGATGGCCGTCACCAGCCACAACTCGGGGATTTTCACCAGCGTGGCCAGGTCGCTGAGCAGGTTGTATTTGCCCTTCTCCACCGCCGCGGTGCTGTCCATCGACTTCGGGTCCTTGATCAGCACCAGCACACAGCCGATGGCGATACAGGTGAAGGCATAGAGGTAAACCACGTGCTTGAAGCCTTGCGCCGCCGACTCGCCACGGGTTTCGGTGGCGAAGGCAAACAGCCCCAGCGCAACGGTCGCCAGCAACGCTTCGACCAGGCCGCGACCGCCATCAAGGATGCCGAAGAACCGGCCTTGCTCGGTGTGATGGGCGATCATCTTCACGCGCTTGAGCACCGAGGCCCAGAACGTCAGGCCGGTGGTCAGCCCCCAGCAACCGAAGATGATCATCAGCCCGGTCAGCGACGGCGCAGTGGAATACCAAAGGCCCAATGCACCGGTAGCAACCAGCGAGAAGAAAATCAGAAAACGCGGGGCGATGCGGTCGGCCAGCCAACCGCTCGGCAAGTAGCTCAGGAGGAAAATCGTACCGAGCATCGAGTACAGATAACCCAGCTCGCTGTGGTTGATCTGGAACACCTCGAGCATGGTGGTCTGGTAGACCTGACGCAGGTACAGGATCGGGTAGATCGCACCGGCGGCCAGCACCAGGAGCATCAGTTGGACATAGCGACTTCCCTTGTCACTGTGGCTTTTTGAACCCGCGTTCGAACCCTGAACAGCGGCAGCAGTGGATGCATGCTTGGACATTGATGTGACCTCGGGCAGCCCGGTGACCGGGCGCCCCTGATAATTGTTTTTATGGGTGCAGCGTGAGGCGTTTTACCGGTGGATCAATACTTCATGACCACAAGCCGGGTCTGAGTGAATTCGAGCATGCCGTGCTTGCCGTCATCGCCGCCCAGGCCCGAGCGTTTCCACCCGGCGTGAAAGCCCTGGTACGGGTCCGCCGGGGTGCGATTGACGTACAACTCGCCGGCTTCAATGGCGTTGGCGACTTTCATCGTGGTGCGGTAGTTCTCGGTGTACAGCACCGACGACAGGCCAAACTGATGGTCGTTGGCCAAGGCCAGCGCTTCGTCGATGTCGCGGTACTTGAGCACCGGCAGCACCGGACCGAAGATCTCTTCCTGGACGATTTCCATATCCTGACGGCAGCCGCTGAGCAGGGTCGGCGGGTAGAAGTGACCTTTGCCCTGCGGAATAAATCCGCCCGTTTCCAGTACAGCACCGGCGGCGACGGCGCGCTCGACCATGGCGTGGATGTTCTGCTGCGCACTGGCGTTGACCAATGGCCCCATCCGACTGGCGTCGGTGGCGCGGTCGCCGAATGTCACGGCACTGATTTTACTTTTGAGCAAGACGAGGAATGGCTCGTAGATGCTTTCCTGCACGTAGACCCGCTCCACCGCCGTGCACAACTGACCGCAGTGGGTGGTCTTGGAGGCAACAATCGCTGTGGCGGCGGCTTCAAGGTCAGCATCGGCTTCGATGATCGCCGGGGTCTTGCCGCCCAGTTCCAGCGACGGCTTGGCGATGTTGGCCTTGCAGTAATCGAGCACGATACGCCCGGCGTTGACGCTGCCGGTCAGGGTGATCAAGCCGACGGCCTTGTGCGTGCAAACGGCAGCGGCGGTGGCGTGGTCCATGGTCAGGATGTTGATCACGCCCGCAGGCATTGTGGATTGCTGCACAGCCTTGGCGATTTCGAACGCGGACGTCGGTGTGTTGTTGCTTGGACGCACGACCACGGTGTTGCCGGCAATCAGCGCCGGGGCAATTTTGCGCAACAACGTATAGACCGGGTAGTTGAACGGAATCAGGCACGCGACTACGCCAATCGGCTCGCGGTGCAGGAACAGGCTTTCGTTCGGGGCGTCGCTGGGAATGATCTCGCCTTCGATACGACGCGCCCATTCGGCGTGGTAGCGGGTGATCTGCGCGGCGTAACGGGCTTCGTTGCTGGCGTCAGCGACGCTCTTGCCGGATTCGGCGGCCAAGGCTTTACCGATGTTCTCGGCACCGGCATCGAGTGCATCGGCAAGCGAACGCAGGTGTTCGGCACGCTCGATGCTGGTGAGTGTGGCCCAGGCTTTCTGTGCCGCAGCGGCCGCTTCGACTGCGGCGGTGGCTTCATCGGCATTGGCCGCTGAAACATGGCCCACCAGCGCTTCGGTCGCGGGGTTGTACACCGCGATCAGCGCTTCGCTGGCGGGTTCGATGAAGTGGCCGTTAACAAAATTTCGCTCGAGTCGCATGTGCATCGCCCATCGTTGTTTTTATCCAGTGAGATGCAGTCTTGGCATCTGACCGGCATTGAACAAACGATTTATTGAGCGATGTAACATTCAAAAAAAGAATGTTATATCCAGATCGACGCAGAACCCTGTGGGAGAGGGCTTGCCCGCGATGGCGGCGGCACATCAGCCTCTTTTTGACTGACAGATCGTTACCGCGGGCAAGGGTGATCAGAGAGCAGCGGTCGAGGGTTCAAGCTGCCGTTGCGCCAACCAGATCTCCTCCTGCAACCACTGACTGAACACCTGCAATTGCGGCATCTGCGTCTGCTCCGGCCGGGTCACCAGCCAGTAGGACTGGTGGCCTTCGACATGCACGTTGAGCACCTGGGTCAACTGCCCGCTGGCCAGTTCCGGGGCGACCATGTGCCAGTCGGCAATAGTGATGCCCAACCCGTCGGTGGCCGCGCGGATCGCCAGGTCCAGCAAGTCGAACTCGTAGCCGCCCTGGGTATCGACGCCGGTGATGCGCGCCGCGTCCAGCCAGTGTTTCCAGGTCAGGTAGCGCTGGTCTTCCCGGGCGAGCACGTGCAGCAGCGTCAGGCGATTGAGGTCGATGCCCTGCTCGCTCCATTCCCGCGCATACAAGGTCGGTGCGCACACCGCGATATGCCGCTCCTGAATCAGCAGGGAACTGTCCATGCCATCCCATTCCCCGTCGCCAAACCGGATCGCGCAATCCAGCGTGCTGGTTTCCGCAAGGCTGTCCTGCAAGCGCGTGGTGATGCTCAGTTCCAGCTCCGGATGCTTCTCGCGCAACCGGCCCAGACGCGGCATCAGCCAGCGATTGGTAAAGGTCGGCGGCGCGTTGATGTGCAGGCGATTGGAATGGGTTTTCTGCTGGATGCTGCGTACCGTCAGCTCGATCTTGTCGAAGGACTGATGCAGCGCCCGCAGCAGAATGCGCCCGGCGCTGGTCAGTTCAAGGTGATGGTGACGGCGCTCCAGCAAGCTTTCGTCGAGCTGTTCCTCCAGTTGCCGCACCTGGCGACTGACCGCACTCTGAGTCACGTTCAACAGTTCGGCGGCGCGGGTGAAGCTGCCCGTGCTGCCGGCCACTTCAAAGGCTTTCAGCGCGTTGAGGCCGGGCATTTTGCGTTTCATGGAAGGCTCTCAAGGTGGATGACAAGGCGTAAAGCATCCCACGCCGACGATGAATTGTCCTACAGGATTTTCCCAGTAACATGCATTTGATGAAGGTTTCGACGCATTTTTTATCGTTTGTTCAACGCAGCGCTGATGGCAAGACTGGCCAGCATCTCTAATAAAAATAAACGAGAGCTGACCCATGCCCCTCCCTGCTTCCCTGCGCCTTAGTCCGTCGTACCTCGCTCTGCTCTGCACCTTTGCCGCGCCCGCCATGGCGGTACAAGTCACCGACAACCTCGACCTCGGCGGCGCCGTTCGCGCACGCTGGGATTACGACCCCGACCGCGACATCCAGAAGTTCGGCCTGGACACCGTGTTCCTTAGCGCCAAGTACAACTCCGACAGCTGGATCGGTGAGGCTCAGTACCGTTTCTACGGACGCTCCTACCCGTACCAGTACACCAAGGACTACGGTGATATTCAGTTCGCCAAGTTTGCGTGGGCCGGTTACAAGTTCAACCCCGACCAGCAAGTACAGGTAGGCCTGAACACAGTGCCATTCGGTTTGCAGCCCTATTTCGGCAGCACCTTCTACGAAACCCTGGGCAACGTCATCGGCCTTGAGGATGTGCAGCAGATCGGCGCCAAGTACATCCAGCAAAGTGGCGACTGGAACGTCCAGGCCGGCTATTACCTGCGCCCGGCGTGGCAAGGCAAAGGCACCAGCAAGGGCGTGACCTACTCCAGCGTGGTGTCCGGGGCCGACAGCTACGTCGGCGATGGCAGCGACAACCAGGAACGCAACACCGTGGTGCTACGGGTGGCCAAGTCGCTGGACCTGGGGCCCTGGAAATCGGAAGTCGGGATCTCCGGCCTGACCTCGACCCTGGAAAACAAGGACACCGACAACGACGGCCGACGCAACGCCGTGGCCGTGCACTACCTGGGCAAGAACGGTCCGTGGGGCGTGCAATTGCAAGCGGCGCGGCAACAGATGTCGCCGCGCAACGCCGGCACTGATGAAGTGGTAACGCTGGGTGGTTATGACGGCACCTACAACGTCGCCAGTCGCGGCAACCTGTACGTGGCGGACCTGAGTTATGACGTGGCCGGCAAGTACCTGTTCGACCAGATCAGCGGCGTGAAGCTGTACGCCAACTACAGCGCCTTCGACAAATCCGCCGACGAGTTCAAGACCTCGCAACGGATGATTCTCGGTACCTCGTTTTCCTTCAGCAAACTGTGGATCGCGACTGAGTGGCTGTATGGCAAGAATGATCCGTACATTGGTGGCAGCAGCTACACCCAGAGCCTGGGCGCTGGCGGGACTGATCATTGGGAGAATCAGTTGTACATGAACATTGGGTATTACTTCTGATCCAGGATTTTTGTCGCCTCTAAGTACGCCATCGCGGGCAAGCCCGCTTCCACAGGTTCGGTGATCCTTGTGGGAGCGGGCTTGCCCGCGAAGACGTCCGCCCGAACACCACTTGCATCAGCCCCTTGCTAATAGTCAGATAGGCATTACAAAACCATCCAAAAACAACAAACCAGGCCTCTGCCATGCGTCAACTGCCCTCGCTCAACATGCTGCGCGTTTTCGAAGAGGTCGCGCGGCATCGCAGTTTCAGCCAGGCGGCGCTCGGTCTGAACGTCACCCAGGGTGCGGTGAGTCGCCAGATCAAACAGCTCGAAGACTACCTCGGCGTCGCACTCTTCATCCGCACACCCCAGGGCCTGTCCCTGACCGAAACCGGCAGCGCCCTCTCCCCACACCTCGCGGAAGCCTTCGACCACATCGAACGCGCCCTGCAAGCCGTGCGCGTGCCCAACCTGCGTCAACGCCTGCGCATCCTCGCGCCACCGACTTGGGCCACGCGCTGGTTGTCGGCGCATTTGCGCGTGTTTTGCCAGCGCTATCCGGACATCAGCCTGAGCGTGACCAACCAGGCCAGCCACGACAGCCTTGCCGAAATCGACTGCCACATCCGCTTCGGCCTCGAAGCAGCCACCCACTGCAGCAGCCAATTGCTCGTGATGGAACGGCATATCGCCGTGGCCAGCCCGGAGCTGTTCAACGATGGCCAGCCACCGGATCTGCGGCAGTTTCCGTTGCTGCACATCCTGCATGACGGCAAGCGCCTGAAGGTCTGGGAAAACTGGCTGGCGGCGATGGGCCGGGATGATGTCGATGCGGACCAAGGGCTGGAATTCAGCACGCTGGATCAGGTGATCCACACTGCGCTGGCGGGCGGTGGCCTGGCGGTGATCGACCGGCAGATGATCGAGAAGGAACTGGCCAATGGCAGTTTGTTGCCGATCACCCCCGTGGAAGTGATCGGGCCGTATGGCTATTGGCTGGATGTGGCGAACGACAAACAGGGGTTGTCGAAAGTGCGGTTGTTTACGGATTGGCTGGGGTTGGTCAGTAATCCCTGAAACAGTGATATTCCCCCTGTGGGAGCGAGCCTGCTCGCGATGAGGGCATTACATTCAACATTGATGTTGACTGATCCACCGCCATCGCGAGCAGGCTCCCACATTTGATCCGTCGTAAACCTTTAGACCGGTGTCGCGACTTTTGCTGCCAGCGGAACGCCCGCTTCGACCGGACTCTGCGCCTTGCACGCCTGGCTCAACGTCAACGATTTGGTCTCCGGCGCCCAGGCCCAGGACAACAACGCGCCCAGAGCCAGAATCGCCGCCAGTATCCCCATGGTCGGACTCAAGCCAATTCCCGCCACACTCACCGGCAACAGGAACGTGCTGACCGCCGAGCCCAAACGACTCACTGCCGTCGCCAGGCCGATCCCGCTGGCCCGCACTTCGGTCGGGAAGCTCTCGGCCGGGAACACGCCCACCAGATTGCTCACCGCCGACAACACCAGGGTGAACAGCCCGAACACCAGCACCATCAGGAACGCTGCGCTACTCGGCAACACGGCCAACATGAACAACGCCACCGCCAGGATGATGAACGAGTTGATCAGGAACCCGCGTCGCGAGAACTTGATGGTGCACCAGATCCCGATCAACGCGCCGAGGATCAGCAACAGGTTCAGCATCAGCTCGGTGCCGAAGCCTTCGGCCAGGCCCATCTTCTGCAGGATCGACGGCAAGAAGGTGTAGATGGCGAAATACGGCATCACGATGCACACGAAGAACAGGCAGTTGAACGCGGTACGCTTGCGGTATTCGCGACTGAACAACACCGCATAGCCAGAACGGGTTTCGGTGGACTGGGTTTCGTCGAGCTCGACGTTGGCACCCAGGTGTTTTTTGACGATGGCTCGGGCCTCGGCAATCCGGCCCTGATTGACCAACCAGCGCGGAGACTCTGGCGTGCCGATGCGGGCGATCAGAATCAACGCCGCCGGGATCGCCGACGAGGCCAGCATCCAGCGCCAGGCATCGTCGCCAAGGCTGAGCATGGCGGTGCCGACGAAAGTTGCGGCGACGTAACCGAAGGTCCAGATCACGCTGAACGAACCCAGCAATACACCCCGGTGTTTCTTCGGCGCGAACTCGGCGAGCATGGCGTGGCCGACACTGAAGTCACCACCCAGGCCGATACCGATCAGCACCCGACAGAGAAACAGGCCCATGGCCGTTTCAGCGTAGAACTGCATGACCGAGGCGATGGTGATCAGCACGAAGCTGACCAGGAAAATTTTCTGCCGGCCGACCTTGTCGGAAATCCAGCCGAAAAACAGGCTGCCGAGAAACAGCCCGATCAGCGCCGATGCGCCGATCAGCCCCTGCCAAAATGCATCCAGCTGCATCTGTGGGCTCAGCAGGGTGAAGGCGATACCGATCAGGCCGAGAATGTAGCCATCGGTGAAATGTGCACCGAAGGTCAGGCCGGCGATCTTGAGATGGAAGCGCCCGATGGGCAAGTCGTCGATTTTTACCGGTTGTACGGACATGTAAGTCTCCAATTGTTGTTATTGACGGAGAAATGAAACCGATCGTTTTTGCTGTGTGCGGACTGGTGTGGCGAGGGGATTTGTCCCCTCGCCACAAAAGCGCGTTCCTACAGGTGATGGGGTTAGAGACCACCCATCAACAGGTATTTGATTTCCAGGTAATCATCCAGGCCGTACTTCGAACCCTCGCGACCGAGGCCCGATTCCTTGACGCCACCGAACGGCGCCACCTCAGTGGAAATGATCCCTTCGTTGATCCCGACCATGCCCGCTTCCAAGCCTTCGGCCATGCGCCACACTCGGCCGATGTCGCGGCTGTAGAAGTAGGCCGACAAGCCATACGGCGTGTCGTTGGCCTTTTGCAGCACTTCGGCTTCGTCCTTGAAGCGGAAGCAAGCGGCAACCGGACCGAAGGTCTCGTCCTGAGCAATCAACATGTCGCTGTTGGCTTCGGCGAGGATGGTAGGTTCATAAAACGTGCCGCCGAGTGCATGACGACGGCCGCCGCACAATAGCTTGGCGCCCTTCCCCAATGCGTCGCTGACATGCAGCTCGACCTTGGCCAGCGCCGCCGCGTTGATCAGCGGACCTTGCTCGGTTTCACCGTCCAGCGCACTGCCGACCCGCATCGCCGCCACGGCTTCGGCGAGCTTGCCGGTGAACGCCTCGTAGACGCCGTCCTGAATGAAGAAGCGGTTCACGCAAACGCAGGTTTGCCCGGTGTTGCGGAATTTCGAGGCCATTGCGCCTTTGACGGCGGCGTCCAGATCGGCATCGTCGAAGACAATGAACGGCGCGTTGCCGCCCAGTTCCAGCGAAACTTTTTTCAGGGTGTCGGCCGCCTGACGCATCAGCAATTTGCCGGTGCGCGTGGAGCCGGTAAACGACAGCTTGCGCACGATGCCGGAAGCTTGCAGCGCCCCGCCAATCGCCACCGCATCACCTGAAACGATGTTGAACACGCCCGCCGGAATCCCGGCCTGCTCGGCCAGTACCGCCAGGGCAAACGCCGACAGCGGGGTTTCTTCCGAAGGCTTGAGAATCATCGTGCAACCCGCCGCCAATGCCGGGCCGACCTTGCGCGTGACCATCGCCAGAGGGAAGTTCCATGGTGTGATCGCAGCGACCACGCCGATGGCTTCCTTGACCACGATGATCCGCGCATCCGTCTTGTGGCTCGGGATCACGTCGCCATAGGCGCGCTTGGCTTCTTCGGCAAACCACTCCAGAAAACTCGCGGCGTAGACCACTTCGCCCATGGCTTCGGCCAGCGGCTTGCCCTGCTCGCGGCTGAGCAGCGTCGCCAGCTCCTTCTGGTTGCTCAGCATCAGCTCGCCCCAGCGCTTGAGCTTCTGGCTGCGTTCCTTGGCAGTCAACTTGCGCCAGGCCGGCAAGGCACGGTTGGCGGCGTCGATTGCAAGGCTGGTTTGTTCGGCGCCGGCCTTTTGCACGTCGGCGATCAGTTCGCCATTGGCCGGGTTCAGCACCGGGTAAGTGACACCACCGCTGGACCATTGGCCATCGATGAAATTGCCGTGACGGATCAACGCGTTCATGCCACAGCCTCGGTCAGGTTGAAACGTTCCAGACCCGGGCGGGCCGAACGCAGGATACGTTTACCGGCGGTGTAATCGTTGATCACGTCGCACGGGGTGTAGTTGCGTTCCAGCTCATGCAGCTCTTCGGCATCGAGTCGGGTTTCCAGCGCGGCCAGGGCGCTGTCGAACTGCTGCGTGGTGTCGGCGCCGACCAGCATGCAATCCACGCCGGGATGATTGGCGACCCAGGCCTGGGCGATCTGCGCGTTGGACACGCCGCGAGCACGGGCCACACGCTGTACCGAATGCGCGATCTCGAACGAGGCTTCGTCGCTGTACATCTGCTGGGTGAAAAAGTCAGTCTGGTTGCGGGTCGATTGCACGTCGCCGGTCAACAGACCTCGGGCCAGCGGGCTGAAAACCGAGACGCCCAACCCCTGGTCGCGGCAGAACGGAATCATCTCGCGCTCTTCTTCGCGGTAGGCGCAGTTCAGTTGCAGTTGCATGTTGATCGGTTTGACCCAACCGTTGCGCTCGCAGGCCATGAGTATCTTCGCCAGCTGCCCGGTGAGCATGGTCGACACGCCGATGTAACGCGCCTTGCCGGAGCGCACGATGTCGTTCATCGCGCTCATGGTTTCTTCGACCGGAGTGTTCACGTCGAAGTAATGCAGCATGAACACATCGACGTAATCCATGTTCAGTCGCTTCAGCGACGCGTCGATGCTGTCCATGATGTGCTTGCGCGAATGGCCGCTGGCGTTGATGCCGGCGCGGGTGCCATAACCGACTTTGGTGGTGATCACCAGGTCTTCGCGGCGGGCCAGGCGCTTGACGATGCGCCCCACGACTTCCTCGCCGACACCGGCGGAATAGAAGTCCGCGAGGTCGATGAAATTCACGCCGTTGTCCAGCGCGTGCGCGACGATCGGCTCGCTTTTCTTCTCATCGAAAATCCAGGGTTTCCAGTCCGGGGTGCCCATGTTCATGGTGCCCAGGCACAGACGGGAGACTTGCAGGCCGGAGTTGCCCAAACGAATGTATTGCATGGTTCGGACCTCAGGCTTTTGGCGTGTAGAAAGGGTTGCTGATGTGATTGACCACATCCGCCAGTTGCGCGGTTTCCGGTTTGCCGGTCAGCGCGGCACGGATCGCCGTGCGGCAGGCGTTGTAGTTGTTCAGGTAGACCGCATCGAGGTCATCGCACGCCGGGTTGACCCAGTTCGCGGTGACGATGGCCCACTCGTCTTCGGCCTCCGGCGGCAAGGTGCCGTCGAGCAAGGCTTCCAGCACCGCCTTGGCGATCCCGGCCTGGGACGCGCCCCAGGTTGCGTTGCCGTGCAGGTCGCTGCCGATCGCGGCTTTGTTCACATAAAGGGTCATCGGCTTGACCGGAATGTTCGGTTGGGCGATCACCATGAACGGGCAATGGCCCTGGCTCGGCGATGCCAGACTATTGGCGAACGCCTGCCCTGCCGGGCCGTTGCGCGGGCCGATCAACATGTTGATGTGCGCGGCGTTCACGCCCGGGCCTTCGAAGCCTTCACCGATATACAGGTCGAGTTCTTTCATGAGTCGTTACTCTTCAGGGATTTGGGGTGATCAGAAATGCACGCAGACCGTGGCGGTCGCGTGGCAAATGTCGGGAGTCGAAGAGCGCGGGTCGTGGCGGAGAGAATCAGTCATGAGTGCAAACGCTCTTTTTTGTTGTTGATGAGCTGTGTTTGCGATTTTTTAACACTGGGGATTGGCGGGGCTGTAACCATTAAAAGTCATGGGGGCATGACTTCAAGTCATACCCTGATAAATCTGCAGGAGCGAGCTCTTGTGGCGAGGGAGCTTGCTCCCGCTGGTTCGCGGAGCGGACCCAGAAAATGGGCCTGCTGCGCAGTCCAGCGGGAGCAAGCTCCCTCGCCACAAGAGCTGGCTCCTGCAGGGGTCGCGCTGTGTTGACTTATTGCGACATGTTGTCCTTCTTCATGGCGTCCTTGGACATCGCATCTTTCTTCATCCCGTCCTTGCTCATCGAATCCTTGGACATGGCATCTTTCTTCATCGTGTCCTTGCTCATGGCATCCTTTTTCATCGTGTCTTTCTTCATGGCGTCCTTGGACATCGAATCCTTGCTCATGCTGTCATTGCTCATGCCGTTGGTTGCTTCAGCGGCAAATACACTGGCAGCACCCATGGCGAGGCACATGGACAGAACGACGGTGGTCAACTTTTTCATGATGAAACTCCTTGAAGCACAGGTTGCGGGTGAGTGAAGTTGTCGGGCGCCATCAGCTGCCACCGAACCAGTTGTAGCCCTGGTCTTCCCAGTAGCCGCCGCTGTAGGTGTTGCTGACGAAAATCGCCTGGATGTGTTTGGGGTTTTTGTAGCCGAGCTTGGTGGGCATGCGCAGCTTCATCGGGAAGCCGTATTCACGAGGCAGCACCGCGCCGTCATAGGTCAGCGCCAGCAGGGTCTGCGAGTGCAGCGCGGTGGCCATGTCGATGCTGGTGTAGTAGTCGTCGGCGCATTTGAAGCCGACATATCTGGCATCGGTGTCAGCACCGACTCGTTTCAGGAAATCGCTGAACCGTACGCCGCCCCAACGCCCGATCGCGCTCCAGCCTTCGACGCAGATATGCCGGGTGATCTGCTCGTTCTGCGCCATGGCTCGCAGCTCTTCGAGACGCCAGCTGCGTTTGTCGGCCACCAGCCCGGTGACTTCCAGTCGATAGCTTTCTTCCTCGACGGTGGGTGCCTCGTCGATGCCGTAAAAGGCATTGAACGGAAACGGCCGGGTGATCATCGACGCCGGATAGGTCGGCGCCAGTGCGTTGGGATTGAACAACCAGCCCTGCACCCGATCGTTGAACCGCGACATGGAGGACAACGCCGTCTCGACGCTTTCGTTGTCGGTGATGTTGCAGCCGGACAACATGGCCACGCCACCGAGGGTCAGCCCACGCATCAGGAACGAGCGGCGTGAGCGGTCCTCGATCTGCGGTGCAATGATTTTCCGGGCGTCTTTCAGGATGGACGACTCGTCCAGACCCTCGATGCGCTTTTTCATACGGACTCCTTGCGACCGACAATCATGGCCAGCAACGTTTTGGGAACGAGCGCGACCATCACCAGATGCACCGCCACAAAAGCCATCAACAGCGCCATCGCGATGAAATGCACATGCCGCGCCGCTTCGTAGCCGCCCAGCAATTCACGCAATAGCGGAAACTGGACGGACTTCCACAACACCAGCCCGGAGATCACCAGCAGCGTGATATCGACCATCACGAACAGGTAGGCCAGCCGTTGCACCTGGTTGTAATGACTCAGGTCGGCATGCCCCAGACGTCCGCGCAATGCAGCCCACAGGTCGTGCACAACACCTTTGGGTGACACCGGGAAAAAACGCCGTGACAGACGACCGCTGGCGAGGTTGATGACCAGGTAAACGAGCCCGTTGATGGCGAGGAACCACATCGCCGCGAAATGCCATTGCAATGCACCGCCGAGCCAGCCGCCCAGGGTGATGCCTTTGGGAAAACTGAAGTCGTAAAGCGGGGAAGCGTTGTAGATGCGCCAACCGCTGGTGACCATGACCAGCACCGCCAGCGCGTTCAGCCAGTGGGTGAGCCGGAGCCAGCGCGGATGGGATGAAGCAGGTATCGGCGACATGATGGGCTCCCGGCGGTGTTGTTATTCGTTGGAGCCGAGTATGGGAGCCGACAGATCGCCAAATCCTCACGTAAAGTTAAATTATTTGTGATAACTCCAAGGGCCAGAGCCGCTTGTTTTGTCCCGTCAGTTAATCATCGACACGATGTTTAGCTAGCTCCGCCTCAAAATCTTCTATCTTAGGGCCTAGAGATAGAAATCTATTCACGCTGTCCTCATAGAGTCTAAACGCCTCCTCCGCCCCTACAGTGCTTCTCGCTTCCGGAATGTCCATATGAGTTTTTTCGACCTGGACCAGATCAATATCTGATAGCTCTGGAATATACTCACTCCTCAAGTCCAATATCTCCTGGCTTATATCCGCCGAAGTAATTGGCCCGCTACTAAAGGAACGACTCAAGCTACTCGATGAGCTGTAACCAGAATCAGAACTGTCAGTGCTACTGGTGCGTTCCAAAGGCTTGTCGACATGGGTTTCCGGCAAACTTCTTTGCACGCTCCGCTGGCTATTTTCTTGCTCTTGTTTTCGCCTCTCATTACTTAGGTGTGCCTGATAAGTTTGCGACCGTCCAATTCCAGCAAGTACATTAGTCCACTCACGCCCCCTGACTGCGCGGGCATTCAGATAGTTTGCCTGTTTTTCTGCTTGCCCCCGACTCAGCATATCTTGGCGCTCATTCTCCTCTCGATCACGCTTATTCAAACTGGTTTGATAAGCCTGGGCACCCGCACGGACTGAAAATTTCGCCAGTTCAGCATCGTGCTGTTTGCGCTCTAGTTTCTTTCGCGCCACCTCATTTGCCTCATCGGCTATTCGACGGTTATCCGCTGCAATTCTTTCCTGGCGCTGCTCCCTGGTCCCTATCAATAAACTTATCTCGTGAACTGCCTGATCCTGCCTCCTGGGGTCGGCAAATATGTTGACGGACCCGGCTTGAGGACGCTCAAAGCCTGGAAACTTTCGAGCCAGAAAACCTCGTGCACGTTCCTCACTCAATGTCCCATTGCTTACACAGCTATTCAGAGACTGCATCAAACTCTTCGCTATTTGCCCTGGCACCCAACTTGCTTTCGACCCCAAGAGGCGACCATTGAAATACGAGACCGGAATTCTGAACAGTTCATCTGCTCGCTTAAAAAGATTCAAATCAATTACCGAGGCTTGTACGACAGGTGAAGACTTCGCCAGTAAAATGGCAAATTCCAACATCCGTTCAATTTGCACCGCCTTGATTTCTTCTCCTGAGTTCAAAGCCATTGTCAATTTATGTTGTAGTTCAACGCTAGCAGGACCAACAGTATCCAGCGATTTGCTCACTGGAGCAGTGGGCAGGGTCATTGCATTGGCAGAACCGGATGGCCTATCTGGCTTTGCGTCATCCTCACTATCGCTGTCAGACAAAATATCTGTTCGGTGAGTTGCCGAGAATGCCCCCGCACCGGCTCCGCCGTTATCAGAATCATCGTCATGAGGCTTCTTTTCCATAGCATTGGATACAGGAGCGCAGACGCCTTCCGATGTTTTTCGATCGGCTGCGCCCCCTCCTCTCAAACCCGTTTTTTTACGCTGGGCAATGAAGGCGGCGTTTTCATCGTCTTCGCTCAGACTGTCATCGCCATCATCTGAAACATCCTCTAATTCCTTCGGAATTATTTTATGCCTCTCCAGCGCCTGTATTTCCGTTCCAGTCAATTTATCGTGGTCCCGAAAACAGTCTTCCGGGAGTAGGCGTTTAGTCAAATCTGTGAGATTGCTAAAGCGGTGCTCGGCGTGAGGCTTATAATGGCCACTACCATTTGTCCAGAATTTTATTTTTCCTTCTTCAAATAGAATCTCGCCCGCAAAGAGTGTTGGTTTGCCGCCGCTTAACGAACTGTGACCGTCTACAAAGAACGGGTCGTTATATCGATGATTGTTGAGCTTTCCGTTCGAACTTCTTTCGTAATTTCTCGAACCGCAAATAATATGGTCAGGCTCCTCGGCAAGGATCACAAACGCGAGCACACCTTCCAGATCATAGTTTTCCCCATTGTCTTGCCGAACAAACTCATATTCATTTTTGTCGTTTTTTCTGAGGTGAAAAATTTGATCAGGATAAGCTGGTTTCTGCATTTGACCATTGGGATCCTCCCTGAGCACTACTCGGCTTTTCTCCAGAACACTTGGGACTTCAAATGTTGACATTGCAGAAGCATTCAATGTCGTACCCGACGATGCCACACCGGGTGGAGCTGTTTCTTTCGCGGGTACATAGCGAGCCCACAATTCTGGATCCTGCTCCCACGGCGAGGGTTCCGGCATGTTGTTTTTATAGAACCTGACGGTATCGCCCAGTTGCGCTCTGCATCGATACAAATGGCGCAGTTCTTCCGCCGTTATTCCGTTTGCTTCCAGCTCTTTATTATCAACCACATCAACCATCTGAATATCATCCAGCAGAACATGGAGGCAGGCCGTTGACACACCTTCACTTTTTTGCTGAATAAACTCATCGATCATACGTTTACTTATATTAGAAAAGAGGTAGGTGGCCGATTTATGAATCCGTTGCCATGCTTCTCCCCTGGTAAATTTTTCCCGTCCTTCTTCTGCATCGAGGAGGCTGTATGCATGAGCATAACCAGGATGCTTGCACAGATCTGAAAACAACTTATCCAGTTTATTGCTTGTACTATCCGGAATGTCTGAAAAAGCATTGTTAATACTTCCACTCTCTTGTGCTTTCTCTTCCAACTCGACAATACAATCAAAAAAACCGGTCACAAAATCTATAACACAATCCACCGGCACACTGGGTGTAACATCCGACAAAGCAACCTTGTCATCCTTGGCATTGTTATTGCCAACCGAATTATTATCCCTACTTGGCTTTTTTCGTTGTTTCTCTGCCGTCACGACAACTGCCAGCGCGTCTTCCACGTCGATTATCGTAGTAGGTTTGTCGTTTACCTCTGTGCCTGGCAGACTTTCAAAATTATAGGCTTCAGGCTGCTCAGCCATTATATTAAATGCAACCCTCAGACTTTCCAGGAGACGGACTGGCGTCCATGTAGAATTTTCCTTGCTGGTGATCGAAGACAGACCTAGTACGCGATCTCCTCTAGCTTCAGAAAAAGAAGAGCAGAAATACTGTTCGGATGTTGCTGTTGCAGAGGCTGTTTCGCTAACTTTCTGTCGAACACTTTGAGTGCTTAACAAGTTTGAAGAACCGCAAGAAGAGAACATGCTATTTGTTTCTACCGTCAATGTATGCAGGGGTCTAACGCTGCGAAATGGTTTGTCGCGCAGTTTGAACGTCCAGGCAATTACAGCAACGCCGGCATCGTAACTAAATATTTGATGGCTGCGACCTGTGTTGACTTTGATGAAAAGCCAGGCGGATACAAGCCAGCCCTGTATCTGGGAGTAGGGCCTCCAAGCATAGAAACTCCCACACTGATTGCGTCATCCGCTCATTCGCTGCAATTGTGGTTAAAATGCCGCCCCCTCAAATCGCCGATCCGACCCGATGAACTCAGAAGCGCTGACCACCCTCCACGACCATCTGCTGACAGCCCTGGCAACGGCCCCCGCAGAAACCCGCCGGCTGTTCCACGGTCGCGGTCGCTGCTGGCCGGGTCTGGAGCAACTGACCGTCGACTGGCTGCAGGGCGTGGTGCTGGTGTCGCTGTTCAAGGAACCTGAAGCCGCGCAACTGGATGCGTTGAAACAGCGGCTGATGGCGATCACCCGGTCACCCGAGTGGACGCAATCCGGTGCACATACCCTGGCGCTGCAGCATCGTTACCTGCTGCAAAGCACCACCGAATGGCTGGTCGGGGATGTGATCGAGGACATGACCATCACCGAGGGTGGCCTGCGCTATCGCGTGGACCTGGGCCGCAAGCAGAACACAGGTTTGTTCCTCGACATGCGCTACGGCCGCGATTGGGTGCGCGCCAATGCCCAGGGCAAGCGAGTGTTGAACCTGTTCGCCTACACCTGCGGTTTTTCGGTGGCGGCCATCGAGGGTGGCGCTGAACACGTGGTCAATCTGGACATGTCCAGCCCGGCCCTGAGCCGTGGCCGCGACAATCACCGGCTCAACGGGCACGACTTGAGCAAGGTGAGTTTTCTCGGCCACGACCTGTTCAAGTCCTGGGGCAAGGTGATCGGCAAAGGTCCGTATGACCTGGTGATCATCGACCCGCCCTCCTTTCAGAAAGGCAGCTTTTTGCTGACCAAGGATTACCAGCGCGTGCTGCGGCGGTTGCCGGAATTGCTCAGCCCGCACGGCACGGTGCTGGCCTGCATGAATGACCCGGCGTTTGGCGCGGACTTCCTTATCGAGGGCGTGATGCGTGAAGCGCCGAGCCTGCGGTTCGAGCGACGGCTGGAGAACCCGCCGGAGTTTCCGGATGCGGATGTCGAGTGTGGGTTGAAGGCGTTGGTGTTTACGCTCGGCTAACTAAAGATCTTTTGTAGTTGATATCAACGCGGCCGCAATACCAACGCGAACAACTCGCCATGCCCGTTCACATTGAGCTTGTGATAGACGTTGCGCCGATGCACCTTCACCGTTTCCGGCGAAATCCCCAGTTGCTGGGCAATCGCCTTGCTGGAGAAGCCCTGAAGAATCAGGCGCGCCGTTTCGATTTCCCTCACCGTCAAGCGCGCATCAAAGCGATCCAGCAAAGTCGCCAGATCCCCGGCCACAGCCTCGGTGGCCGAGCCTTCCGGCGGCATCAATTGCAGGTGACGACGCATCGCGGCCAACACCCAGTCACGCACACAGAGCAGACGGCCCTGCTCTTCCAGGGTAAAGCACGTCGAGCGACCCAGTGACAGGCCGAGCACGGCACCTTCGGCGTTGATCATGAACTGCAACTCATCACTGCCCACCACCGAGCGGAAGTAGCTCAGGTAATACTCGCTCTGCTGAAACTGGTCGGGGGCTACCGAATCGAGGCTGTGCAAACCGTCAGCGATACCGGCGCAGGCCGCCTGATAAAACGGATCGAGCAGGTACATGCCGGCGCTGTAGCCGGCCAGTTCGTCAGGGTCGTCGCCGCTGCCCCTGGTGTCGAAATCAATCAGCAGGCGCGGCACTCGGCCAGGCGTCATCACCGCGACCAAGGCATTGTCCAGCGGCACCAGCAGTCGCAGCGTATCGAGCAGCGCACGCCAGAAACCGTCCTGCCCCAACGCGCCAAACACCCGCGCCAGGCCCTGGTGCACCGGCAACTCTTTCAGCAACGCATCCACGCTCTACCCCTTTCGAGTAACCCATGATGGGAATGGGTGAGTTCCCGGCCTGCCGATACGCTGCAAGCACCTGTTCATCACCGGCCTGCAGCAGGCCAGGAGTGCCGCATCATGAGTCGTCCCCGTCAACAGATCAATCTTGGGTTGAGCGCCTGTCTGTGCGTTTCGCTGGCGGCGGTGGCTGCCGAGGGCCCGACGGTTCACGTCTACAACTGGTATGACTACATCGGCCCCACGACCCTGCACGACTTCAAGCGCGACACCGGCATCTCACCGGTTTACGACACGTTCGACAGCGCCGAAGTGCTGGAAGGAAAACTGCTGACCAGCCGCAGCGGTTATGACGTGGTGGTGGCCAGTAACTTCAGCCTGCCGACCCTGATCAAGGCTGGCGCACTCGCGCCCCTGCCCCATGCACAGATGCCTGACTTCAAAAACATGGACGCTGGTCTGTTGGCGAAACTGGCCACCAACGATCCAGGCAATCAGTACGCCGTGCCGTACCTGTGGGGCACCAACGGCATCGGCTACAACGTCGACAAGGTTCGCGCCGCGCTGGGCGACAAGGCGCCGGTGGATTCCTGGGACCTGGTGTTCAACGAAGCCAACCTGGCCAAGCTCGGCCAGTGCGGCGTGGCCATGCTCGACTCGCCGTCCGAGATGCTGCCGGTCGCCCTGCACTACCTCGGTCTGCCGCCCAACAGCACCAACCCCGAGGACTACAAGAAGGCAGAAGCGCTGCTGCTGAAACTGCGTCTGCACATCGCCTACTTCAACTCGTCGAAGTTCATCAGCGACCTGGCCAACGGCAACATTTGCGTGGCGGTGGGCTGGTCGGGGGCGATGCTCGAAGCCAAGACCAACGCCGAGCAGGCCAACAACGGCGTGAAGATCGCCTACAGCCTGCCCAAGGAAGGCGCGCCGGTGTGGTTCGACACCCTCGTGTTGCTCAAGGATGCACCGCACCCGGAGCAAGGGCTGGCGTTCATCGATTACTTGATGCGCCCTGATGTGATTGCCCCGGTCAGTGACCACCTCAACTACCCCAACGGCAACCGCAGCGCCACGCCACTGGTGGCCGAAGCGACCCGCAACAATCCGGCGGTGTACCCGTCCGCCGAAGCCTTGGCCACGTTGTTCACCCTTCAGCCGCTGCCGCCGGCCACCGAGCGGGTGCGGACGCGGATCTGGAGCAAAGTCAAAAACGGTCAGTAATTGCGCCGCTCCCGCAGGGTCTGCGTCTAGCCCAGCCACTTTTTTCTGCCACGAATTGAAGATGAGAGAATCGATGAAACCACGTGCCCGCGACCTGAACCTCCAGTTCGGCCAACTGCAACCTGGCCCGCTCAATGCCATCACCGATGTACCCGGCGTCCGGGTCGGCCACAGCAATGTGCGGGGCCGCAGCGCGCATGGCCGCGACATCCTGACCGGGGTCACCGTGATCGAGCCGCGAGCCGGTTCCACCAGCCAGCACCCGTGTTTCGCCGGTGTCCATGTGCTCAACGGCAACGGCGATGCCACCGGTCTTGAGTGGATTCGCGAAGCGGGTCTGTTGACCAGCCCGGTCGCCTTCACCAACACCCACAGCCTGGGTGTGGTTCGTGATGCGTTGATTGTCCTGGACCGTGAACAGCAACCCGACGACGGACGACTTTACTGGAACATGCCGGTGGTGCTGGAAACCTTCGACGGTTTGCTCAATGACATCAATGGCTTTCACGTGAAGCCCGAACATGTGGCTGAAGCCCTGCGCACCGCAACGGGCGGGCCCGTGACCGAAGGCTCGGTCGGCGGTGGCAGCGGCATGATCTGTCACGAATTCAAGGGCGGCATCGGCACCGCTTCGCGACGTCTGAACAGTGCCCAGGGCGGCTGGACCGTTGGCGCCATCGTCCAGGCCAACCACGGCATCCGCAATGAATTGCGCGTCGACGGTTACCCGGTCGGGCGCTCCATGGAAAAAGCTGACTCGCCATTTCTCAAGGCCTCGTTGCCTCATCCGGGCATGGGCTCGATTGTCGTTTGCCTGGCCACCGATGCGCCGCTGTTGCCGCATCAATGCACCCGCCTCGCCCAGCGCGCCAGCCTCGGCCTGGCACGCACCGGCGGCGGTAACGAAGACCATAGCGGCGACATCTTCATCGCGTTCGCCACCGGCAACGACGTCCCACCCGCGGCTTATGAAAGCAAGAAGGCGCCGACAACAGACCACCTGCGCATGGTCAACAACGACCACATCAGCGAGTTGTTCCTGGCCGCCACCGAAGCCGTGGAAGAAGCGATCATCAACGCCCTGCTGGCCTCCGACACCGCCGAAGGCAATGGCCATGCGGTGCCGGGGCTGGACGCCGAAACGCTGCTCAAAGCCTTGCGTCGGGCAGGCTGGCCGGGCGAACAGGCGTAACGGGATCGACCTGTGCCGAAGCCGCAAGGAGGCGGCGACCCAAGGCGCTAGCGGCCTCCAGATGCACCGTCGGGTTCTGGCTTTCCGACTCGAGGAACAGCTCGGACGTCAGCACCCGAGCACCGCAGTAATCGAAAATGCCGTGGTCGATCTGCGTTCTCATCGCCTCAGTGAAACCGTGTCGATCAAACGTGCCCGCATCGGCACCGCCGACACCGATGAGGTGAACCCGCAGGTGACCCAGTTTTTTCTCCAGGCTGTCCGCCGTGTAATCGAACGCCCAGCCGTTGGTGAACACTCGATCGATCCAGCCCTTGAGAATCGCCGGCATTGACCACCAGTAGACCGGATAGACCAGCACCAAATGGTCGGCGCGGTCGATTCGTGCCTGTTCGGCGATCACATCGGCGGGCGGTGACGCTTCCCGGTGATGCACCGCAAAATCCGCGGCGCCGAACCTCGGTTCGAATCCTTGGGCGAACAGATCGGCAAATTCCACGGTGTTGGCGGGATCGCTGGCGGTCAGGCCTTCAGCGATCCGGGCCGCGAGGCTGTGGGTAAGCGAATCGGGATTGTGATGAGCGACAACGATGAGGGTATGCATGATGGAAACTCCTGGTTGAGAGCACAAGGCGGACCTTATATACTCTTGGTAAGTTACGATCAGTAAGTTACTTTTGGTACATAGCCATGTCAACCTCCAAAACAACCGCGCAAGATTCCACCCCGCAACCACGACGACGCCTGTCCCGGGAGGACCGCCTGCGCCAGTTGCTGGACGTCGCCTGGCAACTCGTTCGGGAAGAAGGCACCGACGCGCTGACGCTGGGGCGGCTCGCCGAACAGGCCGGGATCACCAAACCGGTGGTGTACGACCACTTCACGACGCGCCCCGGCTTGCTGGCGGCGCTCTACCAAGACTTTGATGCGCGCCAGACTGCCGTCATGGATACGGCACTGCAGAACAGCGAACCGACGCTGGTCGGCACCGCCAGGGTGATTGCCTCGTCGTACGTGGATTGTGTGTTGCTGCAGGGCAACGAAATCCCGGGCGTGATTGCCGCGTTGGCCAGTTCGCCGGAATTGGAGAAGATCAAGCGCGAGTACGAGGCGATCTTCCTGAACAAATGCCGATCCGCCCTCGCCCCCTTCGCGGGCACGGGCGAGATCACGGCAGCGGGTTTGCGGGCGATGCTCGGTGCGGCGGAAGCCTTGTCCCAGGCTGCCGCGACGGGTGAAATCAGCGCCGTACAGGCGCAGGACGAGCTATTCGAAACCATCGTCGCAATGGTTGAAAGAGGCGCGCGTGGCAGGACTGGCACAGAGGCGACTAGCGGTACTTGAGTGCCAAACCTCATCTTCCTACGATGATTCTACGCAGCCGTTTGTTTGCTCAACTCAGCGGTTGCGTAGGTGGTGAGTGATCTGAACCCCTACCAAGCTCGCCGCTTGTTTCACGTGCATCTTGAGCCTCGAGGGCTCTACTTCCTCCCCATCAAAGAGCCTTGAGGCTCTTTTTCAAGTGCACGCATTCCAGACAGGAAAAAGCCCGGCTTCTGACCGCAATGTTGTTCACTTAAGAGTGTCTTGAATCAAAGGAAACTTGTGGCGAGGGAGCTTGCTCCCGCTTGAGTGCGTAGCACTCACAAAACTCGGCAAGGGGCCGCTACGCAGCCCAGCGCGAGCAAGCTCGCTCGCCACAAAGGTATGCACGATCCAAGAGCGCGCTTAAGTGAACAGCATTGGGCTTCTGACCGGGCTTTTTGCTGTTCAATCGCCGGAAACCGATCGCCACGCCGCGTGTGCAAGCGTGTCCCGGTACACCTTCGGACTGCCCTTTACCCGGCCCGACAGCCATGCCCTGCAATAGCTGTCTGCCTGGCCAATGATCAGCGACAGCAGCAATTCGGCCGGAGTGCCTTTCAACTCATCGCCTCTGGCCGAAGCCGACAGCCATTCCAGCAGTTGCTTGTTGCGCGCCTTGTTGCGGGTCGTCAGTTCGTCCTTGAAAGGCCCTTTGGTGACGGCAAATCGCGCGTGGTACTGGAAGCGCGCCCACTCGGGTTGGCTGTCGACCCAATCCACGTAACTGTGCACCAGCGCGTATACGCCTTCTTGCGTGGTTTTCGCGTCGCTCAAATAGCTGTCGCGCAACCTGGCCTGATCGTCCAGGGCGGTGAAAAACAGCGCGGCCACCAGACCTTCCTTGTTCCCGAAGTGGTGATAAATCGCGCCCACGCTGGTGTCGCATTCGGCGCGGATCATTTCAATGGTCGTGGCCTCGATCCCCTGCTCATTGAACAGTGTGAGGGCCTTTCGAAAAATATCGCGCTTGAGTTCAGCGCGTCTTCCGGGGTAGCAGCGCTCGAGTAAATCTGACGTTTCCATGTTTAACACAGACCCAAAAAACCAAGAGTGAAGGCAGGTGATCGCCATCGAACAAGGTTGACAGATTTCCCGCTGACAGAATACTGTTCCGTTACAGAACATTATTCTGTTACGGAACAACATTCTGTTAATCCGATCATCAATGAGGTTTCAAAATGAGTCAGTTCCTCAGCCTGTTTAACAGCGTGGGCCCGCAAGCCTTCAGCACAATGGCCTGCCAGGTGGCGCCCTACTTCAGCACCATCAACCCGCTGGTCACGGAGTTGCGCAAAGGCTCTGCGACGGTGCAGGTGCCGTTCGCCAAGGAAATCACCAACCACCTGGGCACCGTGCACGCCATCGCGATGTGCAATGCGGCTGAACTGGCGGCGGGGATGATGACCGACGTGTCGATTCCCGAAGGGGCACGCTGGATTCCAAAAGGCATGACGGTCGAGTACCTGGCGAAGGCAAAGACCGACGTCACGGCGGTGGCCGATGGGGGCGACGTCGACTGGACCACGGGAGGCGACAAAATCGTGCCGGTGGACATACTCGACGTTGAAGGCAGGAAGGTGTTCACGGCGCGGATCACCATGAATGTGAAGCTTTCTTAAACCCTGATTGGGTCTAATGTGGGAATGGGCTTTTTGTGGCGAGGGGATTTATCCCCGTCCGGCTGCGCAGCAGTCGTAAACCCTGTACATGCGGTTTAACAAGGAAATGCTGGGGCCGCTGCGCAGCCCAACGGGGATAAATCCCCTCGCCACAAAAGCTCGCTTGTACATTTAGAGCGCGGTTACTCGCCCAACCGCTCGCGGACAAACTCATTGGCCTTGTACGTCAGCTGGTCCAGATGCCGGTCACGCTGTTTCTCCGCATCGAGCATCGCGCGCTTGCCGTGTTTTTGCAGCAAGTAGGTATGAATCTGCCGCACCTCCAGCGAGCTGTAGATCGACGCCACATCCAGCAATCCCATCAAGCCGCCGGAACGATGATCGCGGGTGTTCATCAGCACCTGAGTACCGCGCACGCCCACCACCTGAAAGCCCATCGACTCAAACCACGGTACCTTGGCAACCGCGCAGGTCAGCTCGGCATGCGGGTAGCGACCGACCATTTCCCGCAGCATCTTGCGCGCCACGCCCTGGCGCCGATGACCGGCCTGGACCGCCATGTACGCCACGCCGCACGCCTCGGGATCATCCTGGAACGGCAAGTACAGCAAGAAACCGATAACCGTTTCCGGATCGTCCACGTCCGTGGCGACGATCAACTCCACTGCAACCCCTTTCGACCCGTTCAACGCCTCCAGATAGAGGTGCACTTCGTAGCCGATCGCGTATTGGTACACGTTGTACAACAGGTTGCTCGGCGGGATGGCGACCATGCTGATGTCGGTCAGGTTGTCGACGACCATCTGCAGGATCTGGCTGGAAAGATGCTCAGGGCATGGGGTCTTGAAGTGGGTGATCTGGGGCATTGAGGCTCTGGACTCTGGGAACGGACGGGCGTGCGTATCATAACGTGCTGGCGGGACCGAAGGGGGGAGCTGTGCTGGTTGTTCGGACCTTGGCGCCGGCAAGCCGCGACGTGCACCCTACTGCTGCGGCGCAACCATGCGAAACCTGATGTTGATGTCGTCGGAAACCACCGTGTCCGCCCACTCGCCCTCACCTATGTTGAAGTCGCTGCGCTTGAGCGTCAGTTCGCCATCGAAGATGCCGATGGCGTTCTCGGCTTTCAGTTGCACGGGCACTTCCACCTCGCGGGTGATGCCCCTGAGCGTGAGTTGGCCGGTGATCGAATAGCGGTCGTTGCCCACTGATTTCACAGCGGTCGACTCAAACGTCGCTACCGGCGAGTTCGCGGTGTCGAACCAGGCGGGCTTTTTCAGTTCTTCGTTGGCGTCAATGCTGCCGGCATCGATGCTGTCGAGCTGGATGGTGAGCGCGGCATGGGCCGCTGAAGGGTTTGCGGTGTCGAAATCCAGCCTGCCTTCGAATTGGCTGAACGTGCCGTAAACCCGAGAGCTGAACTGGTTATAAGTGAAGGAAAGCGTGCTGGCGGTTGTATTGACTTGCGTGTATTCGGCGGCATCGGCGCCAGACAAGGCGCCAAAGGTGAGCGCAACAACCCATGCGGCGAAAGGTGGCAATCGAGGATTCATGGGACTCTCCGGGCGAGGCTCCCACTGATTTGATCAGGTTGTTGCACCGTTTCACCACCGTTTTTTTTTGCAACGGCGTGAACTCGTCCGGCGCCCGCCCGTGGCGCCGTCGAGTCCTGTCGCATCACTCGGTGATGACGTTCAGTGCCACGTCGATGTTGCCGCGGGTGGCTTTCGAGTACGGGCAGATCTGGTCGGCCGTGTGCGCCAGCTTCGTTGCAATCTCGTTCGACAGGCCTGGCACACGCAAGGTCAATCGAGCCTGCAGGAAGTACGCCTGACCGGTCTGGCCCAGATCGACCTCGATGTCCACGGACGTCTCCGCCGGCAGTGCCACGTTCAGGTCCTTGGCCACCAGCCCGACCGCTGCGGTGTAGCAGGCGGACCAGGCGCCGGCGAACAGTTGCTCGGCAGTCGGGTGCGGTTGAGTGTTCGAAAACACATGTGCCGGTGTGGCGCTGCCGGGCGACGACAGCACGATGTCGAGGCTGCCGCTATGTCCGCGCGAGGTCTTGCCAGCGGCGCTGACGGTGGTGTGGGTTTTGCCGGTGGCCAGTACTTTATCGATCTTGCTCATGATGATTCCCTTAAGATTTGTATTCGTATGCGCTTTTATCGCACGCGATACATGTGAAATAAAAAAAAGATTTAAACGGTGAGGACATTCAGCGCCACGTCGATGTTGCCGCGAGTCGCTTTCGAGTACGGGCAAATCTGGTCGGCGGTATGCGCCAGGGTCGTTGCAATGTCCTGCGACAGGCCAGGTACACGCAAAGTCAGCCGAGCCTGAAGGAAGTACTCCGCACCGCCCTGCCCCAGATCGACTTCGATGTCGACCGACAGATCCGCCGGCAGCACCACGTTCAAGTCGTTGGCCACCAGACCGACCGCGGCGGTGTAGCAAGCCGACCATGCACCGGCGAACAGTTGCTCGGCCGTCGGGTGCGGCTGGGTCGCGGCGAATACGTGGGCTGGCTTGGCAGTGCCCGGCGTCGACAAGGTGATGTCGAGGCTGCCGTTGTGACCGCGTGAGGTGTTGCCGGCAGCGCTGGCGGTGGTGTGGGTTTTGCCGGTGGCCAGGACTTTGTCGATCTTGCTCATGGGGTGAATCCTCTACGGTGCAATGGGGTTTGATTTCTTGTCGCGCTCGATTGTGTCGTGTGCGATGGATTAATATTCACTCAGGCACGCACCGGTGTCAATAGGTCGTAGCGCACATCGCTGACGAACGGTATTTATCGCCCCGGCTTCCCCCTGGCTTACATCCACGTCACACTTGCACCAAGGCCTGAAGAAATCGGCCCCGCTACGCTTCGTCTAACCTCACAAAGCGCCTTGCCGTCACCTGCGTGTGCCCGGCGCACCTCTATAGTGTTCCGTAAATGCACCGGAGAATTTCCATGTTCAAGCGTACCCTGGCATTGACTGCCGGCCTGGCCCTGTCTTTTTGCACCCTGCTGTCGCAGGCCGCCGACACCTTGAAGGTCAGCGCGATTCCCGATGAAGCGCCCACCGAACTGTTGCGTAAATTCAAGCCGCTGGGCGCCTACCTGGAACAGCAATTGGGCATGAAGGTCGAGTTCGTGCCCGTCAGCGATTACCCGGCCGTGGTCGAGGCGCTGGCCACCGACCGGATCGATATGGCCTGGCTGGGCGGCTTCACGTTTGTGCAGGCACGCCTGAAAACCGGCAACGCGATTCCGCTGGTACAGCGCGAACAGGATGCGCAGTTCACCAGCAAATTCATCACCGCCGACCCCGCCGTCAAATCCCTCGCCGACCTCAAGGGCAAGACCTTTGCCTTCGGCTCGGTGTCTTCCACGTCGGGCAGCCTCATGCCGCGCTACTTCATGCTCAAGGACGGCATCAAACCGGAAACCTACTTCAGCCGCGTCGGCTACTCCGGCGCCCATGACGCCACGGTCGCCTGGGTCCAGGCCGGCAAGGTCGACGCCGGGGTGTTGAACGCCAGCGTCTGGGAAAAACTGGTCGCGGCCGGCAAGGTCGACACCAACAAGGTCAAGGTGTTTGCCACCACCCCGGCCTACTTCGACTACAACTGGACGGTACGCGGGACCCTCGACCCGGCACTGGCGGCCAAGATCAAAGCCGCGTTCCTCGCACTCGACCCGGCGAACCCGAAGGACAAGGAAATTCTCGATTTGCAGGCCGCCAGCCGATTCATCGAAACCAGCCCGGACAACTACAAGGGCATCGAGGAAGCCGCACGCGCCGCCGAACTGCTCAAATGACGTTGCATCTGACCCAGGTCAGCCTTACCCACGCCAACGGCGTTCACGCGCTGCGTGGCGTGGACCTGCACATCGAAGCCCACGAACAGGTCGCCATTATCGGCCCGTCCGGTGCCGGCAAATCGAGCCTGCTCAACCTGCTGGCCACCGCCCTGCGACCGGGCGCCGGCGAGCTGCAAGTGCTCGGCGAGCGTGCCTGGCTGTTGTCGGCCGGTCAGCGTCAGCGCCTGCGCGCACGCATCGGCTTGATCCATCAAGCGCCGCCGTTGCCACCGCGCCAGCGTGTGGTCACGGCGGTTCTGGCCGGCAAGCTGGGTCAATGGGGATTGGGCAAGAGCCTGCTGAATTTGCTCTATCCGCTGGACATTCCGGGCGCGCGAGCGGCCTTGGCCAGGCTGGACCTGAGCGACAAACTGTTCACGCGATGCCAGCAGTTGTCCGGCGGACAGCTGCAGCGCGTGGGCATTGCCCGGGTGTTGTACCAAGCGCCCGAGGTGTTGCTGGCCGATGAACCGGTCTCGGCCATGGACCCGGTGCTGGCCGAGCACACGCTGTCGGTGCTCTGCCGTCATGCCCGGGAGCAAAACGTCACACTGGTCGCCAGCCTGCACGCGGTGGAGCTGGCCCTGGCGCATTTTTCGCGGATCATTGGCCTGCGTGACGGGCAGATTCTGTTCGACCTGCCCGCCAGCGCCGTCGACCGTGAGCAGCTCGACGCGCTCTACGCCAACGAGCAACTGGAACGCTCGCCGGTGCCTCCCGCTCACTTGAGTGTGCAGATTCCCCGATGCTGACGTCCGACACCCGCGATCCGGCCACCCTGCCGCGCCTGCTGCTCAGCCTGCTGGCCATCGCCCTGCTGTGGCCGGGCATCCACTACAGCGAGCTGGACCTCGGTGTGCTGGTCGCAAGTGACAGCCAGAGTGAAATCGGCCGGTTCGTGTCCGCCTTCTGGCCCCCGGCCCATGACGCGGCGTTCATCGAGCTGTTGCTGCAAGCCACCCTGCAAACCCTGGCCATCGCCACGGCGGGCATGGCCCTGGCGTTGCTGTTGGCGATTCCCGCCAGCCTGTTGGCCAGTCGTGCGCTGTCGTTGTCGGCGGCGTCGCGTGCGGGGCGCCCGAGTTATGGGGGTCAACTGCTGCGCTGGCCGGTGCGCGGGCTGCTGATTTTCCTGCGCAGCGTGCCGGAAATCGTCTGGGCCCTGCTGTTCGTGCGGGCCGTCGGCCTCGGCCCGACCGCCGGGGTGCTGGCCATCGCCATTACCTACAGCGGCATGCTGGGCAAGGTCTACGCGGAAATTTTCGAATCGGTTGATCAACGTCCGGCCCATGCATTGCTGCAATCCGGCAGCGGTCGGCTGGCGGCGTTTTTCTACGGAATCCTGCCCAATGTCTCGGCAGAACTACTGTCGTACACGGTGTATCGCTGGGAATGCGCGATACGGGCCTCGGTGGTGATGGGTTTTGTCGGCGCCGGCGGGCTGGGTCAGCAGATGGACCTGTCGTTGCGCATGTTCGCCGGCGGAGAAGTGGCCAGTCTGCTGCTGACCTTCCTGGTTCTGGTGCTGCTCGCCGACCAACTCAGCCGCCTGCTGCGCTGGAGGCTGGCATGAACCGTCTGTTCAACCTGGCCCTGCTGCTCGGCATCGGCGCCGCCGTCATCGCCTCGTTCATCTACCTCGGCATCGACCTCAGCGAACTCGGCAGCACCGGCAACCTGAACCAGATGGGCGCTTATGCGCAGCGCTTTTTCAGCCCGGACCTGAGCCCCAATCATCTGCAAGCCATCGCCCATGGCGCCCTCGAAACCATCGCCATGTCCGCCCTCGGCACCCTGCTCGCGGCGGTGTTCGGCTTGCTGTTGGCATTGCCCGCGGCCGGGCGTTTCGGCTGGCCGTTGCAGAGCGCATCGCGACTGCTGCTCAACGCGTTACGCGCCGTGCCGGAACTGGTGTGGGCCGCGCTGATGGTGCTCGCCGCCGGCCTCGGCCCCAACGCCGGCACGCTGGCGCTGGCGCTGCACACCACCGGCGTGCTCGGTCGGTTGTTCGCCGAAGCGCTGGAAAACACCCCGTCGGAACCGGCCGATGCCATCCGGTTGCAGGGCGGCAACGCCGTGTGGGCCTTCTGTTACGGCACCCTGCCCAACCTGTTTCCACAGCTGCTGGCCTACATCCTGTACCGCTGGGAAAACAACATCCGCATGGCCAGTGTGCTCGGCTTCGTCGGCGCCGGTGGCCTGGGGCAAATGCTCTATGTCAGCCTCAGCCTGTTTCAGGAAGCGCAAGCCAGCACAGTGATTCTGGCAATGCTGATCCTGGTCTTCGCCGTCGATACCTTGAGCAGTTGGAGTCGGCAACGCTGGGTCCAGGCCTGAGGTCAATCACGCACCGCACGCACCTTGCCGCTGAAGACGCGGAAGCCGTAGGTGTTGTAGATCAGCGTCACCGGTATCAGCACGGCAAAACCAATCAGCATGAATGCCTGACTGGTCGGGCTGGACGCCGCCGCTTGCAGGGTCAGGTGCGGCGGAACGATCAGCGGATAAAGCGCCATGATCATCAAGGCAAACGCCAACACGAAAACGCCCAATGCCGCGAACAGTGGCAACGCATGAAGGCGACTTCGAAAGCCCAGCACAAAGCCGATCAGCAACGCGACGAGCAACGTCACCGCCGGCATCCACACCCGCCAATCGGCCAGCCGTTGCGCATAGCGAACGTCCAGCGTCGCGGTCCAGGCCACCAACACGATCAACAACAGCACGGTGGCCCAAGCCAGCGCCTTCGCCTGAAAAGCCGAGCGCCGCTGGAGTTCGTCTTCAGTGCGCCAGTAAAGCCAACAAGCCCCCAACCACGTGTAGCCCAGCACAAGCACGGCGCCACAAAACAGCGGAAACATATCCCGCCATTCCGAGCCGTCACCGCTGTACTGCCCGCCCTGTTCAGGTATGCCTTGAACCAGCGTGCCCAGCACCACCCCCTGAGTTGCACCGGCCAGCACCGAACCGCACATCAGCAAGCCATCGACCGCACGCTTGATGGCGGCATTGGGCGCGTAGTCGCGAAACTCCAACGCCACCACTCGCAGGATCAACGCCAAAAACATCAGGATAAACGGCAGATAAAGCGCCGGCAGCAGGATGGCGTATGCCAGCGGAAACAGCGCCAGCAGGCCGCCGCCCCCGAGCACCAGCCACGTTTCGTTGGCGTCCCAGATCGGCAGTATCGTCACCGCCATCGTGCGGCGTTGCCGGCTGCATCGCGTAACGCCCATCAGCACACCGACGCCAAGGTCCGTGCCATCGAGCAGCACATAGTTCATGACCGAGAACGCCAGGGCCGCCGCCGACAGCAGTGTGATCCAGTCAGTGTCCATCAGGGTTCACCCGTCTCGTCCGCCAACGTCGGCTGCGGCCCGGGCTCGTCCTTATGCGGTGGCTCGCGCAGTAGGCGAAGCAGCACCCACAGCCCGATGCCGAAGATCAGCAAGTAAAACATCAGAATCAACCAGGTCGAGCCGACCACCTGCTGGCGAGACACCGACGACACACTGTCCGCCGTGCGCAGCAATCCATACACGGTAAAGGGTTGCCGTCCCACCTCGGTCACGACCCAGCCACTGAGCATCGCGAGCAAACCCGCCGGGGCCATCAGCACGCACACCCGCAGCATCCAGCGCGCTGCGTACAACCGGCCGCGCCAGCGCAACACCAGACTGGTCAGCCCCTGCCCCAGCATCAACAGGCCCAGGCCGACCATCAAGCGAAACGCGAAAAACACCGCCGGCACCGGCGGGATGTCCTCAGCCGGGAACTCGTCCAGCGCGGCGATGGTGCCGCTCAGGTCGTGGGTCAGGTACAGCGAACCGATGCGCGGAATCGCCACCTCCCAATGATTGCGCCGCTGCGCCATGTCCGGAATCGCAAACAAGCGCAGCGGTTCGCCCGCGCCCTCCGGCGGTCGCGTCCACGAACCTTCGATGGCCGCCACCTTCTGTGGCTGCACCTTGAGGCTGTGCTGACCATGCAGGTCACCCACCACGATTTGCAGGGGCGTCAGCACGACAATCGTCCACAGCGCCATGGACAATTGCAGACGTGCTCGCGGGTTGTGCGGCGCCTTCAACAGTTGCCAGGCGCCGGCACCCGCCACCAGGGTCGCCGTGCCGAGCAACGCGGCCAGCGTCATGTGCGCCAGACGATAAGGAAACGACGGATTGAAAATGATCGCCCACCAGTTCTCGGCCATGAAACGGCCATCGGCGCCAATGGCGTAACCGGCGGGTGTCTGCATCCAGGAATTAGCCGACAGGATCCAGAACGCGCTGATCAACGAGCCAATGGCCACTGTGCAGGTGGCGAAAAAATGCAGACGAGGGCCGACCTTTTTCAGGCCGAACAACATGATGCCGAGGAAGCCCGCCTCCAGAAAAAACGCCGCCAGCACTTCGTAGAACATCAACGGGCCGAGGATATCGCCGGCCTGAACCGAGAGCCGCGACCAGTTGAGCCCGAACTGATACTCCAGAATCAGCCCCGACGCCGTGCCCACCGCCACGTTGAGGGCAAATATTTTCAGCCAGTAACGGTAAACATCCAGATAGCGTTGTTGGCCACGCCACAGCCAAAGCGCTTCAAGCACCATCAGAAAATTGGCCAGGCCGATGGTGAGCGCGGCCAGCACAATATGGAAACTGATGGTGAGCGCGAACTGCACGCGTGCGGCCATCAGCACCGACTCAGCCGCGTCCATGCGGGTCCTGATGCTCGCGCACGTTGATGGAAATGCGGCAGTGGCTAGGCATGACGACTGTCCGAAGGTGGCCTTACTGGTTGACCCCTTCGCTACGGGTTCATTCCGTGAGAGTGCAGCGTCACGCCTGTCGGTTTGCGTCCCCCTCGATTGCCAGGCTGAAGGTGGCCCACGACCAGCCCACCCTCTTACCCAAACCCCGCTTTATTTTTCTGTTGTCTTCACGTGCCTGCCGAGGAAATCCCCCACCAATCGCGCAATGTCATCAGGCTTCTCATCCAGCGCAAAATGCCCCGCCTCCAGCACATGAATCTCGGCGTTGGGCAAATCCCGGCGATAAGCCTCCGCTTCCGCCACCTCGAACGACGGATCGAACTTGCCCCACACCACCAGCGTCGGCGGTTGATGCTCGCGCAGCCACGCTTGCCACTTCGGATAGCTGGCGACGTTGTTGCGGTAGTCATAGAACAGGTCGCTCTGGATATCGGCCTGCCCCGGCTGGTTGAGGAAATTGAATTCGTCGGTCCACAGGTCCGGGTTGAACACCTCGATCTGCGGGTTGGCGCCGACATGCCGTTGTCGGGTCGTCGCCAACGAGAAAAAGCTCGCTCTCAACCCCGCCTCGTTGGCAGCCCGGTTGGCCCAGAATTCACGACGCTTTTGCCACAGCGGCCCCAGGCCCGCCTCATGGGACACCGCATTCTGCACAATCAGCGCCTGCACGCGTTCGGGGTGGGCGAGCATCATCCGCATGCCAACGGGGCCGCCGTAGTCCTGCACATACAGTGAGTAATGATTCAGGCCGAGGGCTTCGGTGAAATGCTCCATCACACTGGCCAGATGATCGAACGTGTAGGCAAACGCCTTGGCATCCGGCGCATCGCTATGGCCGAACCCCGGATAGTCCGGCGCCACCAGATGATAGTGCTGCGCCAACCGCGCCAACAGCGGGTCATACATGCGTGAAGAACTGGGAAAACCGTGCAGCAGCAACAAGGTGGGCGCATCCGCACGACCGGCTTCACGATAGAAAATGCTCAGGCCATCGACCTTGACACTGCGGTAGGCCACCGCCAACTGATCCGAGGAATAACCGGCCGGTTCGGCGGCCTGGGAAGTATTGACCAGTGACAGACCCAACGTGCAACCAAGGGCCAACGCAGACAGCAATTTATTCATCGGGGGCTCCGACTGAAGGGTGGAAAGGAGGTATGGGCAAACCTTGCCACCTCGATGTATCCCCCACGTATCGGTTTTGTAATGGCCTGTATCTCTCGCGGCCAATCTTACTTAGCGATACGTCATCGTGCGCAGCCGTACCCGGAAAAGCGCCTACACCAACCGCTCAATCTTCTGATGCTTCCACACCAGTTTGTAATACAGCGTCTGCAACACCAGCATCCCCAGATACGCCACCGGAAACGCCATCCACACGCCCTGCAACCCGAACTGCCCGTCCAGCGCATACGCCACCGGCAACTGCACGCCCACCACGCACACAATCGAAATCGCCATCGGCACCAACACCGTGCCGCTGGCGCGCATGATCCCGCCGATGATCGCCTGGAAGCCAAACAACAGCAGGCTCCACAGCATGATGTGCAACAGATGCTCAGCCTTCGCCCGCGTCGAATCGTCCGTCAGAAACAACCCCAGCAACCAGTGCGACAACAGGTAACCCAACAGCACCAAGCCACCGGTCAGGCACACGTTAATCAAAAGCCCCGTACGCAAAATCGGCCCGATCCGCTCCACCCGCGCCGCCCCAATCGCCTGCGCCCCAAGAATCGACGCGGTGATCGCAATCGACAACGCCGGAAACTGCACATAATTGACGATCTGCGTCACCGCCCCATACGCCGCCGTTGCCTGCGAACCGTGCTGATTCACCAGCGCCAGAATCACCAGCTCCGACACCGACAACACCACCATCTGCAACCCGGTCGGCAAGCCGATGCGCAACACCTTGCCAAGAATCACCCGATCCAGGCGCATCGCCGCAAACATCTCCCGATCCGGCGCCAACGGATGCCCCTTGCTGATCAACCGCCACGCCAGCCACCCCATCGCCGACAGGTTACCCACCAACCCCGCATACGCCGCACTCTGAATCCCCAACATCGGCAAGCCGAACCAACCGCGAATCAACGCCGGCGTCAGTGCCAACCCGATACAGGTCGACACCACCAACGCAATCAGCGGCGACACCGTATCGCTCACCCCGCGCAGCAGTTGGGTGAACAGCACGTAGACCAGCAGCGACGGCATGATCCACATCATCACGTGGGCGTAGGACACGGCGTCGTCGAGCACATCGGCCGGTGTGCCCAAACCCTGCAAGGCTGACCTCGCGAATACACTGCCCAGCACCGCCGCCGTCAGGCCGATGATTGCGCCCAATAACAAGGTGGTGGCGGCGATGGTTTTCACCAGATGCGGCTCCCGTGCGCCCCAGGCTTGGCCAATGAGCACCCCCGCCCCCGCGCCGAGGCCGATGACCAGGGCGATGAAGAAGAACACGATAGGGAACATGCCGGACACGGCGGCCAGGGCTTGGGTGCCGAGCATTTGGCCGATGTAGATGCTGTTGACGGTGCCCGACATGGATTGGAGGAAATTGGAGAGGACCATGGGGGCGAGGAAAAGGAGGTAGGTTTTCCAGAGGGGGTGTTGGGTGTTTGCATTGGGTGGAGGTCCGTCTCGACTGCGGAGTTGGGATTCTAGAGGATAGCGTTAGCCGGGATGTACAAAGTTGAATGAATGTTTTGACGCTGTTTTCGGACGCAGATATTGCGTCCTAGGACGGCATCAAAATTCCTACACAAACCTCGGAATGCGTCACCTTCCCTGCTGTTCTGATGAGGCTTATAGTCGGTCCCGTCGCCCAAAATGGCGATACGGGTTTGGCGACCTGATCGGATCGGATGCAAAAGCACTGTGCTTTAATGCAGTCGCTTTTGCATGCCCGCAAAGTTGTCTTTATGGCAGCTGTGCGCGGGAGACCTTCCGGTCTGCCGGTATTCCGATCCCGGTTCGCCAACCTGCGTACAGCTGTCACCCATTCGTTTGGCGACGATTGAGGGACAGTCAACCTTTGCCTTGATCGGAGTTTCATCTATGGAAAGATACATGCCCCTCACCGGAATCGACCTGATCCCGGCCTCCCTGCTCATCGACACCCAAGCCCCACTCGACGTTCTGCAAGCTGCGGCTGATCACCGCATCCGCACGGTTACGCAGGTACTGGAAAACATCGCCTACCGCGCTGAGCTTGGTTGCGACACGGTAGTGCTGAAGGACTTTTCTCAGTTGTTGGCCATTCCGTTGCGGGATGGTTGTGACTTGATGGATGTGATTGGTCGACGATTGCGGGCGCAGACGAAGGAGTAAGTGGAAACGGGCGCTGAAGGCGCCCGTTTTTTATTCAACTAAAGAAGATCTGACATCGTTATCCTGCAGCATGACTCTTACCTGCTTACGGCTAGGGGCCACCCTTCGCGAAAGACGTCGTTCGGCCGTCTAATGCTGCTTTTCCAAAGCGAATGATGGATCCCGACGTCACCCTGCTATGAAGTGCGCTGCCGTCAAGCTGGTGTCTCCGTACCGTATTGTGCGGAGCAATTTGCCAACCTAATTCTCCAAAATCGTTAACAGTATAAAGAGGATGCTGCCAACCTACTCTTTAAACGTCAGCCATCAACGAACTGTGAATCTTTCCTCAAGTTGTTGGGTAGACAGGCGCATAACAGCCTCGTCCGAATTACGTAAAACCTTATAGAAAAAATCTGGTATCAACCAGTCTGACTTCCGCTTAACAAACAATTGATCTTGTATGGATTCTACCGAGCGACGCATAGAATCCTCACTTGGATTTTCTTCTGCATTACCGATTGACAGCTGAATACAGTCTAATAGTCGCTGAGCCTGCTCAACAGAGGTTTTGTTTCCCTTCAAGGTGTTATAACCATAGTCAAGAACTGGTCCGAGCAATGCTGTGAGATTAGTAAGTAACGCCGATACTGAAAGATCGAAGTAAAGACACAGCGCAAGGGCACTTGCCAGAATAGCCACACCGCCAATTACAACCACGCAGTTAATTTTCTCTCTAAGGTTCGCGTCCCAATATAATGAGGAGCTCTGGCAGATTAAAATTTGAAAACAATGCGGAACGTGGTCCGATTTTATGGCATACCAGTCAAGTAGCTTAGTATTTTTGTATTTTTTTAAGTACCATTCGCCGTGTCTGACAATGTCTTCAACCCGAGGGGGAGAACCAGCTAGCGTAGCATTCCAGTCCAGCTTGAATAAGCCTCTATCAAAAAGCTCCTGAATTTTTGCTGCTTTTTCTCTATTGGCGTCTATTCTGTCCCCAATTATGAGTTTATCGACTGTAAGAACAACTATTGAAGCAACTGCTAGCCAGCCAGAATAATCTGATTGCGTGAAATCGAATTGCGTGGCAAGCACTTCACTGTTTAGCCCGATGGATAGAAACGTCAGTATCGTCATCATAACGACATTGAGCATCACATACGCATTGTTGTATTTTTTAGCTATTGAATATAAACGTCGGAATGAGGCAAGCTTCTGAATATAGGCATACTCATTTTGCTGTATTCTAATGCTCATCGTCTCACCCATACGCTGGAAACTCCAAACCGAATACTTCGCGCCACTTGTTGATTGAAGACCTTTCATCTTTGTTTTGTTCGAATCGGCGTGCTTCAAGCGCTTTCAAATAATCTTGATTAGCCCTCGCACATATGCTAATCCTTTGTTCATACGTCAGAGTGTTTAGATCACCTTGAAACTCTTTAGGATCGGGAACTACTTGATACACCGCTGAAGAAATGTGGCTAAAAATGTCAGCTAGCGATAAATCTACAAAGCTAGAGCAGTCTGTACGGTACTTATAGTAATTGAGAATTATGTTCTCTAGCAGATAGGAACTCATTGTGTGCATAGTCGCACGGCTATTCCAATACTTAACAATTCTAATGACATTAAGTACGTTACCGCTATTTTGCTGGTTGATTGCGGCCGCTCTGTCTTTATCAATCCGAGGATCGGCTTTTTTCCAGTCACCAGTTCCATTTGGGATCAGATAAAAGTTTGTACCGTACTGCTCTACGGTTCTAAAGCACGGCGCAATATCAAAAGACCAATCTTTGTTTACCAAATTCAAGAGGATAACTTCTTGTCTTCTGTTAACCTCTGCATTTCGATACTGATATATGTGTTCTAAGCTCTTTTTGAACTTATTAAGTATTTTGACCGAGCTTATAGTTTCGTTATCATCTTTCGTGTATTGATAAAGGTTGCTAGCTGTATTCGCGAGCGTCACCGTAATATTACTTGGATCGTAATCGCTGTAAGTCGCGCCCTGAGCCATCAAACAAAAAAACATATCCACGTCATCTAATGGTCTTTTTTTTGTGCGGCGGGAAAACGACCCATAGTTTATGTCGGCTTCGGTGTAGAGCGCAGGGAAATAGTCGACTGACGTCTGAAGCCCTTGGATACGTGTACGTAGGTTATCCCTATCCTGACGGGCTGCCTTTGTATCCTCTGGATCTAGATTAACCGTATCCTTCAAGAATTCATTGAAAGCAGAGATTACAGTGGTAGCCATATCACTTCCCTAATTGAGCGAAACCTCAACTCGGATTGGATCATAGATCCCGTTCTCTGGCGACCACTGTGCCAGTCGTTGTCAGATTTCAGGCTCCGGTTCCAACCGTGCATCACTCGGAGAACGTGCTTACCTGATCACTCACGACAAGCAATCTCTACCCAAATATAGGCATTTATTGAATAGCTAATACCCACAGCTTTGTGGATGCATCCAAGCCTAGCGCTATAAATTGCCGGACCCACCGCTACACGGCCCAAGTTCGAAGCGGTAACGAGGAGGGAATTCAGGTACTCCACGACGGGCCGCTATGGGTCGGTCGCCACTGCGACGCCTGTTGGTCAGTACGCATGCAATTGGATGGTCCGTGGCAATACAAATGGGGTTGTCAAGTGGAATGCAATCTCCCGCTCTCCAAAGAAACCCATTTTTCCAGCATCACATCGGGACTCGCGAGAGAAGGATAGGTAGCGGGGCGTCAGACTGATTGAATTTACAGCCGATAGCTACCCGCCGTGAAGCGCAGCTATCGGCCCACAGTTCCCAGCCAGTGAGGCACGCTTCTAACGGGTAAGCTCGAAGTGCCCTTTAGTATTGCGACTTGTGAAATAGTTGCCTCTAAGAACATCACCTTCCTCAGTGAATAATTTAAGTGTCGAGGCCCCTTCGTATGGAAGCGATGGTTCTCCTCCAATATTTTTAGGGATTACTCGATAGAAGTAAAAAATTATTGGTCTGCCCGAAACTGAATCTTTAGATGTTTTCACTACGATGGTTTCAGAGTCGGACCCCGTTGAGCACACCTCCATGCTCACAGATACCAGATTTTGTCTAATGTTGGCCGTAGCATCTACAACGCCGTCCGCGCCGTTGTAGCTCCAATGAATTTTCATCTTCCAGGTGCCATTGAGATCCGGGAATAAGAATTCGTTTAGCTTAGGGAATTTCGCCCAAAGCTTTCTCCAGAAAAAGTGCGCGGTAACAAGCAAAAATAGCTCTAGGGCACCAGCGCCCCCTAGCACGACTCTTAAGAGAGCGCCCGCCGAAATGTCAGGGTCATATAAAAATAACGCCAATACTATAAAAAGCGTTAGGGTAGCATAAGCCTGGCAGGCAAGGACCATCATTTTAATTGGGGAGATAATCGCAAACACTTAAACCCTCTCAAAGTAGACTTCTTGGCCATTTTTGAAAATTGCTATACCTAGTGCGGTTGTAGCCACTGCACTAAGCACCACGCCTGGGATTTTAGAGCCAAACAGCGCCGCTAAGTATCGCCCACCAAACCGTCTCTCACGATTCAGTCGAACTTCGTGAATAATTGGGGGCGAAAAATACTGAGCAACGCGCACTAGTTTTAGTGTCGGTGTCAAGACGTGAAACCCATCATGGAGATCACTACTCAAGGAAGATATTTGTGCTAGATTTTTTGCTAATTTTTCATTGTTAGGAATTTTTACATTAACCCGAAGCGGGAAGATAGGAAGGTCGAATTCTTCGTTCCAAACTATCACACCGACGCCAGAGAAATCCTTGCCAGAAAGTTTTACCACATCCCTTAAGGTTTCAATAAGTTTTTCAATCATCATTGCCTCTATCTATCGTACTTCCGGCGGGGGGGGGGGGGGGGGGTTTCGGGCGGAGCGGGTGCCTCGCTTCGGCCATGCCCTCATCCCCAGCCCTTCTCCCGGAAGGAGAAGAGTCAAGGCGGCTGCAT